>Ga0307418_1000047_pt1 | contig 32449 bp, 22 predicted proteins | sample SalMarWE160220MG_2_FD_202160 | JGI IMG/M metagenome (GOLD analysis project Ga0307418, IMG submission 202160) | Salt marsh sediment microbial communities from the Plum Island Ecosystem LTER, Massachusetts, United States - WE1602-20 | ecosystem: Environmental > Aquatic > Marine > Intertidal zone >...
GGAAGCGGTGGTCGATGTGGAGCCCGTAGATCTCCGCGGTGGGCTGGTTCATCTGCGTGGACCACGTCCTGCCGCCGTCGAAGGAGACGTTGGCCCCTCCGTCATTGGCCTCGATCATCGTGTTGCCGTCGTGCGGGTTGATCCAGATGTCGTGGTTGTCGCCGTGGGGCGTGCGCAGCACGGTGAGCGTCTTGCCGCCGTCGGTGGTCTTGTAGAAGGTCTCGGCACCCATGTACGCGACGTCGGCGTTGCTGGGGTCGGCGCCAAGGGCCGTGTAGTAGAACGGGCGCGTGATGATGCCCGGCGTGGTGTTGACGAGGGTCCAGCTCTCGCCGGCGTCGTCCGAGCGGTACAGACCGTCCCCCGGCTTGGCCTCCACCAGGGCATAGATGCGCTGCGGGTCCGCCGCGGTCACCGCCAGGTTCGCCTTGCCGATGAGGCCGTGGGGAAGCCCGTTCATCATCTTCTGGAAGTGCTCGCCCCCGTCGGTGCTCTTGTAGAAGCCGCCCTCGTGGGAGCCGCTGATGATGGTCCACGGCTTCCGCTCCAGGCGGCTCATCCAGGCGTAGACCACGTCGGGGTTCCCGGGCTGGAGCTCCACGTCCATGGCGCCGGTGCTGTCCGACACCCAGAGCGTGTTGTGCCAGGTCTTGCCGCCGTCGGTGGTCTTGTAGATCCCCCGGTCGTGGCTGGGCTTGAAGATGTCGCCCATGGCGGCCACCCAGACCGTGTTCGGGTCCTTGGGGTCGATGCGCAGCTCGCCGATCTGACCCACGTCGCGGAGCCCCGCGAAGCTCCAGGTCTTACCGCCGTCCACGCTCTTGTACACGCCCCGGCCGGTGGAGACGTTGCTGCGCACCGCGTCGGAGCCGGTGCCGTAGTAGATCACGTTCGGATCGGAGTCGGCAACGCCCACGGAGCCGCTGGAGCCCAGGGGCACCTGACCGTCGGTGATGGGGTGCCAGCTCTCGCCGCCGTCGGTGGTCTTGAACAGTCCCCCGGAGGCGACCCCCATGTAGAAGGTGCGCGGCTGCGACGGGACTCCTGTCACCGTGGTCACCCGGCCGCCCTGGTTGGGTCCCACGAACCGGTAGTGCATTCCGTGGAAGAGGGCGGGGTCCACGTGGGACATCATGGGCGCGCGCTGCGCGACCCCGGACGCGGGGGCTGCCAGGAGGAGCAGGACGGCGAGGGCTCTGGATGCGTTCCTGAACATGACGCTGGGCTCCGGGAGCGGGGCGGACGAGGTCTGGCCGGCCGTCGGCGGTTCGGCCGAGGGGAGGGAACGGGTCACAATGAGGCGGAGGGGGGGGAGCGGCAAGAAGCGGTGGTGCGTCATCGGGCGCGATGCCGTAGGATGACCGAGCCCGAGACCCCGGACGCCGGCTGGTCTCTGAGGGCGCAGCGACCCCGAGGATGGACGTGACGCAACAGGAAGCTGAGCCTACCAGCTCTTCCGGAGTCGGACGAGATGCTTTCGTCCGGGCGCTACTGGTCGTGATGGGGCTGGCCGTCGTTCCGTACGTCGTTCCCGTGCTGTCGCCCGAGACCATGACCTGGTTTTCGGACAGCGTCGTACTCCCCCCGATCCTGGCGCTGGCCATCGGAGCGCTCCTCTACGGACTCCCCGATTTTCCCGACGAGCGTGAGCGGCGGTTCTGGGAGCTGTTGGCTGCCGCCCTCGTTCTGTATCTCGCGGTCGAGATGCTCGACTGGCTGCCATGGGACACGGAGACCGCCGACCTCCTCGGGGACTTCCTGTACGTGGGCTTCTACGCGGCCCTCCTGCTGGCCCTGCGCATCAGGCCCGACCGTCCCCCCTCCCCGCGGAACCGTTGGGCGGAAGGCCTGGAGGCCGCCGGCACGCTCGTCTTCACAGGGGCGCTGGCGGCGTACTATCTGGTCGTTCCGGGCATCTGGACTCCGGCGGAGTACGAGTCCTGGGTGCCCTCCCTCCTGCTCTTCGGCACCCTGGACTGCTACGTGGTGGCGGGGGTGGCTGTGCGCTGGCGAACCACCAGGTCCCCTCGGTGGCGCAGACTGTACGGCCTCCTTCTCATTCCGGTGACACTGTGGCTGCTGACCGACATGGTCGAAGCCCTCGGGTGGCTGCACGTGCTTCCGTATCTCCCGGGCGGCACGTTCCTCGACTTCGTCTGGCTCGCCCCGGTTGCCATCCTGGTGGTGATCGCCCGGGTGCGCCAACGCCTGCCCCCGGAGTCCTTCCCTGCGGCGGCCGACGCCTCCGTGGGGCATGTCGGTCAACCCAGCGCCGCAGCCGTGGTCGGGTACGCCATCGTGCTCTCCGCCATGCATTCCGTGCTGGACCTGGCGGGGACGCTCGGTTCCGCGGGACGGAACGCCCGGGAGGTCGTGGTTCTGGCGAGCCTCCCGCTGCTCCTGGGCATCGCCTACGCCCTCGATCGCACGCTGGCGACCCGGGCACGCACTTCGGACGAACGGGGTCAGCAGCTCGAGCACCAGCTTCAGGAGAGCCAGCGCGTCGAGGCGTTGGGGACGCTGGCCGGCGGAATCGCCCACGAGTTCAACAACCTGCTGACCGTGATCATCGGATCCGCCCAGCTCTATGCCGAGGACCTGGCCGCCCGAGGGGAGGAGTCTCCGGACCTCGCGTCCATCGTCGAAGCGGCGGACCGGGGTCGGGCGCTCACCAGCCAGATCCTGACCTTCAGCAGACGGCAGGACGTCATCAGGCGCCGCGTCGATCTAGGGGTACTGACGGAAGAGGCCGTACGGGTCCTGAGGGTCACGCTGCCGGCCAGCGTCAGGATCCGCCTCGAGGTCGATCGTGGATGCGGGAAGATCTGGGCGGACCCGCATCATATCCACCAGATCATCCTCAACCTGGCGACCAATGCCAGCCATGCCATGGACGGCTCCGGCAATCTGGACATCAGGATATTCCAACAGGAGGTCCCGCCCGAGGGTGTCCTGTGCGCCGGGGGAGGGCCCTGTGTGGTTCTCGCGGTGAGGGACGACGGCGCCGGCATGGACACCAAGACGCGAGCCCGGGTGTTCGAGCCGTTCTTCACGACCAAGAGCCTGGGGCGCGGTACGGGGCTCGGGCTCTCCGTCGTGCAGGGCATCGTGACGAGCCACGGTGGCACCATCCAGGTGGACAGCGAGCCCGGAGGTGGCACCGAGTTCCGCATCTTCTTTCCCATGTGCCAGCCAGGTGCCGTCGGACCGCCGCCGTCCGCCTCCCGGCGGAGAGGGGCCGGCGGCGCGTCCCCGGGTCCGTCGGGCATCCGGGTGCTGGTGGTGGACAACGATGTCAACGTGGCCGAGACTGCCTGTCGCGTGCTCTCCCTTGCCGGTTTCGACGCGGTGTCCGTGGGCAGCGCCCGCGAGGCGCTCGAGGCCATCCGGAACGGGCCGGACGCATGGGATCTTCTGGTCGTCGACCAGACGATGCCGGGGCGGAGCGGACTGGACCTGGTCGCCGACCTCGCCAGGAGCGACGGGGTCCCGCCCGCCATCCTGCTGGCCGAGCATCCGTCGCTCATCTCGAGGAAGTGGGCGCAGGCGGCCGGCGTCGTGGACGTGGTGGCGAAGCCCTTCACGGGGGAGGCGTTGGTCCGAGCTGTGCGGGCGGTTCTGCCGGTTCACTGACCTTCGCGGGCGGTTCCCCCGGAGGAGCTCCGCACCCCTTCATTCGGGTTCTCGGCGGGGATCTCCGGGTGGCCTTTCCCTCAGCTTCCGACCGCGATCTCCTCCCCGAGCACCTCGTCCAAGGTCTCCACCACACGCGTTGCGTCCTCCGCCGAGAAGGGCAGGGGCGGCTTGATCTTGATGACGTTGTCGTCGGGACCGTCGGTGGAGAGGAGGATCCCCTTCTCCTTCATGCGCTCCACCACGTAGCGCGCGCGCCCTCGATCGGGCACGGGCCCGGGAGCCACGATCTCCACGCCCAGGAAGAGGCCCAGGCCGCGCACGTCGCCCACCGCGGGGTGACGCGCCGTCAGCTCGGCCAGCCCCTCCTTCAGCTTCCTTCCCACCTCCAGGGCGTGGGACCGGAGCCCTTCGTCGCGCATGACGTCGAGGACCGCCAGGCCGATGGCGGCCGACACCGGGTTGCCGCCGAAGGTGCTGAAGAACTCCATGCCGTTGGCGAAGCTCGCGGCGATCTCGGGGGTGGTCACCACGGCCCCCAAGGGGTGGCCGTTGCCGATGGGCTTGCCCAGCGTCACGATGTCCGGGACGGCGCCCTGGGTCTCGAATCCCCACATGTGCGTGCCGACGCGACCCAGGCCCACCTGCACCTCGTCGGCGATGCACACCGCACCCGCCGCCCGGGCCCGTGTATACGCCTCCACCAGGTATCCGGGAGGAGGCACCACCTGCCCGCCGCACGAGAGGATGCTCTCGCACAGGAACGCCGCAGGCTCGTATCCTGCGGACGCGAGGCGCTCCGCCGCCGCCTCCACGTGTGCGGCATACTTGGGCCCCAGCTCCGGATCCGGGCGCCGGTACCGGCCCCGGTACCCGTCGGGCATGAGGGCAACGCCCACCCACGGCGGCGGACCGGACCCGCCCGCGCGCGAGAACTTGTAGTGGCTCACGTCGATGAGCCCCTGGGTGTTGCCGTGGTAGCCTCCCTCCAGGACCACGACGCCGCGACGGCCGGTGTGCGCGCGCGCCATGCGCAGCGCGAGCTCGTTGGCCTCGCTCCCGGAGTTCACGAAGAAGCAGACCGAGAGGGACGCGGGGAAGAGCGCGGTCAGCCGCTCCGCGTACTCGAGGACGGCCTCGTGCAGGTAGCGCGTGTTGGTGTTCAGGACGGCCATCTGGCGCCGGCCCGCCTCCACCACCGCGGGGTGCTCGTGGCCGACGTGGGCCACGTTGTTCACGCAGTCCAGGTACTGCCGGCCCCACACGTCGTACAGGTGCTGGGCCACACCTCGCACGACGTGGATCGGCTCCCGGTACGAGAGGCTGAGGCTGGATCCGAGGACCCGGGACCGCCGCTCGGCCAGCCCCGCCGGTGCCACGTACGTGGTGGCTCGGTTGATCCGCAGGAGCAGGTTCGGATCCGGCGAGAAGCTCGACCACACCTCCACCTCCCGGGGCACCGCCACGCCCGGGAAGTCCCCCTCGTGTCCGAGGAGGTCGGTGACGATCTGGAAGTGCAGGTGCGGCGGCCAGTCACCGTTCTCGGGATACGGGCCCACCCGGGCGAACGGGTCCCCCGCCTTCACCCGTGCACCCTCGACGAGGGTGGCCACCGAGGCCCGCTCGAGGTGGCCGTACAGCGTCCAGAACGGTCCGTCCGGCGTGTCGTGCTCGAGGATCACGGTGGGGCCGTAGTCCAGGCGCGACGCGTTGTCGCGCACGCTCTTCACCACCGCGTCCAGGGGAGCGCGCACCACCGCACCGGGTTCGTCGAACAGGTCGATGCCCATGTGCACGGTACGGCGCTCGGGGATCTCCGAGGCTCGGCCTGCGAACGCGTCGGTGAGATAGAAGCCCCGCGGCTCGCGGTACCGGCCGACCGCCAGGGTGGCGCCCCGACGCCCCATCTCCGCCCATATGCCTCGGGTGAAGCCCGGCGTGTCGGCGGCGTCGGATCCGGCGAGCAAGGGGCTCCCGACGCTCAAGTCGAGCACCGCGGTAGCGCTCTCGTCGACGGGCACGTCCATGACGGGAGACACGTCTTGGCGCTCCCGGATCCAGCGCACCACCGAGGCGCTCCGCGGACACGGCTCCAGAGCACACGCGCGCCGAAGGATGCCCCTGGCCAGCCGGGGATGCACCGCGGCCGTCGCCTGGAGCCCCGCCCAGGCGGGCGCCTCCGACACCAGGAGGTACGGATCCGAGGCCTCGCCGGTCGCTCTGCGGGCCGCGGCGATGGAGACGCTGGCGCCCAGCCGGGCGCGCCACAGCGGAAAGAGCACGTCGAGCTCGCCCTCGCTCAAGGGTCGGGCCTCGTGGTAGCCCGCCACCACCGCGCTCGCCGCCTGGAGGGGGTCGGCCGCCCGCAGCGTGGCATACGCCAGGGTGACGGCCAGATCGTAGGCCGCAGGCGCCACGTGCACGTCGCCGTAGTCGAGGATGCCGACGACGCGGGGCGGGCCGTCGGCGGCGGGGGAGACCACGACGTTGTGATCGTTGACGTCTCCGTGGACGACCTGCACAGGTAGGCCGGTCCACTCGGCTTCCGCGTCCCGGAGGGCGTCGAGGCACCCTTCGACCAGGGTCCGTCGATCCGCATCCCCGTGGAGGGCGAGGGCTCGCTCCATGACCGGATCCGCCTGGGCGAGGTCCCAGACGAAGCCGTCGCGCCGGGGAGGCCTCTCGCCGTAGCGCGCCAGCACCGCGTCCAGCTCGCCCACGCGGCGTCCCAGGTCGCGTAGCAGCTGCCGGCTCCAGGGCCGGACGTCGGCCATCGTGGTCCCCGGGATGTACTCGACGACCCGAACGCGGAGGGCGTCGTCGTCGGCGCCTGCGGCGACCATCGGCTGGCCGTCGGCGGTGGCCACCAGGCGTGGAGAGCACGTGCCGCCGGCTCCTCCCATCCACGCCAGGAGGCGTGTCTCCCAGGCCAACGTCTCCGCGGGCTCGTCCGGTGAGGTCACCTTCACCACCAGGCGCCTGCCCGCTCCCGTGGTGAGGAGGAAGTTGAGGTCGCGCTCCCCCGGCAGAGGGCGCAGATCGCCGTCGAGCCCCCACCGCTCCCGCAGGAGCGGGGTGAGGGTCTCGGGCGAGACGTCGGGACGTCGATAGGTGCGGATCATGGGCTGGTGCACTAAGCTGAGTCGCCCTCGTCGTCCAGGGCAAGCGCCGGTGGCGCTACGACGCCACGTGTCCCGCGCCGGCGCAGCCGACGGAGCCGTCCGCCCACGGCGGACGCTCGTGACCTTCCCGACCGGAGCAGATTCCCCATGTCCCCGTTTCCCCCCGGGGCCCGGCGTGTGCTGACGCTCGCCTCGCCGGTCCTCGTCGTCGCCGCCCTCGCTTTCTCGGCGGAGCCGTCCGCCGGACAGATGCAGCTCCCCGACTCGTTCACCAACCTCAAGGTGCTGCCCAAGAACATCTCCAGGGACGACCTCCTGGCCACCATGCGCGGATTCACCGAGGCCCTGGGCGTGCGTTGCGGCGACTGCCACGTGCGCAAGGGAGAAGGGCGCAGCGCCAGGTTCGACTTTCCCGCCGACGACAAGGTCATGAAGCGGCGAGCCCGGGTGATGCTCCGCATGGTGAGGACGATCAACCACCGGTACCTGGACAGCCTGCCCGAGCGCGTGACGCCCAACGTGTCGGTCACGTGCATCACCTGCCACGGAGGCGTCGAACGCCCCGAGCGCATCGAGGACATCGTGCGTCAGACCCTGGACTCCGCCGGCGTCGACAGCGCCGCTGCCGTCTACCGCGGGCTCCGGGCCCGTTACTACGGCAGCCGCGCCTACGACTTCAGCGAGCGCCCGCTCATCACGCTGGCGGGCTCGTTGGCACGGGACGGCAAGAACGACCAGGCGCTGCGCCTCCTTCGGCTCAACCTGGAGTTCCTCCCGAAGTCCGCCATGACCTATGCGACCATGGGGGAGATCCACGAGCGCGCCGGCGAAAAGGACAAGGCCATCGAGGCCTACACCAAGGCCCTCCAGCTCGAGCCGGACAACCGGATGATCCAGCGGCGGCTCCAGCAGCTCAAAGGAGGTGGGGGCAGATAGACGCCGACGACCGGACCGGCCGCACGCCGGCGGCCCGGGCCGGGGGACGAGCGCAATGGCGTGTAGGGCGCGGGGATCAGCGGGGCCGCCCGGATTGCGAGCCGGGGAGCACCCGGCGTTCGCTATCTACATGCGCTCGATGACGAAGGTGTACTTATCCCCCAGCGTGTAATGCGCCATCGTGCCCCCCAGCAGGCGCGTAACCGCGGTACCGAGCTCCCGGTCGGGCGTGACGACGGAGATGCCCAGCAGCGTGCCGGGCCGGGGGCTCTGCGGAAGTCCGTCGGGCAACGTCCAGTTCTCCCAATCCAGTTGGTAGCCGGCGCCGTTGAAGCTGAAGCCGGGAGGGAGGAACTCGGCGAGCCCCTGCGGCGTCTGCCCGGCGTAGCTGTCACGGGGCCACCGCCCGTACTTGGAGCGGTAGTCGAGAACCGCAGCCTGCACGGCCTGGAACTCTCCGATCACCTGCGCGGCACGGCCCTTCAGCAGAGCCCCGTGGACGTCGGGCACGGAGATGCGCGCCAGCGTGCCCATGACCAGGGCCACGGTCACGAGCTCCACCATGGTGAAGCCGGTGCGCCCGCTCGGGACGTCGTGCGAGGGGCGACGACGGAGAAGGCGGGAGAGCCTCATGGCTGCTGCCCCGTCCCGTGCGACGCGGGGAGCGGCCCCGCGCCGAAGATGTCCGCGGCACTCCCGACGAAGTCCAGGGGGGATCGCTCGGACTCGTACCGCAGACGCACCCGACTGCTCCTGCCCTCCAGCTCGTAGGACCTGCTGTCCTTGAGCCGGTAATCCATCCCCGGGAAGGGTGGGCCCGCCTGCTGGAGGACATCCGGGAGCTTACCCCGCGTCAGGCGGTACGCCTCGATCGCCTGACTCTGGAGGAAGACGTCGAGTCGCAAGGACTGCGCCTCGGAGGCGAGGCTCTGCTCGGGTGGCGGCTCGATCCTGGTCCACGAGGGCGATGCGAGCCACACGTACGCCATGGCGACCCAGGCCACCACGAGAGCGCCGCGGCGGAGGCGGCCGCGGCGCCGGCGGCGAGCCACGGACTCGCGCGCGGCGTCCGCGCGCATGGCTTGATCCCGCAGCACGGCCGTGAGCGCCCGCGCACGCTCGTCCGCCTCGCTCACGCGGTGAGCGGGATCGAGCTTGTCGGGACGGCGGTCGAGCATGAGACGGGAGCGTTGGAGTCGAGGTGCTTCCCGACGATGGAAGCATCGTGCCAAGTACAAATCTAGGAATGGGTCCCCGCGGTTCCCAAGCGTCTTCCGACAGCCCCCCGAGCGGGATCTCCTCCGAGCCTGGTGAGCAAAGTAGTGCCCGGACGTCACCGGGCGCACGTGTGGCGGTGTGACACGGCGTATGCCACGGTACCGGAAGGGCCCCGGCAATTTCCCGAAGCCCCCCTGGTCGGTCGGTGGAGTCCGGTCCCAGCACCAGCGTCCACGTCGAGTCCCCTGCTGAGGACCTGGCGGCGCCGAACCGATCCTGGGCTCCCCCATCCGGCCCGGAGCGGGATATCCCTTGTGGTCTCAGGGATATAACCGCTATGGTTCCCCTTCACGCAGGAAGAACGGAGGTGCTTCGGGTGGGCGAGGGATCACTGGAGCTGTTGAAGGGCACCCTGGACGTGCTGCTGCTGAAGACGCTGAGCCACGGGCCGCTGCACGGATACGCCATCTCGCGGAGCATCCGCCGCGCCACCGACGAGGCGTTCACCGTGGAGGAGGGCGCCCTCTATCCGGCGCTTCGGCGTCTGGAGAAGCGAGGCCTGGTGGAGGCGGAATGGGGAGTGACCGACACCGGCAGGGAGGCGAGGTTCTACCGCCTCACCGGCGCGGGGGAGGCGGAGCTCGCTTCGGGGCTCCGCACGTGGCACCGGTACGTCGCGGCCATGGGGCGCGTCCTGGCGGACGGCAGCCCATGAGACTGGACACTCGAGGGTGCCCGCACGCTCGGGCGGCCGGATGAAGCCCAGTGGGCGAACGGGGGATCTCCATGCAGGAAGCGTCCTGGGTCGTGCGTACGTCGCGGAGGACGTGCGCCGCGAGATCGAGTTCCACCTGGCCCAACGGGCCGAGGAGCTGGAGGCCGAGGGGTGGGAGCCGGAGCCGGCGCGCAGGGAGGCCGAGCGCCTCTTCGGAGACAGGGACGAGGTGGCCCGCGCGTGTCGGGCCGTCGCCAGCAGCCACCGCAGGGCGGTGAAGAGGGGGGTGCTCATGGACGCGCTATGGCAAGATATACGCTTCGGGGCGAGGACGCTGCTCAGGGGCCCGGGCTTCACGTTGGTGGCGGTGGCGACGCTGGCGCTGGGGATCGGCGCGACCACGGCGATCTTCTCGGTGGTGAACGGGGTGCTGCTGCGGCCGCTTCCCTTCCCCGACCCGCAGCAGCTGGTGCTGGTGGGCGAACGGGCGCCGCAGATCCCCGGGGCGGAGAAGATGCGGTTCTTCGACACGCCGTCGGCGATCCAGGCCTGGCGGGAGCAAGCCACCGACTTCCAGGCGATGGCAGCGCTGCAAAGCACGTCCTTCACCCTCACCGGCCAGGGCACGCCGCGCGTGCTGGACGGTGTGCGCGTCACGCCGACCTTCTTCGACGTGCTCGACGCGAAGCCGGAGCTGGGACGGTTCTTCGTGCCGGCGGACGCGACGGCCAGTCCCCGTCCGATGGTGATCACCGACGCGCTCTGGCGCTCCGCGTTCAACGCCGACCGCGGCGTGATCGGAAGCACGGTGGGCACACCGGGGAATGAGGTGCGCGTGATCGGGGTGTTGCCGGCCGACCTCCGTATCGGGGGCAGCGAGCTGGGGCCGATGGCGGCCGGGAAGCCAACGGAGTTCTTCACCCCGTTCGAGTTCGGACCGGACTTCGGCGGGGACCTGACGTCGGTCTGGTCGAACTTCAACTACACGGTGATTGCGCGGCTGAAGCCGGGCGTGACGTCAGGGCAAGCGCTGGCGCATCTCGACGTGATCCAGGCCAACCTGGCAGCCTCCGCACCGGACAAGGCGCCGGGTATGACGCTCCAGGGAGAGGTCACGCCGGTCCTGGACTACGCAACGCAAGGCTCGCGGCAGGGGCTCTGGCTGCTCCTGGGGGCGGTGGGCGCGGTCTTGCTGATCATCAGCGTCAACCTGGGCGGGCTATGGGTGAGCCGGATCGTCGACCGCCGTCGGGATTGGGCTATCCGGATGGCTCTGGGCGCGGAACCCGGACGGCTGGCACGGCAGGTGATGAGCGAGGGTTTGACTCTGGGGCTGATGGGGGGGGTGCTGGGTATGGCGTGCGCTGCGGCCGGCCTGCAGGGTCTGCTGGCGCTGGCACCGAAGAACACTCCTCGGCTGGGCCAGGTACAGGTGGACTGGCGGGTCTTGGTCGTGGGATTCCTGCTCTCGGCGACGGCGGGACTGCTGACCGCGCTGCTTCCGGCGCTGCGCGTAGGGCGCGGTGATTCACACGAGCCGCTGAAGGCGACGAGCACGGCAACCACGGCGGGACCGGCGAGCGTGCGGTCACGGCAGGGACTGATCGGCCTTCAGGCGGCGCTTTCGACGCTGCTGTTGGCAGTGGCCGGGCTGCTGGGCTTCAGCCTATACCAGCTCATGACCAGGCCGGCGGGGTTCTCGACGGACCATGCGATCGAGGCCAAGGTCGTGATCAACAGCTATGGACGCGCGGAACGGGACCGGATTCTGCAGCAGATCACGGCTGGCGTGGAAGCGATTCCAGGCATACAGGCGGCGGGCCTGACGTCGCATCTGCCGCTGCAGGGCGAGACATGGGTCGACGCAGCGGGCGTACCCGGGAAGCAGTATCCGCCGGCGCGCCAACCGACCGTGAACGTACGCTTCATCGGCGGCGAGTACTTCTCGACGATGGGGATTCCGTTGCTTGCGGGGCGGAATTTCCGCGAGAGCGATCGGCCTGGAGGGTGGCCCCCGAAGAACCGAGCCGACGAGGAGAAGATGCACGAGGCGGTGATCATCTCCGAGGCGACGGCGCGGCTCATCTGGCCGGAACGCGACCCGCGCACCCTGGTGGGCGGGCCCGTCATGGTCAACGGGCTGACGCCGACGGTCGTCGGCGTGGCGGCCGACGCCCTCGACGGGAGCCTGACGTCGGCGGCACCGGCGGTGGTCTATCAGCCGTATTGGAATTGGGATCCGTATGCCTTCTCACTGGTGCTGCGGACGGCGCTGCCGATGAGCGCGATCGCGGGGCCGTTGCGGGCGGCCGTGTGGAAGCTCGCGCCCGACGCGCCGATTCCCGAGATCGAGCCGCTGAGCTCCCTGCGGGCCACGGCCACGGCGCCGCAACGCTATCAGTTCACGCTGCTGATGACCTTCGCCGGGCTGGCGCTGTTGCTGGCCGCGATCGGCGTGTATGCGCTGGTGGCCCACAGCGTAGCGCGGCGGAAGAAGGAGCTGGCGATCCGGCTGGCGTTGGGCGCGCCGGTGAGAACGATTCGAGGGCTGATTGCCGGGCAGGCCCTGGCACCGGTGGGGCTGGGGGCGCTCGTGGGAGTGGCTGCGGCGCTCGCCATCGGACGTCTGCTCCGGAGCCTCCTCTATTCCGTCCACCCAGCCAATCCGGCGATTCTGGGCGCGGCGGCGGCGGTGGTGCTGCTCGCCGCAGCGCTGGCGTGCGTCCTGCCCGCGCGCCAGGCAACGAAGGTGGATCCGCATGTCGCGCTACGCGTCGAGTGAGGCCTCGGAGAAGGGGTGGCGCGGATCTGCCGCGCCCGCCCTCAGTCGGCGGAGTCCGGTCCCAGCACCAGCGTCCACGTCGAGTCCCGCACGAAGGACCTGGCGGTGCCGAACCGATCCAGCAGGGCGGCCAGAACGCCGTCCTCGGAGGAGCGCACCTCGATGCCACCCATCTCCCCGACGACCGGAGGGCGCGTCCCCGTGGAGTCCGCCGACGACAGGGGCGCGGTGGGCCGCTCCCGTGGAGGGGCTGCGCTCGAGCTCACGGGTGGCCGAACCGGCTGCGGCGGGACCTCCACCACCTTCCAGGCGCGCCAACGCAGCGCGTAGTCCGCGGCGCTGAGCTCGAGACCCGCCGGAAGGAGCGGTCCGAGATCGACAGGGACCCCTCTCCGACCCGCATCTCCGGGCCAGTGGCCGTTGCTGTCGCGATACCGGGTCGCGGCGTCCTTCACGGCTTCGACGCCGGAGACCACACGCTCCACCCGATGCTCGTAGGCGCGGTGCTCCAGCGGCGGGTACGCGCCGCCGGCCACCACGGCGAGGCCGCCGAGGATCATGAGCGCGTCCACGAGCGCGAATCCCCGCCCGCTGTGGGCCGGGCTCACGGGGCGTGATCCTTCAGGCCCCAGGGTGCCGCCAGCCCCGCGAAGCCCCTCCGGGGAACCGCCGAGTCGTACACCACCGTGCCTCCGTCCGGGCGCCGGACCACCAGCTGGTAGGTTCGGCTGTCGGAGCGCACGTATTCCATGCCGGGGAGGCGCACGCTCACCTCGGAGAGCGACGTGGGAAGGCGTCCTCGCTGGAGCCGGAAGGCCTCCACCTGCTGCGCCTGCAGGTAGAGAGCCGCCCTGATGCCCCGCTCGCGCTCGCCGGGGGTGACCGCGGCGGGCCGCGGACCCCGGAGGAGGGCGGGCGGACTGAGCGCCAGAGAGCCGGCCACGACGAAGAGCAGCAAGGTCACCGCCCACTTCCAGAGCGGCTCACGCCGTCGGGGTTCCATGGGGAGCCGGTAATGGGCCTCCTGCTCCTCCGCGTGCGCCATGGCCTCCGCGAGGAGGCGCTCTCGGTCCTCTACCCTGCTGATGCGGCGGTCTGGGGGCTCGCAGTCGTCGGGGCTCACGGGGTGCTCTGGACGGCGTGGGAGTGGAGTCCCTGCCAAGATAAGGGTTGCCCCCGGCCGGAAACCACGGTGTCGGACCTCCGACGCGAGGGTGCCGTTCTACGGCGTGAACCAGTAGTTCATCTTCAACACGAAGATGTTGTCCGGACGCGTGCCGAAGAGGGCGGCCTGGTCCCGGGAGAACTGGAAGTCGCCCACGCCGCCGGCGTAGTCGGCCCGGGACTGCTGCCAGGCCAGGTACAGGGTGGAGCCCGGGCGCCACTCCCAGCGCAGCACCGCGGTACCCCGCAAGGAGCGGTAGTTGAAGTCCAGGTTCGGGACCTGGCCGTCGTAGGGCGTGAACGTGTAGCCCTGCGGCACGTCCAACGAGCCCACGGTCAGGTAGTCGCCGGAGGAGATGAAGGGCTGGGCATAGAGCTGGAACGACAGCCTGGGCGTGAACGTGAAGTTCAGCCGTGTCTCCATGGAGAGCGTGGTCTGACGCAACGGTGCGAAGAGGTACCACGCGCCGTAGGTGGCCGTGGCCGTTGCGTCGGGCACCGTGCCCACATACTGGGCCTGGGTGAAGTCGCGCTCGTACGTGGGCCCCGCCGACAGGCTCCACCGGTCCGTCTTCACTCCCAAGGAGGTGCTCACCGCGGTGCTCCAACCGCCGTACTCGTCCTTCATGCCGGAGACCAGGGCGGCCAGAGTGACCGTCTTCCGCGGGTCGGTGCTCACGTGGACGGTGCCGTTCCAGTTCGCCGGCCGCTGCATGAGCGGTCCGCCCCGCGTCGAGCGATCGTCCATGGCCCGCAGCCAGTGCGCCACATGGACATAGCCGCTCCAGAAGTTCAGCGTCCGGAACTGGCCGGTCATGCTCCACACGGAGAGGATGCGCTGCCACGCGTAGTTGTGCTCGTAGCGCGCCGACCCGGTGAGGGAGTAGTTGCGCAGGAACGGGCCGGGCTGGTTCTCCAGGTAGGTGACGTCGGTCTCGATGTCCCGGCGGTCGGTGCGGTTCTGGTAGCCCAGGTCGTTCACCTCGAAGGCCGGAGACGTGGCGGCCACCGCCAGGCTTCCTCTCCAGTGCCGGCCGCCCTGCCGCTCCATGGCCGCGCCCACGGAGTATCCCGTGAGGGACGTGGCGTCGGGGTTCACCTCCAGGTGCGTGGCGTCGGGACGCTGGAAGAAGTGGTTGCCGGCGGTCTGGGTGGCCACCATGGCCGCGGGCGAGCCCGCCACGTAGCTGTAGACCGCCGAGCCGCGGAGCACCCAAGCCCGGGTCTCGGATTCCAGGCGGAAATCGCCGCCCCCGGCGTACGCCGCCGAGCGCAGCGCCGAGCGCAGCGGGTCCGTGTCCAGCCTCCGGTCCACCGCGGTGATCATGCCGCCCACCGAGGTCCGCCCTTGGTTCGTGTCCTTGCGGGCCCGCGCCACCAGATAGTTGGTGAGGGGCTCCACGGTGAAGAGATCCTCGGTGCCCGTCGAGGTCAGATACCGGGCCCTCTCCCGGTCGGTCACCGCCTCGATGACGCCCAGCGACCACCCCGAGCGCGTCTTCCCGCTGAGCTTGGCGGCACCCAGGATGGTGGTCTTGTCCGGCGCGTCGGCCGCGGCCGTGGGGGGCTGGAGCTGGGGGCTTCGGCCGATGCGGCGGCTGTAGAAGAGCTGGCCGCCGCTGGTGTTCCGCCCGAAGTCGAAGATCTCGCTTCCCTCCACGAAGAACGGCCGCTTCTCCTCGTAGCGCGTCTCGTAGACGGTGAGGTTCACCACCGCCGGGTCCGCCTCCACCTGTCCGAAGTCGGGGTTGAAGGAGGCGTTCACCGTGAAGTCGGACGAGGCGCGGTACAGCAGATCCACGCCTCCCGAGGCCGACTGCCGCGCCCCCGAGGTGAAGGGGTCGGGGCCGGGGTCGACGCGCTCCATCCGAGCCAGCGCGTAGGGGAGTACCTCGAGGCGCTTGCCCGGCGCGATGTCCCGCAGGCCCACGAGGTTGCCGTAGGTCGGGATGCCGCCGGGCTCGCTCTTGGGGGTGAACGAGAGCACCGCGTACTCTCGACGCCGGCCGATGATGCGCTCGAGCTGGATGCCCCAGACGGGTGCCTTGGTGTCCGAGAAGCGGAGCTGGCTGAAGGGGATCCGATACTCGGCGGTCCACCCCAGGCTGTCCACCGTGGTCTTCACCTCCCACACCGCGTCCCAGGAGTTGTCGTCCTGCTCCTGTCCGTCGGGGCCCATGGACTTGGTCTCGTCGCGCTGCACTCCCACCGGGTTCACGTCGAAGGAGAAGGCCGTGCGGTGGTCGTGGTAGGAGTCGAAGACCACCCCCACCCAGTCCGAGTCCAGCAGATCCATGTCCCGGCGCCCCAGGCGGCCGGTGGGGCGCTGGCGGTCGTAGAGGCGCATGCCGACGTAGATGGCCTCGTGGTCGAAGAGGACGCGCGCCTCGGTGCGCTCGCTCACCGGCTGCCCCTCGTCGGGGTCGACCTGGGTGAAGGTGGTCACCGGTGGTGCGGCGGCCCAGGAGGGCTCGTCCAGGCGGCCGTCGATGTGGATGAGGCCCGTAGCACGCACCGCCGTGACCACGGGACGTCCGGGGTCCGCCTCCGGTGGTGACGCCTGCGACGCCGCCGTCCGGGGCAGCAGGCCCAGGAGAAGGGCCACACCGATCGTGCGTGCGCGCATGGGAGGCTCCCTTGTCCACCCGTTCGTGCGTCCTCGCACGGAGAACGCGCCGTGAATCCACCTCGTCCCCGGGACGCGACCATCCGGAGGGGCAGGAACCCCCGTCCGGGCGCTTCACCGGCCTGCGGCGCGGGCGCCGAAGGTCGAGGAAGATGGGGGGGAGGGGGGCCCGGGGACAATGTCGGACTCGCTCAAGACCCGCCTTGACAGGTCAAACGTTTGTTTTAAACATCCGTTCTACTTCTTCTGGCCTGCCCGCGCCGGCCGCTCAACCCTCGATCGCCGGTCCCGCCGGCCAGGAGCGCACTTCAGGTGAACTTCAGACGCGTCGTGTTCCTCCTTCTCGCGGTCATCACCGTCGGGGCGGGCGTGTACTACGCCCGGGGAACCGGTCCGGACGACGTGGTTCTCACGGGAATGGTCACCACGGAGGACGTCATCGTCAGCCCGCAGGTGGCCGGGCGCATCGACACCCTCACCGTGGATGCCGGCGACTCGGTCGCCGAGGGGCAGCTCATCGCCGTGATCGCTCCGGCGGAGCTGGAGGCCGACCGGGCGTTCTACGCGCACAGCGCCGACGCCCTGGGTGCACAGGTCACGGCCAACCAGGCGGAGGTGGCCGCCGCCGAGGCCGGGGTCAGCGAGGCCGAGGCCAGCCTGGCCAAGGCCCGACAGACCTACGAGCGCTCGAGCTCCGTGGCTCGATCCGGCGGTCTGACGCCCGAGGATCTGGACCAGGCTCACACGGCGGCGGAAGTCGCTCAGGCCCAGGCCGACGCCGCGCAGAAACGGGTGGCGGCCGCGAAGAGCGCCCTTGCGGCCTCGATCCAGCAACGGGATGCCGCCGCCGCCCAGGTCGCCAAGGCGAGGGTGCGCCTGGGGTACACCGAGGTGCGCGCGCCCATCAAGGGGATCGTGGACGTGCGGGCCGTCCGCGTCGGCGAGGTGGTGAGCGCCGGTGAGCCCATCGTCACGCTCGTCGATCCGGACGACCTGTGGGTGCGGGCGGACGTGGAGGAGTCCTACATCGGCCGCATCCGTCTGGGCGATACGCTCACCGTGCGTCTTCCCTCGGGCGCGCAGCGGAAGGGCACGGTCTTCTACCGCGGCGTGGACGCCGACTACGCCACCCAGCGGGACGTGAGCCGGACCAAGCGCGACATCAAGACGTTCCAGATCCGCCTGCACGTGGACAACAGCGACCGTCGCCTGGCCCTGGGCGAGACGGCGTACGTGCTGCTGCCGCCGCAGCTGGTGGGATCGTGAGTGCCATCGAGGTCCGGGAGCTGACGAAGCGCTTCGGCGACTTCACCGCCGTGGATGCCATCACGTTCGACGTGCGCGAGGGAGAGATCTTCGGGCTGCTGGGTCCCAACGGGGCGGGGAAGTCCACGCTCATCCGCATGCTCACCACGCTGCTCCAGCCCACCTCCGGGAGCGCGGTGGTGGGCGGCTTCGACGTGGTGGCGCGCGCCGACGACGTGCGCCGCGCCATCGGGGTCATCCCCCAGGCCATGACCACCGACCTGGAGCTCAGCGCCACCGAGAACCTGCTCATCTTCACGAAGCTCTACGGCGTGCCCCGCCATCGCAGGCGCCCTCTCATCGCGGAGCTGCTGGAGGCCGTGGAGCTCTCCAAGTGGGCCCACGCCCCGGTGAAGAACCTCTCGGGCGGAATGCGCCGGAGGGTGGAGATCGCCCGGGGCCTGGTGCACGAGCCGAGGATCCTGTTCCTGGACGAGCCGACCACCGGGCTCGACCCCGTGTCGCGGACCGCGGTGTGGGAGATGCTCAAGCGCCTGAAGGAGGGGCGTGACCTCACCGTGCTGCTCACCACCCACTACATGGACGAGGCCGACAAGCTGTGCGAGCGCGTGGCCATCGTGGACCACGGCAAGCTCATGGCGCTGGACTCCCCGCTCCGGCTGAAGGCCGCCATCCCCGGTGAGAACACCCTGGAGGTGAGCTTCGGCGAGGCACCTTCGGACTGGCCGGGGCAGCTGGAGGCGCTTCCCGGCGTCGATGCCGTGACCGGCGAGCGGGGCGTGTATCGGATCACGTCGGAAAGCGGACCCGTGACGACTACGGCCCTCATGGCCGCCGCCGCCGCCCAGGGGGTGAGCGTCGAGTCCCTGTCGGTGCAGAGCACCACCCTGGACGACGTCTTCGTGCACTACACGGGCCACGAGCTGCGCGACGAGCTCCATGAGATGAGCATGCAGGAGCGCGTGGCCATGTTCCGGCGGGGGAGGTAGGGAGGTGGAGCGCATGTGGGCCATCATCGAGCGCGACCTGCGTCGGTTCCGCCGCAGCCCGATGCTCATCGTCGTGTCGCTCTTCATGCCCCTGGTCCAGCTCGTGGTGCTGGGGCACGCGTTCGGGGGCCAGCTGAAGAACCTCAAGGTGGGCCTGGTGGACCGGGATCACGGCGTGCCCGCCCTCCAGCTCCAGGAGCTGGGCAACGCCATCGCGGCCAACGCCCGCACGTTCGAGTGGGTGTCCTTCGACGATCCCGGCGTGGCCCTGAGCGCGCTCCGCAACGGGCACGTGAACGGCGTCCTCACCATCCCGCCCGGGTTCTCACGCAGAACCCTCGTCGGGGACGAGCCCCGCGTCGCTCTGGTCGAGGACAACACCGACGGCTTCGTGTCCGCCACGCTGTCGGCTTCCTTCGCGAGCATGCTGCGTGGGTATGGCGTCCGTTCCCGGGATCCGCCACGGATGATGTCGCAACCGACCCTGGACGTGGTGGAGCTCTACCCGTACGTGCCCTATATCCAGTACCTGCTCCCGGGCATCACCGTGATGTCGATCTTCATGATGGTGATGATCGGCGGCGGCATCATCTTCATCGACGACAAGGGAAGGGGCCTGCACGAGGGGTACCTGGTCACGCCGGTCACGCGGCTGGAGCTCATCGCGGGGTTCAACCTCTCCGGCGCCATCAAGGGCATGCTCGCCGGCATCATGCTCATCACGCTGGGCTCGGCCATCGCCGGCGTGCCCCACGCTTTCGCCGCGACGAAGCTGCTCAAGCTCCTGATGGTCATCGCGATCTCGTCGGTGACGCTGGTGAGCATGATGTTCCTGCTCATGGTGCGGGTGACGGACCCGCTCCTGCCCCGCGCGCTGTTCGGGGTCCTGAACACGCTCCTGTGGTTCCCCAGCGGCGCGGTCTACCCGCAGCAGGCATTTCCGGGATGGATGCGGGCCATCGCCGTGGCGGATCCCTTCACGTACTCGGTCCACGCCCTCAAGAGCGTGCTGCTGAAGAACGCCGGCTTCGGGGCCATCGGCTTCGATCTCGTCTTCATGACGGTGTTCTCCGTGGTGACCATGGGCGCGGCGACACTGCTGTTCAAGCGGGAGCTGTGAGACGATGAGCGCTGGCAGGCGAAGCTCGGGGCGGGACGGCTCGACGGGCCGTGCCGCCGGTCGGCGGCGCGATACGCACGATGATGCCGTCACCCGTCAGAGGCTCCTGCACGCCGCGACGAGGCTCTTCTCGGAGCGAGGCTTCGGCGCGGTCACGGTGCGGGAGCTGTGCCGCGAGGCGCCGGCCAACCTGGCGGCGGTGAACTATCACTTCGGGGGCAAGCTGGGCTTGTACCGGGAGGTGGTGGAGAACGCCCTCGCCGGCGTGCGCGACGACCCCACCACCGACGTGCCCGACGGCACGCCTGCGGAGGAGAGGTTGCGCCACTACATCCGCACGTACGTTCCCAGGCTGGCGGCTCCGCGCGGCCGCGCCGTGTGGGCACAGAAGCTCATGCGTCACGAGATGACCGATCCGACCCCCCTCGCCCCGTGGATCGCGAAGGAGGTGATCCTGCCCCGGGTGCGCTTCCTCTCCGAGGCCGTGGCCGAGCTGCTGGGCACCGATGTCGCGGACGAGCGTGTCGGCCGGTGCGTCGTCAGCCTCCAGGCGCAGTGCCTGTTCTACCTGCCCAACCGCTTCCGCGAGGTCGCCTTCCCCGGGTGGAGGGACACCGGCGACGAGGCGATGGCGGCGGCGGCGGATCACATCGCGGCGTTCACCCTGGCGGGGATCCGGAGGATGAAGGAGCAGCCTTTCTGTCCTGTTGGAAGGTCGGCAGATAAGCCGCCACATCCTGGAGCATCCGGGCATTGAAGAAGAGGCCCCACGCGGGCATGGAGGACACGTGGGCGTGTGCGGGCCCATCCCGGATGACCCGCACCAGAGCCTCGAAGTCGCGCGCCGCGACGAGGGTGTCGTAGGCGAAGTTCGTCGGCCGGGTGGAGAGGAGGGCGGCCGCCGGGCCGTTCCCCTCGCCGTGCACGCCGTGACACGAGATGCAGTAGCGTCCGTAGAGCCGTCTGCCGTCCAGGGCGCTGCCGGGAGCGTCCGGCGGGTACGCGAGCACGGGCAGATAGCTGAGCACCTCCCTGATCTGCTCGGCGGTGAGGCGTGCCGGGGCGCCCGTGCGGTGGGCGGCCGCGAAGCGGGCGGCCAGCTGGGCCGAATCCAGCCTTCCGTACTGCTTCTCGCTCAGGTCGGGAAGGTCCTTGGCGGTCTCCCCCGTGGTCACCGTGTCGCCCTGCCCGTCCGGCCCGTGGCAGGATGCGCACACGCCGGCGAAGACCCTCCTGCCCTTGGACTGCTCGGCGCTGAGCCGGACGGGGAAGGGCAGATCCGCCGCGTTGGACGCACTCCCATCCGGGCCCGAGTCGGCCGGCGACGTCTGAGGCCCCCTGCAGGCCGCGACCCCGAGAACCAGGGTGAGAAGTCTGGCGGCGCGTGAAGTCATGGTGGCCACTCTCCGCAGGTGGCGCGGTCCGGGCAGCGGGTTCCGCGACACCCCGCGGGGTCACGGACGGGGGCAGGCGACGTCGTGGCTATGCGCCCGGCGTCGCCCCTCCCGACTTCAGTCCGCTGAGGACGTGGAGGTACTTGACCAGCGCCTCGACGGTGGCGTGATCGTACGTTCCCCCGAACGCCGGCATCATGCCCTTTCCGTGGGTGATGGAGTTCACCAGCTGGGAGTCGGTGTGGGTCTTCCAGAAGGCCGGGTCCGTGAAGTTGGCCGGCTTTGGATTGAAGGCCGCGCCGGCGGGGCCGTTGCCTTTCCCCTCCGGCCCGTGGCACGTCGAGCAGACGCTGTGGAAGATCGCCTTGGGGGATTGCTGCGCGGCCCCCTCCGGGGGATGGCTCCGGGCCCCGGCACCGGCGGCCAGGGCGCCGCAGGGGACGACGAAAGCGCCCAGGACCGCCAGAGTGGCCGTCCATCCCACCGTTCCTCGTACTCTCATGACCGCGTCCTCCAGAAGATGGCTTCGACTCGCCGGGAACCAGTGTCGAACCGCACCCTGTCCGGAGGGTTTCAGAGCAATCTGCATACCGCCCGCGGACCGCGGCCGTAACCGGGTGTCGCAGAATGGATTAGGGGTGGTCTTCCGGGGGCCCGATGGGGTGGGCTTGGGGATTTGCCCCATATCAGCGTCGGCGGTAGTGTGTCGGTGGGGATTTTCCCCCACCCGCGGATGGGGCCCCGGTGCGGCGAGCACCGCACCGTGCGCGGTTCGGGGAGCCTCCGAGGCGTGGGCGCGACTCTTGCCCCGGGCGCGGCGGGGGTGTGCGATGCACCGTCGCCATGTTCCCGGCGCTCCACGTTCACGGTCACAGTCCACGGATGCGGCAGTCGATGGTCGCAGAGCACAGGGATTTTCCGGCGTCGGCCTCGAGCTCCCGCCGCTCGAAGCTCGGCCGCCGCTTGATGGGGTGGTTCCTCGCCCTCACCCTGGTGCCGCTCCTGGTCTCCAACGCCATCGGGTACGTCCGCAGCCGTCGCATCACCGAGGGCTTGCTGGCGCGCTCCCTGGACGTCGCGTCCCTGCTTCAGGTGCTCCACGTCCAGAACCGGGTGGACCGGCACGTCGTCTTCCTGGACGCCGTCGCGGCGGGGAACGAGTTCCTGCGCGCCGGGGTGCGACGCGCGGGTGGAGTCGGCGGAGCCATGGAAGCCGCGGCGACCCGGCGGGCCGTCGAGACCTATCTGAAACGCCAGCTGGAGGAGGGAGGGGGCTCCTTCCGCGACCTGTACCTCCTGGACGGTCGCGGTCACTTCATCGCGTCCACGGGCGCCGACTCGGCGGGGGCCGGAGCGTATCCGTGCGACGGTCACGTCCGGAGCGTCTCCCTCATCCGGGGGCGAACCCCCCTTCTGCCGCCGTCCCTGTGCATAACCGTTCCACTGACGGGGGAGGACGGGCACCAGTCGGGCTACCTGGGCGGGCTCGTCGGCTCCGACGACATGGAGGGCTTTCTCAGGTTTCCGCAGGAGCAGGACGAGCACATCCGCACCATCCTGCTGGACGACACGGGCCGCCCCATCTACTTCTCGGAGCGGGGACCGCAGGAGAGCTACTCCTCGGTGTTCGACACGCCGCTGCGGAGTGCCAACGAGCGGGCCCGGTACGTGAGCCACCTGGGCATCGCGGTCGAGGGCCTTCGCCTCCAGGTGCCCGGGCTACCGTGGACCCAGGTGACCGAGATCCCGGAGGAGGAAGCCCTGGGCGGGCTGCGCAGCCTGGGGTGGACCAGCATGTACTTCGCCGGGGCGCTCGCTCTCATCCTCATCGCAGCCGCGTGGTTCGTCTCCCGGGGGATCGTGGCCCCCCTGGACCGGCTCGTGGCCGCGACGCGCCGTCTCGGGAGCGGAGATCTCACCGCGCGCGTGAACCTGCCGTCGCGGGACGAAATCGGGGAGCTGGCCCAGGCGTTCAACGACATGGCGGAAGCGCTGGCCGAGGCCTCCGCGCGGGTACAGGAGCTGCATCAGCGGGAGATCGCGCGGGCCCAGCACCTCGCCAGCGTGGGCGAGCTGGCCAGCGGACTCGCCCACGAGATCAAGAACCCCTTGGTGGGAATCACCCACGGCATAGACCTCGTGCGTCGCCGCATCGGGCCGAACCCGTCGGTGGATCCGATCCTCGAGGAGGTCACCCGTGAGCTGCGGCGCATCGGCACGGCCATACGGGACCTTCTTTCCTTCGCCCGCCCGGCGTCCCCCACGCTGGTACCCACCGACCTGAACGTCGTCGTCGAGCGGGCGTGCCGCCTGGTGGAGCCGACCGCCGACCGGCGGGGCGTCTCCCTGCGCTCCTCCATGGTGCCGGGCATTCCCACCGTGCAGGCCGACGCCAACCTCCTCCAGCAGGCCCTGGTGAACGTCGTGCTCAACGCCATCGAGGCGACGGACTCCGGGGGGCAGGTCCGCGTGTCTCCGGCGGCGACGCGCTCCGAGGTCGTGATCCGCGTGTCCGATACGGGCTCCGGCATCTCCCGGGCCAACCTCGAGCAGGTGTTCAAGCCCTTCTTCACCACCCGGCTCCAGGGCGGCACCGGCCTCGGCCTCTCCATCACCCGGGAGATCGTGGAGAGGCACGGCGGAACCGTGCGGATCGAGAGCATGGAAGGCGTCGGCACCACCGTGGAAATCGCCATCCCCATACGAGGTCCCAGAATGGAGCCCCCCGGCGAACCCGAACCTGGAGAGTCACGCCCGTGAGCCGAGCCCGCGTGTTCGTATGCGACGACGAGATGCTCGTCCGTCTGTGGCTGGAGGAGCACCTCCTCGAGGAAGGCTTCGACGTCGAGACCTTCGCCGACGGCACCAGCGTCATCGCCGCCACGCGTCGCGGTCCGCCCGACGTTCTGCTGCTGGATCTGCGCTTGCCCGACTATTCGGGTCTGGAGGTCCTCGCCGAGATCCAGGAGCTGAGCCCCGGCCTCCCCGTGATCATGATGACCGCCTACGGGGAGGTCGAGACCGCCGTGGGCGCGGTACGCGCAGGCGCCTACCACTTCCTCGAGAAGCCCGTCAACCTCGCGGAGATCCTCCTTCTCATAGAGCAGGCTCTCGAGGCGTACAAGCTGCGTACGGAGGTGGAGCGGCTGAGGGCGGGTCACGAGTGGCGATTCTCGGAGGTGACGCTTGTGGGCCGGTCTCCGGCCATGCGCCGCATCGTGGACCGGATCTCACGAATCGGAGAGATGGGGTCGCCGTCGAACATCCTCATCCGGGGAGAGAGCGGTACCGGGAAGGATCTCGTGGCCAGGGCGATCCACGCGCGCGGGCCTCGCCGCTCGGAGCCCTTCGTGGACGTGAACTGTACCGCGCTTCCCGAGCAGCTGGTGGAGAGCGAGCTGTTCGGCCATGAGGCGGGAGCGTTCACCGGTGCGCGCCAGGCCAAGAGGGGCCTCCTAGAGGTGGCGGACCAGGGAACGGCATTCCTGGACGAGATCGGTGACATACCCGCGTCCGTCCAGGCCAAGCTCCTGCATTTCCTGGAGAGCCACTCCTTCCGCCGGGTCGGCGGCGTACGGGACATCGAGGTGGACGCCCACGTCATCGCCGCTACGAACCGCGACCTGACGAGGGCCGTCGAGGAGGGCGACTTCCGCGAGGACCTATTCTACCGGCTCAACGTCGTTCCCATCGACATCCCACCGCTGCGCGAGCGCCCCGACGACATCGGTCCGCTGGTGACGCACTTCGTCAAGCTGCTGAGCCGCGAGCTGCGGCGGCCGGAGAGCACGGTGACGGCGGACGCGCTCGCGGCCATGGAGCGGTTCGGTTGGCCCGGCAACGTGCGCCAGCTCCGCAACGTGCTGGAGCGCATCCTGCTCTTCGAGGACACCCGAGTCATCGATCTGCGCCATCTCCCCGACGAGATCCGTGACGGCGAACAAGGCGGCGAGGGAGAGACGGCAGGCTTCAGGTTCGTCCTGCCGGCGGCCGGGGTGGAGCTGGAGGAGGTCGAGCGGGAGCTCATCCGCCAGGCCCTCGACCGGACGCAGGGCAACAAGAGCGCTGCGGCCCGCCTTCTCGGCCTGACCCGCGACACGCTGCGCTATCGGCTGGAGCGGTACGGGCTGGGCTGAGCCGCCGAGACTTTCCGGCGTCGACATCAGGGGGAAAGGAAGGAGCACCGCGGGAGGGCGGCGCTCCAGTGCAGCGTAGGGACGGCGCTGTGCCCGGGGGGGCCGGCGGGCCGCATACAGGGTGGCAGTTCCCCGTACTTGGTGTGGCCGGCCGTTCCCCCCCGGCCCTTCAGGCGGCTCGGTCGCTAGAACACGAGCCAGGTCATCAGGTACAGCGTGTTGTTGTCCGAAGCGTCCCTTCCGGCCCCGTCGTAGTTGAAGCGGGAGCCGTTGAACGACGTGTAGCCCACGTATTGCACGCCTACCCGCGTGTTCAGCCAGGGCATGAACGAGGCCTGCAGGATGTACCCCTGGCTGTTGGGACTCCCGTTCGCGCTTCCGTCCACCGGGTCCGCGGGATAGAGCCCTGGATCAGCGGTGCCCTGGGTCGAGAAGAAGCCCGCGGTGAGCCCCAGACGCGACGGGAAGTAGTAAGTGGCGTCGATGCGCGACGTGCTCAGGTTGCTCGTGAGGTTGGTCGCATCTCCTGCGGCGTACGACGCGTCGAGGGCGCGACTCTCGTGGATATAGGTCGCGTGCGCCACCAGAGACGCACCGCTCGGGGTGGTCTTGTCGTACTGGGCGTCCACGGCGGCGTCCTTGTACGTGTCATAGGTTCCCTGGAAGCCAGAGGGAACGAGGTGGGCTATCATCCCGTAGGTGCCCACCATGAGCTGTCCGCCCTTGAGGTCGTGCTGGACGGCGACCCTCCAATAGGGCGCCACACCATGGATGGCGTTCTCGGCCGAGTTGTCCACCGGTATCGGTCCACCCTGGAACGCCGAGCGGTACCCCGACACCTCGGCGTAGACGAGGTTGTTCCAGAGGGCGTAGGTGCCCACGCCCATCACGGTCTGACCCAGGTTCTCGTCGATGAGGGTGGATGCCATGGGACCGGGTGCCACCTCGGATCCGACGAAGGGGTAGCCCCACACGGGCGTGCTGTTCCAGACGTCCTGCACCGTGGGGGAGTTGTTGATATCGAAGCCGTAGAGCACGTCCTTCCCGCCCACCGTCGTGTGGTTGGCGAAGCGGATGTCGGCGTTGTCCATGCCGATGGTGCCGTCGGCGGGATCATAGGTGAGCTGGAGGAACGCGCCGATCTTGGGCGCGATGGCCCCACCGTAGAACAGCCCGAGCTCCTGCGGGAACTCCATGGACGTGTTCTGCTGGTCCGGGACGTCACGGCGGACCGAGGTCATTGACGTGATGGCCATGACCGAGAGCGGCGGGATGCGGTCCAGGCGCAGGGTGCTCTTGCCGCTGCTGTCCTGGGCCTGGATGGTCTGCCCCGTCGTCATCGTGTAGCCGTTCAGCTTGAACAGCCGGCCGAAGGCGTTGAGCTGCGGGAAGCTCGTGTGGCAAGCGCTGCACGCCAGACCCGTCTGCCGCGAGAAGCTCGGAATGGGGACCGACGGAGCCACCACGTCCAGCGAGCTTTCACGCTCGACCTTGTGCATGTAGGCCGAGACGAGAGTTCGGGTGGAGCCGACGGCCTCTGCGGTGGTGGGCGCCCGCGCCGGCGCCGACGGGGCGGCAACCAGTGCCGCGAGGGAGAACAAGGTGAGTGCACTCATGACCTCTCCTTAGGGTTCGGTATCAGCCTCTCCGCCCGTGCCCCTCCCCGACTCATGATGCGGAGACGGCCCAGCAAAGCAAGACGCAATCGGCGTACCGCGCGCGCGCGGAATCCGACAAGTCATTGATAAACAATCACTTATACCCTGCGCACCGCTCCAGCGGATCCGCTGGCGGCGGGGATATCCCCCATACCGGCTTCGGGGCCCGGCCGATGGGTGGGGCTTTTCCCCCATCACCGCCGAATCGTGACGGCTCGGGGCTCGCATTGTGACGGCGAAGTTGTAGGTTCGTCCGATGATCTCCGCGCTCCTCATCGCCGCACTGCAGCAGGTTCCCCCCCTGCCGCCCACCCCCAGGGTGCCCGATCCGGGGGTCATCGCAACCGACCAGAGGGTCACGCCCGCGGGCGTCCAGACCGTCTTCCGGGGGCGGGTCGCCGGCGTGCGCTTCGGCTCGGAAGCCAGCGAGATCTGGGTCGCCGTGCCCGGGCACGCCTACCGGATGGACTGGCGTGCCGGTCGAGTCCTTTCGGTAGCGTCCTTCAGCGGCACCCCCGGCGTGCACGGTCTCGCCGTGGACCCCCTCACGGGGCGCCTGTTCGTGTCGTCGGTGGGCCGGCTCCCGGCGAGCGTGGCCAACAGTCGCACTCCCGGTGCTCCCGTTCCCGCCAGCGCGCGGGTCGTCGCCCAGCTCAACGCCTACGACGGCGCGGCGGACACGGCTGCGCCCCTCGAGCCGCTGCTCTCCTCAGGCGCGCTGGGCTCGTACATGGCCGGCGGCCCGGCGGTGGCGTCGCACGCGAACGCCTCGGGGCGGCGGGTGGCGGTGCTCCCACTTCCCGCCGACGACAAGGTAGCCGTCGTGGACGCGGACTCCGGGGCGCTCCTCCAGCTCGTGGACGCGGGCGTGCTTCCGGTGGCCGCCGTCGTCTCCGCGGACGGCTCCCAGGCATGGGTCACGGACTTCGGGGGGCCGAAGCCCACGAGCCGTGACCGCGCCGCCCGACAGTGCTGCGATCCCATGGCGGAGCCGGTGCGCGTGGACGAGCGGGGTATCGCGGAGCCCGGAACCGTGTCGCGCATCGACCTCGTGACGGGCGAGGTGACGGCCACGGTGGTGGTGGGGCGGCATCCCACCGGGGTGGCCTGGGACACGGTCCGTGGGCGCCTCTACGTCGCCGACGGCAACGGAGACGCTGTGAGCGTTGTGGACACCCGCCGCGCCAGGAGTCTCGGGACCATCCAGGTGGCCCCTTTCGTCGAGCGGAAGGTCGGTCTGGCACCCACGGCGGTGGCACTCTCCCCGGACGGCGGCACGCTCTACGTGGCGCTGGGCGGCGCCAACGCGGTGGCGGTCTACGACGTCTCCGGCAGCGCCGGCCGGGGAGCGCTGAGAGGCCTCATCCCCACGGGGTGGTATCCCTCCTCTCTGGCCGTGAGCCCCGACGGCACGACGCTGGCGGTGGGCACCCTCCTGGGGGTCGGATCGGGAGCCGGGAGCACACGCGGCTCCCCGGGGAAGTGGGGCCGATACGTGCATTCGGTGCGCGGCTCGGTGAACGTGATCACCGTGCCCACGGATGCGGAGCTCGCCGCGTACACCACCTCGGTGGCGAGGAACGACCGCCTCACGCTGGTGGGCCGGGGAGTCGCCGCCTCGGTGGCGCCCCGCCGGGGCGTGCCGGCCCGCGCGGTGCCCGAGCGCCCCGGCGAGCCGTCGCTCATCGACCGCGTGGTGTTCATCATCAAGGAGAACCGCACGTACGACCAGATCTTCGGTGACATGGGCCGGGGCGCCAGCGACTCGTCTCTGGTCATCTACGGCCGCGACGTGACGCCCAACGCCCACGCCCTCGCCGACCGGTACGTGCTCCTGGATCACTTCTTCGCGTCGGGGGGGAACTCCGCCGACGGACACCAGTGGCTCACGCAGGCGAACGAGACCGAGTACCCCATGTGGCCGCTGTACGCGGGCAGAAGCTATCCGTCGGAGGGCGATGACCCGCTCACGTACTCCGTGGGCGGCTTCCTCTGGGAGGCCGCGGAGTCGAAGGGGAAGAGCGTGGCGGTGTTCGGCGAGTACGCCCCGGCGCCGTCGAACTACGATGCGACGGTGCGCCAGCGCCTTCTGGCGGCGTATCGGGACTCGACGACGGACGGGCCGGCGTTCTTCCGGGCCCGGTTCGCCCAGATGTACGACACCCGCTCGGACATCCCGTCCCTGGACGAGGTGCTGGTCCGGGACTACCCGGGCTGGACCCAGGAGACGCCGGACGTCACCAAGGCCGACGACTTCCTGGAGCACCTGAGCGAGTGGAACGCGCAGGGATCGATGCCGGACCTGGTGATGATGGTGCTGCCCAGCAATCACACCAACGGCACGGCGCCGGGGTGGAGCACGCCGAAGGCCTCTGTGGCGGACAACGACCTCGCTCTGGGGCGCGTGGTGGAGGGTCTGACGCATTCGCCCTTCTGGAAGTCCATGGCCATCCTGGTGGTGGAGGACGACGCCCAGGACGGCGTGGACCACATCGACGGGCACCGTACCGTCGCCCTGGCGATCTCACCCTATGCGCGCAGGCAGGTGATCGACAGCACGTTCTACAGCCAGCCGAGCATGGTGAAGACCATCGAGCTCATGCTGGGGCTGCCGGCCATGAGCATGTTCGATCTGGTGGCCACGGACATGCGCGCGAGCTTCGTGGGGCCGGGCGAGGCGCCGGATCTCACCCCCTACACGGCGTTGACGCCGAAGCAGTCGCTCTACGACGTGAACCCGCCGGCATCCTCCCTGACGGGCGAGGAGAAGAAGGCCGCCCTGCAGTCGGCGCGCATGCGCTTCGACGTTCCCGATGCGGCGCCCAGCGACCTCCTCAACCGTATCCTCTGGCACGACGCTCGAGGGTGGAGCACGCCGTACCCCGGCGTCCGCCACGCGCTCTTCTTTCCCATGTCGGTGGACCTGGCGGACGACCAGCGGGAGGAGCGGGGCGAGGGGAGGGCCGGGGACCCGGGCGAGGTCCGTTCCGAGGCACCCCGAGGCGGAGGGCGCTAGCGACCTGCTGGCGGCGCTTCCCGGGGCCGGCCGTCCACCGGCCCCGAGGTGCGCAGAGTGACCGCAACCATGCGTCTCGCCGAAGCGTGGTCCATACACATGCCTCACCCACGCGATCATCCGTCGCGTCGTCGAGGGCACGCGGTGGAGCGGAGCCGGTGCCCGCGGACCTCGCGGTGCTCGACGCCTATCTCAAGGAAGGAGCTACCCAGCGCCGGCTGGACCGGGGGCGTGAGGGGTGGACGTGCAAGTGGGAGGCCGGTGAGGAGCCCCTGGCGCAGCTCCTCTGGCCCGCGGCGTACGCGGCGGCCGCACTCCTCACCGAGGGGGAGCTGGCAAGGGTCAAGGAGTGCGCCAACGACGAGTGCACCTGGCTCTTCGTGGACATGAGCAAGAACCGGAGCCGCCGCTGGTGCGACATGAAGGACTGCGGCAACCGGGCGAAGGCCAGGCGGCACTATCGGCGGACGAAGAAGCGCCGCGAGGCGACCTGACCGGCTCCGGCTACCCCCGCACCAGCTTCCTGTACTTCACCCGGTGGGGCTGGTCCACCTCGTCGCCCAGCCGCCTGCGCCGGTCCTCGGCGTACTCCTGGTAGTTGCCCTCGAACCACCGCACCTGCGAGTCGCCTTCGAAGGCGAGGATGTGCGTGGCCACCCGGTCCAGGAACCAGCGGTCGTGGGACACCACCATCACGCACCCCGCGAAGTCCAGGATGGCGTTCTCCAGGGCACGCAGCGTATCCACGTCGAGGTCGTTGGTGGGCTCGTCCAGGAGCATGACGTTGCCGCCGGACTTGAGCAGCTTGGCCAGGTGCAGGCGATTACGCTCGCCGCCGGAGAGCACGCCCACCTTCTTCTGCTGGTCTGCGCCCCGGAGGTTGAACCATGACAGGTAGGCCCGGGGGTTCACCTCGGCGCGCCCGAAGTACAGGGTATCCGCGCCATCCGTGGCCTCCTCGAAGACGGTCTTGTCCGGATCGAGAGCCTCCCGTGACTGGTCCACGTAGGCGAGCTGGACCGTCTGGCCGATCTCCAGGGCGCCGGAGTCGGGCTTCTCCTCACCTACGATCATGCGGAAGAGGGTGGTCTTGCCGACCCCATTGCCGCCGATGATCCCGACGATGGCGCCGGCGGGCACGTCGAAGGAGATGCGCTCCATGAGCAGATTGTCGCCGAAGCCCTTGGTGAGCTCTTGCGCGCGGACGACCGTCGCGCCCAGGCGAGGCCCCTTGGGGATGAGGATCTCCGCGGTCCTCACCTGCTCGCGCTCGTCGGCGGCCAGCAGCTCCTCGTACGCATTGACGCGAGCCTTCCCCTTGGCGTGGCGCGCCCGCGGCGACATATGGATCCACTCCAGCTCCCGATCCAGCGTCCGTTGGCGTGCCGACTCCTGCTTCTCCTCGACCCGCAGGCGCTCGCGCTTCTGCTCCAGCCACGACGAGTAGTTGCCCTTCCAGGGGATGCCCTCGCCGCGGTCCAGCTCGAGGATCCACTCCGCCACGTTGTCCAGGAAATAGCGGTCGTGGGTGATGGCCACGATGGTGCCGGGAAACTCCTTCAGGTGGTGCTCCAGCCACGCCACGGACTCGGCGTCCAGGTGATTGGTGGGCTCGTCCAGCAGCAGCATGTCCGGCTGCTCCAGGAGCACGCGACAGAGCGCCACCCGGCGGCGCTCGCCGCCCGAGAGCGTCGTCACGTCGGCGTCGCCCGGCGGCAGGCGGAGCGCGTCCATGGCGATCTCCACGTGCCGGTCCAGCTCCCATGCGCCCGCCGCATCGATGCGGTCCTGCAGCTTCGCCTGCTCGTCCAGGAGGGCGTTCATCTCCTCGTCGCCGGAGACCTCGCCGAACTTCATGCTCACCTCCTCGAAGCGCCGGAGGAGGTCGCGGGTCTCCTTCACCGCCCGTTCGACGTTCCCCTTCACGTCGAGCGCCGGGTCCAGCTCGGGCTCCTGGGCCAGGTAGCCGATGCGGGTCCCCTTGGCCGCCCACGCCTCGCCCAGGAAGTCGGTGTCGATGCCGGCCATGATCTTCAGGAGCGAGCTCTTGCCCGCGCCGTTGGGCCCCACCACGCCGATCTTGGCGCCGGGGAAGAACGACAGGCTGATCCCCTTGAGGATCTCCCGCTTGGGCGGGACGATCTTCGAGAGGCGGAACATGTGGTAGATGAATTCCAATGGAAGCTGGCCTCACCAGGCAAGAGTGGCTTGGATGCTGGACGATCGTCCCAGGGTCGTGCGGCAGCCGGTAGGTGTCTGGTACAAGGTTTGGTACAAACCGCCGGGTACGAAAGAGCCCGCCCGGACTCTCCCGGGCGGGTGCACCGACTCGCTTGGCTACTCCGTCAGAGCCTGGCCGTCAACATGTTGATTCGGCGAGCCGGGCTGCTCAGCCGAAGAAGACTCTCTGTGTTCTCCGGGGGCGGCGACCTACGCGGACGCCGCGATTTCCTCTAGCCGGCGAATCAGCTGAACCATGGCGTCCTGTCCCAAAATCCAGCCGAGGTAATGGCGTGCGAGGAGCGTCGTAGGTTGGTGCCCTGCTTCCTCCGGTAGTGGAGGGTGGCAGCATCAGCTGACGACGGGAGGAGATGAACACGCCCTTTCAGATGCTCATCATGATGTTCGCGGGCTGGGTGAACGAGCATCGACGCGCCGTCATCGCCTACCTGCA
>Ga0307418_1000049_pt1 | contig 32356 bp, 29 predicted proteins | sample SalMarWE160220MG_2_FD_202160 | JGI IMG/M metagenome (GOLD analysis project Ga0307418, IMG submission 202160) | Salt marsh sediment microbial communities from the Plum Island Ecosystem LTER, Massachusetts, United States - WE1602-20 | ecosystem: Environmental > Aquatic > Marine > Intertidal zone >...
CCGCTATCATGTCATCACCTGGTACAGCGCTACTGACTGCCGGGTCACAGCCAGCTATGACTATGCAGGTTACCCGCCCTATACAGGAGTTAATATAGCTACTCCCTACATTATTGGCGCTGTAGCACTGGTCGGAGCAGGTTTGGTTGCCGCGGGATACGTCCTTATCCGCCGCCGAAAACAGGTAGCTGCTTAATTATTTATAACTGCCTGCGCTGCGAACCTGAACTGCCGCAGGCAGTTGTTTCTCTTCGCTTAATTATGGTCACCCTGATTGGGAGTCTGTCGTCATTAAGATAAACCCAATCAGTGATCATGATTTAAGGAATCCATTGCCTAGAATTCCCTGGCGCCGTTGGTTGCCCAATCTCCTTTTTATATCTGGTAGTTTATTGCTGCTTTGGGCGGCGCTGCTCAGCCTCAAACTGGTCCTGTCGTTCTCCCAACTGGATTCAGGGAATTATCTGCTCACAACCTATAAGATCAGCCTCCCCCTGCCCCAACTTTCTTCCATCCGAACCCCCGAAGCCACGCCAGATGATGTTTTTTTCTCCCTGGTTCACAACCCTTACACACCCACTCCAACCCCAACTCCTACACCAACTCCCACTCCAATCCCGGCTGGCCCTGTGATCCGGGTGGTGATCCCCAGTATTAATGTGGATAGGGCGGTCGTCCCACTTAGACAATACCGGGACAACAGCGGTCAGGTACAGTACGACACCGACTCTCTCTTTGCCACCGGCAGCCGCCTGGACCTGGTTGGTCGTACACTTACCTCAGGAGACCCTGGAGGAGGAGGAAACATAGTCCTGGTAGGGCACAACTACAATCGAGGCTGGTATGCATGGGAAGGTGTTTTTGTCAATCTGGACCAACTGAAGCCAGGTGATAAGATAGTCTTATATACTGAAAGCGGAGGCAAATATAAATACTATGTCACAAAAGTCGTTGAGGTACCTTACCTCTATAAAACAGCCGCTGAATTGAACAAACATCTCAATTATTTAGGGCCAACTCATAATGAAAGGGTAACCATGGTTACCTGCGGAGGGCCCTTCGGAGTCTGGTCTGCCCGGATCTATGTGGTGGCTAAGTAATGACTTAAAAAGGTCGAAAATGTGAGATGGGGGTGATCAGAAGGGATCAGTGAATGGGAATCCAGATAATTATCAACTACCTTACTTCACGAGATTGTTAACAGATTGATACGTTCCGGGATCATTTTTTTGACTATAATTAAAAAATAACTCTGTAATTATGGGAAATTAGTATTGAGATTTGTTGGAGTGGATCATGGCCCAGGATTGGATAGATCAATTGTACAGTGATGACCCAAAAGAACGGGCACAGGCAGTAAAAAAGATAGCTTTCTCAGGTATTCAAGACAATTTGAGATATCTGATAGAGATCGCCGAGAATGACCCGGATCCCCGCCTGCGGGAGTATGCCAAAAAAGCTGCCCAGCATCTCTATTCATCTCAGCAATCAGCTCAACAAGAACAAAAAGTTCCCCCAATATCCCCGGTGGTTTCTGCTAAGAAAACAGATAGGGAGCTTACTTCCAGCACGCTTTTTGATCAGGCGGTTTCCGAAGAGGAGGAAACACCCCGGTCACATGTTAAAGAAGCTGATCTTAAAGTTCAGCGCGCTTATTCCCTGCATATGAGTGATAGGACTAAAAAAGCCCTTCCGGTTTTCGCTCAGGCACTGGACTTGAATCCTGATCTCGCGAACAATCCCTATGCCAGAAGTGTGGCTTCAGAATTAATTGGTAAACCACCTCAAGAAGCCCTGCTCATCCTGCAAGATCCTGTCAGGCTGAAAGAATTCATCGCTGATGTCTACGGTAAAGCCAAAAAAATCGATCAGAAAACAAGCCCCAGCGCTCCGGTGGTGGAAAAAGACCACAGCCAAGAACCTCAATCACCCTCCACCCTGATCCAGACCTGGCTGAGCTTCTTTGGGATGACTGAGGATTTTTTTGAAAAGGTAAAAGGGCAAGCCAATACCGAGGACACGCTGTTATCAGTTCTGATCTATACTATCGCCGCCGTGGTGATATTTCTGATCGGCGGTTTCTTCCAATTCCAACAGATCACAACCATAATGGGGGAACAGCTTCCCCAGCTGGGCTTGAACCTGGGCATGATCTTTTTCTTCATTCTGATTGGAACTGTGATCATGACCCCACTTTCCTTTTATCTTGGTGTGGGGATACAGTATCTTGGTGTCCGTTTATTTGGCGGGAGCGGTGATTTTAAATCCCACGCATACCTGATGGCTTTGATCCAGGTTCCAATGACAATACTGAGTGGAGTGATCTCACTGCTGGCTTTAATACCCCTGATCGGTTTCGTCGCCGGGTTGGGTGGTTTAGGCTTGTCGATCTACACTATCATCCTGACGGTACGGGCGGTAAAAGCAGCCCATAATGTTACAACCGGTCGGGCGATCGCAGGCATTATCGTACCACCCTTGGTTTTAATGTTCATTGGAGGCTGTCTAATGGTGGTCTTTGGCTCTGCCCTGGGAGGGCTGCTCGATCAGGTTCCCAATATGTGAGCCCTTTTCTTGACATATCCCCTCTAAAAAGATACAATCTTCACTCACGGCCCGCTAGCTCAATTGGCAGAGCAATTGACTCTTAATCAATAGGTTCAAGGTTCGATTCCTTGGCGGGTCACTAACACAAAACCACCCCTGAGGGGCGGTTTTGTGTTTAATAAAAGGGAAATAAGGCTCTACTGGCTTGAAAGTATTTTATCCTTCTTCATTCTGGGTATTGTTTCCTGGATGGTGATCAAAATAAAGGTCAAGGTCACTTCCCGGGCTGATTTCCAAATCCCAATCTACCATTTTTCGACACACAGCCCGATTAAGTGACTTTTGTCATTGACATTGCCTCATTAGAAATGCTATGATATTAATGAAAATGTTAACGCTAACGTTCACCGAACGACAATAATTCCCTCTTAAAAATAACTATGCTCGAAAAATCACGGATTACCCTCCATGATGTTGCCGACCTTGCTGGCGTTTCTCATCAAACGGTATCTCGTGTGATTAATAAGCGGGATAACGTCCGTCCCGAAACCCGGGAAAGAGTTGAATCTGCCATCCTCGAATTGAGCTATCGGCCCAATGTCATCGCTCGCTCCATGGCCCAGGGTAATACCCATACTCTCGGCTGCATCTCCCCCAACCTGACCGATCCGGCCTTTGCACGCATCATAGAAAGCGCCCAAGCGGAAGCACGCCGCCTGGGTTTTTTTATCCTGATCGGCAGTTCCTCAACAGCCGGAGAAACCAAACCCCTGCTGGACGAGTTGCTCAACCGCCGGGTAGATGGATTGATAATGATTAACGCCCGCGACGATGAGCGCTATCAACTGCTCGAACCGCTCTTCAGGAACGGCCCCCCGATCGTCTACGTCAAAAATTCCCCGGTAGCAGAAGCGGTCTCCTCTGTTCGCTGTGATGATATCCAGGGTGGCTACCTGGCAACCAAACATCTTCTGGAATTGGGACATAGGCAGATCGCCATTATCATCGGACGGAAGAATGAACAATGCACTCGAGAACGATTAAGTGGGTACAAACAAGCGCTGGCTGAAGCCGGTCTCAAGGCAGATGATGCCCTGATCATACAAGGTAACTGGACCTCCCAATCCGGCTCCGATGCTGCAGTAGAGCTGCTGAAAATCCCCGATCGGTTTTCAGCTATATTTTCCCAGAACGACCGCATGGCCGCAGGAGCCATTCGCACCTTGAGGGATTCTGGCTACCAGATCCCGGAAGATTATTCGGTGATCGGCTACGACAATATCCATCTATCTTTGCTGATCGACCCCCCTCTGACCACTATAGAACAACCTCTGGAGGAATTTGGGAAGCAAGCTGCCAAGATTTTAATTAAAACCATCCAAAGTGATAACCCACAGCTGGTGGATTATTGTGTAACTCCGGAACTGATCCTGAGACAATCCACATCTCAATTTCATCATTCACAATAAATCCTTTTTAAGGAGGTGATAACTCTCATAAAAAACAGAAACTTTCCTGTATTGTCTTATTAGACTTACTATTAGGAGAAGAATATGTTAAAGAAACGTGTATGGCAAATCTTACTGGCAGTCCTGCTGCTTGGCTCGCTGATCTTGACAGCTTGCGGTGGCGCTGCTGAGGAAGCTGCCCCGGCTGATGACGCTGTGGAGGTTTTTTCCTGGTGGACAGGAGGCGGTGAAGCCGCTGGTCTTGAAGCGATGATCGGTATTTTTAATACCGAATATCCAGGAACCGAGTTCATCAATGCAACAGTTGCCGGTGGCGCTGGCACCAATGCCCGTGCTGTTCTGGCCACACGCTTGCAGTCCGGTGATCCTCCCGACAGCTGGCAGGGTCACGCAGGTCAGGAACTGATCGGCACCTATGTTGCCGGCGGTCAGATTGAACCACTTAATGATCTTTACGAAGCCCAGGGTTGGCTTGCCGTCATGCCGGAGACCCTCATCCCGCTCATCTCGCAGGATGGCAACATCTACTCCGTGCCCGTCAATATCCACCGGGCCAATGTCATGTGGTACAACCCCGCAATCCTGGAAGCTAACGGCGTGGCTGTTCCCACTACCATTGATGAATGGTTCACAGCCATGGACACCCTTCAGGCTGCTGGTGTGACACCACTCGCCCTTGGTGAACAGTGGACCCAGATGCACCTGATGGAGACAATCCTGCTCGGTTCACTTGGAGCCGATGCATATGATGGTCTATGGGATGGAAAAACCGCTTGGGACAGCGCTGAGGTCAAAGCTGCTCTCGACAATTTTGCAAAAGTCCTGACCTATACGAACTCTGATGCTGCGTCTTTGTCCTGGCAGGATGCTTCCCAGCTGGTTGTGAACGGGGATGCCGCATTTAACGTGATGGGTGACTGGGCAGAAGGATACTTCCGTGAACTGGGCAAGGCCCCCGAGACTGATTACGGCTGGGCTCCGGTTCCTGGAACAGTGGGTGTCTTCCAATTCCTGTCCGACTCCTTCACCCTGGCAGTTGGCGCACCACATCCTGCAGGCGCTGAGGCTTGGCTGACTGTTGCAGGTTCAAAGGCCGGCCAGGAAGCTTTTAACCCCATCAAGGGTTCGATCTGCGCCCGCACTGACTGTGATGCTTCCCTCTTTGGGGTATACTTACAGTCAGCAATGGACGACTGGGCTAGCAACAAAGTCTCAGGTTCGTTAACCCACGGTGTGGTCGCGAATGACTCCTGGAAGTCCGAGATTGACACGGCTCTGGGGTTATTCATGGCTGACATGAACGTAGAAGCCTTCCAGACAGCTTTAGTAGCTGCCTGCGTTGCCTCTGGCCCCTGCCAGTAAACTCTGGTGATGAATCATTGAGGCTCCGACGTTTGGGGCCTCAATGATTTTTATTAAGAAAGAAGGGTGAAGTATGTTTAAAAATAAGGATCGCTACCTTTCAATCATTCTTATCTCGCCATCAATTCTTGCAGTACTGATTTTTGTGTATGTTTTTATTGGCTGGTCTATACGTGTTTCGCTCAGTAAATGGAAAGGTTTGCTTCCGGATTATACCTGGGCTGGTTTTAAGAATTATCTGGCATTATTCTCTGATCCCCGATTCGCCGTTGATGTGCGCAATACATTAATTTTTACAGGTGTGTTTGTCATCGGAAGTATCTTCCTTGGCTTCCTGATGGCTGTGATGCTTGACCAGGGTTTAAAAGGGGAAGGTTTTTTCCGCAGTTTGTTCCTCTTCCCAATGGCAATATCCTATATCGTTACCGGTGTGGTCTGGCGCTGGCTGATGAACCCGGCCACAGGCACCCGCACAAGTGGTCTAAACCTGCTGTTTACAACTTTCCATTTGGATTTTTTGGTTAATCAATGGTACACCACCCCCAAATGGGGCATGGCAGCCATTGCCCTGGCAGCCATTTGGCAGATGTCTGGATATACTATGGCCCTCTATCTGGCCGGTTTGCGGTCCATTCCCATAGAATTGCGGGAAGCAGCTCGTATTGACGGCGCCAGCGAAATACAAATTTATAGGCGCATTATCCTGCCGCTGCTCACTCCGGTTAGCCTGAGCGCGTTGATTATCCTGGGACATATGTCCCTCAAGGTTTTTGACCTCATCATTGCTATGGCAGGCAAACAACTGCCGCTGGATGTGCCATCAATCTATATGTGGCAAACTACTTTCGATGGTCTTTTCTATAGTCGAGGAGCTGCAATTAGTATCCTTCTCTTGATCAGTGTAGCAGTGCTGATCATTCCTTACATCCGGTATACATTGAGGGAGGAGGAATAGCCATGAGAATAAAAGCGTTGAGAAAAAATTGGCTTTATGTCCCGTTGATCGCTCTGGCTATCTTTTATCTGCTGCCGATGTACGTTATGCTGGTTACAGGTTTCAAAAGCTTTGCAGAAATCAACCTTCAGACCATGTGGAATTTACCTCATGGACTCTCTTTAGATAACTTCATTGAAGCTTTTTCCAAGTTGGCGCCATCTCTCCGCAACAGCTTTGTGATGGTCATACCTGCCACTCTGATCTCGTCAATGCTCGGCTCGTTGAATGGATTTGTGCTCGCTAAATGGAAATTCCGGGGAGCTGACATCATTTTCCCCTTCATCCTTTTTGGTATGTTCATTCCCTACCAGAGCATCATTATCCCCCTGGTGCAATTCATGAATGCTGCCGGGATCAAGGGATTGGCTGGCCTGGCAATGGCCCACATCATCTATGGTATTCCGATCACTACCCTTACTTTCCGAAATTATTACGCCAGCTTGCCTCAGGAGTTGCTTGAGGCAGCCAAAATCGATGGGGCTGATATGCTGGGTGTATACTGGCATATTCTGCTTCCAATTTCCATACCCAGTTTTGTGGTGGTATTGATCTGGCAATTTACTTCCGCCTGGAACGATTTCCTTTTTGCGGTCGTTTTAACGGGGAATAACGATTGGCCGATCACCGTTGCCCTCAACAATATGGCCGGCAGCCAAATCATCTCCTGGAATGTACAAATGGCTGGATCGCTGCTGGCGGCTCTGCCAACCCTGCTGGTATACATTTTCCTGGGACGCTACTTCCTGCGGGGACTGCTGGCTGGTTCCCTGAAGGGTTAATATACTGGGTGTTTCTCAACTCATCCTTCCCGGGAGAAGATATTATCGGTCATGTTGTGGTCTTAAACCTCTAGAGTAGTCACCAGAAGCTTCTATAGAATATCCCGTCAATCCAGGAGTCCCTTACAACTCTCCCAGGAAATCATTAACCTTTTAGCTGGAGGACAATTCATGAAATATCGCAGATTTGGACGCACAAATTGGCAGGTCAGTGAAATTGGCTATGGAATGTGGGGCATGGGTGGTTGGACCGGTTCCGACGACCAGGAGTCTCTGGCATCCCTGCAGCAGGCGGTTGATCTGGGCTGCACTTTTTTTGATACCGCCTGGGGTTACGGCGAAGGCCACAGCGAGTCCCTGCTGGGAAAGATCATTCACAACAACCCGGATAAGAAACTCTATACCGCCACCAAAATCCCCCCCAAGAACTTCATCTGGCCCTCCGAGCGGGAGTTCACCCTGGACGACTGCTTCCCGCCCGACCACATCGAGGAATATGTAGTTTCCAGTCTGAAAAACAGCGGGCTGGATAGTTTCGATCTGATGCAGTTCCATGTCTGGGAAGACCATTTTGTGGAGGATGACCGCTGGGTCAAGAAAGTCGCTGAATTGAAGGAACAAGGTCTTTTTCATGCCATTGGCATTAGCATCAACCGCTGGGAACCCTGGAATGCGATCCAGACTGTTCAAAGCGGCTTAATCGACGCTGTTCAGGTAATCTACAACATCTTTGACCAGAATCCAGAAGTTGAACTGCTGCCAGCCTGCGAGGAAAATGATGTGGCTGTTATCGCCCGGGTTCCCTTTGATGAAGGCACTCTGACCGGGAATATCACATTGGATAGCAGCTGGCCTGAAGACGATTGGCGCAGCACTTACTTTGTCCCGGAGAACCTCAAATCCAGCGTGGAGCACGCAGACGCGCTCCGTGAACTGGTACCAGAAGGTATGACCATGCCGGAGATGGCCTTGCGGTTTATCCTCAACGAATCCCGGATACAGACTATTATCCCCGGCATGCGCAAAGCCAATCACGTCCTGATGAATATCGCTGCCAGCGACAAGGGCCCCCTGCCAAAATCGCTCCACCAGGAACTTCGAAAACACCGCTGGGACCGCTCCCCAACTCAATGGTCGCAATAATCCTATGATCAAAGAAAAAGTAATTCGGGAATTTCAGCAAATATTTGGAGGGAATCCAGTGTTTCTCACCTGGTCCCCTGGAAGGGTGAATATCATTGGTGAGCATACCGACTATAATGACGGTTTTGTGCTGCCTATGGCCATCAACTATGCCACCTGGGTTGCTCTCCAGCCCCGGCAGGATAACCGGGTGATTATCACTGCCCTGGACAAGAACGAAAAGCTGGAAATTGATCTGGACAATTTTTCCAAAGGAGAAGGGGGTTGGCAGGAGTATGTCACCGGAGTTGCCTGGGCGCTCCAGGAAGCAGGACACACATTAGCTGGATGGGAAGGTGTATTCTCCGGAGATGTGCCCATCGGGGCCGGTTTATCTTCCTCAGCTGCCCTTGAATTAGCCCTGGCCCGGGCCTTTGCCCTGGTCTCAGATCTGAAATGGGATCCAACCCAAATGGCCCTGATCTGCCAGAAAGCTGAAAACCGCTGGGTCGGGATCAACTCCGGCATTATGGACCAGATGATCTCTGCCTGTGGAAAGAAAAAATTCGCTCTGTTAATCGATTGCCGCAGCCTGAAAACAAAACAGGTTCCCCTGCCTAAAAAGACCCAATTCGTAATCCTTGATACTGCCACCCGGCGGGGTTTATTGGATTCAGCCTATAACGAACGCCGGTCGCAGTGCGAGGCAGTGGCCTGTCATTTTGATGTAAAAGCCCTGAGGGACGTTACCCTGGACCAGCTACAGGAAATAGCAGGGATTCTGGATATGGTGCTTTATAGAAGAGCTCAGCATGTCATCTCAGAAAACCAGCGGGTCTTAGATGCTGTAAAAGCCCTTAATCAAGGAAATGCCGCAGCACTTGGTTTATTGATGAATGAAAGCCATGCCAGTATGCGGGATGATTATGAGATCTCCCGAAAAGAAGTGGATCAGATGGTAGCCATCGCCCAGGCCCAGCCTGGATGTTATGGAGCCCGCATGACAGGGGGCGGTTTTGGAGGCTGTGCGGTTGCCCTGGTAGCTGAAGACCAGGTAGAAAACTTTAAAGATAGAGTGATGCAGGAATATCATGCAAAAACCGGATTGAATCCCAAAATATATGTCTCGTCTGCGACAGATGGGACCAGTTACGAGATTCTCGGAAAAACGGGATGACCAGTTCTGGTGATGAGCATTATAGACAATTAATCTGTATTCACAGGTATATCTTCCCCCTTTATAAGTATTCACCTGAATAAAAAAGGACGAAGTTCAGATCTGAACTTCGTCCAATATATTAAATAGTGAAGAGAATTATCGCTTACCTATTTACTCTTCTGGAAATATTCCAGCAGCCGTTTCCAACCCTGCCGGATATCAAAAGATTTCAACCTCCAGGTACCCACGATTCCGTAGGGGAGAAATAACACGATCAGAATATAGATCGTTCCGTTAACAAAACTTGCCATCTCTCCGAGGTAGCGCCTCAGCCCAAAATCCAGCAAACGGTAGATAGCTGCGCCGATCAGGGCTCCGTTTAATGTCCCAACGCCGCCAATCAACACAACCAGAAGCGCCATGATGGTATACACAAGTCCCGCAGTGTTGGGGGAAACGATCGGCTGGTATAAGGCATGGATCAAGCCTGCCACCGAGGCTGTAATCGATGATAGAGTCAGGGCGGCAAATTTAAAAACAAAGGTATTATACCCGAGCATCAAAGCCCGTCCTTCATTTTCGCGGATTGCCACGCAAACCCGTCCAACAGGTGAAGAAACAAACCTCTTGTAGACCAGGAAAAAGAATACCATGATTGCAAGAGCTAAAAAATAGAACCGCAGTCTTTCAGTAGCGGGATTGATGAATGCCGGAGATGGAATTCTCTGAAGTCCTACATCTGCCCCGGTTAACTCTCCAAGTTCGCGGGACATGATCACGATATGGAAAACCGAGGCAATTCCCAGGGTCACCAGCGCAAAGGTGATCCCTTTCACGCGGGGCAGGACCAGTCCAAATATTATGGCATTGATAACCGCTGCACCCAAAACCCACAGAACAGTCAGCCCCAGAGGCGTTTCGAAGTTCTTCAGCAGTATCCCCGTTAAGTACGCGCCAGTAGCAAAAAACATCGAATGTCCCAGTGAAAGCAGACCGGTAATTCCAAAAAGCAGATCATAACTCAAGGCAAATATAGCCAGTATAAAGATCTCAATTGCCAGTCCTTCAATGAACTTCGATGTACCTCCCTCATTGAACCAAACCTGGGCGGGTGAAGCACCTTCAAACAAACCCACAACAAATGGAAGCAGCGCTAAAACCAGGATGGTGATCGCCAATCCCTGATTCCGGGTGATAAAATTATGCCTGGGTATAGATGTATCTTTGACCATGGTATTACTCCTTCTTCCCAAGCAAGCCATTTGGCAAAATCAGCAAGATAAACACCATCAACAGGACAGTTGACGCAGGCACAAGAGGCGGTGTGGGTTTAAAAACGATCTCTGTAAAAGGTATGGGAATGCCAATAGCCCCATACTTGATGATAACTTGCTGGAGCAATCCTACCAGCAAGGATCCCAAAGCCGCGCCCGGGAAGTTAGTAAGACCCCCGATTGCCAGAGCGATCAGAGCATTAAGGATCAGGGCCTCACCCATTGCATTGGAAAGCCCCATCGAAGGAGCAGCCAATCCCCCTCCCAGTACAGCCAGTCCAACACCCATGGCAAAAACCGTATTGAAGACTCGTTGGACGTTGATGCCAAGAGCTTCCACCATCTCCCGGTCCTGCACACCAGCCCGGATGATCATCCCCAGTCGGGATCGCTGCAGCAGGATCCAGATGCCAGCCAAAACAATTAAGCCGACCAAAGGGATAAAAATCTCATTATAGACCCGGATTCGGCCGTCAAAAAGCATGATAGTTGAACAGTGATTTGTCCATAAATCAGCTAATGACGTAGCCGGGCAGCCATCGCCAACACCCGCAAACAGGGAGGGTTTGGGCATGACAAATTCCGGCCGCCCCCAGATCGCCCGCACCACCTCAATACCGATAGCACTCAAACCCAGCGTAAGCATCAACTGGTAGATCGGTCGGCTGTAAAGAGGGCGGATCAAAGTGGCTTCCATCACGCTTCCCAGCAGAACTCCAGCCAGGACACCTACAGACAAAGCGATTGCGAATAACACGGTTGTATTCAGCTCGGTCAAAAACAATGTCAAGGGGTCATTGAAAACCAGGGTGAGCACGCCCGTCACGGTCAAAAGTCCAAAAAGGATCAGGTTTTTCCAACTCACCGGAGGTGCCGCTTGGCTGCGGGCGCCAAATGTTGTCAGGCCAAAAGCAGTCAGCAGGCTGGCAGCCAGCAATCCCAGCACAGCTGCCAGAGGTGTAATTTCCTCAAAAGGAAGACCCGGAGGCAAATTGATCAATCCTTGGTCTGCCAGGTATGAATAAGTAACTGGACTTTGACTATAATTCCCAACATCCCAGATTGTAATCGGATAGCGCGGCAGGAAGTAGATCATAGCGGCAACCCCAACTATCAGCCCTACCCAGGGAAGGATCACCAGCCAATTAGCTTTCTGTTTCAGTCCTCTGGCTATTCTTTTCCAGACTGCTGAAAGGGTAAATCCACTCAGCAGCAGTAAAACCGGGGTCAGCAGGTCTACAAAGGTATCCGGCCGGACATATACAGTCCAGGAAATATAGGCGCCGATCATAAACATAGTGCCGTGGGCCATATTAAGCACATCTAGCAGTCCAAAGATCAGAGAGAATCCAGAAGCAACCAGGAACGTGACTGATCCCACTGATAGTCCGCGCAACAAAGTTATCACCCAGTCCTTGGTTTCCATTCCCCGGGCTGCAACCACAAAGAAAACCAGCAGCCCAAGTAAGGTTAACCAGCGGGGAAGATCTTTTCTAAGATTAATTTTCATAAAGTCTCCTCAGGCTGCTCCAAGATAGCGGTGAATGGTCTCACTGTCTTCAATCAAATCTTTCATCTTGCCCGACTTGACCGATTGACCTTCTTCGATAATGACATAATATTCCGCCAGCTGGCTGGCAACCAGGAAATTCTGTTCCACCAGTACAATTGTGCTATCCGAGGAAAGCGTTTGGATCGCCGTGATCATTTTTTCGATCAAGACAGGTGCAAGCCCCTCACTGGGCTCATCAATCAGCAGCAGGTTATTATCCGGAACCAGGGCTCTAGCAATGGCCAGCATCTGCTGCTGACCTCCTGAAAGATTGGCACCCCCCAGGTGGATCAGCCTTTTCAGATCCGGGAACAGAGAAAATATCAATTCCTCTTTTCTTTCAAAATCCCCTTTATCTCTCTCGGCGATCTTCAAATTCTCTTCCACACTCAAATCACGGAAAATTGCCCGGTGTTCAGGAACATATCCAATGCCCAGGGAGGCAATATCAAAAGAATGCATTTCCTGGATTTCCTGACCTTGATAAATAACTTTTCCCTTAACTGCCGGGGTTAAGCCAATGATCGATTTCAGCGTGGTTGTTTTTCCCGCTCCATTTCGTCCCAACAAAACCGTTATGCCGCCATCTTTCACCTGCACGCTGACGCCCTGCAAGATGTGATACTGACCAATAAATGTATGAATGTCTTGAACATCAAGGATTGGATCCATGGCAGCCTCACACATCTAACTTGTACAGACCGCCCAGGTAGGCTGTCTGAACTTCTGCATCAGTTGTGATTTCGGAGGGAGTTCCCTCTGCCAGCACTTTACCCTGATGCATTACGGTAATAGTATCTGAAATACTCATCACAACATTCATGTTATGCTCTACCAGCAGAACAGTTTTATCACCTGACTGTTGAATATTCTGAATGAGCGAGATCAGCTCTGGCACCTGTTCAGCTGCCATGCCAGCCGTTGGTTCATCCAGCAAGAGTACCTCCGGATCAGGGGCCAGGATCATGCCCAGTTCCAATTTCCTCTGATCCCCATGTGGTAGGATTCTCGCAAATGTGCCCACTTGGTCCTGCAAACCGACCAGTTCAATAACTTCCTGGGTTCGTTTGTTAATATCCTGGAAAGAATCAGCATCTTTATAGAACTTGAAATTATCCTTTCCCATCGCCTGGCAGGCAAGCCTGATATTCTCAAAGACCGTCAAGTTAGGAAAAATATTCGTGATCTGAAATGAGCGCCCAATTCCATAGTGAATGGTTCTGTGTACAGGTTGATGGGTGATATTACGCCCCCTGAATAACACCTTTCCATAGGTCGGTTCAATATTCCCACTTAACAAATTGAAAAAAGTTGTTTTCCCCGCTCCGTTAGGACCGATGATAGCATGCAGACTATGTTCCTTGATCTGAATGTTGACATCATCCACAGCAACCAGGGCATCAAATTCCTTTCGCAAATCGATAGTTTCAAGAATGATTTCGTCCATATATCCGTCCTGTCATCAATAACTTGTCCTTCGGAGAGCTGCGGAGGGATAATCCTCCGCAGTTCTCCGAAACACAGCATTCAGGAAGTCCCTGGGGACTTTAATCCAGGGACTTCCTTCATGGTTATACGATTATCTTATTCCCCACTAAGTGAGCCGTAGGGCAAGGAACCGCAGCGGTCCTTGATCTCTTCGGGCAGCAAACAGGGAGGTTCAGGGCGTGTGGTTTCCACATACTCGTAATAGTCCGCGTTTTCAGCACTAAGGTCTACTAACGTTAGGATGTACATGTCCTGGATAGCAACGTGATCCTCAGGTCGAATGTAAACAGTACCTTTTGGTCCTTCAAAGGTCATTCCTTCCATCACTGAAACCAGCGCTTCTCCGCTGACATCCCCATTGGTAGCTTTAATTGCCTCGACTACCAAGATAGCAGCATTCATTCCGTCACCGTCAAACAGGTCCGGTGCTGTGCTGTATCGGGCAAGGTCCTGTTCCAGAAGGAAGTCATTGGCTGGATTATCAGGTGCTGAGTAATGGTAGAGAATACCATTGGTGCTGCCAACTGCATTACCGTACCAAAGCGGCATCAAAACATTGTCGATGAAGGTTGCGCCGAGGGCCATGCTCTCATTAACACCCAGGTCTGTGGCAGCCTGCATCAGAGGCACAAATCCACTGCCTGCCCAGGTGACAATATAAGCTTCTGCACCAGAGTCGAGGACTTGCTCCATATAGGGGGTGAAGTCCGTGGTATCAGCGGGAGCCAAAATGTCATCCGCAACAAAGGTTGCACCTGCCAGGGAGCAAGCGTCCCGGAATGCCGTGGCGGAGCCCCAGCCAAAGGCATAGTCTGGAGCGATCTGCACAAAAGTGGAATACTGCTTGGCAAGATAGAGGCATTCGTTGATGGCGTCCTGGTAGTTATTGCGGCTGGTACGGAAAGTATATTCATTAAAATCTTTTCCAGTAATATCATTAGCCGCGGCTGGAGCTACGATCAAGGGAATGCCACTTTCAAATGCGATTCCCTGGAGAGTTGCCGTGGCACCAGAAGAAACAGTACCAACAAGGATATCAACGTCATTTACGTCGATGAGCTCCCTCGCCAGAGTAGCAGTATTCTCAGGATTGCTCTGATCATCGCGCACAAAGACTTGAATCTCACAGCCGTCCAGCGTAAAAACGTTTTCCTGGGTTGCCGTGAAATCAAAGACATCACCAACCGAACCAGCTGCACCGGTAGCATATTCCATACCCAGCATGAACGAACGCAGGATATGAGCGCCGTAAATTGCCAAAGCACCGGAAGCATCGGTGATCAGTCCAACTTTAATTGGCTCATCACAAACAAGACCTGCTGGTTCTTCAACTTCCTCTTCAGTTACTTCTGCTTCAGCTTCTTGGACGGGTTCTTCTTCTACAACCTCTTCAGCTACGGGTTCTTCTGCTGGTTCCTCTGGTGCTGGCGCACAAGCAGCCAGTACAAGGGAGCTGACCAGCAGCAAGGAAAGGATAAACCACAAAATTCGTTTTGTTTTCATGCTTCTTACTCCTCTTTATGTTATATCTTGGATAAGCTATAGATCCTTTTCTTTTTTAATGCTGTAACCACCTCCTTATGGATAAAATGGGCTCAATAATATATTTAACTTTGCCGATATATCATTGTAGCAAGGACCAGTTTCAGTTCAGTTACACAAATTCCATCAAAAACCACAAATGCCCCATCACCTGTCAGGCTTAATTGTGTTTGGCCAGGAAATCCAGCAGAATGGAATTAAAAATAGGCGGATTTTCCCAGCAGGAAGCATGACCAGCTCCTGGAATAATATGCATTTCAGCTCCTGGAATGTGTTTTTTGAGGATCCGGGCATACTCGATTCCTTTCAACCAGTCCTTCTCCCCTACAACTACACAAGTAGGAGAGCTGATCTGGTCCAAGCGTGCAGTGAAATCCACTTCCAGGAAACAGCGGCACAAACGGGTCACCGCCGGAAAATCCAGCTGAGCATAACGCTTTTTAGCATCCGCCAATAATCCGGGGTTGGCCCTTATGAATTCAGAAGAGAAATTCCATGGTACCGTAGCATTAAAAAACTTTTCCGGATCTCCAGATTCTAGAGCATCCAGCCAACTTTCGATGATCAATCTCAGCTGGGGACCCACTTCGCTGGCTGTATCAGCCAGGACCAGGGATTTGGTCATATCGGGATACATAAGAGCGAATGCCTGGGCTACCTCACCACCATACGAGATCCCTGCGATATGGGCTTTTTGGATTCCTAAAACCTCCAGCAATCCCGCCAGATCATCAGCGTGACCATCCATGGTATAAGGTTCTTCCGGATGAACAGATTGTCCCTGTCCCCTACAGTCATATACCAGGACACGGTAGGCTTGGGACAATTCCTTAGTTTGAAAAGCCCAGCTTGTGGCAGCGTTCATAATGATGCCATTATTTAAAACCAGGACAGGATCATCTTCAGATCCATGCAATTCGTAATAAATGTTAAGCTGATTTACTTGTATAGTTGACATATCTTTGTATTGTTTACTCCTCAACTTTGAAAGCCAGCTGAGTGGATATATTTTCTCCCTCCCCACTCTCAATTCCTGAAAACGCTAAAGCCGTGCCAATTTTTATCTTGGAAGGGTTATCTGGGTCCAGCCCCAAGAGTCTGGCGCTGATCATTGGGCCTTCTTCCAGTTCAACAATTCCGGTCAGATAGGGTTTATCGCGGCCGTATCCCTGCCTATTCATAAAGGATGGGCCAATGTAAATGGATGTGTATGCTGCCAGCTTGCCCTTTCCACTGAGTTCAATCCATTCTAAATTTGATGTGCCGCAATCTGGACAGATAGCCCTGACAGGCAGGTAGATCTTGTGACAATCCGCACACCGGGAAGCCTTCAGCTCACCCTGGTTTAGATACTTCTGGAAAGCAAAAGCTGTGAAGGGTATTTCTCTTTCTGACATAATCACTCCTCACGTTGAAATATATGAACAACACAGGTCTGGCCGGTCGCTCCCACATTATGGGCTAATCCTATACTGGGGTCTCCCTTGATCTGACGTCCTTCGGCTTTTCCCCGCAACTGTTTGAATATCTCCACAACTTGTCCGATCCCCGAAGCGCCGACCGGGTGACCTTTGGCCTTCAATCCTCCTGAAGGGTTGATTGGAATCTCACCAGTCCGAGTTGTTGTGCCCTTCTCAGCCTGTTTGCAACCTGTCCCGGGTGTAAAAAAGCCCAGGTCTTCGATGGCAATGATTTCCGCGATGGTAAAACAATCATGAACCTCGGCTAACTGAATATCTTTTGGTGTTACTCCCGCCATTTGATAAGCTTCTTGTGAGGCCAATTTTGCAGCCCCGATTGAAGTCAGGTCAGCCCTGTCATGCAGGGGATAATCCGAAGCCTGTCCAGATCCAATGATTTTGAGAGGGTGATCTGTAAATTGCTTGGCAATATCATCAGCAACTAATAGGGCGGCAGTTGCGCCATCTGTGATCGGAGAACAGTCGAAAAGACGAAGGGGCCAAGCGATCATTGGATTGGCACCATCGTCATGCAGAAAATCCCACTCATCTTTCCAGCCCGGAACGGGTTTTCCTTTCCTTTCAGCAGATTGTTTTCTTTTTTCCATCCAGTCTGGTATGGTCACTCCAAACTGGGCTTTATCGTTCAGGGCACCATTGGCATGGTTTTTGAGAGCAACCTGCATCAGGTCTTCCGGTGCTGCTCCATAACGATCCATATAAGCTGATGCCATTGCTGCGTAAAATCCTGGAAATGTAAAACCGACTGGAATTTCATATAAGACATCACCCGCGGCAGCTAACGTGTCTGTAACCTCAGAAGTGGGAAGTTTGGTCATCATCTCAATTCCGCCCACCAACACAATATCATACAGCCCTGAAGCGATGCCTAGAATCCCCTGACGTAAGGCAACCCCGCTGCTTGCACAGGCATCCTCAACCCTCACTGCTGCTCTTGGGACTAGCCCCACCGCATCAGCCATTATTGGTGCTGTATGGGATTGGCCTTCGAACAGATCACTTGAAAAATTACCGATGCAGACATATTCAATACCGTGGGGATCAAATTCCTTGTCAACGGACTTACTCATATCCTGAAAAGCCTCTACAAAAAGGTCCCGGCTGGATTTTTCTGGAAATGAGCCGAATTTACTCATTCCAGCTCCAACCAGGGATACTCCTCTAGCTAATTGTTTATGATTTTCAGGCATTTACAGCTCCTTCTTGGTTATGATTTCCTTAAGTTCACGTTTTAGCACCTTGCCTGCTCCGGAGATAGGCAGATCAGATAAGAGGATCACATTTTTAGGGACTTTATAGGTCGCCAACCTTTGCTTCAAAAAATCAATGATTTCGGCCTTATCCACTTCTGCTTCGGGTTTCTTGATGATGCAAGCCACACCAATTTCACCCCAGTGTTCATCCGGCATACCAACTACTGCACACATATGCACCGCAGGGTGTTCGTAAAGGGCTTTTTCAATCTCTGCCGGATACACATTCTCTCCGCCACTGATGAACATATCTTTTTTCCTGCCAACGATATAGAAATAGCCTTCTGGGTCGAATTTAGCCAAATCTCCGGTATGGAAGTAACCCTGCTCGTCGACAACCTCATCGGACGCCTCGGGATTATCATAGTATCCTGAGCAGAAAGAAGGTCCTTTTAAAACCAGTTCCCCAATCTGATCAGGACCAAGAACCAAACCATCAGTGTCTTTGATCAAAGCTTCCACATAATAATTGGGGCGACCTATCGAACCAGCTTTGCTGATAGCATCCTCCGGGGCCAGGGCAAATATCCCCGGGCCGAATTCAGTCATTCCAAAACCCTGTTTGAAATGGATCTTCTTTTCTTCTGTATATTGTTGGACCAGTGGGACAGGAAGCGGAGCGCCCCCGGATGTACAGAAACGCAGTGAGGACAGATTAGCTTGATCCCAATTCTCTGCCTGAGTCATGATCTGATACATGGTTGGCACACCTGCAAAGACTGTAACCGACTCCCTTTCGATCAGATCAAGGATCAGCTCCGGATCAAAGTGCGGCACAAATATAGTGGTTCCCCCAAAGATCACCTGGGGAAGCGTATATACAAATAATCCTCCAGTATGGAAGAGTGGAAAGACATTCAAATAGGTATCGTCATGACGAATATCATGAATAACCGTATTAAGAGTGTTCCAGGCAATCATTCTGTGGGAGATTTGAGCCGCTTTAGGCATCCCTGTTGTCCCCCCAGTAAAGATCAAGGCTGCAATGGTCTCATGGTCCACTCGATCCTCGACCACCGGATCTGCAGGGCTGTCAGCCAAAGTCTGATGGTAATCCAAACCTTCAAATTCTCCGGAAACTTCTGTGCACAGCATCACTTCCAGAGGATTATCTTGAGATGTGAGCTCACCGAGAATCTGATTGGCCTGCTCCACATAATCAGCTGAGATGATCAGCGCTCTGGGACCTGTTTGCTTAATGATCTCCAAATTTTCCCGCCAGTGCAAGCGCCAGTTAAGTGCAGTATGGATAGCCCCAAGTTTGGCACAGGCGAAAAAATTATCCAGATGCTCAATTCCGTCCCTGGCCAGGATGGCAACCCGATCCTGAAATCCAATTCCTTTTAAAAGATAGAAATTAGCCAGCTGGTTAGCCCGTTGATTGGCTTCCCGGTAGGTTAGACGGAGGACTGGATTGCGACCGTAATCAACAAAAGCTTCCTGGTCCGGACTGTACAACTCCCTGCGACCTAGATAATCACCTATGTACATTGTAAAAACCCTTTATTGGCTTTCAAACCAACTTAATCCCAGCTACTTTGAAGCGGTCCATTTCCAGACTGAGGCGGCCATACTGATCCCTCCCCCGCTGGCACAGAAAAGAACTACATCGCCTGGAGCCGGTCCCTTGCCTTGATTGACAGCGTCATCCAGAGCCATCACCACACATGGGGATCCTGTATAACCCCATTTATCCATCACCCAGTGTGTATGTTCGATCGGCTGCTCCAGCAGATCCATCATATATTCAATCGTACGCAGGTTAAGTTGTGTCATCAAAAACAAATCGACATCATCAAAGGTCAGCCCGGCTTTATCCAGGGCGCCTTTCATCAATTTTGGCCAGTATTCTGTATTAAACGTTTTCGGAAATTTTTTAACAAACTGGACCACTGGTCTGCCAAATTCCTGATAGTTTTCTGGTGTGGATGGCCGGAAAACTGCACCAGAATAGATTCCCAGAGCGTCATGATACTCACCTTTGGCCAGGAAATTGCTGGCCAGAAATCCTGGTTCATCACCCACGCCTAGAACAGCCGCTCCAGCCCCATCAGCAAACAAATTGGCAGTTTTCTTGTCGCTTAGATCTAGAAATCGGCTCATACCGTAGCCACCGGTCACAAGCACATATTTAGCAGATTCTTCCGTAGCTAAATAACGAGCTCCCTGATCCAGGGCGGTCACCCAGCCAGCACAGGCGCTGTTGAGATCATAACAACCGGCCTGGTTCGCGTCTAATTTATGCTGTACCACAACTGATGTTCCTGGAGAGAGATAATCAGGAGTGTCAGTTGAGACGATAATTAAACTCAACTCTTCCGCTTTCACTCCTGCCCGGGCCAAAGCAGTCCTGGATGCCTCGACGATCAAGTCAGAAGTGGTCTGATCAACACTCATCCAGTGCCGTTCTTTGATTCCAACATTTTGTAAAAGCCACTCATTGGTTGATGCCCCCAATAATTGATCGATCTCCTCATTCGTGACAACCCGTTCCGGAACATAGCTCCCGGTGGCCAGTATTTGTACATTTCTCACCATTTTCACCTCATAAATAATCGCTTGGTATGTTTATCCCTGCAACAAAAATTCCTTCAATGCTTCCGCAGCAGCGGAAGGATTCTCAATAGGGAACATATGGCCCGTATCAGGTATCAGCACCACCTGCGACTGATGGATCTTTTCCGCCATCAATTTCGCATTTCCGGGAGGTACTACGCGATCAAATTCACCAAACAGGATCAGGGTAGGGACCTTGATCGAGGCCATCCGTTCATCTACCTGAGCATCGCTGTAGGCAGCTGTTCCAGCACCGGCAGCCACCTGAGCTTGGTACTGAGCTGAAGGAACTGGATTCGTGAATCGGTAATCAATCAGATCCTGAACAATTTGGGGTTGTTTCTCAGCGAATCCCGGTGCACATGCGATCTCTATCCCTCGCTTTACCAGTTCTACGGGATCTCCCCCCCTAGTGGTCATAACCTCCAGGGCTTCGGGAGTCACAGGTATAACCTTCATACCGCCATGATTGGTGCTGGCCAGGATCAGCTTCCCAACCAGATCAGGACGGTTGATGACCAGTTCTTGGGCAATGAAACCTCCCAGGGAATGCCCCAACACAGCAACTTGTTCAAGATTCAACGCATCCAGCAAACCAGCAGTATCTTCAGCCATCATAGGAACTGTATAAGGGCCTTCAGGATGGCTGCTTTTTCCAGCGCCCCGATTATCAAAGGTGATCACTTGGAAATGATCGCTCAATTCCGCGACAAGTTTTTGCCAGTACCATAAGCCATAACCCAATCCAGTTATGAGCAACAAGGGCTGCCCATTGCCGTGGATTTCATAGTAGATCTCAATTCCACTCGATTCAATCTTTGGCATGATCACTCCTTCAGTTTTAGCAAGCTCTTTTCTGTCACCCAGCGGCCCTTGATTGCTCTCTGCAAGGCTAAACTGGTTATCCCGCGATGGTCATCAGCTGTGTAGCTAATGGGTGGGATCAGCCCTCCTGTCCAATCTTGCAGACTTTCCAGGGCTTTAAAAAATCCTTCCCGGGTCAATTCGGGACCTGCTCTGCGCAAACCTTCAACAACAATCTGAGCAGCTGCATATCCAATCCGGCTGTGTGAACCTGGTATTTCATCTGGATAGAGCCGAGACATCTGCCTGACAAACAATCTTTCTCCACGATGCGAACGCGGACCTGAAGGGTATCCAGTTGCCCGCAGTCCCTGAGCAGCCCTCGCACCAGAAATCTTAAGAAGATCCGGACCCGAGATCACATAACTGCCCAGCCATTCTGGCTGATAGTCCACTACCATGGCTGCCCGCAGTAAATCAGAGACTGGTTTGACATAGGAATACAGAACAACCAGATCAACTCCGGCTTTTTTAAATGCATCCACCCAATCAGCTGGGGCACTTTCTCCACTTGTATGGGTCAAATGAAGTACTGCTTTTTGCTTATTCTTTTCCAATTCATGAATGAAAGCTGCTGAACCTTCCTGTCCATACTGGTCATCTACAGACAACAAACCAATTTTCTTGCCTGGATGATCCTCCATTACGTATTGAGCCAGGATAGTTCCCTCAATATCATAGGAAGGCTGTAGTGCAAAGTAGTTCCGTTTGAAAGGTTTACTCCATAAAGAGATGCCGCTGTGGGGAGAGAAGACAGGAATATTTCCCTCCAGCAGAATATCTTTCATTGCCAGGTTGGGAGCAGTTCCCAGGGGGCTTACCACAGCGAATATCCCCCCGGGGTATTCATGGACAAGTTTTCGGGCGGCCTTTTTTGCCCGCGAGGAATCAAAAGCGTGATCCTCTATGACTAATTCAAGTTTCCTTCCATGAATTCCACCCCAATGATTAACATGGTCATAATAAGCAGTAACTCCTCGAAGGGCAGCCAATCCGATGCTAGCCTGAGGTCCGGAAAGGTCAGTCAGGGTTCCCAGTTTGATCTTTTCAGAAGATACCCCTGGAGCGGAACCTTTGATTCCTTTGGGTTCAGATGTAAATCCAGGCACCACCAGGCGGGGAACGATACCCAAACGGGCTGCCTCATCTTCAATCCAGGATCGAAAATCCGGATGGGCGATGCCGATTAGAGCTTTCATGCGGTCCTTGACAGACAATCCGCGCAGACGAGCACTGCCATATTCAGTAACCACGGTATCCACATCCTGACCAGGAATGGTAATTTCTGCGCCTTCGGCCAGCGAGGGGACAATAGTGGATATTGAACCTCTTTTTGCAGTGGATCGCAGGGCAATAATTCCTCTTCCTCCTGGTGACATTTGAGCCCCGCGGTGTGTATCTAATTGGCCCCCGGTTCCGCTGTAATGGCGTGGGCCAATACTCTGGGAACATACCTGACCATTGATATCCACCTGGAGGGCGGTATTAACACTGATCATTTTATTATTCTGAGCAATAATATATGGATCGTTGGTCACCTTGCCCTGCTGGAATTCCACTCCCAGATTCATATCAACAAAATCATATAGCTTCTGGGATCCCAGGGCGAATGCTCCTACCATTTTTTCTTTCCAAAGTGTTTTTTCTTTACCAGTGATCACCCCCGCTTGATAGAGATCCACCATGCCATCAGTGAACATCTCAGTATGGATGCCTAAATCCCGGCGTTCCAACAGGAATTTAGTGATCGCATTAGGTATGCCGCCAATCCCCAGCTGCAAGGTAGAACCGTCTTCGATCAACTCAGCAATATAACCTCCAATATCCTGCTCCCAGGGTGCGGGAGGAGCTGAGGGCAGCTCGAATATTGGCACATGATTTTCCACCAAATAATCAACCTCATTAATATGTATCTGAGTATCACCCAGGGTTAGAGGTAAATTCTCATTGATCTCCAAGATAACCAGGTCTGCTGCCTCTATGAGCATCTTTTCTATCACCAGACAGGTTGATAGGGACATATAACCCCGTTCATCTGGAGGTGTTGCCGTACCCCAAAACACATCCAGGTGATTATCTGCGGCTTCCAGTCGTACTTTCGCCGCTGCATGAAGATTATTGGGAATATAGGAAATCCTTCCGCCGGGATGCACCTCTCTGTCCGGAGCACCGTAAAACCAATTTTCAACAAAAAAATGTCCTGCCATTTCCGAATTGAGGACAAAATCATACTTGCGCAGAGGAAGGCAAACCCATACCTGGACATCCTCGAGCCGGTCTTTATGTTTACCCAGCTCGGTCAGCAAACCGACCGGCTCTGAAGCAGCCATAGCCGTGCCTATCGTATGGTGAGATTGGATCATTCCCACAGCATCTTGAATAGAAATCTGTTTTTGGTTAAGGCGTTGGTTTGATTTCATAACTATTATGTCCCAACTACAATACCGCCATCTACGCTCAAAACTGTACCGCTGATGAAGCTGGCCTGGTCAGAGGCCAGAAAAGCATAGGCATTAGCAATATCTTCGGGCTGTCCGAGCCGGCCCAGCGGTGTGTGTTGTTTCATTCCATCCAGAATTTTCTCTGGCATGGCCATGACCATCTCTGTCGCTATGAATCCAGGAGCAACGGCATTAACTCTGACTCCGAAGCGGCCAAGCTCACGGGCCCATACTTTGGTCATGCCAATCACTCCAGATTTAGTTGCCACATAATTCGTTTGTCCGAAGTTCCCGTATAATCCAACAACAGAGGTTGCATTCAAAACCACCCCGCCTTTCTGCCGGATCATATATGGAGTAACAGCTCTGGTACAGATAAAAACTCCCCGAAGATTAACATCTATCACCATGTCAAACATTTCATCTGTCATGCGCTTCTGAATTTCCCCATCCTTGACTTTGACCAGTTGGCCGTCTCGGAGTATGCCCGCATTGTTGATAAGAATATCGACTTTTCCCCATTCTTCAACAAGTGCTTCCACAGCAGCATCCACATCTTCAGACTGAGTGACGTTCACATGCTTGTAAAGCGCAATTTCATTCCGGCCGTTAATATCTGCAGCCAGCTGCTCTCCAACCTCATCTGCAAGGTCCCAGATTGCCACCTGGGCCCCCTCTCTGGCAAACTTTTCGGCTACAGAACGGCCAATCCCATTTGCTCCTCCAGTTACGATAACTACTTTATCTTTGAAACGCATCCTGTACCTCCGAATATTCCTGAATTACTTTTATGTAATCAATTATCACCAACTGGATCAGCTGGCAACCGTGAGCTTATATTGGGCGGGGACATTTGATGAATGGGTACAAACTGCTGAATAAAAGATTCCACATCAGACCAATAAATGAATGAGAGTTCCTGATCAGATTGAACATGACGAATGATCCCCCGTAAAGTTGCAGCGGATTCATTTAGTGCAGGTTCTTCAATAATCCGAATCACAAAGGAAGAAATATCCAGAGACTCTGTCATACGCGGAAGTATAACAAATGGAGATTACAGGCTGGTTACATAGAAAATAAAAAAGGGATCAACTTTTTTGGCCAACCAGGTTATGATAGCTGGCCAGGGTCTCTGGTGAAGGAGAAATATCTAATTCCTTCTTAAATACCTCAACACAGCGCTGATAAGTTCTAGCCACCTGTCCATGGTCTCCAAGCTGGTCATAGGCTGCCATCAGGTGGCGGTAGGCACGCTCCCAACAATCATCCAGTGAAAGAATCTGCTGGCTGAGTTGAATGGTCTGTTCGGCATTGTGATCTTTAAGGTAAAACTCACACAAGTGATCAGCCGCTTGGAGATATGATACAAAGAGTTGTTCCCGTTTGGCAACTGCCCATGTTTCATAGCGTATATCTGGGAGATACTCACCTTGATATAGTTCCAAGGCTTGCTCCAGGACAGGGATTGCTTCCTGAGGGGATTGAAGCAGCAGACTGTCCACTTTTTTAAGCAATGTCAAAAAAATATTGGTATCTAGCCATAAGTCAGCTTCTGGGCGTAAGGCATATCTGCTGTTATTCCGAATAATATAGGCAGAATCGCATCCAGGCTTTCGATTGGGCTCAAGAACACGATAAAGACTGCTGAGAGCGACTTTAAAGTTGCGTTCAGATGCATCCAGACTAATGCCCGGCCAGAGATATTCAAAGATCTGTTCCCGCTCCAGCGGTTGATCGTTAAAGGTAATTAACAATTGGAAGAGATGACGCGATTTCGACCGCTGCCAGCCATTTTGAGGGATCAAACTTGGCCCACGCCAGGCATCAAAGTTGCCCAGGGTGAAAACCCGAAGCTGATAGCCGGGGTGTAATGATATTTCGGGAAGACCGATCTCTTTCAGTAGATCCCTGGCATATGAGGCTTCCCATTCCTGATTCCTGGCAAGTATCAACAGGGGAATTAATTCTCGCTCATTTTGAGGACTGAGCAGTGTTGGACGGGTGAATAGGAAACCATAATCATTCTCCTTGCAGCTCACAAGCACATCCGTCAGCTCTCCCTTCAAAAGATCCATTTTTCCTTGCTGGAACCAGCTCAAACAACGCCAAAGACGGACAGCAGTTGTTCCAAAAGGATCGCTGCATTCCTGAAATCCCCGCAGCGCATCTTTGAGCCAGGTATCAGCAGATTTAAACCTGTTGGCCTGTACGAGATTGGCCACCATAGTCAGGCGCACCAGAGAAGCTATCCATTCATCACCTGCTCTCATGGCAATATCAATTGCCAGATCTGCATTATGTGTTGCCCTTTCAATATCCCCCTGGTATCCATAGGACCGGCAAAGGCCCCAATGGGCTTCTACTCGGAGCCGGGGAACTGCCAGAGAATGACTGGCCTGCACAGCTTGTTCATATTCGGTTCGCGATAAACCAAAATTTCCTTTTCCAGGTAAAAGTGTCAGAGCATGTCCTTGCCGGATGTGACCTACAGCCTGAACAAAGGGAGACTCCAGTTCCAATCCCCGCTGGGTGCCCTCAATTGCACATTGGTAGGCAGCTTCACCTTCACCTTGAAAAGCATAAATTAGGGAGAGAACCAGCAGGGTCTCACGGTGAGCACGCGGAGTTTGAACTGGCTTTTCACGTTCATCTCTGGCCCGATTTTCCAATTTTTCCCGGGCTTCTTTAAGTTTGCCAGTCCGCAGAAGCACTCTACAGTGTAGTTCTGACTTGGAGGGACCTTCCTGGCGGAGTTCCTCTGCTTTCTGGCGGAATATTTCAGATTCATGGGGTTTTCCAGCGTTAAGTTTATTCTCTGCCAACAATTCATAGAGACGCGCATTGGCCTCCCGGTCATCTGTTCCATCAGATAAACGCAACGCTTGCTGGAGAAGTTCTGAAGCTCGGCTGGGATTGACAGTGTCCAGGTAAATCCTTGCCTGTCCTCGAAGAGCCCGTCCCACTTCAGCAAAATCTCCCCGTTCTCGCCATATATTTTCAGCCTGTTCATACCATCCCAACGATTCCTGATATCTGCTTTTTAAACGGGCCAAGTCCCCCAGATAATTGATCAGGATAGGATAGTTCAATAATTGTTCAGGCGGCAGGTGATCCAGATGATTCTCAAGGGAATCCAGATAACCTGCCCTCAATAAATCAGTACCATGATCCGAGAGCAGCTTTGCAGCCAAATCATACTGTTTTGCATGAAATGCATGATAGAGAGCCGATTCGCTGTTTCCTTGGGCAACAAAGAATTCAGCTCCTAATCCATGCCAAATCTTTTTCTGTTTTTCATCTGTCAGCTGCCTTAATAGTCGGTGAAAGATGTGCTGATAACGGATCGACTTATTACCGAGATCAACCACAAACAGATCTTGCCGGATTAGATAATCAAGCATAGCTTCGCTGTCATTGCTTTTTCGAAGGGCATCACACGCTTCGGCTGTCATCACCCGTAATGTGGCCGAGGACTTTAAGAAATCCCGGATATCTTCTGGTTGTTTATCCAGCACCTCGTGGATGAGAATGGCAAATAAATTTTCCATAGTTGAAGCCTGATAGGAAAGTGCCTCTTCCACTGATGCAACCGCAACGCTTCGTAGACTCTGCCAAATTACATGTAAAGCTAGAGCCCATCCTTCTGTCTCAAGATGCAGGGTGTGGATCTCAGGAGGTGTCAATTCATAGTTGTATTGGTTTAAATAGAGATCCTTGATTTCCGAGGGAGTGAAAGAAAGAGTGGCCTGATCGATACTCAACACCTCTCCCTGAGACTGCCAGCGGAACAGATCCGGCAGACGGATGGGGTAACGGGAGGAGAACAAAAAATGAACATTTTTGGGTGAAAGGCTAATCAGACGGTCTAACAGCAAGGCGATCTCTTCATTTTCCAAAACCAGCTGGATATCGTCAAGAATAAATAAGATTTCTACTGACAGTTCATTCAGTGAGTTGATGAATTGATCGATAATGACCCGGGAAGGAATGGGACCTTGTGCGGTATCCCAATCCTCAAGAAGCTGAAGGGGCATGCTGGTTAACTGTGGAAAGACTCGAAAAGTAGAGTGCAGTAAGTACTGGAGAAAGGTTGGTGTATCGCTATCTTCCTTTCCCAGCTGGTACCATATCACCGATAGTTCTCCAGGTTTATCCCAGGCAAGACTGGCCAAAACTGTGCTTTTGCCAAATCCAGCACCGGCTTGGAGGGTTGTTAATCTATACCCTGTGCTTTCCAGAAGCTGCTCTGTCACGCGGTTGCGGCGCAAAATCCGTTTGGATAGCGAGGGGGGAGAAATCTTAGTCTGGAGAATTTCCTGCTGATTCATATATCGGAAACTTGTTGATCAATAACCTAATAGATACTTATTGAGTTGAATTATTATATCAAACTTGAATTCTTGACTATTGGGAATATCCTCTCCCTCTTATATTTCAAAAACATCTGCTGTCTACTTATTAACCAGCTCATGCCGGAAAAGCGGTTCCACCCACCCGGGTGCAATTGATGGCTGCCGCCCGTACTACATACTCAAGGTAGGCTTCCCTTACCACACCCCGAAAATCAACCTTTCCCTTTATTAAGATGCCAACTTTTAATGAATCCCTTCTCAGATGGTAGTCGCATAGACCGCCACACTCAGTGCCTGGGGTATTTGTTGGTTATTTTGACTGATGTGCTGGTGGGGATTCCGAAAGATGCAGCAAGACTGCGCGAGGTGATGCGGTCCAGAACCACTACCTAAAAGCAGGGACAGGATCCTTGAACAGGTTTTCATTCTTATTATCTGATAGTGAACTTGGATAATTTTCTTTTGATCAAGTTACAGATTGCTTAATAACTGCTTCAAATGATTTCACGGCTTTGTCTGTTAACTCATTCTCCATCAGTTCGTGAATGATCGGGGGTAGGAGTGTAAAGGTATTTAACCCCCTGGAAGCCAGAGTGACCAGATCCTCACTGGAGCGAATACTGGCCACCAACAAACGGAGAGAGCTTTCCAGTTCAGTAATAATCCGGTCCATGGTGGTAACTTCGTTCAATCCGTCAAGTCCACTTTCAGACATCCTGCCCAGATAAGGCGCGGCATATTTTGCCCCTAGAGCTACAGCAGTGATTGCTTGTTGGGCAAAATGCAGCGCGGTTAAGGTGACATTAACTCCATCGCTGATCAGCTGATTGGCCAGCAATATCCCTGTGATATTAATTGGCACTTTAACCATCACTCGCGGGTCGATGGAGGCCAACTTCTTTCCATTCTCAAGCATCTCTTCCGGTTCGTTCCCCCAAATTTGGAGGTGGATTTCATTTGCACCTAGTTTAAAAGCGGTTTTGGCCAATTTTTTCAAGTCATCGACCTTAAACTCGATACCCGCTTTGGCCAGAAGTTTCGGATTGGTGGTCACTCCGTAGAACATCCCAGTTGCAAGGTATGTATCCCAATCATCAGGATTCGCGCTGTCGATATACAACCTCAATGATGAACCTTGTGGTGCCATTCACTGCCTCCTACTTCTGTAAAACATCCATCATTGCCTATTATAGCCTTGATCCGTTTTTTTAATAAGCGGTGATCAGGATTCAGGAACCCTGGACAATAAAAGAAGACCTGTCCAAAGGCAGATCTTCTTTTACAGCTGGGGTGATAACTTGCAGTTTATCATGATTGCCTGCGGCTAATTTCCTTTCGGACAACTGGAGCTACTTTTGTACCGAATAATTCGATCGCCCGCATCATTTTGTTATGTTCTATCGCATTATTTCCCATATAGATCAAGAACCGCTGATGTCTGAAGATCTCATACTGGAACAGGATCTTTTCAATGATCTGATCTGGAGATCCCACAAAATCCGATCCCCGCAGCAGGCGCTGGGCTTCTAATTGTTCTCTTGAAGTAGGTCCCCAGCCTCTTTCCTCCCCAATTTTATTGAACATGATCTCTGCATGTGGGTAATATTCATCAACCGCATCCTGTGATTTATCTGCAATAAACCCGTGAGAATTAACACTGAGCGGGATTCTGTCTGGATCATACCCGAATTCAAGCGATGTTTGCCTGTACAGGTCGAAAAACGGCGCAAACCGTTCCGGCAGGCCGCCGATGATTGCAAACGCCATTGGCAAACCGAGTGAAGCAGCTCTTCGGGATGAATCTGGTGATCCTCCGACTGCTACCCAGAGCGGGATCCTGCTTTGGATTGGACGGGGATAAACGATCTGGTCTTCCAAGGATGATCGAAATTTCCCTGACCAGGTAATTGAGCGATTGTCTGTGATCTGGGTTAATAGGCGTAATTTTTCTTCAAACAAATCTCCATAATCATTTAAATCGTATCCAAATAATTTGAAAGATTCAATAAAAGATCCTCTGCCAACCATGATCTCCACCCTACCATTGGAAATCAAATCCAGAGACGAAAATCGCTCAAATACTCTGACAGGGTCATCAGAACTTAAGACAGTCACCGCGGAAGAAAGCCGAATATTTTTTTAGTTCGGGCAGCCACTGCCGCAAGGATCACCTCTGGAGCAGAAGATAAATATTCTTCCCGGTGATGTTCACCAATGGCAATCACATCCAGCCCGATTTGATCCGCCAGCTCGGCTGTTTCCAGGAAATCGGCTATCACTTTTCCCGGTTCCTTTTTCCCACCGGTCAATGCATTCTTGCCATCATCAATGAAAGTATATAAACCCAATTCGAATGGGCGCCCGGTATTCAAGGGAGTTTGAGTCATCATTCATTCCTTCTGAATTTCGTAAAAATTAGGAACCCCGATCAGCTTCCAGGGTTTATATTGGTATTGTTGTTCTCTTCAGACAACCCAGAATAAAATCATCTTACCCGTGATTTAGATATTTGAAAAAATATGCCAGGTCTAAAGAAGATCAATTATTAGGGCCTGACCTTAAAGCATAAGCCATCAAGGCTGCCTTGCCTTGATGGCTTATGATCTTTTGCATACCTCAAAGGCTTCAAGACCTCGAAGATAGTTCAGTCTTTATTGCAGGAGCTTCAGGATCCCAGCGCGGTATTTGGAAAAAGCATCTTCCCCCAAAGCAGTCAGAGAGATATTGGTGTGGGGACGATTCTCTTTAAAAGACTTGTCTATTTTAATATACCCTGCTTCCTGCAGTTTGCTGATATGAGCAGACAGGTTCCCCATGGTCAAGCCCAGGCGGCTGACCAGGAAAACAAAATCTGCGCTTTCTACCTCCGAGAGGTAGGCCAGGATCTTCAATCGGACCGGCTCATGAACCAGTCGGTCGATCTCCAGATCGATATTCAAGTCAGGTTGTTTTTGATCAACCATTTTCAGTCATCCAGTGAAACAACCGGATATTTTTTCAGGAACCTGGCCAGGATGACGAATCCGGCAATGAGTATGATCCCTCCCGCACTGATCACAGCGACCAGATAGGGATCCACAGCAGTGATCGAATCGCTCAGGAATTCTCCAACCGCCATGGCGCCAAAAACCAGCAGCCCGTAAAGATAAAATCGGGATGTGTTAAGGATCATACCTAGTGAACTGATAGCCAGCCCTAACACAAACCCGAACAGCGTCAGGGGATGTTGACTCAGAAAGGATGTACCCGAATTTCTATTTAGAAAGTAGAGAGCAAAAACTCCCAAACCAAACAGGATCATGTTAATAAAAAAGCCTCTAAAACGCTTTTTCAGCTCCTGGGCAGGCTGGATCGATCCTACCCGGGGAAAAACCAAAAATTCTTTGCCAAAATACCACACCAGCAAGGGCAGAAATCCCAGCAAACCCACCAGGGCTGACAGATCATTCAGGAGGAAGATCCCGAATCCAAAGATCATCAGACCTATAGCGAGATCAGCCAGACCATCTTCTGAATAAAACAGATATACCTGCCGTTTTATTTCTTTGAGGTTGATATTTTCAGACATTTTTGGCTCCTTTATTCTGCCCAGAACATTTGTTTGCGCCACATTTTTGTTTGTTTCACAAAGTTATTTGTTACATTTTATCCGGAATATAGTCCTCTGTCAAGAGCTATTCCAGAACACGATACCTGCAAGTTTTTCAGACAGGGATGTATTATTACTTACAATTAACGAAATAACCCTTTATAATATCAACACTACAACAAACGGGACGTGTATGAACACTTCAAAAGCAATCCTGATCATTATCTTCATTATGCTCCTGATCATCATCTTTTTTGCCTATACAGGGATTGATGCACGCAAACCCGAACAGGCAATGTACACCCTGATAGATAAACTTATTGAGATTAATCGGGCCATCAACCGTATGGTTCGCAATTTGATCTGGAATATACGCACTGGCATCGAGGAAAGATTCTCCCGTTAATTGATTCTCCCATCTCCTATGTACAATTCATAAGGGCTTCCTCATCTGGGTCTTGGCAGCCTAAAATTCTGCCTGTATACCGTGTTCCATCCGATGCCTTGTATTAACTCTCTTGACGCA
>Ga0307418_1000050_pt1 | contig 32050 bp, 29 predicted proteins | sample SalMarWE160220MG_2_FD_202160 | JGI IMG/M metagenome (GOLD analysis project Ga0307418, IMG submission 202160) | Salt marsh sediment microbial communities from the Plum Island Ecosystem LTER, Massachusetts, United States - WE1602-20 | ecosystem: Environmental > Aquatic > Marine > Intertidal zone >...
GGTCCCGCGCCCGCTCCATGGGCGTGACCAATGTCGCGTACGTCCAGGCCGACGTCGCCGGCATCACCGGTCCGGGATCGGATCGCGCAGCTTCCGGGTCCGGGACCCTGCCCGCCGGCTCCTTCGACGCCCTGGTGGGCCGTTTCGTCCTCATGCACCAGGCGGACCCGGCGGCCGCGCTGGCCGAGGCGGCCCGACTCGTGCGCCCGGGAGGGAGCATCGTCCTGGTGGAGTCGGTCATGGCCGCCCTCCTGGAGAGCAGGAGCTCCGAGCCCCCGTGCCCCCTCTACGATCGAGTGGTGCGCTGGACGTGCGCGGCGGTGGAAGCGGGAGGCGCCGACCTCCACGCCGGGCTCCGCCTGCGGGCGACGTTCGCGGGCGCGGGGCTCCCGAGCCCCGTCACCCGCCTGGAGGCCCCGGTGGAAGGTGGAGCGGACAGCCTCCTCTACCGCTACTGCGCGGAGAGCGTGCGCAGCATGCTCCCGCTGGCGGAGCGGCTGGGCGTCACCGGCTTGACGGTGGCGGAAGTGGACACCCTGGAGAACGATCTGCGGACTGTCGCCGTCGCCGGCGGCCACACGCTGGTGGCGTGGCCCGTGGTGGCGGCCTGGTGCCGGGTGGAAGACCCCGCGTGACCGCACCGTCGGGCGCGCCGCCATCCAGGCTGCGCGTCCGCCGGTGCGGAGGTCATCGGCGCGGGAAGGTCCGGTCCGTCACCCCTTCTCCAACTCTTCGAGGGTCCCCTTGCCCCAGTTGACCAACACCATCACCGGGAACTGGCCCCCCTGCTTGATGATGTTGATGAGGCCCAGCTGGACGCCGTTGATGGACTTGGCGTAGTTCACCAGGCCGAACTGCAGGCCGCGGAACCGCTGAGCGGCGTTCACCAGGCCCAACTGTGCACCGCGCCCCTGCTCCAACGAGTTGACGATGCCGCCCCACTGGATGCCCTCGAAGGTGCCCTGGGACACGTTGATCCAGTTGACCTGCCCGCCGGTGAAGGTCCCCTGGGCGACGCCTACGAGGCCGAACTGGACACCCAGGAACGAGTGGGTGGTCTGGTTGACCAACCCCAGGTCGAGGCCCGTCACGTCGGCGCTCTTGCCGTACAGCAGGTTGAGGCGGACCCCCTGGATGGGAGTGGTCTCGGGGAAGATCTGGACGGGAAAGAAGAGCGCGACCTGGACAGGCCGTTCGGTCGCGGCACCGCTCTCCTGGGGGGCTGGTGCCGTCCAGAGGTTGGCGCGGCGGGCGAGGGACACCGGCGTCGTCCCCGGTGTCGCCCGCGCTTGTGCCGCGGCCGTCGAAGGAAGCGCGACGGCAACCGAGACCGCCATCACTGCGACGAGTCGTCTCATGACTGCTCCGATGTGGAAGGGTTGGCCTTCTCGAGCATCACCAGGGACATGACGAAAGGCTCGGGGGCGCTCCCCCGATTCTGGATGTGTACCGACTCTCGCGAAGACGGCTCCCCACCGCCAGTGTGTACCTCGACAGGCGCCCCCCCCGCGTGCCTCCACGAACGGGACGAGCCCACCATGACCCACGACGAGTATCTGTCGCACGACGCCCTCGGCCTCGCGCAGCTGGTCCGTGACCGACACGTCACGCCTCCCGAGCTCCTGGAGATCGCGTTGGAGAGGGTGAGGTCGCTGAACCCGCGCCTGAACGCGGTGGTGCGCCTCATGGAGGAGGACGCCCGGCGGGCGGCCTCCTCGCCTCCGGAGGGAGCGCCCTTCTCCGGAGTGCCCTTCCTGGCGAAGGACCTGACCAGCGGCTACGCCGGCCACCCCACCAGCGCCGGTAGCCGTCTCCTGGTGGACGTTCCGGTGGACCACGACACCGATCTCGTACGCCGGGTCAAAGCCGCCGGCCTCGTGGTCTTCGGCAAGACCAACCTCCCGGAGTGGGGGCTGGTGCCGTACACCGAGCCCGAGCTGTTCGGACCGTGCCACAACCCCTGGGATCCGGAGCGCACCACCGGGGGTTCCAGCGGCGGATCCGCCGCGGCGGTGGCGGCGGGCATCGTGCCCATGGCGGGAGGAGGCGACGGGGGTGGCTCCATCCGCATTCCGGCGTCGTGCTGCGGGCTCTTCGGCCTCAAGCCGACACGGGGCCGTGTCCCCACCGGCCCGGACTACGCCACGTTCTGGCGCGGCGCCGCCCAGGAGCACGTCCTCACACGCTCGGTGCGGGACAGCGCGGCCATGCTCGATGCCACCCACGGGGCGAGCCCCGGCGCGCCGTTCGAGATCCCCGCGCCGGAGGGGCCGTATCTGGCGGAGGTGCAGCGGGATCCCGGCCGGCTGCGCATCGCGTGGACGGCGCGACCGCTCCTGGAGGCGGACGTGCACGCCGATTGCGTGGCCGCCGTCGAAGATGCGGCCGGCCTGCTGGCCGATCTGGGCCACGAGGTGGTGGAAGCCACGCCGGCTATCGACGCCCCGGCCTTCGCCAAGGCATTCCTCACCGTGGTGGTGGGGGAGCTGGGAGCCGATCTCGCGGACTACAGCACGCACACCGGACGCCGGCCCCGAAGGAGCCAGATGGAGGCCGCCACCTGGGCCGTCGCGCTCCTCTCCCGCGCCGTGAGCGCGGAGACGTACGCCTCGGCGCTGCGCACGCTGGAGGCCGTGGGCCTTCGCCTCGCGCCCTTCTTCCAGCGATACGATGTCTACCTGACGCCGACGGTGGCGTTACCCCCGCCGCGCATCGGCGCGCTCCAGCCACCCGCCTGGCAGCGGCACCTGCTGAGCATTCTCGGTGCCGTGGGCTCGGGCAGCCTCCTCAAGGCGGTGGGGCTGATCGACCAGGCCGCGGCGGACGCCTTCTCGTTCATCCCCTGGACCCCGGTCTTCAATGCCACCGGGCAACCGGCCATGTCGGTACCGCTGTTCTGGAACGCGGAAGGGCTTCCCGTGGGCACGCACCTCGTCGGGCGGTGGGGAGACGAGGCGACGCTCTTCCGGGTGGCAGGCCAGCTCGAGCGGGCACGGCCCTGGTTCGGGAGGATGCCGGAGATGGCGGGCCTTTCGGCAGAACCGCGACCGTCTGAGGACGTTGGGAGTACGGGCTGATATACCTACGTCCGTAGTCTGGCCGTGCGCGCGCTGCTGGCCCACATTCCGCGCCGGCCCTGCGCGCCCCGCCCGTACCAGCCGCACCGGAACCACACCATGAAGACCAGACACGCCTCCGCGATCCTGCTGTCGGCCCTCTTCCTCGCTCTGATCCCTCCCGTCGGCGTGGCGGCCCAGCGGCGCGAGGTCCCCCACGCCCCACCCCGGGGCAACGAGGGCCAGGGCCCCTTCCAGCGCCTCATCATCCGCGGCGCAACGCTCATCGACGGCACCGGTGCCCCGCCGGTGGGTCCGGTGGACATCGTAGTCGAGGGAAGCCGCATCGTGGAGGTGCGGAGCGTGGGCGCACCGGGTGTGCCCATCCGCTCCGAGCGACGGCCAGGAGGTGCCACGAAGGAGCTGGACGCCCACGGCATGTACGTGCTCCCGGGCTTCGTGGACGTCCACGCCCACACCGGCGGTCTCGCCCAGGGCACGCCGGCGGAGTACGTGTACAAGCTGTGGATGGCGCACGGCGTCACGACCATCCGCGACCCGGGGTCGGGCAACGGCGTCGACTGGGAGCTCGAGGCGCGGGAGCGCTCGGCCAAGAACGAGATCGTGGCGCCGCACATCTACGTGTACGCGTTCGTGGGCACGGGATGGGACGGCGGGCCGGTGACCACGCCGGAGAAGGCTCGGGAGTACGTGCGCTGGGCCGCCGCCAAGGGTGTCGACGGGATGAAGCTCATCCCCGGCACGTACCCGGTCTCCAACGACCCCGCGGTCATCGCGGCGGTCATCGACGAGGCGAACAAGCTGCACCTCGGCTCCATGGCGCACCTGAGCCAGCAGGCGGTGGCGCGCGTCAACGCGCTGGACGCCGCCCGCATGGGGCTGGGCTCCATGGAGCACTACTACGGACTCCCCGAGGCCCTCTTCGACGACCGCACCATCCAGGACTTCCCGGCCACGTACAACTACAACAACGAGTACGACCGCTTCGGCCAGGCGGGCAGGCTCTGGAAGCAGGCCGCCAGGCCCGGGAGCCCCAAGTGGAACGCGGTCATGGACGAGATGCTGAAGCTCCACTTCACCATCGATCCCACCATGACCATCTACGAGGCGAGCAGGGACGCCATGCGTGCCCGCCGGGCGGAGTGGCACGACATCTACACCCTGCCCTCTCTCTGGCAGTTCTACCAGCCCAGCCGCGAGAGCCACGGCTCGTACTGGTACCACTGGACCACGCAGGACGAGATCGAGTGGAAGCACGACTTCAAGTTGTGGATGGCGTTCCTGAACGAGTACAAGAACCGGGGCGGGTGGGTCACCACCGGCTCGGACGCGGGCTTCATCTACAGCCTCTACGGCTTCGGCTACATCCGTGAGCTGGAGCTTCTCCAGGAGGCCGGCTTCAGCCCGCTGGAGGTGGTGCGCTCGGCCACCATGTACGGGGCCCAGCTACTGGCGCAGCAGCAGGGCAAGCAGGCCGACTTCGGCACCGTGGAGCCCGGCAAGCGCGCCGACCTGGTCATCACCGAGCACAACCCTCTCGAGGACTTCAAGGTGCTGTACGGCACCGGCACGCTTCGCCTGAACGACCAGACCGGGAAGGTCGAGCGCGTGGGTGGCGTCCGCTGGACCATCAAGGACGGTATCGTCTACGACGCGCGCCAGCTCCTGGACGACGTGGCGACGATGGTGCGCGACGCCAAGGTGAAGGCGGGGATGGCGCCGGACGCGCCGCTCACGGTGGTGAGGGAGCTGCCGGGGAGGTAGAAGCGTCGCCCACGCCGCGTTCGAATCGAGGAGGAATGGAGATGGACTCGGGTCGCATGACATTCAGGATCGTCGTGACGTTGACCGTGGGCTGCGCTCTGGCGTCGGCCTCCTGCGAACGAAGCCCTTCCTCCGCCACCAGCGAGGCCACGCGCGACAGCGCGGGCATCCACATCATCCAGCACACGGGGCCCGCTCCCGCGCAGTGGGTGGTGGGAGACACGGTGAACATCGGCAAGGTCGAGGGGACACCCGAGTACACGTTCAATCGCGTCTCCGACCTGAGCGTCGGACCGGACGGACGGATCTACGTTCTCGACAGCGGGGACAACGTCGTCAGAGCCTACACCCCCGACGGCACCTTCGCCTACAAGCTGGGCGGACCGGGGGACGGACCGTCGGAGTTTCGTGGAGCGTATCGCCTGCTCTGGGCCGGGGACACCCTCGAGGTGTTCGACGCTCGGGTGCCCAAGCTCGTGCAGTTCGTGGGGCCGGCCTTCGTCGACTCGCGGCCTTCGCGCCTCACGATCTGGGAGTATGGCGGTCCCGCGCTCCTGGCTCGGGTCCCGGAGGGCTTCGTTGCGGTCTTCGTCACCGGCTGCCGCTTACCGCGGCCGAAGGATCTCCGCCCCCTCTGGAAGGTGGTGACCCTCGACCCGACGGGCGCCGTCCGGGACACCGTCGCCATCCTCACGAACACGGCCACGCTTCCCATCTACTGGGCGACCGGATGCAGCGGCATGAACGCTCTCGGCCGTGCGGGACCCCAGCTGGCCGTGCGGCCGGACGGCAGGGCGGCGTACGGAGACGGATCCACGTATCAGGTGGCCCTCTTCGACCTCCCCGCGGCCCCACCCGGTGGGTATCACGGAGCCATGCCCAAGCCGGACCTCGTCATCCGCCGCCAGGCCGAGGCCCCCACGCTATCCCAGGACTCCATCGATGCGTATCGGAGCCGGTACACGAAGCCGCCCAAGGACAGACCGGTGAACCGGGACATGATCCACGCCGTCGAAGCCGCCTGGGACTCCACGGGCTTTCCCGATCACCTCCCCTTCTACCGCGCGCTCCTCTGGGACGATCAGGGTCGGCTCTGGGTCGGCGAGACGCCGGCGGAGCATGCGACGGTACAGCGCTGGGCGGTCTACGGCGACGAGGGAGCGCTCCTGGCGGAGATGGAGCTCCCCGTCGTGCTCTCGGTGAAGGCGATCTCCCACGAACGGGTGTGGGGGACCGTGACCGACGAGCTGGGAGTGACCTACGTGAGAGGGTACCGCATCGAGCCGGGAGGATGAGCCGCTCTCCCGGGACTCCAGGTCGAAGGACCGGCAGTCGCAGGTGAGCTCCTCGCCGGTGCGGACGAGCCGTCGGGTGAGGGCGTACTCGCCCTCCGGGTCTTCGCAGTTGGGCTCGTCGGCGTGGTTCATGAACTTCGCGTTGTCCCCGCAGAGGACGTACACGCCGGAGTCCTCCTGGTAGACGTAGTGGCGAAGCCGCGAGCGGAAGGGCTCGGGGAAGAGGGAGAGCTCCTCCGGCGCGATGCGCCAGTCCACGCCCTCGGTGAACTCCCAGACGATGGTGCCGACGGTCGCTCCGGGCAGGTGCGGTACCGGCGGCCAGCGACTCTCGGGCCGGGCTTCAGGACCGGAGTGAGCCGCCCTCGTGCACCTGGAACGTCACCGGGATCCGGACCCAGACCGAGACGGGGGTGTCCCGGTTCAGGGCCGGATGGAAGCGCAGGATTCCGGAGACCTTGAGCGCCGCGTCGTCCAGGGCCCGGTACCCCGACGAGCGCTCGATCTTCGCCTCCAGCACCCGGCCGTGCGTGTCTATCCGTACCAGGAGTCTCACGGTTCCGCCGATGCCGGCCTCGCGGAGGAGGTTGGGATAGGCACGCTCCAGCGCGCTGCGCAGCGTGTCGGGATTGGCCACGCTGGGCTGCACGGTGACCGGGCCGGTCCACGTGTTGTCCGCCGTCTCGGATGCGGCCGCCTTCGGGGCCGGCGGGGAAGGCAGCTTCACGACGTCGTTCCAGCTCGGGAGGTCCAGGGTCGCTTCGGGCGGCGCCGCGGCGGAGATCACGGGCGCGGCCGGCACGGGGAGGGTCTTCGGGGCCGGCGGCAGAGTCGTGGTCGCGACATGCACCACCTGGGTCGTGGGGCTCACGGTCGCGCCCCACGATGTGGCGCTCATGGTGGGCCACAGGCTGAAAAAGAGCGCGTGCAGGACGGTGGCGGCCACCAACGAAAGCGCGAGCTTCGGGCCGAACCCGTTCTTGAGCCGTTGGTTGGCGGTGTGCGGTGCGGGAAGGGTGAGCGCGGTCATGGGACACCTCCTGGACAGGGGTTGCGTCGGGTCCCGCTACCCCTTCCTACGCTTCGTATCCGCGATCATTGCGCGCGCGCCCGGCCGCGCTACAGCTCCACCCACCGCGCAGGGTGTCCCACCGCCTCCAGAAAACGCAGCATATCCTCCCGCGTCACAGCGGTGGTCATGGCGTTGTCCAGGGGATGCGCGTTCCAGACATCCTGCCCGCGCAAGCCCGAGTCGAGCACGACGCTCACCTTGCCGCCATGGTCGTTCAGCAGAGCGAACGGCGTCACGGAGCCCGCCGTAACCCCCAGGTAGCGCATGAGGCGCTCGGCGCTCCCGAATGACAGGCGACCCCGGGTCTGCAGCACGGCGGCCAGAGCGTGCAGGTCCACCTCCCGGTCGTGCAGCGCCACCACCAGCCACATCGTGCCCTTCTTGTCACGGAGGAAGAGGTTCTTGGTGTGGGCACCCGGAAGGTCGCCCTTCACGGCCTGCGCTTCCTCCACGGTGAACACGGGCTCGTGGCGGTGCGTGGTCGCCTCGATGCCCAGGGCCTCCAGGCGAGCGAGCAGCTCCTCGGGCGTCGCCGGGGCGGAGCCGTCGTCGAGACGACGCTCGGGGACGTCGCTCATCGCTCCGTCCCCGGCGTCGGAAGTCCGCTCGACAGCAGCAGACACGCCTCGTCCACGCCTCCGTCCCGGCGAGAGCCGAGCACCACGCCCCTCAGCCCCCCGCCCCGCCCTGCTCGGTGGTGGTCTTACCAGTCTCCAGCTCGAGACCCAGCGTCTTCCCCTTCTCGACCGCCGGCACGCCCTCCTGGAGCCACACCGGGGCCGGCGCACCCTTCAGGTAGTGGTCGAAGAACTGCTGCATGCGGATGGCCCAGTCCTTCCTGTCCTGCTCACGGAAGAGGTTGTGGTGCTCGCCGTTGTAGACGATGAGCCACGTGGGCTTGTGCAGGCGCCTCAACGCCGTGAAGAACTCGATTCCCTGGTACCACGGTACCGCGGTGTCCTTGTCGTTCTGCATCATGAGGAGCGGCGTCTGGATCTTAGGCGCCCAGAAGAGCGGCGAGTTCTCGATGTACTGGAGCGGGTCCTGCCAGAGCGAGCCGCCGATGCGGCTCTGCGTCTTCTCGTACTGGAACTGCCGGCTCATCCCGGAGCCCCAGCGGATGCCGCCGTACGACGAGGGCATGTCCACCACGGGCGCCCCCGCCTCGGCGGCCGCGAACAGGTTGGTGCGGGTCACCATGAAGGCGATCTGATAGCCACCCCAGGAGTGGCCCTCGACACCGATGTGCTTCCGGTCCACGAAGCCCTTCTGGACCAGCGACAGCACGCCCGGCACCACGGCGTCCACCGCGCTCTCCCCCGGATACCCGATCTCGTAGGGGATGTCCGGCACGAAGAGCAGGTACCCGCGGGAGACGTAGAACGAGTAATTGATGATGGAGCGCATCGGAGCGGGCACGACGTAGCGGTGGAGATTGTCGGAGTTCCGCTCGTAGAAGTAGACCATCATCGGGTACTTCTTCGACGGGTCGAAGCCGTCGGGCTTGTACAGGATGCCGTCCAGCGGGATGCCGTCGTCGGAGATCCAGTGCACGAGCTCCTCGCTGCCCCACGTGTAGTTCGCCTGCTGGGGGTTCGCGTCGGTGACCTTCCGGGGCGAGCGGAAGCTCTTGTCCGTCACCCAGATGTCCGGAAACTCCCTGAATGTCTCCCGGGTGAAGAGCACCACGTCGGCGTCCTCGGCCTTACGCGCGCCGGAGAAATACGCGTCGCCCGAGATGAGGTGCACGGGCGGGCGCGTCGAGTCGAAGCGGTCGCGGTAGAAACCGCTGCCCTTGGTGTGCTCGTCGAACGCCGACAGGATCACATTCTCGTTCGTGGGGATCGTCATGTCTGCGCCGCGCCCGAAGCCTCCCCCGGCGCCTCTTCTCTCCTCCATGGGCACGTAGCGGAAGCGGAGGCTGTCCCTCCGGCCCATGCCCTCGGTGACGTCTCGGGGCGGGTTCTTGCCCGTCGGATCCAGCATCCAGATGTCGTAGGCGTCATACGCCAGGAAGGCGCCGTCGCCATCGGTCCACCCGGCGGAGCCGTACGCCCGCGGCAGGTCGGGGTGGTCGTCCAGGGTGTCGTAGAACGCCACGTGCAGGCCGGCGGTCAGGTCACGCACCTGCCTCGTGTGGGTGTCCAACGACATCCACTGCCGGGTGTTGCCGTCCCACCACGTCACGTACTTCCCGTCGGGAGAGAGTCGGGGCCGGCTCTTCACCTTCTCCTCCACCTTCTCGTGGGCTCCCGTGGCCGTGTTCACCAGGTAGGCGTCCACGTAGCGGCCGTCCCACGAGACGAGCTGGCGGTACGGCAGCTCCGAGATGCCCAGGGCCACGTCACCGTCGCCGTGGTCTCCCACGGTCACGGTGGGAACGTCGGTGGTGGCGAGCTGCACGACCTTGCGCCCGTCCACGTCGTACAGCGCCTCGTAGGTTCGCTTGCGCTCCTGGTCCGCCTGCAGGAGCTGCATGGGCTGGATGTAGGGGTCCTTCCAGTTCCAGATGTCCACGGAGACCTTCTCGTCGGCGGGCGTGGAGTCGGGCTTCTCGTAGACCGGCCGCCGGGCGGAGCCGAAGAAGACACGCTGTCCGCTCCGGGAGAAGGACACCGTGCCGTTCCGGCTGGGCGCCCACCCGTCGGGGAGCCCGGGGGCGCCGGGGGCCACCACCTCCCGGGCCGCTCCCGTCGCCCCGCCCAGGTACAGCGCGAAGGCCGGCGCCTGGGCCTGGCGGTCGTCCCGATCGGTGACGAAGGCCACGCGGTCGCCCTTGTCCGAGACCGCCAGCTCGAGATACCGCCCCTCGCCGGTGCTCACCGGCTGCGCTTCGCCGGTGCGCCCCACCCTGAAGACGCCGTCGGCGGCGCCGTCCTGGCCGGAGGCCGTGTAGTAGAGGGCGGACCCATCCCTTGTGAACACGTAGTCCACCACGTTCTCGAAGCGCCGCTCATGGCCGTCGGCCAAGGTGCGTACCACCAGCGTGGATCCCTCCGGCGTGCGCGGCTTCTTCGTCTCGGCGGCCTTCTTCTCCTCGGCCCCCGCCGCACCGGTGGGCTGCTCTCCGGCCGGCTTCTCCTCCCCACGCGCCCCTCTGGCCCCCTTCGCCGGAGGCTCCTTCTCGAGCAGGTACGCCATCCACGACGAGTCGTCCTCCGGGAGCTTGAACGACTTCACCCGTGCCGCGCGGAACGCCGCCGCCGGGTCCAGCGACCGGAGATCGAGGACCACCAGCGAGTCCTTGGGCTGCTCCTCCGGCTTCTTCTTCGCCTTCTTCGCCTCCTTCACCGAGTCCTCCATGGGGGCGATGCGCGCCACGAGCCAGCGGGAGTCCGCGGAGATCTCCGGCGCGATTCCCCGGTCCACCACCGCCGATCGGTCCTGCTGGAGGCCCTGGACCCGCAGGGTGCCGTCGCCGTCGCCGGGGGTGAGCTGGTACGCCAGCCAGTGCCCGTCGTGGGAGACGGTTTCGCTTGCTATGCGCTTCCAAAGCGCGTAGTCGGCGTGGTCGAGGGGCCGCTTCTGCTGAGCGGCCAGGGGCGACAGCGGAATCCCGAGGGCGGCGAGAGCCAGCACCGCGATCTTCATTCGAAGGGCGTCCATGTGCTTCCTGCGGTGAGGGACGGAAGGACCCGGTAGGGTACGGGGAGTCCCGGAGGCCGGCAACGCCACCATTCGGCTCCCCGAACCGGACACCCCGACGCACGTAGGAGACGTTCGGTCCCGCCGAGGTGGCGCGAGGAACAGCTTGTGCCGACATTGCTCTCGTGCCCCTCGTTACAACCATCCAAGGAGAGGCCCATGCTCGGTGAGAGGCCCATGCTCGGTCGGGAACACGCCATCGGGCATCCTGTGCTCACGGACGCCAGCACCGGGCTCGCGAACCGGCTGCACTTCGAGCTCGTGTTCAGCTATGTCTTCCACGGAGCGGGGCGGGGCGTCCCCCTCACGCTCGTGCTCGCAGCCACGTCCGTGACGGACCTGGGGGGCCTACGCGTGCTGGGCGAGAAGTTCCAGTCCTGTACTCGGGCCTCCGATCTCGTGGCCTACCTCGGAGAAGGTCGCTTCATCCTTCTTCTCTTCGGCTCCAACACCTCCGGAGGGCGCGTCGCCGCCGACCGCATCGAGACGGCCATCCACGGGCTCACCCCCGGCCCGGTGAGCATCGGCATCGCGTCGTACACCGCGGACATGAAGGAATCGGCCGATCTCCTGGAGGCGGTGGATCGGATGCTGCGCGTCGCCGAGGCAGCCGGCGGCGGCATCGAGATGCCCGGCTGAGGCCGAGCGGCACCCCCTACCGGCGGGCCTCCGCGCGGCGCGCGCTCCGCAGCGTCTCACTCGTATCGCAGGGCCTTCATGGGATCGACCTTCGAGGCCCGGAGTGCCGGCACGTAGCCTGCGACGAATGCCACCACAGCGAGCGCGACGGGCACCACGACCATCACCAGAGGGTCGTAGCCTTTCACCCCGTAGAGCAGAGACTGAGTCGCCTTTCCGATGAGGTAGGCGCCAACGAGGCCTACCACCGCTCCGATCAGGAGCATGCGTCCCACCTGTCCGAGGACCATACCGCGAACCCGGGTGGCGCCCGCCCCCAGGGCCATGCGCACTCCGATCTCGCGGGTGCGCTGCGCCACGGTGTAGGCCAGCACGCCGTAGAGGCCGACGGCGGCCAGGAGCGTGGCGAGGGCGGCGAACGCAGCCGACAGCGTGCTGATCATGCGGTCGAGGAACACGTTCTCCTTCACCTGCTGGTCCAGGGTCTCCAGGTTCTCCACCGGCAGGTTGGCGTCCAGGCCCTTGACCACGCGACGCACCGCCCCCATCACCTGCCCCACGTCCACCGACGTACGCACGTAGAACGTCATCTGCCCCAGGTCGGGATCCTGCTTGTATGGAAGGAAGAAGACCGGCGGCACGGGCTGCTTCACGTCCGCGTACTTGGCGTCCTTGGCCACACCCACGATGCGGATGTCCAGGCCCCTGGCACCACCGCCGTGGTTCGACATGAACTTGCCCACCGCGTTGGCGCCGTCGAGATGGAACTTGCGGGTGAACGCCTCGTTCACGACGGCCACCTTGGGCGCCCCGGCGGCGTCGGATTCCGTGAACCCACGGCCGGCCACCAGGGGCATGCCCAGCGTGCTGAAATAGCCGGGGCCCACCTCGTTGAAGCGGGAGCTCGAGTCGATGTCGGGGCCGGACTGGAATCCCTGGACCGCCACGTCGTTTCCCCAGTTGCTCCCCGACAGGAGCGGCACCATGCCGGACGTCACCGCGGTGACCCCCGGGACGGCCTTCAATCCTTCCTCCAATCGCTGGAAGAACTCGGCGGAGCGCGCCGGTTCGTACCCGTTTCGCGCCGGCGACACGCGGAACATCACCACGTTGTGGGAATTCAGGCCGAGATCGACGTGGCTCACGTTCACCAGGCTCCGGATGAAGAGTCCGGCCACCACGAGGAGGGCCGTGGACAGCGCGATCTGGGCCGTGACCAGCCCGGAGCGGAAGCGTGCCGCCGCCCGGGCACCCGAGGGCTGGCCGGAGCTCGACTTGATCATGGTCACGAGATCCGGACGGGTGCTGTGCAGCGCAGGATAGAGGCCGAAGAGAACACCGGTACCCAGGGAGAGGGCCGCCGTGAACAGTACGACGCCGGAGCCCAGGGTCAGCGTGAGCATGGCCATGGCGTCCGGTGGCAGCAGGGAGCCGACGAAGCCCATCGTCCAGCGGGCCACCAGAAGGCCCACGGCCCCGCCCAACAGGGCCAGGAGAAGGGACTCCCCCAGGAGCTGCCGCAGGAGCCGGCCGCGGCCGGCGCCGATGGCGGCGCGCACGGCCATCTCCTGGCCGCGGCTTGCGCCCCGGGCCAGGAGCAGGTTCGCGATGTTCGCGCACGCGATGAGGAGCACCACCGCGGTGATGGCCAGGAGGAGGTTCAGCGGTGTACGCCCCCCCGACCGCACCGTGCTCTGGCCCTGGCGCCCGTCGGTCAGAACGAGCTTCTTCTCCCGGAAGCGGGCCAGGGTCTTTTCGCTCATGCCGTGCTGGATGGGCGCCTCGACGTCGTTGATGACCCCGTGGTAGACGGTGTTGAGCTGCGCGCTCGCCTGCGCCATGCTCACCCCGGGCTTCAGGCGCCCGAACAGGTAGGCCCAGTAGCTGCGCCGGTTGTCCAGACCCTTCCAGCCGGGGACCACGACCTCGTGCATGGTGAGCGGGACGTAGACGTCCGGCCGTGAGCCCAGGGTCGTGCCGTGGAAGGAGCGGGCGGCGACGCCTACGATGGTCAGCGGCTGTCCGTTCACCACGAGGGTCTTGTCGAGGACCGAGGGATCGGAGCCCATGTGGGTCTGCCAATAGGCATAGCCGAGCACGGCCACGGGCTGGCCCCCGATGTTCTTGTCGTCCTCGGGCCCCAGGAGCCGTCCGAGAGCCGGCCGGATGCCCAGTACGGGAAAGTACGAGCCGGAGACGAGCTCGCCCCTGCCGTCTACCGTCTCTCCGCCGTACGCGAGGTTCGCACCGAAGAGGACGTGCGCCGCGAGGCCGGTGAGTGTGGTCTGAGTCTTCTGCAGGTCCTTGAACATCGGGTAGCTGAGGACCGCGTCGCAGTCGCCGGCGTTTCCGCAGGACTGGGAGCCGGGCTTGGGCCCGGGAGCATCGACGTTGACCAGCCGCCCCGGCTCGGGAACGGGGAGGTCGGTGAGGAGGACCTGCTGGAAGATCGAGAAGATCGCCGCGTTGGCGCCGATCCCCAGCGCCAGGGAAAGCACGGCGACGATGGTGACGAACGGGGTCTTCGCCAACATGCGCAGTGCGTGCTTGAGGCCTGCCATGAGGCACCCCTCCTTCGCGGTGGATCTCTACGTCCCGATGTCCGGCGCGGCCGCGCGTACATGCACTCCGACGGATTCAAGCCCCCGGAGGTTGCACTCGAACAGGGGAACGTGCGAGCGGCGCGACTACTCCCACCCGCGTTTCATGGCGCTCCGGCGGCCGGCGCGCGCCCCACGGACGACCGTTGTCCGTCCGCAGCCCGGCACCTGCGTCGGGATGTCGCTCAGCAGCCCGGCGCTTCGTCCTTCACCAACTCGATGACGTCCGGCTGGTTGGGCACCACGCAGAGGAACTCGAAGGGCTCCGAGCCCTCGGCCCGATAGGAATGGGGCTGTCCCGCCGGAATGTAGACGACGTCCCCGGCCTTCACCCGATGGGTCTCGTCGCCGAGGGTGATGGTGGCCGCCCCCCGCAGCACGTACTGCTCGTGCTCCACCTTGTTGGTGTGGCGGGGCATGCCGCCTCCCGGCTGCATGATGAAGCGCCGGAGGGCGAAGTGCGGGCCCTCGTCGGGCCCGATGAGCACCTGGCGGACGGTGGCGGTGCCGTCCTTGACCTCATCGGCCGGAACGCCGGCGGCTGCACGTACGGACATGACGGCTCCTCTCGCTGGGATCGCTCGGGACCCATGCAATGTCGCCCGCACGCCGTCACCGAGCCAGGGTGGCGAGCCGATCTCATGCGCCCCCGAACTACGCGAAGGTCGGATATTCCGGATCGAACATGGCGGCACGCACCATGGCGCCGATGTCGCTGGGCCGCTGGACTCGCGCCAGGCCCCGCCTGAACGCCACGCCGGCAACCGCCTCGGCGATGTGGGCGGACACCTCGCGGATGCGCTTCAGCGAAGGGTACACCCGTCCCTGCTTCAGGTCGTCCTCGTTGACCATGCCCGCCAGCGTGCGCGCCGTCTCGAAGAACATCTCGTCCGTGCACTCCGAGGCCTCGGACACGATGAGCCCCAGGCCTATGCCCGGGAACACGTACGCGTTGTTCCCCTGCCCCGGCACAAACCTGCGCTCGTCGATCTCCACCGGATCGAAGGGGCTGCCGCTGGCGAAGATCACCTTCCCGTTGGTCCAGCGATACGCCTGCTCCGCCGTGCACTCGGCCTTCGACGTGGGGTTCGAGAGCGCGAACACGATGGGCCGGTCGTTGATGCGGGCCATGGCCTCCAGCACCGGCTGGGTGAAGGTCTGCGGCTGCCCGGACACGCCGATGATGGCAGCGGGCTTCAGCCGCTCCACGGCCTCGATGAAGCTGCCGGTGAACTCACCGTGGTGCGCGAACGCCTTCTTGTGGGGCGCCAGGTCGTTCCGACTGGACACCACCAGGCCCTTCGAGTCGCAGAACCAGCACAGCTTGCGCGCATCCTCCTCCTTCCAGCCCTCCTCGACCAGAGCGGAGACGATGAGGCTGCCGATGCCGATGCCCGCCTCACCCGCTCCGAGGAACAGGTACGGACGGTCTCCAAGCGCGCCCCCGGCAAGCCGCAGCGCCGAGAAGATGCCGGCCAACGCCACCGCCGCGGTCCCCTGGATGTCGTCGTCGAAGGAGCAGACGCTGCCGCGGTACTTGGACAGCAGGCGGAAGGCGTTGCGGGTCGCGAAGTCCTCGAGCTGCACCACGGCCCTGGGGAACACGGCCCGGACCGCGTCGATGAACTCGTCCACGAACTCGTCGTAGGCCTCGCCACGCAGCCGGTGACGGGGAATGCCCAGGTACAGCGGATCGTTCAGCAGCTGGTCGTTGTCGGTGCCCACGTCCAGCGTGACCGGAAGCGTCTGCCAGGGTGGGATTCCGGCACAGGCGCTGTACAGCGACAGCTTGCCCACGGGGATGCCCATGCCGTCGGCACCCAGGTCGCCCAGCCCCAGGATGCGCTCGCCGTCGGTGACGACGATGATGCGCACGTCGTCGTGGGGCCAGTTGCGGAGCACCTCCTCGATGTGCCCGCGATCGTACGCGGAGACCCACAGGCCCCGGGGTCTGCGGAAGAGGTGCCCGAACTCCTGGCAGGCCTTCCCGACCGTGGGCGTGTAGATGATGGGCATGAGCTCCTCGACATGGTCGAGGACCACACGGTAGAAGAGCATCTCGTTGCGGTCCTGGAGGGCGTTGAGCGCCAGGTACCGCTCCAGGTCGGAGGGCTTGCGCCGTAGGTCGGCCATCACGCGCTGAGCCTGGAGCTCCTGCGTCAGGACCCGCGGAGGGAGCAGCCCGCGGAGGCCGAACGTCTCGCGCTCCGGCTCGGTGAACGCCGTGCCCTTGTTACGGATTGGGTCGTGGAGAAGTCGCACGCCCCGGGGAAAGTCCTTGTGATCGGAGACCACTACGTCGGAGGGTCTCTCGGCAATCGTCGCCATGGTTGCCTCGACACGGAGCGTGAGGTCGAGGTGGGGCAACCGAGCAGGAAATCACCGCCACCGCTTGCGGGGCAGGAGCGTCGTTACAGCAGGTGAATTCTCACGGTTTCGAGACCGATGTTCAACGGGCTCGAACGCCTCCCGGTACGGGACGCATATACAACGAAAGGCCCGGTGAGACTTTCGCCTCACCGGGCCAGGCAGGGGCGCCTGCGACCCTCCCGCCAACAGACACCCCTTACCGCTTGTCGGACTGCGGATGGTCCATCCTGACTCCACTCACAGCCCCCTTGGGTCGGACGGAGCGGGCGTACTGCTGGCGGGGTCCCACTCACCGGAGCCCGGTTTCTTCTGCGTCGCGCCCCGGGGAGCAAACTGCTCCGTCCGATCTATGTTTGGGCCGCCGGAAACTCCTGCCCAAAGCTTCCGGCAGGCCCAGGAACCGCGACTCGGCGAGGGCGGGTAGAGGTTGCTGGACCTCGTCCCGTCGAGCCATCGGTCCCCTCAAATAGCTGCAACATGATACAGGTTCGGCATGGCCGACTTCTGTCGGGCAAAGTCGGCGGGGCGGTGTAGGGCATCGCCCCACAAAAGGCTAATAACGAGAACAGGTATCGTCCGATTGCAGGTGTCCGCCGGAGGCCGCGGCTCACTCCCTCGTGCCGGCCTTCTGGCCATAGACCGCCATGCGCAGGGGCGGTGAGACCGTGTATTCGAAGCGCAGGCGGTTCTCGCCTTCGATGATCACGTTGCGGATGCGCTGCCGCGCCTTGGGCCAGTCGCGCCCGTCCCCGTTGTCCACCACCAGGATGCAGTGCTCCTCCAGGCTCGCCTCCAACTCCAGGAGCCGCGACTCGATGCGGTCGAGGAGGAGCTGCTCCGTATGGTCCTGGACGAGCCCGTCGGCCTCCGCCGCCAGCTCGTGCGTGGTGAGGCGCTCGTAGTCCGCGGCGAGCTCGTCGGCGGATATGGTACGCTCACGGTCTCTGCGAAATCCGATCTCGTTGAGTGCCGTGGACTCGAAGTTGGGGTCGACACTGTGGTACGAAGAGCCATACCGCTTGAAGATCATGGCGGATTCAATCCCGGCCGAAGTTCAGCAACTCCTCCAGCTCCTCGGGCGTCAGGTCATCCGCCGCCCGCGAGCCGAGGCCGTGGGGTGCCCGGGTCTTGCTCCCCCGGCGTGCCGCCGACCGCTGCTCGGTCTGCGGCGTCCCCGCGTAGTCGAAGTCGGGCAGGTGCACACGTTCCACGGTGCGGTCGAGTCGGTACTCCAGGGTCTTCAGCGCCCCCAGATCCAGGGCGGTCACGAAGGTGACGGCGGTTCCCGTCGCTCCGGCGCGGCCGGTGCGACCGATGCGGTGGACGTAGTCCTCCGGGTCCAGGGGCACGTCGTAGTTCACGACGTGGCTGATGCCCTCCACGTCCAGCCCGCGCTGGGCGATGTCGGTGGCCACCAGCACCCGGACCTTGCCTCTGGCGAAGCGGTCCAACGCCCGGGTGCGCTCCTTCATCTGCCTGTCGGAGTGCATCACATCGGTCTTGATGCCCTCCCGCTCCAGGCGCGCCTCCAGGACGTCGGCCCCCGCCTTGGTGCGCGTGAAGATGAGCACCTGGTCCCACGTGGGATCCTTGAGCAGCTCGATGAGGAGGTCCGGCTTCTTCTCGGGCTTCACCGAGTAGAACACCTCGTCGATCCCCTCTGGCATGGTGCCCGAGCGCGCGGCCTCGATCCAGAGCGCGTCGTGCGTGATCCGCAGGGCCAGGTCGTGCACCCCGTGGGGCATCGTCGCGCTGAACAGCATGGTCTGACGTTCGGACGGCATGCGCCGCATGATCTGCTCGATCTGGGGCCGGAAGCCCATGTCCAGCATGCGGTCGGCCTCGTCGAGCACCAGGTACGTGACCTTGGACAGGTCGGCACGGCGCTGCTGCAGGTGGTCGATGAAGCGCCCGGGCGTCGCCACGATGACCTCGTATCCCGACTGCAGCGCCTGATTCTGGGGGCCGTAGCCCACCCCCCCGTAGATCGCCTGGACCCGGACCTTCGTGCCCTTCGCGAGGGCCTCGGTATCCTCCGCCACCTGTACCGCCAGCTCCCGCGTTGGACACAGCACCAGGACCTGCAGCCCCTCCCGGATGCTCAGGCGCTCCAGGGCGGGAATCATGAACGCCGCCGTCTTGCCCGTCCCCGTCTGGGCGATGCCCACCACGTCCTTTCCCTCCATGCCGGAGGGAATGGCCTTGGCCTGAATGGGAGTGGGGACCGTCCAACCGAGAGCCTCGACGGCGGCGAGGCACTCCTCGGAGAGGTTCAGATCGTCAAAACGCACAGCAGCTCCGCACGGGCGCACTGACAGCGCAGGGCGACACTCCTCATCCCGATGGTCACGCTCCGCGCCGGGAAGCGAAAAGGTAGGCGGTTTCTTGCCAAGGTCATAGGGCGGCATGAGGTTTCGGCCATGTCAGAGCCTACCTCCGTGCTCTTCGTCTGCCTGGGCAACATCTGTCGCTCACCCCTCGCGGAGGGGGTTCTACGACACCTGGTGCAGGAGCGGGGCCTGGGGGACCGGTTCGAGATCGATTCGGCCGGCACCGGCGACTGGCACATGGGCCAACCACCCGACGAGCGCTCCGTGCAGGTAGCCTCGGCACACGGCATCACGCTGGGCGGCAGGGCGCGCCGGGTCCGCCGGGAGGACCTGGACCACTTCGATCTCGTCGTGGCCATGGACAGGGAAAACCTCCGGGACCTGCAACGCCTCGCCGACGGCTCCGGGCCCCGTGGGCGCCTGCACCTGCTCAGCGACTTCGACCCGGAGGCCGACCACCCCGACGTGCCGGATCCGTACTACGAGGACCTGCCCGGGTTCGAGACGCTCTACCGGACGGTGCACCGGGCCTGCGAGAGCCTCCTCGAGCAGCTGGCGCCCCCGTCGGATTGAGATGTCCCCCCTCCCGCCCCCGGTCCGTGACGGCGTCGAAGATGCCCTGGCCCGCCTCGGGGTCCACGGCATACGGCGGGTCGTGCCCGTCTCGGGGGGGTGCATCAACCACGGCGCCCGCGTCGACGGCGACGGCCGCCGCTCCTTCTTCCTGAAGTGGAACGCGGCGGCGCCGCCCCGCCTGTTCGAGGCCGAGGCCGACGGCCTCCGGGCTCTGGGCGACGCGGCGGCGCTGCACGTCCCCGCTCCCGTGGCGCGAGGGGGGGGCTCGGGGGCCCCCTCGTGGCTTCTCATGGAGTACATCGCCCCGGGCAGGCCCGTGCCCGACTTCGACGAGCGACTGGGTGGCGGGTTGGCCGCGCTGCACCGCTCCGCCCCGGCCGACGCGGACTTCGGGTGGCACGTCGACAACTGGATCGGATCCCTGCCGCAGTCCAACCGGAGCGGGCGCTCCTGGGCTACCTTCTGGCGTGACGAGCGCATCGTGCCACAGCTCGCCACGGCGAGGGAGAACGGTCATCTGGAAGGGACGCGCGGAGCCACGATGGACCGCGTCGTCGAGGCGATACCGGCGGCCCTGGCTGACGTGGACGGCGGTCCCGTGCATCTGCTGCACGGGGACCTGTGGAGCGGCAACGCCTATGCCGGCCCCGGTGGTGAGCCCGTGATCATCGATCCTGCGGTGTACCGTGGCCACGGTGAGGTGGACCTCGCCATGACGGAGCTGTTCGGCGGCTTCGGGCCGGACTTCTACGCCGCCTACGAGGATGCGGCCGGCATCACCCCCGCCTACCGCGCCTACCGGCGGGAGCTCTACCAGCTCTACTACCTGCTGGTGCACGTCAACCTGTTCGGAGAAGCCTACGAGGCGCGCGCGCTCCACGCTGCGGAGCGCGTGTTGTCCGAAGTGGGGGCCTGAGCCCGCCGTGCCTTGTCCTGCCGCCCCGCGCGGGACGTGGTACGGCTCAGTCGCCGTTGACCAGGGGCGCCATCCGGCGCAACGCTTCCTCGATGGCTTCCTCGGATGCCGCGAAGCTCATGCGTGCCCACCGCTCGTCACCGAACGCGCCGCCGGGGACCAGCGCCACGCCCGTCTGCTCCAGGAGTCGGCTGCACCAGGCGGTGGAGTCCTTCACGTCGCCGTCGAAGAGCTGGTCCACGCGGAAGTACAGGTAGAACGCTCCCTGGGGCTCGATGTACGTGACGCCCGGCATGAGCTCGTCCATGCGTCGCGTGACCAGATCCCGCCGACCGCGGAAGGCGGCGGCCATCTCTGCCACCGAGGCCTCGGCTGCGGACACGTTGCCGAAGGCCTCCAGCGCCGCCACCTGCGACGGGGTGGAGGTGTTGGACGTGATCTGGCTCTGGAGGTCCCCGAACTTTGCCGCCACTTCCGGGGCGCAGTAGGAGAAGCCTACGCGCCAGCCGGTCATGGCGTAGCTCTTCGACGCGCCGTCCACCAGGACGAAATCGCCCAGGCTGTCCACGGGAACGTCCAGCAGTCCCGGCGCCGCCGCCCGGTCGTCGCCGTAGTAGATGTTGCGATAGATCTCGTCGCAGAGGATCCAGACGCCCCGGTCGCGGGCCCACTCGGCGATGGCGGTGAGCTCCTCGAGGGTGTACACGGCGCCCGTGGGATTGCTGGGCGTGTTGAGGATCAGCCCACGCGTCCGCGAGGTGGCGGCGGACTCCAGCGCCGCCGGGGTGAGCTTGAAGCCCCGGGACTCGTCTCCGAACACGCACACAGGCGTCGCGCGGGCGATGTTCACCAGGTCGGGATAGCTCGTCCAGTAGGGCGACGCCACGACGACCTCGTCGCCGGGGCCGAAGAGGCAGAACGTCGCGTTGAAGAGCGCCTGCTTGGCGCCCGCCGTCACCACGACGCCCTTCCAGTCCAGCGTGCGTCCGGCGCGCTGGGAGAGGCGCGCCGCGATGGCCTTCCGGAGCGGCGTGAGCCCCGGCGGAGGCGTGTACTTCGTCTGCCCGTCGCGGATGCCCTTCACCGCCGCGTCGGCGATGAAGACCGGGGTATCGAAGTCCGGCTCCCCGGCGCTCAGGTTGATGATGTCGCGCCCTTCCTCCGCCAGCCGCTTCGCCAACGTGCTCATCGCGATGGTGGCCGAGGGATGGAGCTTCTCGATATTGGTGCTGTACCGCATCTTCGGTCTCATTCGGGAGGGCACCAGGGGCCAGGAATATCTCCACGCCTGTAAGGTGAATCAAGGAAACCGCGAGCGATTTGCGGCCTCATCCGCTCGGGTCCACGTTGCTCTCATGGACATCTCACGGATCCGTTTCTTCTTCGACTATCTCGACCCGCTCTCGTACCTGCAGGAGCTCGAGCTCGCCTCCCTGGAGGAGGAAGCCGGCACGTCCCTCGCCACCCGGGTTCCGCTGGAGATGAGACCGCCGCCCCAGCTTCTCCTCGATCCCGACGGCGACGAGTGGCGGCACCGGTGGCGGGCGGCCTGCGCCGTCGCGGCCGACGTCGGTGCAGATCTCATGGCCCCCCCTATCCTGCCGTGGACCCGCAAGGCGCACGAGCTCGTCCTCCACGCCGCCGAGAAGGGCCTGCGAGACCGCGCCCACCGCGCCGTGTTCCACGCCGTGTTCGCCGAGGGGGCCGACGTGGGCCGCGTCGACGTCCTCGTGGGCATCGCCGAGCGACTGGGCATGGACACCACGGAGGCCAAGGCCGTGCTGGACGTGGACCGGCACGCCGCCGCGGTCTCCCACTCGAGGCGCGAGGCCTCGGCCGCCGGCGTGGAGCAGCCTCCGGCGGTCTGGCACGACGGCCAGGTCCTTCGGGGCTTCCACAACCGCGACGCCCTGCGCACTTTTTTACGCTCTCCCTGACACCAGAACCCCGAGGACGTCGAGATGGCCGGATATCAGAGGAAGACGGCGCTGTCGCCTCAAGAGGTGATGGAGCATGCAGACGAGCTGCTCCCCGAACGGATCGGGTTGGCCAAGACCAAAGGCACGACCCACGGCGCCACGTTCTCCGGAAGCGAGGGAACGGTCACGCTGACGGCGCACCGGCACGGGCCGTACACCGACGTGGTGGCCGCCACCGACCGGCTGCGCACGTCGCGGATGGACTACGAGATCCAGAAGTTCCTCAACCGGCTTCCCTACGAGCCCGGCGACGTCGGTGGCCCCGGCTCCGGCGAGCTCGCTTGAGGCGGCGGTAATCCACATGGAATCCTTCGAGGACCTCGGACTCTCCGCCGATCTGGTGGAGGCGCTCGCGGCCGAGGGGATCGAGAGGCCCACCTCCCTGCAGGAGGCGGCTATCCCGGTTCTCCGGCGCGGCAACAACGTTCTTCTCGCCGCGGGTCCGGGCGGGGGTACCCTGGTCGCCTGGGGAGCGCCCCTGCTGGAGCGCCTCGCCGCCGAAGGGGACCGGCCGCGGGTCCTCGCGCTCACCGTCACCGCCGACGCCGCCCAGCGCCTCGCGGAGTCCCTGCAGCGGATCGGCTCCGTCACGGGCCACGTCGTGGCGGCCCTGGGCACTCCGTGGGTGCTCCCCGGACGGGCCCACGTTCTCTTCGCCACGCCTCGCGACGCGCTCGCGGCGGCGCGGCGGGGGGATGTGGACCTGGGCGCGGTGGAGGCCCTCGTCGTGGATCAGGCCGACCGCCTGGAGAAGCTCACAGGCCTGTCTCCCGTCGAGGAGGTGCTGGCGTTTCTGCCCCGGGACGGTCAGCGCGTGGTGGTCGCACTCCCCGTGTCCGGAGGTGTGTCGGACTTCGTCGAGCGGCATGCGCGCCGGGCGCCGGTGGTGCCGCAGATGCCTGCCGACGCCGGGCAGGAATCCGCACCTCCCCACAGGGGCGTGTTGAGGTACCGGATCGTCGGCGAGCCCAAGGACGAGGCGTCTCTCACGCTGGCTTCCGAGCTTCTGGCAAACGACGGCCGACACGTTCTGGCATACTGCCGAAGCGACGATCGGGCCGCGGATCTGGGCGACTACATGACCCTGCACGGGTACGCCGCCGGCGCCGCCGGGGATGTCTCGGTCCCGATCTGGCTGGGCGCCCACGAGCTCGAGGCGAGAGCCGCCGCGGAGGGTGTCGAGGGCGTGGCGGTCCTCAGCCACGACGTGCCCGCCGATCCCGACTCCCTGGACCGCCGCCACGGAGGGGGCGGGGGCGGGTATGTGATGGTCCTGCCCCGTGAGGTCTCGCACCTGAGAGACGTCGCCCGGCGTGCCGGCTACAGGCTGGAGCCGCACCCGCCCCGCCCCGGCCCCGTCGACGAGGACGCCGAGCGGTTCCGGGAGATGGTGGCGCAGGCCGTCGAGAGCGAGGACGTGGGTCCGTATCTCCTCCTTCTGGAGCCGCTCTTCCAGCGCTACGACCCGGCGGAGGTGGCTGCCGCCGCCACCGCGCTCCTGCGCCGAAAGGCGCCGGCGCCGGCGCCCCGTACGGCGCACGCCTCCGAGCCCCCCAGGGGGGCCACGCCCCCGGCCTGGGCCAAGCTCTTCGTCAGCGTGGGGGAGCGCGACGGCCTCACGGCCAGAGACATGGTGGGTGCCATCACCGGAGAGGCGGGCGTCCCCGGCACCGCCGTGGGCAAGGTGGAGATCCGCGAGAGCCATACGCTCGTGGAGGTACAGGAGCCCGTGGCGCGTCAGGTGATCGCCGCGCTGAACGGAACCACCATCCGTGGCCGCGCCGTGCGTGCCGACTTCGACCGCCCACGCGCCCGGGGGTCGGCGTCGAGGGAGCGTCCACCGCGCCGCCGCTGACGGCGTCGGCGCTGCACCTCCGCCGGCCGGATGCACAAGGGGCCGCGTCGCGATGGCGACGCGGCCCCTTCCGTCGTCCAGCCGGACCGACCCCCCGCCAGGAGGGGGGTCCGGGCGGCGAGACGCTACTTGATGCCGTCCTTCAGACCCTTGCCGGCACGGAAGCTCGGAGTCTTCGTGGCGGCGATGCGAATGGTCTGGCCCGTCCGGGGGTTGCGGCCCGTGCGTGCCTTCCGCTGCTTGGCCTCGAAAGTCCCGAAGCCCGTGATCTGTACGCGGCCGTCCATCCTCAGCGTCCGAGCGATGATCCCGGTGTCGGGACTGAAGAGCGCGTCCACGGCACGGCCGGCGTCAGCTTTGGTCATCCCGGTGTGCTGGGCGAGGGCGTCCACGAGATCGGACTTGTTCATTGGGCTGCTCCTGTGAGGAAGGTATGAGAGGTCGCGGCCTGGGACCGCTATTCCGTGCGGGCCGGGAACGCCCTCATTCGGGGACAGTCTCCGAACTCCCGGAAACATCCGTGGATCAAGTGTTTCTGGGCCCGCAAGTCAGGATCGATCCTACGGTAAGCGCGCCTGCGCGGAGCGTCAAGAGAATAAGTGGCTGAAAGGCCGCGTCCTGCCTAGCTTCTTGAGCATCACAAGTGTCGAAGCTCATCTGCGACCCACGGCGCGATTCTCGCGTCACGCTCCGGAACGCTGGTCGAGCGTATACTATGCGCATTCTACGGACGTTCCTGCCGCGCTTCCTCTGGAGCCTCGCGTTCCTCTTCGCGCTGTGCCTGGCGGGAACCGTCGGATACGTCCTCATCGAGGGCCGGAGCGTCGCCGATTCCATCTACATGACGGTGATCACCCTGACGGCTGTAGGCTATCAGGAAGTGTTCCCCCTCAGCCCCGTCGGCCGGACCTTCACCATGATCCTCCTCCTGGGAGGAATCACGTGGATGGGCTTCTGGTTCGCCAACCTCACCTCGCTCCTCGTGGAGCTGGATCTCAAGGACGTCCTGCGGAGACGCCGCACCATGAAAGAGATCGACCGCATGAAGGACCATGTCATCGTGTGCGGTGCGGGAAGGACCGGCCGGCAGGTGGCGCAGGAGCTCGAAGGCGGGACCCCCTACGTCATCATCGAGAACGATCCGGCCCATATCGCCCAGCTCAAGGAGTTCCTGCCCCAGGCCCACGTCATGGAGGGGGACGCCACGCACGACCATGTCCTCATCGAGGCCGGGCTGCTCCGGGCCAGGGGCCTGGTGGCCTGTCTGAGCAAGGACACGGACAACCTCTTCGTCTGCCTCTCCGCCCGTGACCTGGCGGCGACCATCACCATCGTGGCCCGTGCCTACGAGGAGGCCACCATGGACAAGCTGTATCGGGCGGGGGCCGACCACGTGGTCAGCCCCAACGTGAGCAGCGCCATCCATATGGCATCCGTGCTGGTGCGCCCTTCGGTGGTGAGCTTCCTGGACATCGCCACGCGCTCCTCCGAGCTGGCCCTCCGCATGGAGCAGGTGGTCATCGAGCCCACCTCGAGCGTGGCCGGGACAACGCTCATGGAGGCACACATCCCGCAGCGCACGGGCCTCATCGTCATCGCCGTCAGGAAGAAGGAGGAGCAGGAGGGCTTTCTGTTCAACCCCGTTGCGGACACCCGCCTGGAAGTCGGAGACACGGTCATCGTCCTCGGCAAGGAGGAACAGATCTCCGCCCTGCGAGCCGTGATGACGTGACCCCGAACGCAGCGAGCCCCCGAGACCGCTGGGGTCCCGGGGGCTCCGGAATGGTGCGGAGCGCGCGGGCTGGCGTCAGTCGGCTTCGGCCTCCTTGCGCTTCTTGATCATGGAGTAGACGAAGAAGATCACGGCCGCGATCAGCGCCAGCTTCACCGTCATTGCGAGCAGGCCCACGAAGAGCCCGAGCAGAGGAAAGACCAAGGCAGTGACCAGCTTGAACAACACCACCCCCGCCACACCCGCCATTGCTATCGCCGCGAACGTCCTCATCGTTGCCTCCAGTGATCCCGACTCTTCCGCTCCGTCCGTACAGAGATCCTACGATCCGGGCAGGAAAAGTGTTTCAACGCCGCGTGGCTACTTGTAGCGGTACGTGACCCGGCCACGGGTGAGGTCGTAGGGGGACAGCTCGACCTTCACGCGGTCCCCCTCCAGTACACGGATGTAGTTCTGCCGCATCTTGCCGGACAGATAGGCCAGCACTTCGTGACCGTTCTCGAGCTGGACACGGAACGTCGCGTTGGGAAGGACCTCGCTGACGGTCCCCTCGATTTCGATAGCCTCTTTCGCCACCGGATTCGTCGCTTCATGTAAGGTTTTTCAGCGATGTACCTTAACCTGGGCAAGGCTGGCCGGGCAACTTGGGCCCCCATGCGCGTTGCCAGGCGACTCCGCCCGATTGGCCCACATCGGCGCCACCGAGCTACTATCATGCTCACCCCTGCCGCCCCTTGATCCGAGCCCGGCGCCATGCAGGACGGCTACACCGACGACGAGATCCGCCTCCTGGGCGCCGCTCTGGCGGAGGGGGGCCCCTTGAGGTGCCCACGCTGCGGCGCGCCTCTCGACCGCCGCCCCGTGCCGCCGCGCCGTGACGTCTCCTACGTCCGGGACCGCCTCTGGCTCGTCTGCCCGGGGTGCCACAGGACCGTGGTGCTGGACCGTCGGGAGGACCTCTGAGCCCGACTACGTAGATCCCGCGGTTGTGCTACGTAGTCTGCGGCATGGGCTCTCCCCCGTGTGCGGGCCAGGTTCATGTCAGATCGCAACGCGAACACCTGTCGGGAGGGTGGGTCATGAGCAAGCGATCCGGAGTCATCCCGAAGGGCGTGGCGGCCCTGGCACTCGTCCTCGCCACCACCGCCTGCGGGACGCTCCTCCGCAGCGCGCTGGGCAAGGCCGGTGTCCCGGACAATTCCCGGGGCTCGACGGGCTCGACGAGCGCGGCCCTGCCCACGACCCTGACGCATTCGAAGGACGCGCCAGTCAGCGTCTACCGGAAGATGCCCACGCCGCGCGTGTGGAACCTGACCAGGGGACCGGTCCATTCCGTCGCGTACAGCATCTCGCGGTGGTCGCAGAACCCCTGTGCTCCCATGCCCCCGGGAATCGAGGACGTGCTGCCGGTGCAGCAAGGGGCGCCCATCACGGACGTGGCGTCGTGGGGACCCGTGCACCTCGAGGCTTTCGGCGTGCCCGGCGTGTACGTCAGCGGGCTCAGGCGGGGGGAGGGCTTCGATCTCACCGGTCAGATGATGAGGCAGACGGCTCGGGCGGTGGCGTACGGGAGGGACTGCGCGTACACGCTCTTCTTCGGCGTGCGCTTCGGATCCGCCAACACCACGCATCCGATGACGGTGATGTGGGAGTAGACGCGGGGCGGCACGGGGGGCTACCGTTGGCCTCCGTTCAGTGCCCCGACCCATGGAGCGTCCCGTGCCCAATCCCACCGTCACGATCCAGACCAACCACGGAACCATCACCGCCGAGATGTTCTCGGACGCCGCCCCGAAGACCGCGGGCAACTTCATCGAATTGGCGAAGAAGGGCTTCTACGACGGCGTCGTCTTCCACCGGGTCATCGACGGCTTCATGATCCAGGGCGGCGATCCCACCGGCACCGGCCGCGGCGGCCCGGGCTACACCATCCCCGACGAGTTCGCTCCCGGCCTCAAGCACGACGCCGAGGGCATGTTCTCCATGGCCAACGCCGGACCCAACACCGGCGGGTCACAGTTCTTCATCACGCTGGTGCCCACGCCGTGGCTGGACGGCAAGCACGCGATCTTCGGCAGGGTCACCGAAGGCATGGACGTGGTGAAGACCATCGGCAAGACGAAGACCGGCGCCGGCGACCGGCCGGCGGAGGACGTGGTCATGGAGAAGGTGACCGTCCAGGAAGGGTGAACGCCCGGGAGCCGCGAATCCCCGGAGCCCCGGGCCCCCGGCTCCCCCCCGGTCCCGGCCGGACCGGCGTCCCCGTTCCCCCCGGCTCAGTGCGGCGTGTCGGTGAGGAAGGCGTACGTCAGGCCCAGCGCCAATGACTGCTTGAGCTGTCGCCGGGGGGACACGGTGCTGTCGTAGAGCAGCCGCACGTCGAGGTTGAAGTTCACGTACTTCGACAGCTGCACCGTGAGGGTCGACTGCCAGTTGACGTCGGTCCGTCGCAGCCCCTTCAGGTTCGAGAACAGCTCCAGCTTGGACGTCAGCAGAACATTGTTCTGGAACTTGGCGTTCACGTCGGACTCGGACGTGATGCCTCCCTCCACGTTGTTCTTCTCGATCTTGGGCGTGGCCGGGTTGTCGGCGTAGATGTTGTAGCGGTTCGTGAAGGTCTCCTTCACCGCCGCGCCCACGCGCTCGACGAACACCTTGGACGGCTGGTAGGCGAGGCCGAGGCTCTCCGTGAAATAGGCCGGGTCGAAGAAGGCCGAGGTCGCGGTGCGGGTGCTGTCCCGGTACTTGTATCCGGTGGAGAACTGGGTCAGCGCGATGAGCGAGACGAAGGGGTTCACCAGGCGGGTGGCCCCGCCCGTCAGCACGCTTTCCAGACGGATCTCGTCGATGGACTTCCGGAAGTCCGAGTCGCCCAGCTTGGTGCGGCCGTATCCCAGCTTCATCGAGTTGGTCCACGCGTATTTCGGCTGCAGGTAGTCGAACTCCGCGGCCCCGGTGAGCTGCCAGGCGACGCTGCTCTCACCGCCCTGCGACCAGTTGTCCAGGGTAACCTGGGTCAGGTTGAGCTGGCCCACCGCCTGGCGGTGCCACCCCAGCGAGTCCGCGGGAACCGGTGGAGACTGGGCTGCCAGCGGGCTCGCGGGGAAGACGAGCCCCGCGAGGGACGTGAGGGCGAGCAGCGGAACGAACGGCAGCCTCGGGCGATGACGAGCCGGCGCACCGGGACGGCGCATGGTGACCTCCTGCGGAGGTGCCGGAGACGGGTGCGCCTCGCCACGCAGCGGGGTCCCGTCCCCCGGCTGGGAGAGCGGAACGCTTGCAGGGAGCGCGCCTCCCCGCAACCCCGGGGTAAGACGCCGGGCGGAACGTACGGGCCCCCGCGCCGTAGTCCCTTGAGTCATGCTCGATCCAGCCGGACGCCGTTCGCCCTTCCCCGCATGGGCCGGCGTCGCCTGCGCGGTGCTCCTCGCGGCCTGCTCCGGCGGCGCGGCCTCCGGGCCTCCCGCGTTGCACTGGTACGTCTTCAACGAGCAGTCCGGCTCCTTCGCCGCCGCCGCGAAGCGCTGTAGCGCCGAGTCCGGCGGTGCGTACCGCGTCGACATGGTTCCCCTCCCCACCGCCGCGGATCAGCAGCGCTCCCAGCTCGTGCGCAGGTTGGCGGCCCACGACCCCGCCATCGACCTGGTGGGCATGGACGTCATCTGGGTGCCGGAGTTCGCCGCCGCCGGGTGGATCCTGCCCTGGAAGGGTGACGACGCCCGCCGGGCCCTGCGGGACCGCCTCCCGTCGGCGGCGGCCACCGCGCGCTTCCGGGGCCGCGTGTGGGCGGCCCCGCTCACCGCCAACACGCAGCTGCTCTGGTACCGCTCCGATCGGGTGACCCGTCCTCCGGCGACCTGGGACCAGATGATCCGCATGGCCGAGGCGTTGGGGGACTCCGGCACCATCCAGGTGCAGGGCGCGCGCTACGAGGGGCTCACCGTGTTCTTCACCTCGCTGCTCGCCTCGGCGGGTGGCCGGATCCTGGCGCCCGGTGACACCTCCGTCGCACTCCCCACGGGTCCCACCGAGCGGGCCCTGGGGGTGATGGAGCGCCTCGCCCGCTCCCCGGCCGCGGATCCGGCGCTGTCCACAAGCCGCGAGGATCAGGGCCGCCTCGCCTTCGAGGCCGGACGGTCGTCCTTCATGGTGAACTACACGTACGTGTGGCCCAGCGCCCGGGCCGATGCGCCGGAAGTGGCGCGGCACATGGCATGGGCGCCGTGGCCGTCGGTGATCCCCGGCCGTCCGAGCCGGGTCACCGTGGGCGGCATCGACCTGGGTGTCGGCGCCTTCACCCGCCATCCGCGGCTCGCGTTCCAGGCGGCGCTCTGCCTGGCCTCGGTGAAGAGCCAGCGCACGGCCGTGACCCGGGGAGGGCTTCCGCCCACCGACTCGCTCCTCTACGACGACCCCGACGTGCGCGCCGTCTTTCCCTTCGCGGACCTCCTGCGTGCTACGCTGCGCACGGCGGTGCAGCGGGCGCGCACCCCGCTCTACACCGACGTCTCGCTGGCGGTGATGGACGTGCTGCATCCCCTGGTGGACATCGACAGCGTCGCCGACGTGCCCAGGCTCCGGACGGCGGTACGCCGCGCCCTGCGCTCCGAGGGTCTTCGGTGATGCGCATCCCACGCGAGCACCGGCTGGGCTGGCTCCTGTGCGCCCCCGCCGTCCTCGCCATGGCGGCGGTGACCGCGTACCCCGTCCTCGCGGCGGTCCGGCTCTCGCTCTACCGCTACGACCTGCGCTTTCCCGATGCCCGTCGCTTCGTGGGGCTCCACAACTATCTCACCGTGCTGACGTCGGCGGTCTGGTGGAAGGCGGTGGCGGCCACCCTCGTCATCACGCTGACGTCCGTCTCGGCGGAGCTCGTGCTGGGCATGGCCCTGGCGCTGGTCATGCACCGGGCCCTCGTGGGGAGGCGCACCGTGCGCACCGCCGTCCTCGTGCCCTACGCGGTGGTGACCGTGGTGGCGGCGCTGGCGTGGCGTTTCGCGTTCAACCCGACCACGGGCTTCGTCCAGGGGCTGGGGATCCTGGACCGGCCGTGGCTGAGCGTGAGCTGGTCGGCGTTCACCATCATCATCCTCACGGAGATCTGGAAGACCACCCCGTTCATGGCGCTTCTCCTCCTGGCGGGGCTCGCTCTGGTCCCCGGCGACGCGCTGCGCGCCGCCCGGGTGGACGGCGCGTCGCGGGCGCAGCGTTTCTTCCGGGTGACGCTCCCGCTCATGAAGCCCGCCATCCTGGTCGCGCTCCTCTTCCGCACCGTGGACGCCCTCAGGATCTTCGACACCGTCTTCGTGCAGACCCGGGGCGCGCTGGGCACGCAGCCCGTCTCGCTGGTGGGGTACGACACGCTCCTGGTGAGCCTCAACCTGGGGCTGGGCTCCGCCGTCTCGGTGCTGATTTTCGTTCTGGTCACCGGCGCGGCCGTGGCCATCGTGCGGGGGATGGGCGGAGCCCTTCCCGAAGCGAGCTTCCGGTGAGCGACCGCGGCACCGCCCTGGAGCGCCTCTTCTGGCGCGCCACAGTCCTGGTGGTGCTCGTCTACGCGGGCCTCCCCCTGGCGTGGATCGTGTCGCTCTCCCTCAAGCCCGCCGCCGACCTCGGAGACGGCCACCTCGTGCCCCGGCACGTGACGCTGGCTCACTACCGCGCGGTCTTCGCCAACCCCCACTTTCCCGCGGCTCTGCGCAACTCCCTGGGCATCGCGGCGCTGGCCACCCTCCTGGCGGTCGCCCTCGGCGTGCTGGCGGCCTACGCGGTGGTGCGCTTGCGCTTTCCCGGGCGCCGGCTCTTCCTCGGTGGCGCGCTGGCGGTGGCCATGTTCCCGCCGGTGGCGGTCATCGGGCCCCTCTTCGACCTGTGGCGCCGGGTGGGCCTCTACGACACCTGGGCCGGCCTGGTCCTGCCGTACCTGTCGCTCACGCTGCCGCTGGCCATCTGGATCCTGGCGGCGGCGTTCCGGGACCTCCCCTGGGACCTGGAGCGTGCGGCCCGGGTGGACGGCGCGACCCGCCTCCAGGCCCTGCGCAAGATCATCCTTCCGCTGGCGGCCCCCGGCGTTGCCGCCGCCGCGGTGCTCGTGTTCATCTTCGCGTGGAACGACTTCATGTTCGCGCTCTCCCTCACGTCCACGGACCATGCCAGGACCGTTCCCGCGGTCCTCGCGTTCTTCACCGGAGCCTCGCGGT
>Ga0307418_1000052_pt1 | contig 32004 bp, 25 predicted proteins | sample SalMarWE160220MG_2_FD_202160 | JGI IMG/M metagenome (GOLD analysis project Ga0307418, IMG submission 202160) | Salt marsh sediment microbial communities from the Plum Island Ecosystem LTER, Massachusetts, United States - WE1602-20 | ecosystem: Environmental > Aquatic > Marine > Intertidal zone >...
ACGATTACAGGCTGGAAGACATTTTCCTGTAAGTGTAGTGATGGCTGATGTAAATGGTTTGAAAAATGTTAACGACACCTACGGACATGCAAAAGGCGATTTATTGCTGCAGCGAGCTGCCAATGTACTGGCCGAATCTTTCCGGGCTGATGATGTGGTTGCCCGCATTGGAGGAGATGAATTTGCGGCACTTCTGCCAGATACCGATGCCGAAACAACTAAAAAGGTGCTGGGTAGAATAAAATCCAATATCAAGAAAGACAATAAAGGCAAAGATGATTTCCAGCTAAGCATCTCTTTTGGCGCACGAACAGCGGAGGATGGGCAAGATTTAATGAGTATGTTAAAAAAAGCAGATCAGGATATGTATCAAGAAAAGAAAAAAGGTAACAAAAGCATGGGAAACCGTTCTTAATTTACGTGTATTAAGTAGTTTTTTGGGGGGAAGTCAGTAGCACTTGGATTAGCCCTCGACCATAATATTCATTTTTCCTGATTGTTCTACATTTCTCTGGTTTTCTCCTACTGAAAGTAAAATGTGGCGACTTTGTTCACTTCCGCCTCCACCCACACTTTTCTGCCCTGGCGCTGGATGATGCGCTGAACGATCGCCAGCCCGACGCCGATGCCCTCAAACGCTGCCTCGGTATGCAGGCGTTGGAAGACGCCAATAATGAAAAACCCTTGAATTTCTTTTGGACAAGTCCAAATAAAAAAAGCCCAATAGCAAAAAGTAGCACTATGCTCATCGGAATAAAACTCAAGGTTCGTATATCAAGAGCAATTGGTGTCATTTTGATACCTTCGGATAAAGCGATTGGACAAAAGGTCGCTATGCTTGGAGAGGGTTGTTACTCCTCAATATCGTCGCACAACGGTTAAGGCTTGATGCGGCGCAAACCCTCCACACAATCTTTGTGGAACAAAGCCGTGGAAGGATATCATTTGGAATATGATGGAGGCTGTCTTTACAGGCCCTGATTATTTGACCGCTCCTTATGTTGTCCAACCGGCTGAAATTGTATAGTAAGAACTATAATCGTCTCTGATACTTGTGGTTGAAAACCAGATATCTCTCCTTGTGTCTTGATAGTATTAGAATGCTAAATTCATTGCTAGTAATTGTTAGAAAAGGATTTTAGTCCTCCTGCGCACGCTCAGGAATCTGGGTTTTGTGAGAACAATGCCAGCCGGGAGAACAGGATTCCGACACCCCACTCGCTGCTGGTGCGAAGTGGATAGGCCAGCTGAGGGTTCAAGGAAAACAACTCCCTCATATTCACGTTCAGTTTATTACCATCAATTACAACACGACCGCCGTGAATTGTGATGAAGGTAAGGATATCCATTACAATTGGGTCTTTTAACAAGCGCTTGGTTATTTCGTTTGTTGTGGTTTCAATCCGAACTTTAGAATTAAACTCCTCGGGTTCTACATGAAGTTCAAGGAGGGAATTCTCCTTGCCTGGCAGGCCGAACCCTTTCCTTGTGAAAACCGCTTCCACTTTATTGTCTGAAATCTTGGTTATCTTCCCATGGGCTTTTAACCAAAAAGGTTTGATGTAAGTGCCCCCTGTTTCACAAACCAGTATCCCATATCTTTGGAGAGGTTTAAGGCGGGCAGTTTGAGGGGATTCGAGACAGGATTTACATATTAAAGCACCGTGGATAGACTCGAATTCTTTTTGATGTTGGCCGCAGATTGTGCAACTGCCCTGTTTAACTGATCTGTTCATAAGATTCCTTCCCAGATGCGTTTTCATAAGAATATGATTGGTTTGTCTCCTTTATTATCGATTAAACCAGCAATTCTTATTGAATGGTGGTCCAAACTGTGGATTGGAATGGACCCGGATCAGGTAGTAAATAGTACCCATGCTTGATTAAAGGGAAAAACAAGTTGTTATTTACGATTCAGGTAAGTTTTATATCCGAAGAACGAGGCACCACACAGCAGCGCAGCGATACCAATCGCGATCCAATACCTCAGATCGCGGAAGATTGCTGTTCCCGTGCCTAATATACTGCCAACATAAATCGTGGCTGCGGCAACTACGATGATGAAAACCCCAAAGATCCAAAATCGCATCAAGTTTAGCTTCTTATCCTTTTCCATCGGTTCCTCCTGCAGATTATGTTTGATATACAAATTTCATCATCGTGCGAACATTCATTCCCACCTAAGGCGGGGGACTAAGTGTATTAAATATTCGCTAACATGAATGAATTTGCTTGATCTTGATAGGCTGTCATGATATTTATATTCCCAACTGAAGCGGCATATTCTGCTGCTTTGAGAAGATACTTTTTTGCCTGCTTAAGATTTCCTGCTTGCTGGTAATGGTTAGCAATCGTCACTATATGTTCCTTACCGATTTTTTGTGATAACCAGTCAGCAATAATTTGATGACACTGAGCGGCATGTTTTTTTGGAAGAAGGTTGTAAGCTACTTCCCTGAGCATGGATTGTTTAAAAATATATTCTTTTTCTCCGGAAAAAGTGCTGCCTACTCGGGGGAAAGAGATTTCTTTTCTAGTTAGTTCCTCTAAGGACTGCTTCACCTTATTAACTATATTAATTCTTGAGACATCAAATATACTAGTTACGCCTGTCGATCCTCTGAACAAAGCCAAAATGGCACCCTTCCAAAAGACCCTTCCGATTACCGAGGCGAATAAGGCTGTTGCCCTGGCTTCGGGTGATAAGGCTCCCAAACGGGCTTGTAGGAGCATTTGCAGCGAGGGGGGTGGATTCGGGATTTCATTCAGATCTTCGATGTGTCTTTTCTCCGTACAAAACAGATTTTTTACCAACTCCTCCAGATAATAAGGGTTTCCCTCTGCACGATTTGCCAGGTCCTCCAGCAGAGAGCTTGGAGCGGAATTTAAGGCGGGGTACGCCTCCCGGACCAGATTTATATCAACCGGGAGGGGGTTTAAATTAATAATTTCCGCTTGATCTAACAGAGAAGGGTAATCCTGTCGGATCGAGGGGCGAGCACTTGCCAGGATGAAATGAGGAACGTCCATAGCGCTTGAATCAATCAATTTAAGCAGCAAATTAATGCTGGATATATCTGCCCAGTGTAAATCGTTCAGTTCCAGGATAATTGGTCCCTGGAGATTTGCCCTTGAAAATAACTCTCTGTGAAGCTCGAATATTCGCTGGTCATGTATTTCAGAATTATTTGAAATGGGATTAAGATACCTGGAAACATCCTTGTTAATGCCGGCCTCTCTTCCGATAAAACTTATTAAATCTCGAGTTATCTCATCCCTGGGCAAAGTTCCACATAATGTAAGTGTTCCAGCGAGGGTTTTTTTACTGGCAATATTTGCCTTCTCATCAATTCTGACATCAAAAAGATTGGACCAAAATTCTTTCCAGATATTATATGAAATCTGTTTCGTTTGTTCCAATGCCCTGCTCGACATGATCCGAACCTGGGGATAATTCCCTTCTATATGCGTTAGTGCTTCCATCATCAGGCGGGATTTTCCCAACCCGGCTTCACCAATGACAAGTACCAAGGTAGGATCCTTCCGGAAATGAGCTCTCTGGAAAAGGGAAATGATCTTTTCATATTCCAATTTTTTACCTACCAGGTGAGTATCCAGACCGCCTAAACTTCGATAGCGCAGTTTACTTGGCAGCTTCATAGGTTTAATTACATGGTAAGCACTAACTGGGTCTTGAAAACCTCTTAATTTTAAGTCATATAAACGAATTGCCTTGTAGGCACCCCTGACAAATTGATATGTTGATTCACTGATCAGCAGTGTTCCGGGTTTCGCTGCTTCTTCGAGGCGTTTGGCTAAATTGACTACCCTCCCCATCATCGTGTACTCTTTGGTCGTTCCAATATACCCTGCCAGAACCTGACCAGTATCGATTCCGATCCTAAGCTGTAAGTCCTTAATTTCTGGGCAACCAGATTCTTTTTTATATTCTTTGAAAGCCCGCAAAATGGCAATCCCGGTGGAAACAGCCCGCTCAGCGTCGTCTTCGTGGGCCTTTGGAGCACCCCATACAACCATAAATCCATCTCCGATATGTTTATCTATATAACCGTCCGATTCCAAAATTACCGGATCCAGTCTTAACCAGATTTCTTTAACAAAATCACTTACTATTTCGAAATCTAACTTATCCGCTAGCCCGGAAAAACCTAAAATATCTCCAAAAAGTATGCTAGTCAAGCGTCGTTCTTCAGGACATTGGGTTTGATATCTTCTTGACATGATTACACCTCGAATTTCTTCAATTTTCCCGATCATTTTTTCCACTTTTCAGCAGAATATATGATCCGATTTCATGGCCTTTTAGATTATTCAACTGCACCAAACAATGCCTGCCCTAAGTCAAATCCCTCTCTTTTTAAGCGTTCCGCAAATAAGGGAAGAATACCGGTTGGTTCTAACCCACCCAGGACCTTTCCTTCTTCAGATCCTTTCTGCTTGAATTTAAAGACATCCGTCATTACGATCGTATCTCCTTCCATCCCAGACACTTCCGTGATGTAGGTTAGCTTCCTGGTACCATCAGGGAATCGGGATTGCTGGACAATGATATCAACGGCAGAGGCAATTTGTTCCCGGATCACACGGACTGGAAGGTCCATACCCGACATCATAGCCATGGTTTCCAGTCGAGATAAGGCATCCCGGGGCGTATTGGCATGCAGTGTGGTCAGGGACCCATCATGACCAGTATTCATAGCCTGAAGCATATCGATTGTCTCCCCTCCACGTACTTCACCGACTACAATTCGATCAGGTCGCATGCGCAGAGAATTACGGACCAGGTCTCGAATGGTAACTTCATTCTCTTTATTGATATCTGGGGTTTGGGTCTCCAAACGGACCACATGGTCCTGGTGCAGCTGCAGTTCGGCAGAATCCTCTATCGTCACAATCCTTTCGGTTATGGGAATAAAGCTGGATAGAATATTTAACAAGGTTGTTTTTCCAGATCCGGTCCCTCCCGAGATGATCACATTCAAATGGCCCAGGACACACATTTCCATAAAATTTGCCGCCGTCTTGGTGATCGACCCGAATTCAATCAGGTCAGTGATGGTTAATCTTTCCTCGGCGAACTTGCGAATGGTGATCGAGGGGCCGTCAATGGCCACCGGAGGAACAACAGCATTAACCCGCGATCCATCAGGAAGTCGAGCATCCACTGTGGGGTTGTCTTTGCCAATCCTCCTACCCAAAGGGGCCACGATTTTTTCAATGATCTTGATGACATGGTCGTCATCATCAAAAGTGAGATCTGTTTTCTCCAGCTTGCCGCCGCGTTCTATATAGATCTGTTTTGGCCCGTTGACCATCACTTCCGTTATTGTGGGATCGTTCAGTAAAGATTGGATCGGGCCAAACCCCTGTACTTCGTCCAATACCTCACGAAATATCGAATCTTTGAGGTCTATATCCAGGTTCAACTTTGATTCTTGATAAACCTCTTCCAGGGACTCTTCAATCACCTCGTCTGTAATAGGCAACTTGTTTTGGGAGACATTAAACTTTCCTTCCAGATTGGTTATCAGGTGCTGGCGTATTTTCTTTAGCTCCTGGTTGGTGAAACGATTGGACTTGAGGGCTTCTTGCTGTGTCATAACGTGCTCTCTGCCCCTTTCTCAGATTCGTGATTTTCTTCAGGCAAAATCCACACGATCTGGTCGATATTGAGCGCCAGGAAATCAAACCGATAAAGTTCTTGTGCTTCACTATTCAGCACTTTACCATCTGTGACAGCAATAAATTGTGGATCATCATTGAGTCCATCCTTCAATCGTTGGTCCGGTCTGATGTGAACGTACCCCTGCAGCAGATTAGTAACCGTTTGGATGGTGACGCGAATTTTGCCTTTCGTCACCTTTTCCGTATAGAACTTTCCTTTTCTATCGAGTCGGGTGGGCATTTTTAGCTCCTGTATTCCGTTATTCAATTTCTTCAATCATGAAATCCTGTAATAGGCTCTTGGAATAACCAATCATCAACAACCTCTACTCTGCCTCTTTTCTCAGCGCTTTTAGAATGGTCTCACTTACTGATCGATTGATCCCTCGTCCTGTGTTTCCTGTCATTTGGTGTTTGAACCATAATAATGGTGAGCAATCCGGTCCGTATGGTAATTCCCACCCAGCAGATCTTGGATTCATTGCTCTTCTTCCTCTAAATCATCCCTGATTGTTGATTTGTTTCAAAAACACTTCCACAACCTGGGGATCAAAATGTTTACCTGATTCTTCTTTAATATGCGCCAGTGCCTTATCCTTGGACCAGGCTTTACGGTAGGGACGATCTGAGATCAGTGCATCCCAGACATCCACGACGGCGAAGATTCGGGCCGCAAGAGGGATTAGTTCTCCCTTGATCCCTTGCGGGTAACCAGTGCCATCCCACCTCTCATGGTGGGAGTAGGGAATTTCCAGGGCAGGCCGCAGGTATTCGATTGGGTAGAGCCAATCCAGGGTATAGACTGGATGCTGGTGCATGACCTGCCATTCTTCATCGCTGAGCTTGCCAGGTTTCTGTAAAATGGCATCAGGGATACCCATTTTGCCAATATCGTGCAGCAGCGCGCCCCTTCGGATGTGGATAAGTTTTTCCCCTGAAATCCCCATCATCCTTGCCAGATCCATGGTTAATTTAACCACCCGGCGGCTGTGGCCTTCAGTTTCTATGTCCTTCAGCTCCAGTGCACGAGCCCATCCTTCAATGGTAGCGTCATAAGCCTGCTTCAAATTTACATTAGAGCTCTGCAGATTAGTAAACAGGGTGGAGTTATCAATCGCGATAGCTATCTGGCCGGCCAGCATCTCCAGGAAATTCACCCACCCATCCTCATGACCAAGAGGAGAACGATGGAAGATTTCCAGGACACCGACTAAATTTCCCTTGGCAGTCAGGGGGACGCCATAATAGGCTACAAACCCTTCTTTGTTGAATTGAGCTGATTGATAGATTTTACTATCAGCCTGATTCAGATCGGGGATAAAGACAATTTCTCTATCTAAACCGATCTTTCCGGCACTTCCTACTCCCAATCGCAGATTGGTATTCTGAAGGGCATCGGTCAGGAAGCCGCGGGCTTGAGCGAACTGCAAGGTCTGGAGGTTAGCCTGGTAGAGAAGAACTAACGCTGCATCTACTTCCAGTTGGGCCAGTACTTGCTCCAGGATGATGTTCAGAGAAACATCTAAATTAAAACTGCCCATGATGGTTTTATCAATCTTCCGCAAAGCGTCCAGGCGCTTGACATGCTGCTGGATTTCTCTGGCTCCGTTTTTACGCTCGGTAATGTCGGTAAAGACCACAAGCGTTCCGGTAAAATGGCTTTGTTCATCTGTGAGGGGTGAACTGCTTGAGAGAACAGAAATCCGCCGGCCTTCTTGGTTAATCAGATCAATCTCATATCGGGTTGATTCTCCTTGTGAACTTTTTTTGTTTTGGGCCAGGATGAGAGGATGTTGATCGGGAGGGATAATTATTTTCCAATGTTTTCCAACCAACTCTCCATTTGTGTAACCCAACAACCTCTCTGCAGCAGGATTGACAAAGGTAAAGACCCCATCAGTGTCCTCAATGATGATGCCTTCGGTCATATTTTGCACGATCCATTTGTTGAACGTGGCCAATTCCTTGGTCTCAGAAAAAATACGTATCTTCTCGAGGGCGCGGGAAGCCTGGTTTACTAAGTTTATGATGGCTGGTTTATCTAACCTGGTCAATTCCGGCCCAGAGAACGACAATAAACCAAAATCCTCGCCCTGGACAATCAGTGGCGCAATAATGGATTGCTGCGTACCAAACAAATCCATTATCATTTTGATAGCCGGACGCGGCACCTTCGGCAGAGCCTCAAACATATAGTCATATTCAAATTGACTGAACACTGCCTGCTTCCCGACAAGGATCTTGTCATAAAAACCTCCCGGCACCAGGGGAAATTGGTAAGAAGCCTCCGATAGACCGGTTATTTTTTCCACTTTTTGCGCCAGCTCAGTCAAGCTGTAATAAGTCGGAGACAGCTTTTTCTTGTCATTCGTGAGGGTAAATACAGTCACATCAAACCCCATCTCATGCGCCGGGTCCCCAATCGCCTGGTAGATTTCATCAGCACAATTGGCTTGCTGTATGAGCGGAGCTGCCCGGTTAAGAGTTAATAACAGGTTCTGACTGCTGGTTTTCTCGTTCTCCGCCTGGACCTGGGCGGTGATGTCGCTGATAATTCCTTCGTAATGGGTGATAATTCCCCGGGTATCCCGTCGTATATAAGTTGCATCACTAATCCATTTTGTGTTTCCGTTTTTTGCAACAATTCTGTAAGGTTTATGGACTATTGTTTGCTGCCCTATCTTTTTACTGAAACTTTCCACTTCTCCTGCAACTCTTTTTAGATCATCATTGTGAATGAGATCAGAATACAAGATTTTTCTATCAAGGAATTCCTGCCTGGTGTATCCAAATATATTTTCTACATTCTCCGATACATACTCAATGGGCCATCCTTTTTCGTTTTTCCACAAGAATGCTACCATTGAGCTGCGGTTAATGATGTTATTAGCTTCAATTAATGCCTTTTGAGACTCTGCTTCCTTTTTCTCGGTTTCGATATTGTTCAGCGCGAAACCAATATTTCCTGCAATTTCTTGAAATAGACCTTTCTCTTCTTCGAGTTCCATAACATATCCGGGAACCGACACTGTGAGCATTCCATAAATTTTATTGCCATAAGCAAGGCGGATCGAGAAGCCGCTCATCCCTGCATGACAGGTGGAAAGGGGGCAATCTTCGCAAGATTTATCGATCTCTTCAAAAATGACCAAACCACCATTCCTTAGAGCCCTTGTCCCACATTCCGGCAGCATCCCTTTTTTCAGCATTTTATTCAATGGAGTAAAGAATTTCTCTAATCCGGACTCGGCAGATATTTGATATTTTCCTTCTTCATTAAATAGTACGATCCAGGCATTGTGATATCCGCGGTTTTCGGTCAATATATCACACACTTTTTGTATGAGCTGACTGCTGTTTTTTTCTCCAATAATGAGCTGGTTAACTTTGCGCAGCTTGTGAAGAACAAGATTGAGATGGAGAATTTTTTTATTTGCTTGTACGCTCTCAGTTATGTCCATGATTTGGGCAATCGTAATAACCTTGCCCATGGGATCATTCACAACAGCAGAGCTGATCTCCACCCTCCTTGGCTCACCATCTTTTCTCAGGATGTTGAACTCATAGCGGGCGGGAATATCTTCTCCACCCTGGCGCCTCAGGTATCGATCTTTTACGAGCTTTTTGCTTTCCTCGTCCAAAAATTCCGTAAAATCATGACCGATGATTTCTTTTCGACTTCGTCCAAGAATTAGACAGAGGGAGTCATTAACATATTCGAATTTGGAATCTTCGCCCACAATAAGGATTCCATTTTGAGAATGTTCCACTACGATGCGATAGCGTTCGTCACTCTGGCGCTGAACCTCCTTCTCTCGTATGCGCTTTGTGATGTCCCTGGCGATTCCCAGTATTAGCGGCTTGCCATCAATAACGACTGGATGTGTGGTGATCTCCACCTCAACCTCGCTGCCATCTTTATTGATTGATGTGAATTCATCAGGTCCAGTTTGTTTACCCAGAACATTTCTTAGAAGAAGAGAGGATGCCTTCGGAATCTGGTTCTTGGGGAGAAGATTGAGACTCAGAAAGCTACTCCCTATCAATTCGTCTCTTTTGTAGCCCAAAATTCTTTCGGCCGCTTCGTTTCCGTCCACAAATTTTCCCTTCAGATCGGAGAGGTAATAGGGGTCAGGAGCGGACTCGAATATAATCCTGAACTTTTCCTCTGTCTGCGCTCGCTCGGTGATATTTGTGATCACTGCTTGAGACCCTTTGTATTCACCCTCTTTGGAGGTTAGTGGGCTGTCAGAGACGATGGCGGTGAGTGTTTTGCCATCCTTGCACTTCATAATGGTCTCATACTGCTTGCTGAAGCCTTGTTTTTGACTGTTTATCTGATTTCTAACCGTCGTAAATTCTTCAGGTTCTATGATTTGGTTGAACGACATCCCCAGCAGCTCTTGAGATGAGTATCCGAGCATTTCTTCCAGGGCTGGGTTTGAGTAAGTAATAATCCCATCAAGGTCTGCAATGGATATTCCTACAAGTGCATTCTCAGTAATTCCCCGATAGCGCTGCTCACTTGCTCGCAATGCTTCGAGGGCATTTTTTTTATCTTGGAGGACAATTCTCTCTTTCAGCGCTTTTTCAACAGAGGATCCCAACTGTGCCAATCTATCTTTGAGCAGATAGTCTTCAGCTCCCCGCTTTATACATTCGAGCGCAGTTTCTTCGATTGTGCTCGTTACAACGATGACAGGGATATCCAGGTCAGCTTCAATGACGATGTCGATGGCCTTGAGAGCGGTGAATTTGGGAAGATTGCAATCGGCGATGATAATATCGAGTGAAGGGTCGAGGTGTTGCCTGAAATCACTTTCGGTCTCCACCCGCTGCCAGGTTGGGTCATAACCCGCAACCTCCAGCTCGTGAATTAGGCGGTCAGCATAGATTTTCTGATCCTCAAGGATTAATACCGTGAGTGGTTCACTATTCTTTTTTGGACCCTGTTTTTTTACAGACACATTAAATCCTTAACGAATAAATTCTAAACCTGGTATGACAATGCAGGTGGCAAGATGTTGAGCAGAAGTCCGTAATATCTCAGCTTTATAAAAATATCCGAAAATATTTCAAAATCTACTGACTTCTTGGTGTAATTGTTTAAGCCAAATTGGTAAATTTTGATGACATTTTTTCTTCATTAAAAGAACTGATGATGACCGCCGGGATGATTAGTCCCATCAGGTTAATCACTCCCAGCACTAAGGTTGAATTTATTAGCAATGGAGTCACTTCCACAGCTCGATGATTCTCTCTATTGATGAAAGGTATAAAGCATTGCCAGATTCTTCAAAAGGGAAAACAAAAACCTGTGTCAGGTCAGTTGCCTTGTTATTAGTTAACACGAGAATCTCCGGTTCCATCATTTTTAAAAGCCAGATCAAACACCAAATTGATCAGTATGGGAATATCCTTGGTCTTATCAAATATGAAGTCCGCCCCGGCTGCCAGGTAGGTCTCCCGATACTGGGGATATGGGAAGGAGGTCAGAATAATGGCGATCCGATCCGGGTTTTGCTCTTTAAGGTCCTGAAGAACAGGCAAACCTCCTCCTCCCGGCATTCGGATATCAATGATAACTACCTGAGGATCCAGTTTACGGATTTCCGTTATGGCTTGTCCTGCATCACCTGATGTACCAACAACACTGACAGCATCGTTTTCTTCGAGGGCATCCTGCAATTTACTCCTTAGCATTAAGGAATCATCGGCAATGTAAACAGATAACACAGTAAATTTTCTCCTTGAAGTGGACACTCAGTCATTGTAGAAATATCTCTCAGCCTGCGGCAACCTGCAATTTAACCGGGCCAAAGTGGAATTTAAGTATAGGTGCCTGCAGTAAGTTTGTATGTCGTCCAAAAGCGGAATGTTATGTAGTCGTTTACTTACAAAAAAAAATCCCCTGGATCGATATTTTCCACGGGACCTGGGAAGGGTTCTTGCGCTGAACGCCAGGTTTGCCCTGGCAACACGACTCCCTCTTCTTTATTTAGGGAGATTGATTTTCTATAGCTGTTTAATTTACTGGTGATATATGTTGGACCTAAATATCCAACTGATTATTGATCACATAATGGATGACCTCTGCCAGAGTCTTAAGATTTAATTTCCGCATCAGGCGAGAGCGGTAGGTGCTGACCGTTTTGGGGCTGAGAGAGAGTTCTTCAGCAATATTTTGAATCGATCGTCCAGCACCCAGGCGGGTGAGAACTTGGAATTCTCGGTTTGAAAGTGTTTCGTGAGGAGATTGATTAACTGTCTGTCCTATCTCGTTTACCAGACGTTCAGCCAGGGATTGGGTGATGTATTTGCCTCCCACAGCAACTTTTTGGATGGCAGCCACCAGTTCATTGGGAGCGCTGTCTTTGGTCAGGTAACCGGATGCACCCAATTGCAGTGCCCGCCTTGCATATAGTTCTTCGGGATACATGCTGAGCAATAAAACCTGCGTCTGGGGAGATTGGGTGCGGATCTGGCAGAGAACATCTAATCCGCTGCCGTCAGGAAAGGAGATGTCGAGCAGGACAATATCGTAGGGATTTTCCCGAATGGCTTTTAATGCCTCCTCGGCGGAATTGACTTCGTCCAGGGTTAGGTCGAGAGGAGCTTCTTCCAATATTTCGCGTACCCCGCGGCGCACAATCTCATGATCATCGGCAATTAATAGATTCATGGTTTACCTCCATTATTGGATTCGGGCGGGAGTGGAATGCGAACGGTCACTGTTGTGCCTTTTCCTTCCTCACCATGAAAAGTGGTTTCGCCACCCCATTGGATAGCGCGCTCACGCATTCCCAGCAAACCGAGCGACCGCGTGAGATCAAGTTTATCCTTCGTGATGCCACGCCCATTATCACGAAAGGTCAGGATCAAAGTTTGGTCTTTTATTTTTAAAGATATATTAACGCTGGTAGCCTCTGCGTGGCGGGCAACATTAGTTAAGGTTTCCTGAAAAATCCGGAACAGGGTTGTATTTAAGGCTGGGTCTAGCCCCGGATCCTGTTCTGGCAAATTGAGTTCGCAGGAAATGTTGGTGCGCTGGGAGAATTCGGATGCTTGCCATTTCAGGGTAGCTATCAGTCCCAGATCGTCAATTAGATTAGGGCGTAGATCCGTAGCGATCCGCCGCACGATTTTGATACTTTTATCGATCAGCATGTTCATGTCGTGAATACGTTCGACCTTTTCATCAGCTTCTGGCATTCGTTTAGCTAACCAGGCCAGGTCCATTTTGAGGGCGGTTAAGTGTTGGCCGAATTCATCGTGGATCTCGCGGGATATCTGGGTCCGTTCAGCTTCGATTGAATTCTGCCAATAAGCTGTTAATGAGCGCAGATTCTGCTGGGATTGCTCAAGATTTTTAATAGTGTTATCTAAATCCGTGACATCCACTCCGTAAAGATTCGCATATCCCCCGTCAGCTATGGGTGTTATCGTGAATTTATATTGTTTTTTTCCATGTTCAAGAGAAAAAGTATCCACTTGGTTATGATCCAGGGAACGGGACACAGGTTCTTGCAGTTGGGGGGGGACAATTTGACCAACTTTAAGATGCAGCTTCGGCAGGAGAGTTATCCCTGCTGAATTAATGTACAGCAAGGTGTCGTCTTGGGCAATGCGCAGGACCGGTGAGGGATCTTCAGATGGGAATTTTGCCAGACTTTGCAGCTCTTCCTCCGCCCGTTTGCGATTGGTGATGTCCATAATATAACCCTTCAGCATAGAAAGGTTTCCCTGCTGATCAAATTCCCAGTCTCCAGCCTCTTGCCTAACAACCCGAATGGAACCATCAGGCAGGCGGATCTGGTATTCAAGTGGACTCGTTTTTCCTTCATGAATAATTGATAGGTTTGATTGATTAAGTTGCTCCCAGACATCCGGGTGAATGGACTTATTTATTACTTCAGAGAGATTTCCCGAAAAATCAGTTTTGCTGATGCCAAAGATGTTGTACATCTCATCAGACCAGCTTTGCTGATCGTTTTTGATATCCCAGGTCCAACTGCCTAAATGGGCATATTCCTGGGCCTTCCTTAAATCAATTTCAGATTTTCTGATGGTGAGTTCGTTTTGTAACCGCACAATCGCCTCGGCCGCTTGAAATGAAATTAATTCCAAAAATTGCAGATCGACTCGGGAATAAACCCCTGTATTTTGATAGTCCTGGAGGGCCATGATACCTATCACCCCTTCTGACGTAATCAAGGGAACCCCCAACCAGATAGCTGAATTTGTTCCTATCAGCTCGATCTCGCCGCGCTGAATTAATTCTTCAAAAAGGGTTTGATCGCAGAATAGGGGTTTTCCCAGGCGAAGGACATATTCTGTTAAACCTTTCCCTGGCTTTTTAGGGGGAAGTGGGGCATCTTTTTCGTCGATATAATATGGGAAAGTGAGCAAATCCTGCTTTTGATCATATAAGGCGATATAGAGGTTTTCAGCAGGCATGACCTTTTTGATGATCTGGTGGAAATTTTGAAAAAGATCAGCCAGACTTTCAGCCTGGTCAGCGGCTTGCGAAATCTGCAGGAGAGTCCGCAAAATTTCTTTTTCCTGCTTTTGTTCGGTTATATCTTCCAGGATAGCAATATGGAAATAAGTATTTGGTTTCTCTCCTGGACTCCAGATCGGTGAAGCGGTCAAGGATCCCCACATGGTGCTTCCATTCTTGCGAATATAACGTTTTTCAATAGAAAATTGGGGGATTTTTCCGGCCATCAGGAGAGCATTGTAGTCCTCATTTTCCTGGACATCATCCGGAAAGGTAACATCCTGAAAGGTTTTAGTCAGCATTTCCTCGAGGGTGTAACCGAGCAGATCACAGTATTTTTGATTGATCTGGATATAGCGGCCAGTCTTGGTTTCCAGCAGAGCGGCCCCGATCGCCGCTTGTTCGAAGATTGCCCGGAAGCGCGCCTCACTGTTTTGCAGCTCGTGATCTGAATCTAATCGCGCTGAAATGTCCTGTCCAGTTGATAATAAGCCGATGATCTTGCCATCTTCGTCCATCATAGTTCGGTCGTACCATTCAATATATATTTCTTTTCCATCTTTGCATATTATCGGTTTGATATTACCTTTTGTAGGTGTATTATGTAGTGCGTATTGAAATAAAGCCCTGGTCTTTTCTTGATCTCTTTTGGGAAGGAAAGTCGAGAACCAGTCCTTTCCTTCCACCTCGTTTGAAGGATAGCCCGAGATTTTTTCCAGGTAAGGATTAATACGGATGATTTTGCCATCAGGGTCCAACACCAAGATGATCGTTTGTATGGTATTGAGAATATATTGTGAAAGATGGAAGGTTTTTGATAAAGCTAATTCTGTTTGTTTGCGTTCGGTGATATCACACAAAATTACTATTAGACCGAATACCTTCCCGGGGGACATTCTCGGAAAAGTATGAGTTTCGTAATAGATCAAACCACCATCCGGCAGGTGATATTCTGTCTCGTTGAGGGCAGGCTTTTTCGTTTTTATTACTCTCGTCAGGATGGCTTTGATTTCAGCTTGTTTTTCTTTCGCCAAAATCCTGAAGATTGGTGTACCAACTAGTTCTTCGGTTTTAAGACCGGGTGGAGGATGATTTACAAATTGGATTTTAAGATCAAGATCGAGAGTGAAAATATGATCGGGGGAATATTCGATGATATCTTGTCCGATAGATTCGCATGTTCCGGATTCAAGTTCTCTTACCCTCTCCTGCAATTGAGCCACTTCAAGAATGAGTTCCGCCTTTAATTTATTTTTTTTACTCATCAAGAGCTCCAAAGTGTTTCACCGCGTTTCTACAGTTGCGTAATGGGGAGAGCAATGATTAACTGATCTTTCCTTTTCCCCCTTATTAGTAAATTAACTGCTTAAGAATAATTATAAAGGATTTTCATAAGCAATCTGAACATTGTAAGACCATTCTTGTGAAACTATTGGGACGGGCTCTGAAAGTCCGGGACGACAAGAAGCCCAGAGCCAGTCGGATCTGGAGCTATACTGGATTAACATCAGCGCGAAAGAAGAACGATGATTGATCTTTCAATGATCGACTGATAATCGAGTCAGCTTTTTGGGTTGAAAACACAATTTTCGGGTGCAGACTGGGTGAAAATGGGATGGAACTTATAGGAATAATAGGTTCTATGGACTAAATCTCTCCCGCCGAGTAGAAATAATGGACGTTTTTGGTCCTGTTCTGTGGACACAATAGACAACCCCCTGACTCATAAAAGTCAGTTGCTCTGCCCCTGAAACAGTAAGATTTCTATATATTTGAGTCTACCCAAAAGGGCGCCGCACCTCGCTGCCCCTACATATTTCTGTATATTAATTGATTTCTTTTCATTTATGAACCTGCCAGCATTCTGAAAAAAACCTCAGGGCTTGATCCAGGTCCAGGTGCCCAGATTCGTCAGTGTCCAATAAGCATCTTGAAGTATCCGCCAGTGCAGGTTCTCTTCTGAAGATAATCTCCGGAACATTCCGTAGCCCTGGGAGTCTTGTGCTCGCAGCGCCAGTTTGGCATAGGTCTGTTCCGCCTCTTTCTCAAGTTCCATTGCTTCCGATATGATTGTGATGACACTCTTCATGTTCGGTTCCTGGGAGGCTATTATTTCAAATACGGGAGGAGTGGGGAAATCTCTCCCCTGATAATCGATTGTTTGCCCGGTTTTTTCCAGAGATGCCTCTAAGTCGGTTAATTGTTCGAAATGATACTGTTCAAAGGCTGCCAGCTCTTCGAAGATCTTTTTACCAATTGGATTGTTGATTATTTTGGCAGCTTCTGCATAGGAATCTGAAGCCAATCTTTCATTCTCTTTGACAATTCGGATAGCATCCAGTAGGTTTGGTCTGCTCATTGATCACTCCTTGGGGCTGATTTGAAAATGGATAAACGGTCTCTCCTGACAATAATTTTTAACAAATTTAACTTTCTCCCGCAGCTACCACCACCGCCCCCGCCATCTCATTCGAGTGGGTCAGGCTGACAGACCAGCTGGTATATCCCAGGAAGTCGGCGATCAGGGCCGCTTTTCCGGACAGGCGCAGGGTGGGTTTCCCCGAAGGCTCATTCAAAATCTCCATCTCCCTCCAAGAAACCGGACCGATACCGGTACCCAGGGCTTTGGAGCAGGCTTCCTTGGCGGCAAAGCGGGCTGCCACTTCAGCGGCGATAAGTCGAGGGCTGACTTTTCTGGATGTGAATCTATCCAGCCGTTCCAGCTCGGTTTTGCTGAAGATCTTCATCAGGAACCGTTCACCGTGGCGCCGGAGCGCTTTTTCGATCCGTTCGATTTCGATCAGGTCAATCCCGGATGATATGTTCATAGTTCCGGTCCTGCACTGGAGATCACCAGACGGTCCGGGTCCAGAAATTCACGGGCTGCATCCAGGATCGATTGAGGGGTTATTTCCCTGATCATTTTTTCATAGTTCTGAAGATAATCCAATCCCAGCTGATGCTGTTCCATAGTGAGCAGTGCGGAGACGACGCCAGCGTTGGATTCCAGTGAAAGGGGCAGCTTGCCAATATAATTGGACTGCACATCTCGGAGTTCTTCCTCTGTGATGGGCTGGTCCACAAAATTTTTCAGTTCGGTTTTGATCAGGTCCAGGGCTTTGTCCAAGTTCTTGGGAGCTACACCCGCTACTACCATCCATTGCCCAGGACCGATGCTGGCGCTGAGGGCACTGTAGGCATAATAAGCCAGGCCAGCCTCTTTGCGAACTGATTCGCCGATCCGTCCCATCATGCCAAATTGACCCAGCACGCTGTTGCCCAGCAAAGCGGAGTAATATCCTTCCCAGCTGCGGGAGGGACCAATTGTGCCGACTACCAGATCCGTCTGGCTTTTCTCGTCAATGACATTGTGATTCCGGACTGTTTTTCTTGGCGCTGGCATTTCAGGCACCTGCATGGCTTCAGGCTGATCTTGATTAACCCAACTTCCCAGCTGCTCTTCTGCCTGCGAGACCACATATTCGGGCTCAAATGGTCCAACTACCACCAGGGTCATTTTCTTCGGGCCATAATATCTCTTGTGAAAATCTGCCAGGTCCTGGACTGCGATGGCCTGGATCGTTTCAATGTATCCATCGCTGGGGTTTTGGTAGGGATGATCTTTGTAAAGAATCTTATCAAACTCCAGCATCGCCATCTCGTTTGTGTCTTGAGCCCGCAAATCCAACCCGGTTAATAGTTGGGATCGGACTTTTTTAATATCCTTTTTAGGGAAGACCGGGTTCATCAGAATATCTGCCAGCATTTTTAACAGCGTGGGCAGATCTTCTGCCAGGGATTTGCCGCCAAAACCAGCCGTGTGCGGTCCGCAACCAATGCCCAGACTGGCCCCAATTGATTCCAGGGAATCATAAATTTCCTGAAAACTCATTGTCTTGGTACCGCGCATCAGAGTTGAGGTAGTAAAATCCGCCAGTCCTAATTTCTCGGGGGGGTCGTAAATACTGCCCGCCTGGATATAACCGCCGATCGAGACAGCCATGGAATTCAGATTGGGCCGAAAAAGAAAAGTGATCCCGTTCTTCAGCTGGACCCGGGTGATATCATCGGGTCCGGGAAGCGAATTGATTTTAAGGGTTGAAAAATCTTGCCTGGTCATTGGTTGTTATTTCCCTTCTTGTGAGGTTGATATAGGCCCACAATGCGGTTTTTTGGCTGCAGATATTGCTGCGCGACCCGCTGTACATCATCAGGCGTTACAGCCGCGATATTTTCCAGATAATTTGTAACCCACTCGTAGCTGGCAAACATTTCTGAGAAACCCATCCAAAAAGCCTGGTTGGTAATGCTTTCACCACCGTAGGCAAATAAAGCCTGAGTTTGTTTGACCGCCCGCTTTAATTCATCCACCCGGGGAGGGGAATCTTGCAGTCGCTGGATCTCTTCATCCAAAATTTTGAGAGCATTATCTGTGGTTGAATCGGGATGAAGGATAAAATTAATACTGAACAGATAGGGATCTATGGTGGCTGGAAGGCCGCCGTGAATATCTACAACAACTTCTGTATCTTCGACCATCCGCTTGTACAGCCGGGAGGTTTTATTGGAAATCCCTCCCCCGCCAAATAGATTTAGTCCCTGTGGCCCGGATAAGATACTGTCTAGGATCAGGAGCGGGAAAAAATCAGGCTCACTCGCAGAGGGAGTGTGATAAGCTACCTCGCCCAGGACCGTTTCTCCAGGTCCTTCAACTGTCAATCTGTGTTCTCCCCGCTGGGGATTTTCCGGTCGGTTGACCCTGGAGGGATCATCTCCGGACGGGATGTTTTGATATAGATTCGTGATGCGTTTTAACATCTTGTCTTTATCAAAATCTCCCGCAATAGCAACTAGCGCATTATTTGGAGAATAGTAGGTTCTATAATGCTCCTGGAGATCATTTTTCTGGATGGATTCCAGATCTACTTGATCTCCAATGATGACATGGCCGTAAGGGTGGATCCGGAAGGCAGCGTTGTGGATTGCTTCTGAAAGCCAGAAGTCGGGGTCGTTTTCCCTTCCCTGTCTTTCCGATATCACCACAGTGCGTTCGGATTCGACTTCTTTTTCATCGTAGGTGGTGTTCACCATCCGATCGGCTTCAAGCTCCAGGGCCAGATCGATCTTGTCGGCCGGCAAAGTTTCAAAGTAAGTGGTCCAATCCAGGTAGGTGAAGGCATTCCAGGTACCGCCTGAACGGGAAACGGATTTTTCCATTTCATCTGAGGAGATCTTTTCAGTTCCCTTAAACTGCATATGCTCCACCCAATGAGATATGCCGTATTTTCCGGGGATCTCATCCCGGGATCCAACCCGGTACCAGACCCAGCTGCTGATCAGTGGAGCAGAATGGATTTCTTTAAGTTTGATTTCTAACCCGTTTTCAAGAAAAACGGATGGAATGGTTTCAAGTAAGCTCATAGGTTTTTACTTATTGTGTGAGTGAAGCGATCAGTAAATCGAGGGCAAGTTCTTCTTCCAGTTGGAAGGTCTTAATTGACTGGTCGATTTCTGAAAGCTGATGATAGATTTTTTTTAATTGAGGAAGGGTGAATAATGTTGCCTGCGGCATGATCTTCTTGATGGGATAAGGATGTGACCCGATCCTCAGGGCTATTTTGTTGTGGTCAGCCCTGGGGTCTTCGTCCATCAATTCTCGGACCTGGATCAACAATCGGAACTGTCGGATCACCATCCCAAACAAGGTCAGCGGTTTGTTATCTTCCAAAAGCCGGCGCAGCATGAACATGGCTTTCTGGCCGTCCCCGTAGCCAATGGCATCTACCATTTCAAATATATCACCCTGGCGCACATCCGCAACCAGACCCCTGACGTCGATTTCAGTGACCGGGCGCGAAAAATTAACATAAGTGAGCAGTTTATCGATTTCGGATTTCGCCAAGCGGGGGTCCTGGTCAATATAGCTGGCCAGCAGCTGGGCAGCCTGGTTTTCAAAAGTACCGTCCATTTCCTTGGCTTGTTCCAGGATCCAATGGGTCATGGCAGGACCTTTCGGCAGGGAGAAGACCTGCATCCAGGACCGCTCAGGGTTCTTTTTGATCCATTTGATCAAAAAATGTTTATCTTCCAGGAGCTCATCTTCAATTAAAACGAGGGCTGTGGTGGGAGGAACGGAATCAAGAAGTGAAGTGAACTTTTCCTGGTTCGTTTTCCCCTTGGTCATGGATTTAATATTATGGATCACAATCATCCGGCGCTCGGTGAGAAATGGCACCGTCTGGGTTTCTGTTTTGATGCTCTCGATGGTTTTTGATCCGCCGTCGACCGTGGTAATGTCCATGGTGGTTTCGTCACCCATTTTAGGTTTCAGGCGCTCTTCCAGGAAGGTGCGGATCGCATACTCATCATTTCCATGTAAAAGATAGACAGAAGGTGATTGGCCGCTCATATTAGTCCAGCGTCTTTATCCTGTGGGCAGGTGTGCCATTCAGGGTGTGTTTGGAAATTGAAGAAATCTTTAAATTCCCGGGGTTGCCGCTGGTTGTTACTTTTCTCTGGAGCAGTGGACCCAGCGGGCGGGAGGTGATCAATGCAATCACACCTAATAAAGTGATCACAGGTATGCGTTCAAATTTGTCACGAAGTCGTTTCCCTACACCGATCAAGCCTGCTGCTCCTGCCAATCCGGCAGCAAAGCCAGATACCAGCAGATTTGTGCCGCAATTATTGTGAATTGCCAGTTCAGTTTGCCCGGCGTTTAATTTACCAAGAGCCTCGCCAACTGTGATGCTTAGAACTTCGGTTGGGATTTCGCCAAGGATCCAGAAACCTCCTCCATCAGAATGCCCGGCATAGGGCTGTTCTGGGTGGGTTTTTGCCAGTAGATTTAGCGTAGCGTGTTCCAGCCCGTGATTTCGTCGTGTTCGAGAAAAAAGTGAGTGCATAAGATTTCCAGTTATTGTATCAATAGATCTTCTTCTGATGGAAAAACCCAAATGTCAAAGAAGTTCTATTGTACTAAATTTCCTCTTCAATTAACTAATTCTGTCCCTATTATTATATACTTCTGAGATATTAACAATCTCATTGCCCGGCACATGCTATAATTCCTTGGCTGTGATTTAATAAATTAGATTGGTGTTTACCGTATGAAAATTCTGGTTACTGGCGTTGCCGGATTCATTGGATCGGCCCTGGCGCAGCAATTGCTGGAGGATGGACACGAAGTTCTGGGCCTGGATGATCTCTCCACCGGAAAAGAAGAAGCCATCCCTGATGGGGTTGAATTTGAGCTGGGAGATATGCTTGATCGCCCCAAACTTTGGACTCTGCTGCAAGATGTGGAATGTGTTTACCACTTGGCAGCTAAGGTTGCGGTTCGGGAATCTATATTATATCCCCGGGAGTATAACAGCACCAATGTTGGCGGTACCGTAAGTGTCATGGAAGCCATGCGAGATGTGGGCGTACAGCGGGTAGTCTTCACTTCATCGGGGGCCGTTTATGGTGTCCAGCAAGTCCAACCGCTGCACGAATCGATGATTCCTTCCCCGGATTCACCCTATGCGGTTTCAAAACTCTCGGCAGAGTACTATATCAAAACGATTGGTAAACTGTGGGGGATCGAGACGGTCACTTTGCGCATTTTTAATGCTTACGGCCCTGGTCAGCATTTACCAGCGGACCATCCACCTGTAATTCCCAACTTTCTCAAACAAGCAGTGAAGGGTGGAAGTTTAATCGTTCATAACAGCGGCAGCCAGACACGTGATTTTGTGTACCTTGATGATGTGGTCAATGCTCTTACCAAAGCCGGCCTGGCTTCGGATGTGGATGGTACAACCATCAATATTGGCAGTGGCAAAGAATCCAGTATTCTGAACCTGGTAAATAATGTCGTTGAACTCACGGGGGCCGATTCTGAAGCAATCTATAATCACAAAGCCACTGGCGGCGTCAGCCGGATGAGGGCAGACATCACTCGGGCATCAAAACTGCTAGGATATAAACCGAAATTTAGTCTGGCAGAAGGATTGGCACGCACCCTGGAGTTGGATCCCCGTTTTAAGAAAGGAAATTAAATATATTGACCTCTTATAGCTCAAACGCCCGTCCCCGGGCGTTTCTTAGTATTTCGAAGGAGCCTCCCCGAGGACGGGTCGGCAAGCCAAATTGATTTCTATTGTAAAATAATCCTATGTCAAGTCGACTCGCGGAATCATTTTTTGCCAGGGACACCGTCCAGGTTGCCAGGGATTTGGTCGGGAAACGATTGGTACGCCTGGATCGGAACCAGAGGATCTCGGGAATCATCCTGGAAACGGAAGCCTATCGGGGGGAAGAGGACCTGGCCTGCCACTGCCGGGCCGGGCGAACACCCAGAACCGAGATCATGTACGGGCCTGCAGGCCGGGCCTATATTTACCTGATCTACGGCATGCATTGGCTGCTTAATTTTGTGACCGAGTCTGAAGGATCTCCTGGCGCAGTCCTGATCCGTGCCATAGCTCCCGAGGAAGGAAAATTGATCATTGCCCAGCGACGGGGAAACCAATCTGAAAAACACTGGACCGATGGACCGGGAAAGATCAGCAAGGCCCTGGAGATCAATGGGGAATTAAATGGCCTGAACACCTGCAATCCGCGGGCACCGATTTTCATCGAAAATGGACAGGACCTTAATCCAGAATGGATCAAGGCTGCCCCCCGGGTGGGACTGGAATCCGTTCCGGAACCCTGGCGGAGCATCCCCTGGCGATTTGTGGTAAATTATCAACACCTGCTTATTGGATAATAAGAATATCTTTTGGAGAATTTATGTTTAAGAAACGCGAAGAACCAGCTTTGGAACAAACCCCGGCACCAATTCAAAGCCGGGTAACATCCATCCTGGGAGAAGGGACCAGCTGGAAAGGGGAAATCACCGGTAAGGGTGGGATCCGTATAGAAGGGTTGTTTGAAGGGAAGATTGATCTGGATGGTCTGATTATCGTTGGACAGACAGGGCGGGTTGAAAGTGAATTGATTAAGGCGGACACCGTGATTGTCGGTGGATCTGTACGCAGCAATATTGAGGCAAATAGGGTTGAGATCCGCAGCACCGGGAAAGTCTGGGGAGATGTAAAGGCAGCCCGGTTTACTACCGAGGAAGGCGCTTATTTACGCGGCAAGATCCAGATGGAAGAAGAAAAACCTCAGGATATTCCGGCAGTTGATGAACAGGACCCGGGTATTAATAAAGAAGATTCTTTGAAACCTGCTCTAAAACCTAAAAAATCTGCTCAAAAGAAGGATTGAATTGAAGAATTTCCTGGCCTCAGGATTGGTATTGATAATGATCCTGTCTGCTTGTAGTGGGTATCGGGTCCCTGGAGAGAAATCTCCCCAGCCGCAAATTCCCACTTCAACTCAACTGGTAAGGGCGTCTCCTCAAGCGACTGAGAGTGACCCTGAAATAACAGAGACAATCATATCTCCTGCAGCTTCCCCAGATATATCATGTTCAGAAGCCTCAGGTGTAATCGAGCCTTTTGAAATTTCCTGGAAGGATGACATATTAACCGGTAGGGTCTATTTACCACCTTGTTATGGCCTGGATCCAGATCGGGAATATCCAACTTTATATATGCTGCATGGGGCTTTAGCGACAGATCAAGAATGGGATGACCTCGGCTTGGACGAAGTGGCTGACTCTCTTATCTCCGGGGGAGAGATTTCCCCCTTGATCATCATCATGCCCCGGGAAATCACCTGGATCGTTTTACCTGAGAACCAATTTGGCGATCAGCTGATAAAAGTGATCATTCCCTGGATTGACAGCCACTACCAGACCCTGGAGGATAGGGAATACAGGGCTGTTGGAGGGATGTCGCGAGGCGGCAACTGGGCTGTCCGGCTTGGTTTACTGCACTGGGGATTATTTGGTTCCATTGGTGCGCACAGCGCTCCTTTATTTATCGGTGATCTGAAGCGGGTGCCCGGTTGGGTGGAGATCATTCCGAGCTCTCAAATCCCCCGGATCTTGCTGGATATTGGCCGGGATGATAACAATCTTGCTGAAGCAGACGCTTTGCACGAATCTTTGCTGGACCTGGAAATCCCGCATGATTGGCGAATATCTCCCGGTTTGCATGATGAAAATTACTGGAGATCACATCTGGAAGAATATCTGAAATGGTACAGCGCAGAATGGACGGAACAGTAGATCAATAATATTAATTCAATGGACAGAGAGGATTGTAATGAAAACACCAACATTTGATGAATTTATGACCCTGGACCGGGATGGCATAGAGCCGTTCTATCAAGTTCTTCAGGAAATAAACCTAGATGAAGGATCTCTGGATCGCTGGATGGAAGGCTGGTCTGATCTGCGCAAACTGGTGGATGAGAGATATGCCCGGCTGTCGCTGGCTACCGAGCTGGATACCACTGATGAAGAGGCAGAGAAACAATACCATGACTTTCTTGGAAATATCTATCCGTCCATTCGGGTAGCCGATCAAAAACTTAAAGAAAAACTCCTGGCCAGCGAACTTGAACCAGTTGGCATGAAACTGATCCTGAAGAAAATGCGAACGGAAGCCGATTTCTTTTGTGAAGAGAACCTGCCCTTGATGACCGAGGAAAGCAAATTGGGCACCCAGTACAGCAAGATCCTGGGAGCGCAGACCATAGATTGGGAAGGGGAGGAATTAACCCTAACCCAGGTTAAATCGAAAATGCAGAGTCCGGACAGAGCTAAGCGCAAGAAACTCTGGGAATTGATGTCCCAGAGTCAGCTGGATGACCGGGATGAGATCAACCAGCTGTGGGGTAAGTTCATGGATATCCGGGCTGAGTTAGCGAACAACGCGGGGTACTCCGATTACCGGTCCTTCCGCTGGCTGCAGCGGCTCAGATTGGATTACACACCTGAAGACAGCAAGGAATTTATCGAAGCGATTAAGCAAGTGGCTGTACCTGCGGCAACCCGGGTTTATGAAAGGTATAAAACTCGCCTGAATATCGACAAAGTTCGCCCCTGGGATTTACTGAACAACCAGACAACCTTCAGCCTGCCTGCCATTAAGGCTTTTGAAACAGAAGAGGAATTCATTTCGCGGGTGGGGGATATTTTTAATAGGTTGGACCCTGTTCTGGGAGGGTATTACCAGACCATGCGGGAAAACCAGCTCTTTGATCTTATGAACCGAAAAGGCAAAGGTCCGGGAGGATTCTGCACAACATTTGCCACGATCGGACAACCTTTTATCTTTATGAATGCGACAGGAAAGAGCGCGGACGTGAGGGTGTTATTCCACGAGAGCGGTCATGCTTTTCATGATTTTGAAATATTCAATTTGCCATATCACCATCAATGGCGCACTGATATGGAGTTCGCTGAGGTGGCCTCAACTGCCATGGAATTACTTTCAGAACCTTATCTGGCGAAAGATATGGGTGGTTTTATGAGTACCGAGAATGCTGCCAGAACTCGGTTGTTGAACCTGGAAGAGAAACTGCTTTTTTGGCCCTATATGGCTGTGGTGGTTGCTTTTCAGCACTGGGTCTATGAGAATCACAAAGAAGGCAAAAACCCGGCTGCTTGTGATGCAAAATGGTCCACTCTGGTTGATGAATATATGCCCGGAATTGATTGGAGTGGCTACGAAGATGTCAAGATGACGGGGTGGCACCGCAAACTTCACATTCACCAGGAGCCGTTCTATTATATTGAATATGGATTGGCCGCACTGGGTGCATTCCAGATCATGCAAAATGCTCGTCAGGATCAAGCCAAAGCCATCCAAGATTATAGGCGTGCCCTTGCTCTGGGTGGAACAGTTTCGCTGCCAGAACTCTACCGAGCTTCGGGTGCAAATCTGTCTTTTGACGCCCAGACCCTGGGAGACGTGGTGGAATTGATCGAAGAGAATCTGGCTGAATTGGAAGCCAAACTGGCCTGAAAATTATTTTGATAGGAAAAGCAGAGGGTTTGGCGTGTCATTTGTCAGTACCTGACAGTCTCCCTCTCCGTTATAATGAAATTCTGTAACTGATTCTATTCAGAGGGAAGATATTGTGAAGAAACTTAAAATTGTCATTCCAATGGCGGGTTATGGAAAACGGCTGCGGCCCCATACCTGGAGCAGACCTAAACAATTACTGACTATGGCAGGAAAAACTGTTATTGAGCATGTCCTGGATACTTTTAACACCCTACCAGAGGATACTGAAATCGAGTATGTTTTCATTGTCGGTTATCTGGGAGAGAAAATCAAAGCCTATATGGCAGAAGAACATCCGGATACTTCAGTACATTTTGTGGTCCAGGAGGAAATGCGTGGACAATCGCATGCAATATACCTGGCGCGGGATTATATCACCGGCCCCATGATCATGGTATTTGCCGATACCTTGATTGAAACAGATCTTAGCTTTCTAGAGGAAGAGAAATCTGATGTTGTCGCCTGGGTTAAGCCAGTACCAGACCCCCGGCGTTTCGGCGTTGCGGAGGTTGGAGAAGGGAACCTGGTGACCAGACTGATCGAAAAACCCAAAGCCCTGGATAATAACCTGGCATTGGTCGGATTTTATTATTTCAAAGAGGGACAGGATCTGATCCGGGCCATTGAAAAACAGATGGAACAGCAGGTCCAATTGAAGGGGGAGTTTTTCCTGGCGGATGCCATCAATATCATGCTTAAAGACGGAAAAAGCAAAATGCGTACAGAAAAAGTGCATGTATGGCTGGATGCGGGGACATTTGAAGCGATGTTAAGCACCAACCGCTACCTGCTGGAACACGGTCACGACAACTCCGATAAGGCAAAGAAGCGCATTGGCGTTCATGTCATACCACCGGTCTTTATCCACCCAGAGGCAGAGGTGGAATCATCTGTGATAGGACCTCATACTACGGTGGAAGCCGGCTGCAAGATCCTGGGAAGTATCATCCAGAATTCCATCATTGAAAAAGGTTCCCAGGTTGCAGATGTGTTATTGGATGGATCCCTGATCGGACAATACACAATCATTAAGGGTAGATCAACCTCGATCAACGTTGGAGATAATACCGATATTGAAATCTAAAGATTCACTGCAAGTCCAAGGAGTCCCATGCCCCGAGACTTTATTGCCAAACGTGTTGCCGAATTAAAACCATCCGGAATCAGGAAGTTCTTTGATATCGTTGCGACTATGGACGATGTGATCTCACTGGGGATCGGGGAACCGGATTTTACAACCCCGAAGCCGATCCTGGAAGCCGGGATTGAAGCGCTCCGGCAAGGAGAGACCCACTATACATCCAACGCCGGGATCTATGAGCTGCGGGTAGCCATTGCTGATATGCTGGAAGAAAAATATCAGGTTAGCTACAACCCGATAGACGAGGTAGTGGTTTCAGTTGGCGTGTCGGAGGCTCTGTACCTGGCTCTGACTGCGGTGATCAATCCCGGGGAAGAGATCATCATTCCCACGCCTTGTTTTGTGTCTTACCAGGCAGAGGTGCTGCTGGCCGGTGGAGTGCCGATTGAAGTGCCTGGTACCTTTGAGAATGGCTTTCAGCCCGAAACCGAATTGATTGAAGCAGCGATCACGCCCAGAACCAAGGCCATCTTTATCGGCTTTCCCAATAACCCTACCGGGGCGGTTGCCACCAGGGAAAACCTGCTGGCAATCAGCAAGATCGCCCAAGAGCATGATCTGCTGGTAATTTCAGATGAGATCTACGACAGTCTAGTCTATGGAGTGGAGCATGTTTGTTTTGCGGCTCTGCCAGGCATGAAGGAGCGCACCATCACCCTGGGTGGTTTCTCCAAAAGTTATGCCATGACAGGTTGGAGAGTGGGCTATGCCGCTGCGCCGGCCAATATCCTGGGCGGTCTGGTCCGGATCCATCAATACACTGTAATGTCTGCCCCATCTGTTTCCCAGCTAGCAGCGCTGGCCGCAATTAATGAGGGTGCGGATTATGTCGAAGAAATGCGCCAAAAATATGACCGCCGCCGCAAGCTGATCGTTGCTGGATTAAATGAGATTGGATTGGATACCTTCATGCCCCTGGGCGCTTTTTATGCTTTCCCCAGGATAAGTGGGACAGGAATGAATGATGAGGAGTTTGCCCAGCGGCTGCTGGAGGAAGAAAAAGTCGCCGTGGTGCCAGGCTCGGCTTTTGGCTCTGGAGGAGCAGGATTTGTGCGCTGTTCCTACGCCACCCATTACGACAAGATCGAACAGGCTCTGGAGCGGATCGGGAGTTTTGTAAAACACAGCAGTTGATAATAAGTATGAAGTAAGACGATCTAATCAAAATCGAATTTTGTCACATCTTTCATAAAAGCTCTCCAGACCAGGGCTTTTATTATCCGAATCTCAAATAAAACACCGCTTCCCCACATTTCAGGAGTGAGAGAGTATCTCAGACCAGCGTATTTTTGAGTATAAACTTCAGCTATTTTCTCTCTGAGATCTGGAGGCGGGTTATAAATTGCCGCTACTTCTCCCTCACTGATCACAGCAGCGCTGCTTTCTAAATGAAATGCAGCTCTTGGATGATCAGCTATGTTCTTAACATGGCGGGTTTCCGGACTGCCGTCAAAATAGATCTTACCCTCATGTCCCCGGTCAGGATGGGCAGCATCCGCCGGTCATTTTATCCTGTCCCCGGTTCCCCGTCTTCCATCATTCTATAACCACTCCGCTCAGATCATCTTCCGCTTCCGGATAGGACATCTTCAAGCTTTTGAGCTTCTCAATGATGATTGAGGATATCACCAGGTTGCGGTACCACTTGCGGTTGGCGGGAATCACATACCATGGGGCATATTCTGTGCTGGTCTTTTCCAGAGCGGCTTCAAATGCAGCTGAATACTGATCCCACAATTTGCGCTCTTCCAGGTCCCCCAGGCTGAATTTCCAGTTCTTGGTCGGTTCGTCCAAACGGGCCTGCAGGCGTTCTTTCTGTTCGTCTTTGCTGATGTGCAGGTAGAACTTGAGAATGGTGGTGCCTTCATCGGCCAGTGTTTTTTCGAAAGCTTTGATATGCTCGTAGCGCTTGGACCAGACCTTTTCAGGGACCAGGTCATGGACCCGGACCACCAGCACATCTTCATAATGGCTGCGGTTGAAGATCACGATCTCGCCTTTCCCCGGGGTGTGTTTGTGGATGCGCCACAGATAATCGTGGGCCAGCTCCTTCCTGGTGGGCGCTTTGAAACTCGCCACCTTCACACCCTGTGGATTTACTCCTTCAAAAACATGGCGGATGGTGCCGTCTTTACCTCCGGTATCCATGGCCTGGAGCACTATTAAGACCTTGTGTTTTCCTTCCGCGAAAAGCAGTTCCTGCAGTGTTTCCAATTCTCTATTCAGCTGGCGTAAATGTTCCTTGCCGGCTTTTTTCCCCGTTGGGAAGATACTCTTATCGTTAGGATCCCACTTACTGAGATCTACCTTTTCTCCTGGTATTACGCGATAGCGTTCCATTTGATCTCCGAACTATTAAACACAAATCGTGGTTTTGAATAAACAAATCCAGCCGAGATTCATTTCAGATGAAGAACAAAAGTAAATCCCTCTCCTGCATATGAGGCACCTTCCTCCAGTGGAAAGGTGAATTCAAATGGATAAGTTCCCTGCCAGGGGTACTCTCCATGAAAACCTTCTGCGTTTACCTCAACCATTTGCGACCCGGTCATCTCAACTGCAAGGGCCAAATCCCCACCGTTTCCATCGGCATTGCAATTTCCGGTAATTACAAAATCCAGGTTCAGTGTGACCTCGTATGTTCCCCATTCTTTGGTCAGTATGTCGGCGTAATCCAGGTTTCCACCGCCCTGGATGAGATAAGGCGCTTCGTCGCTTACCACGGAGAAGGGAATAGTACCAACTGAATAGGGCTCTAATCCAACAACCTCAGCGGGACCGACCAGTACCATGATCTCTAACTCTCCAGCAAGACCGGCACACCTAGAAGGCGTTGCTGTTTGTGTGGGCGGAACTACCTGGATTATTTTTGTTGGAGTGGGTGTAGCAGTAGGATCCTCAATAGCTGCGGGCTCGCTGCCGCAGGAGGATAACATCACCAATACTGTGAGGAATATTATTGCGCTGAGTGTTGATTTTTTTCTAATGCCAGTCATCTTTTCTTCTCCTTTGTTGTTTCCTCTTAATTTGGTTATTTCCAGATATCGGTTTCCTGTCTTCTGTCTTCCGTTCCCGGTCAACTTTATAATATCACTGGTGGGTCCACTTCTACAATCCACTCCGGTCCAGGATGATGGTCTCTTATGAGCGGTAGTGGATTGGGCCCTTTTATCAGGACCTGCCAGCGCCATTCGCCCCGGATCTTGCTGAAGTAAGGTGGTGTAGGTCCGACCAGACTGGTGGACTGAAAACCTTCTTTCTCGATCCAGCCTTTTAGTGTGGCTGCATATACGGCGGCTTTTTTCTCAGCAGATTTTGGATTTTTATCCCGGATCTCAAGGCGGATAATTTTCAAGAAAGGTGGATAACCCAATTCCCGGCGGAATTCCAGTTCCTGCTGGTAGAAATCCTCGTAATCGTGGCCTGCGGCGGCCCGGATTACATAGTGTTCAGGATCAAAGGTCTGGAGGATCACTTCCCCACCCAGAGGACTGCGTCCTGCTCTCCCTGCCACCTGGGTCAAGACCTGGAATGTCCTTTCAGACGCCCGGTAATCCGGCAGATTTAAACCGCTGTCTGCCAGGACAACACCAACCAGCGTTACCAATGGCAGATCCAACCCCTTGGCCAGCATTTGAGTTCCTATTATCACATCAACCTGATGGGAGGAGAATTTATTCATGATCTCCCAATGGGCGCCCTTTTTTCGAGTCGTATCCCTGTCCCAGCGTAAGGTTCGAACATCTGGAAGAAGTTCTTTAAGGGCTGACTCTACCTGTTGGGTGCCAGTTCCCAAATGACGGATGCGCTGGGATCCGCATTTTGGACAGGTTTTTGGGATATTCCTGCGGTAGCCGCATAAATGACAGCGCAGCTCATGGTCTGATAGGTGGGCAGTGAGTGAGGTCTCACAGCGAGGACAGCGTAGAGCATAACCACAATCCCGGCAGAAAATATAGGTAGCGCTGCCCCGCCGGTTCAGGAACAGGATTGCCTGCTGGTTTTTATCCAACGTTTCAGTCAGTTTTTCCTGGAGTTTGCGGCTGAAAATGGAACGATTGCCGGTTTTTAATTCGGTTCGCATATCAATTACATTGACTGATGGTAGATCTGCCATTAGCAGGTCTTCATTCAGATCTTGATAGCGGGAGAATGCAGGATCCTGAGCAGCCTGGTTCAACTGCACCTGGATGGATTCTCTGTGAGCCAGTATTCGCTCAGGCAAGGTCAAATAATTCCAATTACCACGCGCACCCTGGTAGCGGCTGGTCACATCAGGTGTGGCGGAACCCAGAATACAAACAGCGCCTGAGATTTCGGCATAATGAATGGCTGTATGCAAAGCGTGATAGTGGGGGGATATATCCCCCTGGTAGTAGGAATCGTCATGGCACTCGTCCACCACAATCAATCCCAGATCCGGGAAGGGAGTAAAGATGGCGCTGCGAGGACCCACCACGATGTCCAGGGCGCCATGTCGGGCCAGTCTCCAGGTGTCATAGCGCTCCCCGGGAGAAAGCCCTGAATGCAGCACCCCTACCCGATCAGGAAAACGGCTCATGAAGCGAGTCACTGTCTGGGGTGTTAATGCGATCTCTGGCACCATGATGATGGCTTGTTTCCCGGCAGCGATGGTTTCCTCAACGGCTCGTAAATAGATCTCTGTTTTTCCCGAACCGGTCACGCCGTGCAGGAGAAAAGGTTTCGGGTTTTTTTTATGAAATCCT
>Ga0307418_1000053_pt1 | contig 31930 bp, 30 predicted proteins | sample SalMarWE160220MG_2_FD_202160 | JGI IMG/M metagenome (GOLD analysis project Ga0307418, IMG submission 202160) | Salt marsh sediment microbial communities from the Plum Island Ecosystem LTER, Massachusetts, United States - WE1602-20 | ecosystem: Environmental > Aquatic > Marine > Intertidal zone >...
ACTTCCCTTTTGGTGCCGAATCAGCACTATACATAATGGCGGGATTTATAAGATCGGCTTCGCTCGAATGCTTGCTTTGCAGCTTAGTACTTTCCTGTGCTTTCTTAACGCCAGAGATAATTTGTTATAGCGATACCTGCACAAATTCTTCTAAATTCATGATGACATCTCCGGATCATTCAGCACATAACATATATTAGACACCAAAATGGTGTCTAATATGGTTGTCTGAATCCGATTGGATCGGCAATTTCCCATGTATCCTCCATGGTTATGCAACCATAGATGGGATATTGGAAATGGCAAATCACCTCCTCACAGGTGAGGCAATCCGCCCGCAGGGGATATGCCGTGCTTGCCATTGCGGGCGGCCGGAATCCTGACCGCCCGCGGAGGTAGGGCCAGGCTCAGGCGAGGTCGAAGCGGTCCAGGTTCATCACCTTGGTCCAGGCGGCCACGAAGTCGTGGACGAACTTCTGCTGGGAATCCACGGCGGCATAGACTTCGGCCAGCGCGCGCAGCTCCGAGTTCGAGCCGAAGATCAGGTCGACACGGGTGCCGCTCCACTTCTTCGCGCCCGTCTTGCGATCGGTGCCCTCGAACACGTCTTCATCCCTCGAGGTGGGCTTCCAGACGGTGCCCATGTCCAGCAGGTTCACGAAGAAATCATTGGTCAGCGCCCCGTGGCGCGTGGTGAATACGCCGTGTTGGGTGCCGCCGACGTTGCTGCCCAGCACGCGCATGCCGCCGACGAGCACCGTCATCTCGGGCGGGGTCAGCGTCAGCAACTGCGCCTTGTCCACCAACATCTCCTCGGCCGATACCGTGTACTTCGCCTTCATGTAGTTGCGGAAGCCGTCCGCCTCCGGCTCCAGCACGGCAAAGGCCTCGACGTCGGTCTGCTCCTGTGCGGCATCCATGCGACCCGGCGAGAAGGGAACCGTCACATCAAAGCCGGCGGCCTTCACCGCCTGCTCGATGCCGGCGTTGCCTGCCAGCACGATCAGATCGGCCAGCGAGACCTTCTTGCCGCCGGACTGGGCGCTGTCGAACGCGGCCTGGATGCCCTCCAGCACGCCGAGCACCTTCGCCAGCTGGTCCGGCTGGTTGGCCGCCCAGTTCCTCTGCGGCTCCAGGCGGATGCGGGCGCCGTTGGCGCCGCCGCGCATGTCGGAGCCGCGGAAGGTGGAGGCGGAAGCCCAGGCGGTGGAAACCAGTTCCCCGACCGACAGGCCGGAATCCAGGATCCTGCCCTTCAGGCTGGCGACGTCCCTGTCATCGACCAGCGCATGATCGCGCTTCGGGATCGGGTCCTGCCAGATCAGTTCCTCGGCAGGCACCTCGGGGCCGAGGTAGCGCGCCTTGGGCCCCATGTCGCGGTGGGTCAGCTTGAACCAAGCCCGGGCGAAGGCATCGGCGAATTCATCCGGATTCTCGTGGAAATGGCGCGCGATCGGTTCATAGATCGGATCCATGCGCATGGCCATGTCGGCATCGGTCATGATGATCGGCCGCTTTGCCGATGCATTCTCCGCGGCGGGGGCCTGGTTGTCGTCGGTCGCCTGCTTCGGCGTCCACTGATTGGCGCCGGCCGGGCTCTTGGTCAGCTCCCACTCGTTGCCGAACAGCATGTCCAGATAGCCCATATCCCATGTCGTCGGGGTCGGGTTCCATGCGCCCTCCAGCCCGCTGCCGATCTGGTCGCCGCCCTTGCCGCTCTTGTAGCTGCTCATCCAGCCCAGGCCCTGCTGCTCGATCGGAGCGGCCTCGGGCTCGGGGCCGACCAGCGCGGCGTCGCCGGCGCCATGGCATTTGCCGAAGGTGTGGCCGCCGGCCGTGAGCGCCACCGTCTCGTAATCGTTCATCGCCATGCGCGCGAAGGTTTCGCGCACATCCCGGCCGGAGGCGACCGGATCCGGCTTGCCTTCCGGGCCTTCCGGATTCACGTAAATCAACCCCATCTGCACCGCAGCTAGCGGGTCTTCCAGGCTCTCGTGCTTGCCGCCATAGCGTTTGTCATCCAGCCAGGCATCTTCCATCCCCCAATAGATATCCTTTTCCGGCTCCCAGATGTCCTCACGTCCGCCGCCGAAACCGAAGGTCTTGAATCCCATCGATTCCAGCGCGACGTTGCCGGTGAGTATCAACAGGTCGGCCCAGGAGATCTTGCGCCCGTACTTCTGCTTGACCGGCCACAACAACCGGCGTGCCTTGTCCAGGTTGACGTTGTCGGGCCAGCTGTTGACCGGTGCAAAGCGCTGGTTGCCGGTGCCGGCACCACCGCGGCCATCGCCGGTGCGGTAGGTGCCCGCAGCGTGCCATGCCATGCGAATGAACATCGGTCCGTAGTGGCCATAGTCCGCCGGCCACCATGCCTGTGAATCGGTCATCAGGTCGGTAAGATCCTTTTTCAGTGCCTTCAGATCGAGACTCTTGAATGCTTCGGCGTAGTTGAAGTCCTCGCCCATCGGACTGGACTTGGCGTAATGCTGGCGCAGGATGTCCAGGTTCAACCGGTTCGGCCACCAGTCCCGGTTCGACGGGCCGCTGCCGGCTGTGTGATGAAACGGGCATTTGCTGTCGGACATGGCGTGACCTCCTTCCGTGCTCAAGAATGTTTTTGAGCCGGAAACCTATGTATAGCCCTTCCGGCGGCCATTTGCCCAACGGGGCTCGAACATATTGATGGCTTTTCAACGCCGAAGCGCGCCGCGGCGGGTGATGCAATCCGGCAGCGGGGGACACGCCGCGCTTGCCTTTGCGGAATTCGCCCGGAAGCATGCCGGGCATGAGCATTTCGTACTCGCTGATCGTGGCCATGAGCGAGAATCGCGTCATCGGGCGCGAGGGCTCGCTGCCCTGGCACCTGCCGGCCGACCTGAAACATTTCAAGGAAACGACGATGGGGCATCCGATCGTCATGGGCCGCCGCAACTTTGACGACATCGGCCGCCCGCTGCCCGGGCGCCAGAACATCGTGCTGACCCGCCAGGAGGATTACACCGCCGACGGTTGCGCCGTCATCCACTCCCCGGAGGAGCTCGAAAGCGTCGTCCCCGACAACAGCGAGGTGATGATCATCGGCGGCGCCGACATCTATGCACTATTCTTTCCGAAGGTAACACGCATGTACATGACGCTGGTGCACGCCGAGATCGAGGGCGACATCTACTTCCCGGCCTTCGGCGTCGGCAAGTGGAAGGAGGCCGCGCGCCAGTTCCACAAGGCCGATGAGGCCAACCGCTACGACTACACCTTCGTGACCATGGAGCGCGCGCAAAAGTGATCGTCGGCCTGCCATGGCGGCACTGGGCCATGCTGACCGTGTTCGCCGCGGCACTGGGCTGGTCGGCCTGGCATCCGAAGGATTTGTTCACCTGGGTGCTGGAGGTGCTGCCGGCGCTGATCGGCATCAGTATCGTCGCCGCCACCTACACGCGCTTTAAACTGTCCGATCTCGCCTACCTGGCCATCCTTTTGCACAGCATGGTGCTGATGGTCGGCGGCCATTACACCTACGCCGAGGTGCCGCTGTTCAACTGGCTGCGCGACGATCACATCGGCCTGGTGCGCAACGACTACGACCGCCTCGGACATTTCGCCCAGGGCTTCTTCCCGGCCATCATCGCGCGCGAGATCCTGCTGCGCCGTTCGCCGCTGGTGCGCGGAAAATGGCTGTTCTTCATCGTCACCAGCATCTGCCTGGCCATCAGCGCCTGCTACGAGCTGATCGAATGGCGGGTGGCGGTGTCCACCGGCGACGAGGCGGTGGCCTTCCTGGCCACGCAGGGCGATCCGTGGGATACGCAGTGGGACATGCTCACGGCCCTGGTCGGTGCCCTGATCAGTCTGTTATTGCTCAGCCGCATCCACGACCGTTCGATGGGAAAAGTGAAAGTCTAGGCCGGACGCTTCAGGCGGATCACCTCACTGAGCATCGCAAACTCGCTGCCGCCCAGTCTGGCGATTGGATCAAGACCTTCCGCATCGACCTTGATCCGGCCCTCGACCGACACATCGACGATGGCATCGTCGATGTAGATATGCTTCACCCGGCCGATGATCAGCGACTGCTTTGACGGCCCGATCTCCCGGATCTCGTAGCGTTCACAGGCATAGGCCACGCGCGCCGCGGCCAGTCTCGGCAGCCTGGAGCCTTCAAACGGCACTGTCTCCAGCCCGGTCTGCTCGATCTCGGACTCCCCGGCCGGCAGGGTGGCGGAGCTGGCGTTCATCGCCTGCAACATCTCGCGATGGGCGATATGGATGACGAAATCATCCCGGTCCTCGATGTTGACGCGCGTATCCTTCAGAGAACCGTCCGGCTTGTGCCCGACCGAGATCAGCACCAGCGGCGGTTCGGCGCACACGGCCGTGAAATACGAGAACGGCGCCAGATTCAGGCGGCCGTTCGCATGCTCCGACAGCACCCAGGCGATCGGGCGCGGGATCAGGGTCTGGATCATCTGAAAATAGGTCTGGCTCGGGGTCAACGCATCGAGATCGAGGATCATCGGCAACTCCTGGGATAACGGCAACCGGCGACCCATGCTGCCTGATTCCGGGCGCACTTTGACCCCTTTTCGCGCATGGACGTGACATTCGCCGCTGCTAGGCTTGCCGCCATGCAAATCCTCCGCTCCTGGCAGGCCGCCGAGGCCACCGAATCCCTGCATGGCGGCGCCGTCACCGTCGGCAATTTCGACGGCGTGCACCTGGGGCACCGGCAGGTGCTGGCCGAGCTGCGCGCCCACGCCGAGGCCGTCCATGGTCCGGCCGTGGCCGTCACCTTCGAGCCGCATCCGCGCGCCGTGCTGTACCCGGAGGAGTCGCCGCGCCGGCTGTGCCATCTGCACGAGCGCCTGGAGCACCTGACCGAGGCCGGCATGGATGCGGTGCTGCTGCTTCATTTCAACCGCGAGCTCGCCGCCTGGCCGGCGGAGCGCTTCGCCCGCACCCTGCACGAGTCCCTCGGCTTCAAGCACATCCACGTCGGCTACGATTTCGCCTTCGGCCATGACCGCCAGGGCCATGCCGATCTGATGCGTCGGCTCGGCGAAACCATGGACTTCACGGTCAGCGAGGCCACCGCCTTCGAGATGCACGGGGCCGTCGTGTCCTCGACGCGCATCCGCTCGGCCATCGAGGCCGCCGATTTCCAACTCGCCGGCGAGCTGCTCGGCCGCCCGTACACGATCTCCGGCCATGTCGGGCCCGGCTGGCAGCGCGGGCGCGCCATGGGCTTTCCCACCGCCAACATCGACGTGGCGGAGCTGGCGCATCCGCCGGCCGGCATCTATGCCGTGCGCGTACGCTGTACCGATTTCGTCGGCGGGGAGAAGCGCTGGGACGGCGCCGCCTATCTCGGCTACCGCCCGACCTTCCAGGGGCGCACACTGATCCTGGAGGCGCACGTGTTCGACGATAGCCCGGACCTGTACCACAAGCGCATCGAGGTCAACTTCGTGCACCGCATCCGCGAGGATCGCGCCTTCAAGGACGCCGACGAGCTGGCGCGACAGATCTCCGAGGACTGCGATGCGGCCCGCCGCATCCTCGCAGAGACATAGACGACGGTGGGACAAGGCGCATGCTTTTGCTTATGCTTCGCAGCCGTTGACCAGACCCCGCCGATAAAGGAATCCGGATAGACCGCATGTCAGACAAGCCCACGTTCGATTACAAACCCACCGTGTTCCTGCCGACCACGGAGATGCCGATGCGCGGCAACCTGCCGCAGGCCGAGCCGAAGCGACTGACCGAGTGGCAAGAGCAGGACCTGTACGGGAAGCTGCGCGCCAAGCGCCACGGCGCCCCGCGCTTCGTGCTTCATGACGGACCGCCGTACGCCAATGGCAACATTCACATCGGCCACGCCGTCAACAAGGTGCTGAAAGACATCGTCGTGCGCTCGCGCAGCATGATGGGCTTCGATGCCCCGTACGTGCCGGGCTGGGATTGCCACGGCCTGCCGATCGAGCTGAAGGTCGAGGAGCAGTTCGCCAAGGAAAAGCGCGCCAAGGAAGACATCCCGGCCGGCGAGTTCCGCACCGCCTGCCGCAATTACGCCGCCGAATGGCTGAACGTACAGCGCCATGAATTCCAGCGCCTCGGCGTCATGGGCGACTGGCACAATCCCTATGTGACGATGGACTTCGACTTCGAGGCCAACACCGTGCGCGAGGTCGGGCGCTTTCTGGCCAACGACGGCCTGTACAAGGGCGCCAAGCCGGTGCACTGGTGCGTCAACGACCGCACGGCCCTGGCCGAGGCAGAGGTAGAATACGAGGAACACACCTCCCACTCGATCTACGTCAAGTTCCCGGCCGGCGAGGATCTGACCGACATCGATCCGGTCCTCGACGGCAAGATCTCGGTGGTCATCTGGACCACCACACCGTGGACCATCCCGGCCAACCTCGCCGTGGCCCTGGGCGCCAACATCGAATATGCCGCCGTGCGCATCACCGATGCGGGCGGCAACGAGAACCTGGAGGCAGGGGAGATCCTGATCGTCGCCGAGGATCTGCGCGCCGACGTCTTGCAGGCCATCGGCGCCCAGGGGGAGGTGGTGGTGCGCCTGCGCGGTTCCGAACTCGAGAACCGCCGTTTCCGCCATCCATATCTCGAGCAGAACGCGCCGATCCTGGTCGGCGAGCACGTGACGCTGGACGCCGGCACCGGCTGCGTGCACACCGCCCCCGGCCACGGCCAGGAGGACTTCGAGATCGGCCGCCGCTACGGCCTTCCGGCGTTCAACCCGGTCGACGACGGCGGGGTATTCCGCCTGGACACGCCGGTGGTCGGCGGCCAGCACGTGTTCAAGGCCAATGCCGTGGTCATCGAGCATCTGCGTGAGGGCGGCTCGCTGCTCGCCGACAGCCGGATCCGCCACGCCTATCCGCACTGCTGGCGTTGCCACAAGCCACTGATCTTCCGCGCCACGCCGCAATGGTTCATCTCGATGGACACCAACGACCTGCGCGCCAAGGCGCTGCAGGCCATCGAGGAGACGAGCTTCATCCCCGAATGGGGCGCCAACCGTATCCGTTCGATGGTCGAATCACGCCCGGACTGGTGCGTGTCGCGCCAGCGCAACTGGGGCGTGCCGATCACCGTCGTCCGCTGCGGCGCCTGCGATTCGTATGCGGTGACCACCCCCGAGGTCATCGAAAACGTGGCCAAGGCCGTGGCCGAGGCTGGCGCCGATGTATGGTTCGCCCGCCCCGTCATCGACTTTCTGCCTGCGGATGCCAGCTGCCCGCATTGCGGCGGCAGGGAATTCGTCAAGGAGACGGACATCCTCGATGTGTGGTTCGACTCGGGCTCGACCCATGCCTGCGTGCTGGAGAAGCGCAAGGAGCTGGGCAGCCCGGCTGATCTGTACCTCGAAGGTTCGGACCAGCACCGCGGCTGGTTCCAGTCCTCATTGCTGGAGGCCGTCGGCACGCGCGGCACCGCCCCGTTCAAGGCCGTGCTGACGCACGGCTTCGTATTCGACAGTTCGGGAAACAAGATGTCCAAGTCGCGCGGCAATGTCATCGCGCCGCAGAAGATCATGGAGCAGATGGGTGCCGACATCCTGCGCCTGTGGGTCGCCGCCAGCGATTATTCAGCCGACATCAATATCTCCCAGGATATCCTGAAGCAGCTGGCCGAGAGCTTCCGGCGCATCCGCAACACCATCCGCTTCATGCTCGGCGGCCTGCATGGTTTCGACCCGGCAGCCGACACCGTGCCGCTGCAGGCTCGCACCGAACTTGACCGCTGGGTGCTGCACCGCCTGGCCCAGGTATCGGCTGCCGTGCGCCAGGGATACGAAAGCTACCGCTTCCACCGCATCCACCAGGAGATCCACAACTTCTGCACCGTCGACCTCGGCGGCTTCTATCTGGACGTGATCAAGGACCGGCTGTATTGCGATACCGAGAGCTCGGCACGCCGGTGCTCGGCCCGGGCCACGTTGTATGACCTGGCCAACCAGCTGGTGCGTCTAATCGCCCCGATCCTGCCGTTCACGGCCGAGGACATCTGGGAGTTCCTGCCGGGCACCCCTAGTGAAAGCGTGCATCTGCAGGACTTCCAGCATGCCACGGACGTGGATGTGCCCGGCGACGCGTGGGAGCGCTTCTTCGCCCTGCGTGAGCAGGTGAACACGTCCCTCGATCAGGCGAAGAAGGAGGGCGTCATCGGCGCCGCCATCGCCGCCCATGTCGAGGTTCCGGGCCTCGACGGCTCCATCGCCGAGGAACTGGGCGAGCCGCTGGAGCAGCTGTTGATCGTCGCCCGGGCGGTGCCCGCCGCAGGCGATGCCGTGCGCGTGAGCAAGGCCGCGGGCGTCAAGTGCCCGCGCTGCTGGATCGTCGGTACGCCGGCCGCGCCGGAACATGCCGAGCACAACGAATTGTGCGGCCGCTGCCTTGAGGCCGTGACCGGAGCGAAATGAATCGCACTACAGCCCAGATGCTGACGTTCGTGCTGCTGGTCGGCCTCGACCAGTGGAGCAAATGGTGGATCGAGCGCCCCGACTTCCATCCGTTCGTCGTCATCCCCGGCTTCTTCAATATCGTGCGCGCCCACAACACCGGCGTAGCCTTCTCGATGTTCGCCAACCTGCCCACCCCGTGGCGGGCATGGCTGCTGCTCGGCGTCACCATCGGCATCGCCCTCGGCGTGCTGCTGTGGTGGCTGAAGGACCGCCACAGCACCGGCCCGACCTCGTGGCTGCTGGTGCTGATCCTGGCCGGAGCGGCCGGCAACATCTGGGACCGTTTTCATCAGGGCTACGTCGTCGATTTCATCCAGTGGTATGTGGTGATCGAAGGCAAGACCTACGCCTGGCCGGCCTTCAATGTGGCCGATTCCTGCATCTCGGTGGGCGTGGTGCTGCTGCTGTTGTCCAGCCTGCGCCGAAGATGAGGCCCTACCGCGGCTCCTGGGTTACCCTGGCCCTGCTTGCCGCCGCCGCCTTCGCCGCCATGGGCGCCTGCGTGCGCATGGCCGCGGCCCACCTGCCGCAATCCGAAGTGGTGTTCTTCCGCAACTTCTTCTCGTTGCTGATGCTGCTGCCGCTGCTCGCCGGCCACCGCGTGACGCTCGCCACCGGCCGTTTCGGCCTGCACCTGTTGCGCGCCGTGGCGGGCCTGTCCGCCATGTATCTGTATTTCCATGCCCTGGCCAACCTGCCGCTGGCCGATGCGCTGTTGCTCAACTACACCTCGCCGCTGTTCGTGTCCCTGGCGGCCGTGATCTGGCTGAAGGAGCCGTCCACACCGCTGCGCCGCCGGGCCCTGCTGCTGGGACTCGCCGGAGTGCTGCTGGTATTCCACCCCTCGTCGCATATCGCCTCACTGTCGGGACTGGCGGGACTCGCCTCCGGCGTGCTGGCAGGCATCGCCCTGACCGCGGTGAAACGGATGTCCGACAGCGAGCCCAGCATGCGCATCGTCGTGTGGTTCGCCCTGCTGGCCAGCATCATCTCGGCGGTGCCGATGGCCGTGGAGTTCGTACGCCCGGATCAGCAGCAGTGGCTGTGGCTGGTAGCCGCCGGCGTCACGGGCAGCCTCGGCCAGTTGGGCATGACGCGCGCCTATGCCCTGGCACCGGCATCGCAGGTGTCGCCGCTCGGTTATGCCAGCCTGATCTTCGCCGGGTTGATCGGCTATGTCGCGTGGGGGGAAAGGCCGGACGCGCTGGGGCTGCTCGGAGCGACGGCCATCATTGGTGCCGGCATCCTGGTGGCGCGTGAGCGCAGCGAACCGCTGCCGAACCCGCCCTCGGCCGTTCCCCTGACGCCGCCGCCGGGCCAGCAGCCCTAGCCAGCGCTGGGTTTCGGCAACCACCCTGTTCCATTACAATGAAAAGGAGAATGGAGCCAGGGGAGGCCGTCATGATCCACAAATCAACACCTGTTCACGCATGCACAATGGCGATGGGTATTGTCATTATGTCCGTAGCGTTGCTTCTTTTACCCATGCCATCCGCCGGTGCCGCCGGTGGCGTCCGGCCCGTGGTGCGTCCGGCAGTGTTAACCGCTCCGCATGCATCCCATATCGACCCGCGGGTCGCGGAGTTCAACCGCGAGCTTGCGGCCTACAAGCAGACCGTCGCCGCGCTGCGGCGCGACACCGAGCGCCTCATGATGCAGGAAAAGAGGCTCGATGCGCTCGTCAGCGACATCAATTCGAGTGCCCAGATGGACATGATCAACCTGCAAAGCCTGATGTCACAACGCCAGACCGCGGTGCAGTTGAGCACCAATATAATCAAATCCTTGTCTGATTCTGCAGATGCGATCGTCCCTAATTTAGGCAAATGATCGACCGCCAAACCGATTCGGCAGTGCCCTAGGCCCGGCACGTCAGCCTTTGGCCTTGGCCGGGCGCATGCGGACGCCGAACATCAGCCGCGCCACGTCCTTGAAGTGCGAAGCGTAGTGCAGTACCAGACCCTCGGCCACCGATGTCGGCAGCTCGCCGACATCGACCTCGTTGGCCTTTGGCAAAATGACCTCGCCGATGCCCAGGCGCTTGGCCGCCAAGAGCTTCTCGCGTACGCCGCCGATCGGCAGCACCTCGCCGGTCAGCGTCAGCTCGCCGGTCATGGCCATCGCCGCCGGCACTTGGTCCAGCGCCAGCGACAGCAGGGCCGTGGCCATGGTGATGCCGGCCGACGGGCCGTCCTTGGGCACCGCTCCCTCCGGCACGTGCATGTGCACGAAAGCCTTGTCGAAAAAGGACGCATCGCCGCCGAAGCGCCCGAGATTCGAGCTGACATACGAATAGGCGATATCGGCCGATTCCTGCATCACCTTGCCCAGCTGGCCGGTGAGCTTCAGGCCTCGGCTGTCGCGGTGGGCCACGGTGGCCTCCAGCGTCAGCGTGGTGCCGCCCATGGCCGTCCAGGCCAGGCCCGTGGCCAGGCCGACGCCCAGCTTGACGGCCTGCGCGCGGAAGCGCGGTTTTCCGACGTAATCCTCGAGCTCCTTCACGCCGATGTGCACCGGTGCCGCCTTCGGTGATTCGGCCAGCTTGCGCGCCACCTTGCGCAGGATCTTCTTCAGCAGCTGCTCGAGCCCGCGCACGCCGGGATCGCGCGCATAGTCCTCGACCAGATGCGTCAGGGCCGCCGGGCTCAGCACCACCTCCTTTTTGCTCAGCGCATGCGCGGCCAGTTGCGCCGGCCACAGGTGCCGGCGAGCGATCTCCACCTTCTCCGAGGCCATGTAGCCGGGCAGGCGGATGATCTCCGCCCGGTCCAGCAGCGGCGGCGGCACGGTGTCGAGCTGGTTGGCGGTCAGCAGGAACAGCACACGCGACAGATCGAAGCGCACGTCCAGGTAATGATCCATGAAATCGGAGTTCTGCTCCGGATCGAGCACCTCCAGCAGCGCCGAAGCCGGATCGCCGCGGAAATCCGTGCCGATCTTGTCCACCTCGTCGATCATGATCACCGGATTGGCCACCTCCACGCGCTTCAGCGCCTGGATCAGCTTGCCCGGCATGGCGCCGATATAGGTACGCCGGTGCCCCTTGATCTCCGCCTCGTCGCGCATGCCGCCGACCGAGAAACGGTAGAACGGCCGGCCGACCGCCTCGGCGATGGCCCGGCCCAGCGAGGTCTTGCCGACACCCGGCGGGCCGACGAACAGCACAATGGAGCCACCGACCTGCTGCTTACGGCTGCCGACGGCGATGAACTCGAGGATGCGGTCCTTGACGTCATCCAGGCCCGAATGGTGCTTGTTCAGGGCAGCAGAGGCCGATTTCAGGCTGAAGCGATCCTTGGTGAACTTGCCCCAGGGCAGGCTGACCAGCCAGTCCAGATAGTTGCGCGTCACGCCGTATTCCGGCGAGCCCTGATCGAGGGTGGAAAGCTTGGTCATTTCTTCGTCGAAGACCTTCTGCGCCTCCTCCGAGAACACCAGGCCCTCGGCCCGCTTCTTCAGCGTCTCCAACTCCTGTTCGCGCGGGTCCTGGTCCATGCCCAGTTCGCGGCGGATCTCATGCAACTGCTCGTGCAGGAAGAACTTGCGCTGCTGAGTGGATACCTTCTCCTCGATGTTTTCCCGGATACGGCGCTGCACCTTGCTGACGTTAAGCTCGCGGTTCAGCAGCGAGATCACCTTCTTCAGGCGGTCGAAGATCGGATAGGTGGCCAGGATATCCTGCAGCTCCTTTCGGTCGGCAGTGGTGAGGCTGGCTGCGAAATCGGCCAGGCGGTGCGGTTCGTCGACGCCGACACGGGATGCGAACAGGCGCAGCTCCTCCTCGTACAGCGGATTGTGCTTCAGAAGCTCCTTGATGGTGTTGATGACCGCCACCGTATAGGCGCGGATCTCCAGGTTATCCTTGTAGGAGGTTTCATAATGATAATGCACGCGGGCGCGCAGCGGCTGGCCCTCGATGAAGGATTCGATGCGGAAGCGGTTCAGGCATTCGACCACCAGGTGCAGGCTGTGTCCCTCAAGCTCCACCGCCTTGACCACCTTGGCCACGACGCCGACATCGTACAGGTTACCCGACTCGAACGGCTTCGCCTCGTCGCGCAGCAACACCAGTCCGACATGATGCTCGTGCCGCTCGGCCAGCTGCTTCATGCTGTCGATGATCTCCTGGCCCTCGTAGACCAGCGGCACCACCAGCCCGGGAAACAGCGGCCGGTTGGACAGCGGCAGCAGGGTCAGATACGGCGGCAGCACCTCGCTGGCCACGGCAACGCGGCCTTCCTCGGGCTGTGGCTGCCCGGTGGAAGATGGATTGATAATTTCGGAATCAAGGGCCTCATCACTCATGCCTTCTATGTAAGGTCAAAGAGGTGGTGCTTTCAAGGCTTGAATTTTCACCCGCCAGTCCCCACATTGCTATGCGATTCATCCCACGACGGAGGACGATCATGCGCTGGTTCAAAGGCATTTTCCTGCTGATTATTGCCAATTTCCTGATCTTTCTGACCCTGTCGATCACCGGCACCGTGCTGATCCAATTCGTGCTGCCGGCCTTCGGCATCAAGTTGCACGGCTTCGCCACGATGCAGTTCGCCTGGGCCGCGGTGTTCGGCTTCGGCGGCGCCTTCATCTCCCTGATGCTGTCCAAGCCGATGGCCAAGCGCATGTACCGCATGCAGGCGGTGACCGATCCTTCCACGCCCAAGGAACGGCTTGTGTACAGCACCGTACAGGAGCTGGCGCGCCGTGACGGCGTGCGCATGCCCGAGGTATGGGTGTACTGGGACGATACCCCGAACGCGTTCGCCACCGGGCCGGGCAGCAACCATTCGATGGTGGCGGTGTCTTCGGGTCTGGTGAACGCGCTCGATGACGACGAGGTGAAGGCCGTGCTGGCGCATGAGATGGGGCATGTCAGCAACGGCGACATGGTTGCCACCACCCTGCTGCAGGGGCTGATGAACACCTTCGTCTATTTCCTGGCAAGCTCCATTGCGCGTATGGCGGCCAGCGCCGGCTCTCGCGACGGCGAACCGAACATGCTGGTGTATTTCGTCGTCGATATCGTGCTGCAGATTCTGTTCTCCATCCTGGCCATGATCGTTGTCATGTGGCATTCCCGCCGCCGCGAGTTCCGCGCCGATGCGCATGCTGCGCACCATTACGGCGCCGATGCGATGATCCGCGCCCTGCAGAAGATCGAGGCCATCGCGCAGCGCACCGAGCCGGCCGAGGAGCAGCAGCGCGGCGGCCTGGCGCCGCAGGACGCGCTGGCCACGCTGAAGATCCACGGCGGCATGGCGGGGCTGTTCGCCAGTCACCCGCCGACCGAGGCGCGCATCGCCGCCCTGCGCCATCTGCACTAAACCAGCGTGGGAAGGGTGCGGGTACGCCGGATCCTGCCCTCCATCGGCGCACGCCGTGTCACAATCCGGCGGTTGGCAGATATCCATGCCTGCATCTAGGATGCATGGACGATGAAGCATCAGACGGCAGCCATCCTGGTTATCGGCAATGAGGTTCTGTCCGGCCGCACGCGCGACGCCAACGCCTGGCTCGCGGCCAAGCGTCTGTTCGAGAACGGCTGCCGCCTGCAGGAAATCGCCGTGGTGCCGGACCACCTGGACGCCATCGCCGAATCACTGAACCGCCTCCGCCGGCACGCGGACGCCGTGATCACCAGCGGCGGCATCGGCCCCACGCATGACGACATCACGCTGGAGGCGGTGGCAGCGGCCTTCGGGATACCTCTGGTCGAGGATGGTGCCATCGTGCGTATCATGGCGGAACGCTTCGGCCCCGAAGGCCTGAATGAATCCCGCCGGCGCATGGCGATGATGCCCGAAGGGGCGCAGCTGATCCGCTGCGACAAGACCATCGCGCCGGGGGCGCATATCGACAATGTCTATGTGCTGGCCGGCGTGCCGGAGATTTTCGCCTCGCAACTGGATACCATCCTGCCGGAGTTCGGCGGTACGCCGTATATGCGCCGCGAGATCGAGGTGCCGATACGCGAAAGCCTGTTCGCACACGAACTGGAATCGATCCAGCGACAGTTCTCGGATGTGGAGATCGGCTCCTATCCCAGCCACTTCACCCATCCGCCTGCCGGCAAGATCTGTCTCAGCGGCCGCGATGCGATGCGCCTGGAGGCGGCGGAATCGGCCGTGCGCGCCATGCTCTCAGCACTACCGCAGGACTAAATCAGAAGCATCAGTCCGACTGGCTGACCTCGAGGATCGGAATCAGTCTCATCGGCTGGATCGGGGCATCGGACAGGCGCTTTTCCATCGCCACTTCGTCGCAATCGGCGAACTTGGCGCAGTGCACGCACACGGTCCACACCTTGTGGGGCAGGGTTTCCTTCAGCACCTGGGAATAACCGAGCCGCGCGAAAAAATCCGGCACATAGGTCAGGGCGAAAATGCGTGCGATACCCAACCCGGCAGCCCACTGCTCGGCCGCCTCGATCAGTAAGCGCCCGATCTGTTTCTTCTGATGATCCGGCTGCACCACCAGCGAGCGGATCTCCGCCAGATTCGAGCCGTAGATGTGCAGGGCCACCGTGCCCACGGCCGCACCGTCATACTCGGCCACCACGATTTCCTGCAGGTGCTGGTACAGATCGTCGTGCGCGCGCGGCAGGATGATCCCCTTATCGGCGAAGGGTTGCAGCAGGGCATGGATCGCCCCGACATCGTCGGTTTCGGCCATGCGCACGGTGATGCGATGCTCTGTCATGCCGGCTGCCCTTGGCCGCGTGCCAGCATCTGGGTGGCATGCGCCCGACCCTGGCTGTCGGTGCCGCCGAGCATGCGTGCGATCTCATCCAGGCGTTCGCCGTCGGCCAGGGTTTCCACCCGCGTGACCGTGCGCTCGCCCTCGATCTTCTTGATGCGTACCTGATGCTGCGCACAGGCAGCCACCTGGGGCAGATGCGACACCACCAGCACCTGCCGCTCCCGCCCCATGGCCGCCAGCAGCTCGCCGACGCACCAGGCCGTTTCGCCGCCGATGCCGACATCGACCTCGTCGAATACCGCCACATGCGGGGCCTGCGCCAATGCGCCGCATCCCTTCAGGGCCAGCACGAAGCGCGACATCTCACCGCCCGAGGCGATGGCCGCCAGTTCCCGGAACGGCTCGCCCGGATTCGACGAAGCCATGAAACGCACCGCATCTAACCCCTGCGCGCTCCACGCGGCCCCACCATCTCCGGGCTCCACGTCGATGCGCACCTGCATACCCTTCAGGGCCAGCCGATCGAGGAATGGCCGCAGCTCCGCGGCCAGTTCCGCCGCCGCCTTACCGCGCGCCGCGCTCAGCGCCGCTGCCGCCTGCCCGTACTCGGCCGCCGCCGCCGCCTGCTCTGCGCGCAGGCCCTCCTCATCCCAGCCCGCCGTATCCAGCCGGGACAGGGCCTCCTCCCATTCGCGCATCCGGGCGAGCAGTCCGTCCTCGTCGGTCTGGTGCCGGCGCATGGCATCGTGCATATCCATCAGGCGCGTCTCGGCAACACGCAGAGCCTGTTCGTCGAACGAGGCATCCATGGCATGGCGCAACCGGTATGCCACCTCGCCGAGCAGCGCGTCGGTCTGGTCAAGCAGTTCCATGCCCTCCTGCAATTCAGATTGGTAGTCGGCCACGTCGGACAGGGCGTGCCGGGCTCCGGCCAGAAGCGCGCGCGCATCCGGATCGCCGTCCTCCAGCAATGCCAGGGCGCGGGTCGCTGCCTCCTGGATCTGGGCGAAATGCCGGCCCTGATCCACCTCGGCCTGCAGCGTCTCCACCAGTCCCTGCTCGACGCCGATCTCGGCCAGGCGAGCCAGCTCATCGCGCATCCATTGCTCCTGGCGCCCACTGTCGGAGCGCTCGGCCTGCAGCGCCGCCAGTCGTTCTCCGGTCTGGCGCCAGCGCTCATAAGCCGCTGCCACCGTCCGGCATAGGCCGTCGGGCAGGCGGGCATCGACCAGTTGGCGCTGGAAATCCGGACGCAGCAGCGCCTGGTGTTCATGCTGGCCGTGCAGGTCGAGCAGCAAATCGCCGATCTGCTGCAGCAGGCGCACCGGCGCCGGTGTACCGTTGACATAGGCGCTGGATTTGCCGTCGGCCTTGATGACGCGGCGCAGGATCAGCGCCTCATCGGCTTCGATGGCCTGCTCCGCCAGCAGCGATACCAGGCGGGCATCGTCACAGTTCAGGGTGGCCACCACCTCGGCCTGCTTGGCGCCATAGCGCACCCATTCCTGGCTGGCCCGGGCCCCGAAGGCCGCCCCCAGGGCATCGACGAGAATGGACTTGCCGGCGCCGGTTTCTCCGGTGAATACGGTCATGCCTGGGCCCAGGCTCAGGCTCGCCTCGTCGATCAGCGCGAATTCGCGGATGAGCAGTTCGCTCAGCATCAGAGCAGGCTGTGTCTATTCCTGGGCGTGGCCGGCCCATAACAGCTTGGAGCGCAGCACCTCGAAATAATGCCGCTCCGGTAGATAGGCCAGCGATACCGTGCCGGCACGGTCCACCTGGATGCGGTCACCGGCGCACAGTTCGTGATGCACCTGTCCGTCGAGATTCAGCGCCGCTGGTTCCGGGCTGTCGGTCAGGATCAGCTCGATACTGGCGGAGGCGGGCAGCACCACCGGGCGATTGGACAGCACATGCGGGCAGATCGGCACCACACTGATCGCCGCCACCTCCGGATGCACGATGGGGCCGCCGGCCGACAGGGCATAGGCGGTAGAGCCGGCCGGGGTGGCGAGCACCAGGCCGTCGGCGCGCAGCCGGAACATGAAATGGCCGAACACGTGCATCTCGAACTCGATCATGCGCGGATGCACATTGCGCTGCAGCACCACATCGTTGATGGCATGGCCCGAGTCCAGTGCCTGGCCGTCACGCCAGGCCTGCGCCTGCAGGCTGAAATGCGTCTTGATCTTGGCATGGCCTGCCAGCACCTGCTCCACCACCTCCCGCATGTTGCCGGCGGCGGCTTCGGTCAGGAAACCGAGGCGCCCGAGATTGATGCCGAGGATCGGCGTATCATGGCCGATGAAGCGCCGCGCCACGTGCAGCAGCGTACCGTCGCCACCCAACACCACCATCAGGTTCACCCGTTTCGGCATCTCAACCAGCGGCAGCTCGTCGAATCCGGGTACGGTGCTGTCAACCAGCACTTGACGTCCCTGCTGCCGTAGCCAGTCGATCAGCTCGCAGGCCATGGCTTTGGCCCGTTCATCATGTGGCTTGGCGCTGACGCCGATCGTACGCATCTACTTTACCGGCCCTTTCCAGTCCTTGGGTTGCAGGTGGCACAGAAAACATTGGCCGCCCTTGATATGTCCCTTGGGCTGCGGACGCACGCCGTTGGGGCCATGGCAATGCATGCACTGGGCACGCGAGGTCGCCGTGCGGTGCACCATATCGTCCGGGGTCGGCTTGGTTGTCTTTTTGCTGCTGGTAAACACCAGGGTCAGCACCACCGCCCCGACCAGGGCCAGGAAGATCGCGTCCCTCTTGCCCGGTTTCCAGCGCTGTTTGTTCTTCGACGTGTCCATCCGTCACTCCCTTGCTGCAGCCGCATGGCAGGCGCTAGTAGTATGCCAAACCCTAGCGTCGTGCAAGCGGCTTGACTCTATCCGTATTTTATTAATGGTTGATCCAAACCGACTTCGACCCAACCCTTGAACAAACTGGAATGAAGTGGTCTACAATACCCGCTACCCATAAGGAGGAACCCCCATGTCTTTCGAACTGCCGCCACTGCCTTATACCCAGGATGCTCTGGAGCCGCATATCTCGGCCGAAACCCTTGAATACCACCACGGCAAGCATCACAGCACCTATGTCGCCAACCTGAACAAGCTGACCGAGGGCACGGACAATGCCGGAAAGTCGCTGGAAAAGATCATCAAGAGTGCGAGCGGCGGCCTGTTCAACAACGCCGCGCAGGTCTGGAACCACACCTTCTACTGGAATTGCCTGTCTCCCAGCGGTGGAGGCTCCCCCACGGGTGCGCTGGCTTCGGCCATCGACGATACCTTCGGCAGCTTCGATGCCTTCAAGGATAAATTCTCCACCTCCGCTGCCACGAACTTCGGTTCCGGCTGGACTTGGCTGGTCAAGGACGCCGCGGGCAAGCTGGCCATCGTCAACACCTCGAATGCCGGCTGCCCGATCACCGATGGCGTCACGCCGGTACTGACCTGCGATGTCTGGGAGCACGCCTATTACATCGACTACCGCAACGCACGGCCGAAATATGTCGAGGCCTTCTGGAAGCTGGTAAACTGGGAGTTCGCTGCCGCCAACTTCGGCTGAGCCCGGCTTTGCGCGATGAAAAAGAGCGGCCTCCGGGCCGCTCTTTTTCATGCACTCTTCACCTTGCCGGCCAATCATTCCCCGTGCATCCGCCTTCAGGAGAGGAGACAACATGAAACTGCTGACCGACCACCGGCTGACCATTGCCGCCGGATTCATCCTTGCCGCGGTACTGATCGGCATCGGCATCGCCCATAGCGGCGCCGTTCCCGACATCTACGACTTGGCCCGTTGGGGCCACTTCCTGGCCGGCATCACCTGGGTCGGCCTGCTGTACTTTTTCAACTTCGTGCAGGCACCGGCGATGGCCTCCTTCTCGGCCGAGACCAAGGCCGAACTGTTCAAGGAAGGCGGTTTTGCATTCCGGGCGTTGTGGTGGTTCCGCTGGGCGGCGATGTTTACGCTGCTGTTCGGCGGCATCCTCTACATGCACCTGGCCGCAACGCATGCCGAGGGTTGGGATATCCGCATCGGCGCCACATTCGCCATCATCATGTGGTTCAACGTCTGGTTCATCATCTGGCCGGCGCAGAAACGGGTGCTCGGCATTGTCGCGGCCGGGGCCGAGGCGAAGGCCGCCGCCGGCAGGCGTGCCCTGATCGCCAGCCGCAGCAATGTCCTGCTATCGATCCCGATGCTGTTCTTCATGGCCTCCAGCGCCCATTTCCCGATCTTCAACTGATCGAACGGAACCGCCCGCGGTTATGCGGGGGGCGCTTGGGCACCCCTTTCTGTTGCTGCCTATAGCGCTTTGCTATGCTGGCTTACCGACCGACCGGAGGCCGAATGAACGCGTGTCCTTTGAGTGACGAAAAAATCCTCGAATCGTGGGGGAAGAATGCCGTGCCGTGGACCGCTGCGGTACGTGAGGGGCGTATCGATAGTCGCAGACTGGTGACCGATCAGGCGATCGTCGATGCGATCCTCGACTGTTCACCGCGCTCGGTGCTCGATGTTGGTTGCGGCGAGGGATGGCTCGTGCGCGAACTGGCCCGGCACCGCATCGAAGCGAAAGGCGTGGACGCCATCGATCAGCTCATCGAAGCAGCTCGAGAGGCGGGGGGCGGGGATTTTCGCGTGCTGTCCTACGAACAGATCGCGGCCGGCGAGCTTGTGACTTCGGTCGATGCGATCGTTTGCAACTTCTCGCTGCTCGGCAGGGAATCGGTCGAGGGTGTATTCGCGGCCGCGCCGTCGCTGCTGAACCCGCGCGGCTCGTTGATCGTGCAGACGCTGCATCCAGCCATGGCATGCGGCGAGCTGCCGTACCGGGATGGCTGGCGGCAGGGTTCGTGGTCCGGGTTCGGTGCCGTTTTCTCCGATCCTGCGCCGTGGTATTTCAGAACGCTGGAAAGCTGGACACGGCTGTTCGCGGATTACGGCTTCCGGCTCATCGAGTTGCGCGAACCGGTACATCCCGATTCGCAGCAGCCGGCATCGGTGATTTTCATCGGGCAGCGTCTGGCGCCGTGACGATGCGCACCCGCCTTGCCGGAGCCACTGCCATCCTCGGCCTGGGATGGTCGCTGATCGTGCCCGCGAAGGTGCAAGCGATCCCGGCCTTTTCGCGCCAGATTCACGCCGATTGCCGCACCTGCCATTTCCAGGGCATGGGGGCGCTGAACGCCTACGGTCGTGCCTTCGAGATGAACGGCTTCAGGGAAACCAAGGAAATGCATCAGCAGCGCCTGCAGCGCTCGAAGAAGCGTCGGGAGACGAGGGAAAAAGAGAAGGGCCGTGCCGAGCGCTGACACCCCAGCACTTTTCTTTGGGACAGTCTGACCGTACCGTTCCGCCATGCACAGACCGAAAGCCGTATTGCTCGACCGCGATGGCGTGATCAACTTCGATTCTCCGGATTACATCCTGACCCCGGAGCAGTGGCGGCCGATTCCCGGCAGCCTGCAGGCCATCGCCGCCCTGACCCATGCCGGCATTCCCGTGGCCATCGTCAGCAACCAGTCGGCGCTCGGCCGAGGCATGTTCGATGCCGCCACGATGCAGGCGATCCACGATCGGATGATCGCCGCCGTCGAGGCGGCCGGCGGCCGCATCGCCCACACCGCCTACTGCCCGCATGCACCGGAGGATGGTTGCGACTGCCGCAAGCCCAAGCCTGGCTTGCTGATCGACGCGTTGCAGGCGCTGGGCATTACCGACGCAAAAGACACGATCATGGTCGGCGATTCGGCGCGCGACGTGGAGGCGGCAGTGGCCGTCGGCGTCCGTCCGGTGCTGGTACGCACCGGTTATGGAGATGTTCAGACCATCCTGTCCAAGTCCCGGCGCCTGGTACCGGACATCCGCGTCTACGATGATCTGGCCGCGGCCGTCGGCACCTTGCTGCAGGAGGCAACATGCAGCTGATCCGCTCCACGCTGTTCAATGGGGTGTTCTTCCTGCTCACCGGCGTATTCTCCTTGCTGCTGATCGCCTCCCGTCCGTTCGGCTTCGCGGCCGCCTGGTTCTGGGGGCGGGCGTGGACCGCCCTGATCCTTGGCTCGCTGCGCCTGATCTGCGGCGTGCGCGTGGTCATCGAAGGCCGCGAACAGCTGCCGGATATCCCCTGCGTGGTCATGTCCAAGCACCAGTCGGCATTCGAGACCATCGCCATGCCCCGCCTGATCCCTCCCTTCGTCTGGGTGCTCAAGCGCGAACTGTTTTACATCCCGATCTTTGGCTGGGCCCTGTGGGCGCTGAACGCCATCGCCATCCGGCGCAGTCAGCCGCGCGAGGCACTGAAGCAGGTGCTGACGCAGGGCAAGCGCTTCCTGGAACAGGGGCGCTGGGTGGTGATCTTCCCGGAGGGCACGCGCTCGACACCGGGCAAAAGCGGCCAGTACCAGGCCAGCGGCATCATGCTGGCCCAGCAGGCGGGGGTGGGCATCCTGCCGATGGCGCACAATGCCGGCCAGCACTGGCCGAAGCACGGCTTCGTCAAGCGCCCGGGCACCATCCGTGTGCGGTTTCTGCCTTACATCTCCGCCGAAGACGTCCAGGCCACCAAGCGCGGCGAGTTGCTGCAGCGGTTGCAGATGGAGATCGAATCGACCACCCGGGAACTGGAGGCGGCCGGCTAGACCCGCCTGCTACAGGATGGCCAGCACGGCCTCCGGCGGACGGCCGAGGGCGGCCTTGTCGCCGTTGATGACAATGGGGCGCTCGATCAGGATCGGATGGCGCACCATCAGATCGATCAGCTGGGCGCGACTGCGCCGTTTGCCCTTGACCAACTCCTTGTAGACATCCTCTCCCTTGCGCATCAGCGCCTCGGGCTCCATGTCCAGCGCCTTGAGGATGCGATCCAGCTCCACCGCATCGGGTGGCGTCTTCAGATACTCGACGACCTCGGGCTCAATGCCCTGCGTCTGCAGCAACGCCAACGCCTGGCGGGATTTGGAACAGCGGGGATTGTGCAAGATGCGAATGGTCATGGTTACTCCTGATTTCCAATCAAATCGGTTCGAGTGCCGCATACTTCAGCATCAGGCGCTTGATGCCGGCCTGACGGAACTGCACGGTGACGCGCATGGCGTCGCCCGCCCCCTCCAAGGCAAGGATCACGCCCTCGCCGAAGGTGGGATGGCGCACGCCGGCGCCGAGGTTGAGCCCCGGGGGCACCGGGGTGGCCACTGCGGCCGGCATCGCCGCCCCTTCGTCGCGGCCCAGCACCTCCGGCGGAATCTGGCGCAGAAAGCGGCTCGGCTGGGGATAGGTCATGTCGCCGAAGAAGCGGCGTACGCGTGCCGAGGTCAGCATCAGATGGTTGCGCGCACGCGTAATGCCGACATACAAAAGCCGCCGCTCCTCGGCTACCCCGGCCTCACCCTCGTCCAGCGCCCGCTGGTGCGGCAACAGCCCCTCCTCGACGCCGGCCAGCACCACCGTATCGAATTCCAGGCCCTTGGCCCGGTGCAGGCTCATCAGCGACACGCCTTCCTCCTCATCCTCGCCCTGTTCCTCACCAGTCTGCAGCAATGCCGCCCGGTCCATGAACTCCACCGGGCTCAAACCTTCGGCCAGCGACATCTCGATATACTGCTGTAGCGTACGCACATTCTCGCGGCGCGACTCGGCCTCGAGTTCTCCGTGCGCCTGCAGCACCTGGTCATAGCCCACCGCCTCAAGGATGGCGCCCATCCCCCGGTCCGGCATGTCTTCGATGTGCGAGCGCAACGCCTGCAGCTCACGTGCCAGTTCCACCAGCTTCGCGGCCGGCCCGATTCCGCCCTCAGCCTGCGTATCGAGCCAGTCGGCGGCGCGCAGGCCGGAGGCGGACACTTGCGCGGCCAGCTGTTCCTGGCCCTTGGCGCCGATGCCACGCTTGGGCGTATTGCAGATGCGCAAGAGGTGCATGTGATCACCACAGCGGTTCAGAATGGCCCAGTAGGCCAACGCATCCTTGATTTCCATACGCTCGAAGAAGCCAACGCCACCGATGATGCGGTACGGAACACCCTGCTCGCGCAGCACCTGCTCCAGCGGCAGCGACTGGCGGTTGGATCGGTACAGCACCGCCATGTCGGCCCAGGGCACCCCATGGCGGTGGCGATCCTCCAGGCAGCCCAGAATCTTTCTCGCCTCGTCGTATTCGTCGTGACAGATGCGCCAGAGCGGCCGTTCCCCGGCCCCGCGCGTCGGCTTCAGCTGTTTCTCGTGCCGTTCGGGATTGGCGCGGATCACCGCATTGGCCAGCTTGAGGATGGCACCGTGCGAGCGGTAGTTCTGCTCCAGTCTGTGCACCTCGGCCCCTGGCCACACCTGCTCGAATTCGAGGATGTGGCGCACATCCGCGCCCCGCCAGCCGTAGATCGACTGGTCATCATCGCCGACGACCGTGAGGTTGCCGTGCCCGCGACACAGCAGCGTCAACCACTGGTGCTGTGCCGGGTTCGTATCCTGGTATTCGTCGACCAGCACATAGTCGAAGCGTGAACCCAGCGCCGCCGCCACATCCGGTGCATCCTGCATCAGGCGCACCACGTTCAGGATCAAATCGGAGAAATCCATGCGCTCGAGATTTCGGAGCGCCTGCTGGTACTCCGTATACAGCCCGCCGAGGTCGATGCCGTTCCACATCTGCTCCGGTGCCTGTTCCGGCGTCAGCCCCGCGTGCTTGCAGTGTTCGATCCAGACCAGCAGATAGCCCGGATGCAGGCGTTCGCTGTCGATGTTGCGAGCCTTCAGCAGGCGCTTGACCAGCGTCTTCTGGTCATCGGCATCGATGACCTGGAAATCGCGGGGAAAACCGAGACGCTCGGCATAGCGGCGCAGGAAACGCAGGGAAATGGCATGAAAGGTGCCGGACACCACGCCGCCGCCATCGTCCCCGATCAGCATCGAAAGCCGGTGCTTCAGCTCCGCCGCCGCCTTGTTGGTGAACGTCACGGCCAGGATGCGGTGCGGGGCGATGCGTCGGCTGCTGATCAGATGGCCGATGCGGTGCACGATGGTGCGGGTCTTGCCCGATCCGGCCCCGGCCAGGATCAGCTGCGGCCCTTCGCCAGCCTCCACGGCGCGCTGTTGTGCCGGGCTCAATTCAGCCATGTTCGCCCGCTGACTCCTCGCCATGCTTGACGATCAGCGCATGGTAGGTCGAGAACACGGCATTGCGTGACAGGATGCCGAGCACGCGGCGGGGGTTGTCGTAGGCCACCACCGGCATTTGTTCGAAGCTCTCGCGGTCGAACATATTGATGGCCTGCAACAGGTTGCCGTCCTCGGAGATCACCGAGATGTTGCGGTTGGCCACCTCGCTGGCCAGCACGATGTGATCCAGCGTCGGATCGAGCAGCCACTGCTGCAGGTCGCTGAAGGTGACGATGCCGATCATCAGACCATCGTCATCCACCACCTGCACGCAACCCTTGCCGGAAGACACATAGACCCTTTTCAGCTCCTCCAGCCTGGCATGCTCCGACACCTCCGGCGTCGAGCGCCAGGGAATCTTGCGCACCGGCACGGCACGCATCCAGGAGCGCTCCCGCGTCCAGGCCGTGTCGATGCCCTTGGCCTCCAGCACCTCGGTGAACACCGATTCGTTGCCGAAGGCGCGCTTGACCAGCGTGGCCACGATGCAGGAGGCCATCAGCGGCACCATGATGTGGTAATCACCGGACATCTCGAACACCATCAGGATCGTCGTCATCGGCGCCTGCAGGGCGGCGGCCATCATGGCGCCGGCCGCCACCAGCGCATAGCCGCCGTAGGTCTCGGAGATGAACGGCATCAGGTGATGGACCACGCCCCCGTACAGGGCGCCGGCGGTGGCGCCGATGAAGATCGACGGACCGATCTCGCCGCCGCCGAAGCCGCCGGCGGCGCACAGCGCAGTGGCAAACACCTTGGCCGCAAGCACCGCCGCCAGGAACACGGTGACCGGCAACGCCCAGTGCAGCAGCGTCGGGTCAAGGCGCTCCCACAGCATCGAATCGACGGTGCCATAGCCAACCGACATGATCTGGGGAACAACGAGGGCGCACAGACCCAACACCAGACCCGCCGCTGCCGGCCGATAAACCGGATTCGTAACAAAGGAATCCAGCCGCCGGCGGATCGGCGGCATGATCTTGATCCAGGAAACGGCCAGCAGGCCGCAGAAAACGCCGAGGCCGACATAGAGCGGAATCTCCCAGCCCGAAACCAGGCGGTATTCGGGGATGGTGAAGGCCGGGAAATTGCCCAGCTCGGCGCGCGTGATCACCGTGGCGATCACGGAGGAGATGACGATGGGGCTGAAGGTGCTGATCGCATAGTCGGCCAGGATCACCTCCAGCGCAAACAGCACGCCGGCGATGGGGGCATTGAACGAGGAGGCGATGCCGGAGGCCACGCCGCAGCCGATCAGGGTGCGCATCTGCTGCTCGCTCAGTTTCAGGCGCTGGCCGATGTGGGAGGCAATGGCGGCGCCCAGGGCCACCGTCGGACCCTCGCGGCCGGCACTGGCGCCGCTGCCCACACCGAGAATGGAACTGACGGTATCGCTGGATGAATGCCGACCATCGATGCGCCCACTGCGTTCGGACAGGGATTCGAGCACGCCGGCCACGCCGCGAGCCTGCCCAGCCGGCAGCCAGCGGGTGTTGATCCAGCCTGCGGCCAGGCCACCGAGCACCGGTGCGGCGATGTAGATGTACCAGGGGAGGGTATGCATCGCATTCTCCCAAATGCGTTGCTTGGTCCATGCCAGGCTCACCCATTCGATGCCGAAGCGAAGCAACAGGGCGCCGTAACCGGATAGGATGCCGACCAGGATCGCCAGACCGCTCAGGTACAGCGTATCCTGTTCATGCACCCAGACCGACAAGCGCGAACGCAGGCGACGCATCCCAGGCATCACCCCCGCAATCCGCTCCTCCACCTGACGGATTTTGTTCAGCATGCGAGCATTGAAGCGGGACGAAGCCCCGCATGCAAGCAATCGCTGTCATCCGAGCCGCCTGCCGCTAACATCCGCCGCATGTTGTCCATCCTGTTCGGCATGGCTGCCATTATACTGGTCGGTATCGGCTGGCGCCTGTTTCTCAGTGGCAGCTTAGCGGAAACCGTGCGCGCGCACCTGGCGCAAGCCGTCTATCAGGTATTCCTGCCGGCGCTGGTGCTGCACGTGATGTGGCAGACACCGGTCAACCTGAATGCCGTGCGCATCCCCGTCGTCGCCGCGGCCTGCGTACTGCTGAGCCTGCTCGCCGCCGCCATGATCTACGGCAACGGCAGGCTGGTCCGCGCCTTCATGGGCGGCCGTCACCGTGCCAAGCCCTCCATCGGGGCGCTACTGCTCGCCGCCGCCTTCGGCAATTTTACCTACCTCGGCCTGCCGGTGCTGACCCAGACCTTCGGCCCCTGGTCACAGTTCGTCGCCATCCAGTTCGACCTGCTCGCCAGCACCCCGTTGCTGTTCACAGTCGGCGTCCTTGTCGCCAGGCATTTCGGTACCAAGGCCGGCACAGCGCATCTGCTCCTGGATTTGGCGCGCGTGCCGGCATTATGGGCCGCCGCTGCCGGCCTTATCCTGAGTATCCTGTCCGTCCACCAGCCAACATGGCTGGATCATACCCTGGCCACGCTGGGATCGGCGGTGGTACCGCTGATGCTGGTATCGGTCGGCATGGCCATGCGCTGGCAGTCGGGTTGGGCCGGGCGCATCCCGGTGCTGTTCCCGGCGCTGGTGATCCAACTGGCGCTGATGCCGCTGATCGCCTGGGGCATGTGCCATATCGTCGGCATGCCGGCCAGGCTGCGCACGCCGGTATTGGTCGAAGCGGCCATGCCGAGCATGGTGCTGGGCCTGGTGTTCTGCGACCGTTTCCGGCTCGATTCCGGCCTGTATGCCGAGGCCGTGACCGTGTCCACCGCCATGTCCATGCTGACCCTGCCCGTCTGGCTGGCTATGCTGGGCTGATCTAAAAGCGCCGTTCCGGCTATTTTGTGGCAGGGCTCACCGTTTCCGCCCAGCCGGACGATTACAAACGGGGTGGGGGAAAGAACGCGCATGCGCATATTGACAAAAGACTGGTTCGTGGTGCTGATCCTGGCCCTGGCCATTCTGCTCGCCGACCTGGCTGGTCTGCTGCCAATCCGCTGGATCGATGGACGCCTGTACGATTTCAGCCAGGGACTTAAGCAACGGCATGCCGACGGAGCCGGGCGCATCGCCCTGATCGATCTGGGCAGCGGTACGCCGGCGGCGCTGCGCCTGACCGCAGCCAGGCTACTGGAACGGCTTGCACGGGCGAAGCCCAGAAGCATTGCCCTGATGCTGCCCCTGAACCGGATCCAGCGTGACCCCGCGATTCCCTTCCTCGATGAGATGCATGCCTATATCGCGCGAGCCCGCCTGCCCCGCAGGGCTGCGATCAGGCTCGATGGCATGATCGCCAGGGCCAAGCGGCATCTCGATGTCGATGAAGAACTGCGGCTGGCCATCCATAGGGCCGGGGATGTCATCCTGGCATCCAACCCGGCCGGAACGACGGCAGCGCAGGGCCTGTCAGCGCGATTCTATGCTCTGTGGGGCCTGCATCGCCATCTTGTGCCATTGGAGACAAGCCAGATCTCGCCACCCATGCCGGACTTCACCAAGACCGCCGCCGGCCAGGCGCCGCTGGCGCTGTGGCGTGATGACGACGGTGTGGTACGTGCCATGCCGCTGTGGTGGCGGATACAGGGCCATCGTGAGCCGACCCTGCCGCTGCTGCTGGCAGCCCGCACCCTCGGCCGGACACCGACAGCCGTGAGCTCCCGGCCAACCCTGTTCCCGAGCTATTACCAGCGGAAAAACGGCAAGCCGACGTTCAGGCGTTATGCCGCCGCCGACGTGCTGGCCGGCCACGTATCCCCGTCCGTCTTCCGACGGGGCATCGTGCTGGTCAGTCCGCAATCGGGCATGCGCTACCTGTCGCCGCTGGGCAGTCGGATGGATGTGGCAGAGCATGTGGCCCAGGCCGTCGCCAGTATCCTCAACCGGGGCATGTACCGACGGCCGGCGGCGCTGCCATGGGTCGAACTCGGCACGTTCATGCTGCTGGCGCTGCTGCTTGCCTTCGTGCTACCCCGGTTGGGCATGACCCTGTTCTCCGTCACCGTGCTGCTGCTGATCTTCGGGCTGGTGGGCATGGAGCTGTACCTGTTGCTTGGCCGGCAGCTCTGGCTGCAGACCGGCGCCCCGCTGACCCTGCTGGTCACCGGCTTTCCCATCCTCGGCATGCTGCGGCTGTATCGGGCCCAGCATCTGCGGGAGCTTGCCGATTCCGCCCACTCCAACCGGCAGCTTGGGCTGGCCCTGCAGGATCAGGGCAAGCTGGAGATGGCGCTGGAACGCTTCCAGAAGCTGCCGGTCACCAACGACAATCTAGAGTTGCTCTACAATCTGGCCCTGGATTTCGAGCGCAAGCGCAAATTCAACACGGCCGAGACCGTCTATCAGCATATCCTGCAGCACCGGCCTCGGTTCAGGGATGCTGCGACACGCCTGACCCAGACCAGGGCCATGGCCAAGTCGGCCGCCCTCGGCACCGATCGCTTCCAGACCTCATCCGGCGGCATGCTGGCACTGGATGGCGGGGGCGAGAAACCGATGCTGGGCCGCTACGTGATCGAGAAGGAGCTGGGCAAGGGCGCGATGGGCGCCGTCTATCTCGGACAGGATCCCAAGATTGGCCGTACCGTTGCCATCAAGACGATGGCCCTGTCCAAAGAATTCGCCGGCGACGAGGTCGGCGAGGCGGAGAAGCGGTTCTTCCATGAGGCCAGCGCCGCCGGCCGTTTGAACCACCCCCACATCGTCACCATCTATGATGCCGCCGAGGAGCACGATCTGGCCTTCATCGCCATGGAATACATCCAGGGCACGCCGCTCACCCGCTATATCAAAAAAGGCAAGCTGCTGCCCATCACCACCGTATTGAACATCGGCATGCAGGCCGCCGATGCCCTCGATTACGCCCATGCCCAGGGCATCGTGCATCGTGATATCAAGCCGGCCAACCTGATGTACAATGAGCAGGGGCATTCCATCAAGGTCACCGACTTCGGCATCGCGCGCATCACCTCGGGTGGCCACACAAAAACCGGCACCATCCTCGGAACACCGAGCTTCATGTCGCCCGAACAGATGATCGGCAAACCCGTCGACGGTCGCTCGGACATCTTCTCGCTCGGCGTCACGCTGTTCGTGCTGCTGTCCGGTCAAAAGCCCTTCAACGGCGATTCCCTGGCCGCCATCTCCTACCAGGTGGTTAATGACAAACACCCGGACATCACGGCTCTGCGACCCGAACTGCCCGCGTGTATCAAGCGACTGGTGGACAGGGCCATGCAGAAGAAGCCGGCCAGCCGCTTCCAGGACGGTAAGGCCATGAAACGGGCGATCCAGCGCTGCCTGAAGGAGATGGGCGAAACCCAGGCATAGGGTGCTTCCGGCATTGTTGAACCAGACCCGCGACCGCCGCTGTCGGAGAACGTCCTGCGCAGCTAGGCTTCGGGCATGGATAACAATCGAATCTTCAAGAAGATCATCATCGCCAACAACCTGCGGCACTTCGAGGTGCAGGAGGTGTTCGCGCTTGGAGGACTGGCATGCAGCAGCAGCCGCATCAAGAGCTTCATGGCCGGCAGCGGCAACAAGAACCATGAACAGCTCGGCGATGCACAGCTCGAACAGTTTCTGAACGGCCTGATCGCCTACAACCGCGGCGCCCTCGATGAACCGGAGATGCTGCCGCGCGGGATCGAAAACTACCTGCTCGGCCTGATCGAATCCAGCAACAGCGCCGCACTGGCAGAGATCGAGGCGCTGCTCACCGATGCCGGGGCATCGGGGCGCACACCGGCGGATGGAGAGGATGATGGCGGCTGAGGTTGGCGCCGGTCAGGCGGTCAGCCAGGCGATGGCCGCATAACGCCCGAATTTGCCGGCTGTTACCAGCAATACGAACCATGCCACGGGGCTACGCAGCAGCCCGGCGACCAGGCAAAGCGGATCGCCGACCACCGGCAGCCAGGCGAACAGCAGCGAGGGCTGCCCGTAGCGACCGAACCAGCGCTCGGCCCGGGCCACTTCCTTGTCACCCATCCCGAGCCATTTACGGTGCACCGCCTCATTGCCCAACCGGCCCATGCCGTAGGTGATCAGGCTGCCCAGCACATTGCCGACGGTTGCCGTAAGCACCAATGCCGACGGGTCGCCGCCCGCATGCAGCCTGTAAACCAACAACGCCTCCGAGCTGCCGGGCAGCAGGGTGGACGAGGTCAGTGCCGACAGAAACAGGGCCCAATCCATGCCCGAAGCATGATCAAACCGGTGCCTTCATGCACGACAATCGGGCGGGCTATCGCCTCGGTCGTGGATTCACACCGACATGGCGTGTGTAGGCGGCAATCCAGTTGCGGCTGATCACCTTCTGCGCATCAGCAGCATGCGCCGCCAGCGGAAGGGGTCCGATCGGCTGCCGGCGTGCAGTCGAACGGACCGAAATGCACCGATCGGTCCCCCGTTACGGTGAAGCAGGACTCGAACCGGGTCTGGCCGAGCATGGCTGCCGTATTGCCGCACACCAACATGGGCTTGCCCGTATACAAGCGGTGATGGTCATCAAGGTCGAAGTAGTGGGGGTGATTGGGGATGTTCCCGTTATAGGCGGCCACCTGGCCGTAGTCCTCGCAGATGTCCTCCAGGGTATCGAGCTTGAATGCCCGGACGGTGACGGACGTAAATTCCACCATGCCGATCTTCTCTTCCACCTCGGCGTTATCGATGGTGATCGGGGCCCTCGATACCGTGCGATAATCGGGGCAGCCGAGCCGCAACAGAAGGCGGCGGAAGTCTTCGACGTACATGGCTCCGCCCAGGCATTCGCCGTGCAGTACCGGATCGTCCTGCAGATGCTCAGGGATGCGACGGTCCGCAAACACATCGGAGAAATACAGCTCGCCGCCCGGCTTGAGCACCCGGAAGATTTCCCGGAACACGGTGCCCTTGTCAGGGGAGAGGTTGATCACGCAGTTGGAGACCACCACATCGATGGAATTATCGGCGATGCCGATCTCCTGAAGATCTTCAATGAAGCCCTGCCGGAATTCGATATTGGCTCTTGCATGCCCGAACGCCTCCATGTGATACCCGATATGCTTACGCGCTACCGTCAGCTGTTCGTCCGTCATATCCACGCCGAGCACCCGGCCCGATTCTCCCACGAGTTTTGACAGGATATAGGCATCGCGGCCCGTACCGCAGCCGAGATCCAGCACGGTTTTTCCTTCGAGCAAGGGGGGGATCGGCGATCCGCAGCCATAGAACCGATCGGTGATGTCGGGATGGATCAGTTTCAACACCGCCTTGATGTCGGAGGCCATCGCATCCGGATCACAGCAGCATGCGTTGGTTTTCAAATCCGCCGATTTCTGCAAAACCTTCCCATAATATTCCTTCAGGTTGTCATGACTCAGCGCGGACATGTTCCTCTCCTTTAGACACACAAGATTCACAGGGCTTGTTGTTCATCAACGGTTCGACCAGACGGGTAAAGGCGAAGGCCGCCATCAAGGCTCCGGCAATCGGCCCGAGCACATAGACCGTGATGGACCCGAACCCGGCGTCCTGCATGGACGCTCCGCCCCAGCCGGCCAGCATCGAAAACAGTCTCGGAGACAGATCCCTGGCCGGGTTCAAGC
>Ga0307418_1000054_pt1 | contig 31808 bp, 34 predicted proteins | sample SalMarWE160220MG_2_FD_202160 | JGI IMG/M metagenome (GOLD analysis project Ga0307418, IMG submission 202160) | Salt marsh sediment microbial communities from the Plum Island Ecosystem LTER, Massachusetts, United States - WE1602-20 | ecosystem: Environmental > Aquatic > Marine > Intertidal zone >...
ACACGTACTGTTCCACTGTCTCCGCTGATTGCTGATTGCTGATTGCTGATTGCTGATTGCTGACCATGCGCCTGGACGACGACCTCCGTTTCGGTCTGCGGTCTCTCGCGGCAAACCGCACGCGGACGTGGCTCACTGTGCTCGCAATGGGGTTGGGTACCGCCGCGGTGATCCTGCTGTCCGGCCTGGGGGAGGGGGCGCGACACTATGTGCTGGACAAGTTCACCCAGCTTGGAACCCACCTTTTGATCGTCATCCCGGGCCGCAACGAGACAACCGGAGGGGCCCCGCCCTTGCTGGGGCAGACGCCGCGCGATCTGACCCTGGACGATGCGGGGGCCCTTGGCCGCTCCCGGCTGGTGAAGCGGATCGCACCGGTCTCGGTCGGGTCGGCGCCCGTCTCCTACCAAGGACTGGAGCGGGAGGTCACGGTGGTGGGCACCACCAGTGAGTACCAGTGGGTACGTAACCTGGAGCTTGCGGAGGGCCGGTTTCTTCCACCGGGGGACCTGGAACGGGCCCGGCCGGTCGCGGTGCTCGGTCAGAAGCTGGTGCGGGAGCTGTTCGGAAGGCGGCCCGCGCTGGGGGAGTGGGTGCGGATCGGGGATCGCCGCGTACGGGTCATCGGGGTGCTGGCCAGCGTGGGGGAGTCCTTGGGGCAGGACCTGGGGGACCTCGCGATCATTCCCGTGGCCTCGGCCCAGGCGCTGTTCGACAGTCCCGCCCTGTTCCGGATCCTGGTTGGGGCCCCGAGCCGGTCCGCCTTGCCAGCCGCCAAGGAGGCGATCCGCCAGATCATCAAGACCCGTCATGAGGGGGAGGACGACGTCACCATCATCACCCAGGACGCCATGCTCTCCACCTTCGACCGCATCCTCCACACCCTCACCTTGGCGGTGACGGGGATCGCGGCCATTAGTCTGACCGTGGCGGGGGTGCTCATCATGAACGTCATGCTAGTCGCGGTCTCCCAACGCACGGCGGAAGTCGGTCTGCTGAAGGCCCTGGGGGCCCCCCGCCGCCAGATCCTGGGCCTCTTCTTGACGGAGGCCCTATTGCTCGCCCTGGCGGGTACCGGCAGCGGGCTGTTGCTGGCCTTTGGCGTGGTGGCCGTCTTCAACCGGCAGATCGAGGCCTTCAAGATCGTGGTGCCCCTTTGGGCACCCCTGGCGGCGATCGGGGTGGCGCTTCTTGCGGGCATAGTGTTCGGGCTGCTGCCCGCGATGCGGGCGGCGCGTCTCGACCCGGTGGCCGCCCTCGCGGACCGCTGACGTGGAATAAACGGCGGAGACGCAGACAGCGCAGAGATGGATAACCCGCGTCCCTCGCTTGCGCTGAACGGTTGTGCTGGAATCCGCTGCGTCGGCGAAATGTCCCCTCTGCGCCCTCCGCGTCTCTGCGGCTCGACATCCGGTTACGACCGCGGTGAGACCAGTCGGCTTGCCCGATCGGGGGCACGCTCGCGGTGCTGATCCGGGACTTCGCGGCCTTCACCCTCGGGGCCATTGGTGCCCACCGTGCGCGCAGCCTGCTGACCGTGACGGGCATCGCCATCGGGGTGGCGGCGGTTGTTCTGCTCACGGCCATTGGCGAGGGGGTTCACCGCTTCGTCCTGGCCGAGTTCTCCCAGTTCGGCACCAACCTCATCGCCGTGTATCCCGGTAAGACCAGCACCCTGGGGCTGTCGGGCGCCCTCATCAGCACGGTTCGTCCGTTGAGCATGCGGGATGCCGGTGCCCTGGCAAGGCTTCCCGACGTGGAGGCGGTGGTGCCGATGGTCCAGGGCAACGCGGCGGTGGAGGCGGGGGCCCGCAGCCGCCGGACCACCATCTTCGGGGTCGGCGCGGCGGTGCCGCAGGTCTGGCGGATGCGTCCCGGCATCGGCCGCTTTCTGCCTCAGGAAGAAGGCGAGGCCCGAGCCTTCGCGGTCCTGGGGACCAAGGTGCAGCGGGAGCTCTTCGGCGATGCCTCATCGCTCGGTGCTCGGGTCCGCATCGGGGGGGAGCCCTACCGGGTTCTGGGGGTGATGGAGCCCAAGGGGCAGATGCTCGGGTTCGACCTCGATGATGCGGTCTTTATCCCCGTGAGCCGCGCCCTCGCCCTGTTCAACCGGGAAGGCCTGATGGAGGTCGACCTCCTCTACTCTGCCGACGCGAGCAGCGATGCCGTCGCCAGCCGGACACGGGAGCTGCTCAAACGCCGTCATGGGGCGGAAGACTTCACGATCATTACCCAGGACCAGATGCTGAACGTCCTCGGCTCGGTCCTGGATGTCCTGACGGCGGCGGTCGGTGCCCTCGGGGGCATCTCGCTGGTGGTAGGGGGCATCGGCATCCTGACCATCATGACCATCGCGGTGCGCGAGCGGCGCCGCGAGATAGGTCTCCTTCGCGCACTGGGGGCCGCCCGAAGGCAGATCCTGTTGCTGTTTCTCTTGGAGGCGGTGACCCTCGCGGTCCTCGGCGGGCTCGCCGGCTTTGCGGTGGGGGCCGGAAGTGCCTGGATTATCGGGCGCGCGGTACCGGCCCTGCCGACCCACACCGCCTGGGACTTCGTCCTGGTGGCGGAGGTCGTTGCGGGTCTGATCGGTCTTGCGGCGGGGGTGCTCCCGGCGCTCAACGCAGCACGGCTGGATCCGGTGGCAGCCCTGCGCGACGAGTAGGGTCTCGTCCCGGGAGAAAAGCCGTCCCCGCGGCGATGGCCTTGTCGCCGCGAGCTCGGGGGGGCAGCTCTTCCCGGCCGGCTTATGCGCCGTCGGCCGCCGGGGAGGGTTCGGCGAGTCTCGCCAGGGGGGCGCGCAGCTGGTCTGAAAGCCCGGCTTGGGTGGCTCGGTGTTAAACTCGTTGAATCGGTTGTGATCATCCTCTCGCACGGCCGAGCTCGCGAAACGCCGGGCGACCGCAAACTCGGTGGACCGATGCCGCCCCTGCAAAGGTAAACGGCGATCCGCCAGGTTCGGGTCGCATACGGCATGTCGGCGTCCGTAGTGACGGCGACTATCACGGAACGGAGGCTCTCCATGCATGGAAATGTCTTGTTTTTGCCGCCCCTGATCGCCCTCCTTTCGGGCATCGCGATCCTGATCTGGCCGCGGCTGCTCAGCTACATTGTGGCGGCCTATCTGATTCTGATTGGGCTCATCGGTCTGGGCGTTCACTTCTGAGGCGGGCGGATGCCAAGGGTCCCGAAGCTGTCTGGCGCGGTGATACCGGCGGCGATGCTGATTTTGGCTGGCTGCGTTGCCGTGCCCGCCGGTGGGTACTACGGCGCATCGTATGCGCCTTACGGTCAGCGCTACGTGACCAGCGAGGGACTGGCCGTCACTTATGATGCCGGGCCGGGGGCCTACGTGGTGGTCGGGCGACCCGGCCTCTATTGGTGGAACGGCTACTACTATCGAAGGCACGGGGGATACTGGGAGCGGAGCCATCACCACCGCGGCCCCTGGGTTTACCGGCGTGCAGATCGCGTCCCGTTTCTGGCGCACAAGAGGGGCAGCGGCCCCCGGCGTCCGCCGCAGCGCTATAGTAGCCCCGCTCGTTCCCCGAAGGGCAATAGGGGGCACCGCGATGGGCCGGCGCCGGGACACTTCCAGAGTCCTGGTTGGCGGACGAATCGAGGGCGCGGCGTCCGGGAAACCGGTCGGTTTGCGGCACCTCAGAGCCAGCGGCGCCCGCCGGGCAGGGTTCCCTCGGAATGGCAGGTCACGCGCCGCTCGCAGAGCTTCCGTAGCCTGCCGGAGGCTAGGCACCACTTTGAGGCTCGGAGGCGAGATCGGTACTCCCAGCGGAAAGGCCCGCCTGGCAGCTTGCCGCAGAAGGCTCCGTCAGGGAAGAGACAGCGGGGGCGCGCCCCGGGTAGGTGGATGCCCCACTGCCCACCCGGAACCATGTGCGCCCCGAAGCAGAATTAGGGGGAGCAGCCAGCTCCCGGCCATTGGAGCCGACGAATATCCGCCCCTTCGCCCTGGTAGCTTCGGAAGCACTGATTCATTCGGAGACCGGCTGAACGTGCTCTATGAAATCAGCGTCGTGCGAGGCGATCGGTGCGAAAAGGCCGGGTTGATGAGCACTTCTCTCGCTCACCCCTCCGATGGGGCGACGCGCTCCACAGGCGCGGCGGCGGTTGGGATCTGCTCCGGCCAGTGACGCCGGTTCAACGCCTGGCCTTTTTCGCGGACCGCAGCAAGGCGCGCCAAGCCGAGCTCGGCGTGCACCCACTGCGTGCGGTTGAGCTCGCCGCAGGCGAGGACGCCGTCCTCGGGGAAGCCTAGGTCCGGCGGGCCGAATACCGCGGCCGCACCCACGTTCCTGTCGATCGCCTCGGACCAGTCGGCATGCCCCACCGTGCACGCGTGGACCACGTAGCACTGCCCCTCCAGGGCGCGGGCCTGACAGGCGATCCGAACGCGATGATAGCCGGCAAGGGTGTCGGTGCAGGAGGGGACCAGCAACAACTGGGCCCCGGCTTCCACCTGGGCGCGGGCAAGCAGCGGGAACTCGGCGTCGTAACAGACGTTGACGGCGAGGATGCCCAACGGAGTGTCGAAGATCTTGAGGCCATGGCCCGGTGAGATCCCCCAGCGCTCGCGCTCGAAGCGCGTCATGACCTGCTTGTCCTGATGTCCCATGGCCCCGGCGGGGCTGACGAGATGGGTCCGGTTCGCGTAATCACCGGCAGGCGTGCGCACCGGGAAGCTTGCGGCACAGAGGTAGACGTCGTATTTCGCCGCAAGGTCAGCGTGCAGGGCCAGGAAGTCCGGCAATAGAGGCTGTAAGGCTAAAAGCTGCGCGGCCAGATCCTGTCTCACCTCGCTCTCAAACAGGGAGGCAAGCTCCATGGCACCGTACTCGGGGAAGACCAACAGCTGGGCCCCCGCGGCCGCGGCCTCGCCTACCCAGCGCGTGAGCTTCTCGGCGTATGCGGCGAAGCCGGCGTGGCAGCCGATGTCGTACTGCGCGGCGGCGATGCACAGGCGGCGGCTCACCCCACCTGCCTTAGCCGCTTGAGCCAAAAGGTCATGGGCTTCTCGCTCTCCTCGGGGTCGTCCAGGTCCTTCCAGCGGTAATAGGCGACCAGCTCCCGATGTCGGGTATATCCGCGCTTGTTCCAGAAGGCATCCAGGGGACGGTATTCCGGCGGGCGTCGCGGGTGATCGGCCGGGCGATTCACGGCGCAGAATGCGGCCCAGGTGTAGGGTCCGAGGGCCCGGGCGTGTGCCTCCCGCTCTTGGAAGAATCGGACGCCGAGGCCTTTGCCCCGGTAGGCCGGGAGCAGGACGGACTCGCCCAGGTAGAAGACCTCCGCGGGGTCGAGACCCTGGGTGGGAAACGGCTGCCGGAAGGCTGCTTCGGCCTCGATCAGGGGCAGGGCGGTCGAGGCGCCCACCACGGCCTTGCCGTCGAGCACCACGACCACCAGGGCGCCTAAGGCTCGGCTATAGGTCTCCAGGTAATGGGCCTCATAGTCGAGGTCGCCGTCGTAGAGGTACGGGAACTCGCGGAATACCTGGATGCGCAGCCGTGCCAGGGGCGCGATGTAGGCCTGCAGGGCAGGGCCGGTCAATGCTCGCACCTTGAGCGTTGCACTCATCAGGCTGATCTCGGTCTCCACTCTTCGACCCGACTGCCTCGGGCCCGTCTGGCAAGGCTGCCTCAGGCGGCGCGTTCGCGTCCAGGCCGCGCGCGGGGTCCGAGCAGCTCCGTCAGCTCGCTCTGAGGCACCGTCTCGTGATCCAGCAGGGCCTCCGCGAGCCGGTCGAGGCGGTCGCGGCCCTCCCTGAGGAGTCGCACGGCCCGCTCGTGGCTTTCCTCCAGAAGGTCGTGGATGGCCTTGTCGATGCGTCGTGCCGTCTCCTCGCTGTAGGCGCGATTGCGGCCGAGGTCGTAGCCGAGGAAGCGATCCTCGCCGGCGCTCTCATAGGCCGCCAGGCCGAGCTCGCTCATGCCCCAGGTGGTCACCATCCGTCTGGCGAGATCGGTGGCCTGCTTGAGGTCATTTTCCGCGCCGGTGGTCACGTCGCCAATTGCCACCTCCTCGCTGGCGCGCCCGCCCAACATAACAGCGAGCCGTGCCACCAAATAGCCGCGGGAGACGTTGTACTGGTCTTCGTCGGGACGTTGTTCCGTGACCCCCAGGGCCATGCCATGGGGGATGATGGTTACCTTGTGAACCGGGTCTGCCTCGGGCGTCAGCCAGGCCACGAGGGCGTGGCCGCTTTCGTGGTAGGCGATCACCCGTCTCGCCTCCGGGTTGAGGGCGAGGGGCCGTTCCTCGCCCAGGACGATCTTGTCCAGCGCGCTCTCGAAGTCGCTCTGCATGACGGCCTCGTGACCGCGCCGGGCACCGAAGAGGGCCGCCTCGTTGCACAGGTTGGCAAGCTGGGCGCCGCTCATGCCCATCGTCATGCCTGCAACCTGATCCAGTTTCACGTCGTCCGCAAGGGTCAGCTTGCGGACATGGATCTCCAGTATTCCGCGCCGTCCCTTGAGGTCCGGGAGGCCCACCACGACGTCGCGGTCGAAACGGCCCGGCCTGCGCAAGGCCGGGTCGAGCACGTCCGGGCGGTTGGTTGCCGCGAGCACGATGACGCTCAGGCGGGCGTCGAATCCGTCCATTTCCACCAAGAGTTGATTCAGGGTCTGCTCCCGCTCGTCGTTGACCATGCCGACCCCGGCACCCCGGCGCCGCCCCACCGCGTCCAGCTCATCCATGAACAGGATGGCGGGGGCGGCCTCTTTGACCTCTTTGAACAGGGTGCGCACCCGGCTGGCACCGACGCCGACGAACATCTCTACGAACTCCGAGCCGCTGATGGAGAAGAAGGGGACACCCGCCTCCCCGGCAACGGCCCTCGCCAGGAGCGTCTTTCCGGTGCCGGGAGGGCCGACCAGCAGCACCCCGCGGGGGATGCGGGCGCCCAGGCTCTGAAACCGCTCGGGTGCCTTCAAGAACTCCACGATCTCCTGCAGCTGCGCCTTGGAGCCGTCCGCGCCGGCGACGTCGTCGAAGGTCACCGCCGGGCTGCCTTCCTTATGGAAGCGGCGCGCCTGGCTCTTTCCCATCCCGAAGATGCTCTGCTGCTGATTCATGGCCCGTCTCCCCATCCACCAGAGGAATCCCACCAGGAGCAGGGTCGGGAAGAGGGCACCCAGCACGTCACCAAGCCAGTGGGGCCCGGGCGGCTTGGCGACCACCTCGACCCCGTGCTGCTCCAGCAGGGGCAGGAGCTCGGGGTCCCCCACCGAGCTCGGAAAGACGGTGGTGAAGTGTGTGACCTCGACGGGTTTGGGCGGAGGCGGTGCCTTCCCGGATGGGCCTGCCGAAGCAGTGGGGCCGGGCGCCTTTGCAGGGGCCGTGTGGGAGGTGCCGCCGGCCGCGGCCCGGGAGGCTGCCTTTTGCTCGGCATGCCCCTCAGGACCGGCACCCTTAACGGCTGCTGACGTTTTCCCAGGGTGCGCGCTGCCCGGAGATTTGGGGGCAGTCTGTGCGCCCCCCTCGTGTTTCGCTTTCCCCTCGCTCGCGGCCCCCGGCGCGGGCTTCTTGCTGCCCTCTTTGGACGAATGCGACACCAGCAGGCCGGTACGCGGATTCCACAGCCGGGCTTGCTTGAAGGTACCCGTGATCTCGCTGCCCTGGATGCTGACCTGGCTGACGTTACTCTTCTCGACCTGATCCACGAAAACGCTGTAAGGGACCTTGGCGACCACGGGTCCGGTGTGCTCGAAGATTGCGCCGGAAAAGTCCCAGATCAGAAGCGCGATGAGAACCAGCCACCAGAGCCACATCATGGAAGGGGGCCGGTCGGGCTGCTGCGGCCCGGAGGGCTCGGGCTGTCCGGGCGGGGAAGGTCGGCCCTCCCCGGGGGTGGCCCGACGGTGGCGGCGCGCGAAGAGGGCGGCCCCCGCGAATAGAGCGATGACGGCAAGAAAGGGAAGCCACACGATTGCGGCATCATCCTGAGCCCAGGCGGCGATGCGATCCATAGCAGATGCTCCGGAGGTTAGAGGCAGCAAGCGGCGGACCTTCGGGACCCCGCCCAAAAAGGGACAAGCCAGAATTGTGCCTCAATCGGGAGGGGCCTTGGCCATCGAGTACCAAAACGGCGCCGCCATACGGCTGCGGGGCAGTTGGTTTAAATCAACCAGGACGACCCTTATTTTAACCACATACCAGGAAAGTTTTAACCACAGAACCGGCGAGCCTGGCGCACCGAACTAGCTGACGGTCATGGCGTGAGCGTCACCGCAGAGAAGGTAAGTCGCTGCCCCCATGGCCGTTTCCGTGACTCCTGTCCTCCCCCGGAGGGCGAGGGAGGCGCGGAGTGCGCCGTGCGCGACGTTCACGGTAATCCACTGATTTTAAAGTCGGCATGCCTTTTGCCCGGGAATCTTTAGGCCCTTTATGTTTCTACCTTCGATTCACATGCCTGTCTGGCGGTTCACCGTGACCTTTCTCCTCGTCCTGATGTTTGGCATCACCGTCGCCCGTGCGGGGCCGAAGGACGACATCGTCGCCGTAAAACCGGGCGCGCCCCTCCCGGGCAACGACGTTCCCGGGCTGCTCGTAGGGGGTGAGATCCTGGACGGCCTTGGGGTCGTGCGGGACGAGGTCCAGGCCGGTGTGCCGGAGGTTGCCCGGGAGGAATTGCGCTCCCTGGTTCGCCGCATTGACCGGTTCGATGGCGGCGAGGGGCGGCTGCCGGACAGCTATCGCGCGGGTGGCGACCTGTGGTTGCCTGTCAGGGCCGTCAATGTGCGGATCTCGCTCGATGCCCCCAACCTGCTCCCGAGGCCTCGAGAGAAGGCGGAAGGGGGTACGGTCGGCAATCTCGAGACGGGGGGAGAACGGCTTGACTGGCTACCCCTCCTGCGCACGCGAACCCTGTTGGAGCAAGCCCAGCAGAATCTCAGCGCCGACCAAGGGGGAAGGGCGGCGCTGGCCCGAATCAACGAGGCACTTGACGGGGTCGAGCAAACGGTCCGCTTCGACCAGCCGGCCCTGCTTGGTGCCTATTACGCGGTGCAGCAGGCCCTTGCGGCACGGCGGCCTTGGCCGCAATCGGTGCGGGCGCAGCTGCGCGACGCCGCCCGGGATCTCTACCAGGCATACGGCCGGGGTGGTCTGGCGGATCAGGTGCAGATGGCGGCTGACCAGCTCGACCCTGACACAGGGACGCTGCTGGATACGGCCCGCAGCCTGCGCGAACGGATCAACAGCGGTGGGCGGGAAGCCGGTACGGGTACCGGCCCCGAGCCGCCCAAGAGCGCAAGCCGCCAGTCCACCGCCCTTGATCCTTTGGGGCGCAAGACGGGCCGCCCGCGCGACCCCTTTCAGTCCAAATAGCAGGTTTCCTCCTTATGAACACTCTGGCAGCCGAGGGAGCTCCGTATCACCTGGGGGTTCGCCGCATGTTTTGGCTGCCAATCGTCGTGTCCGGCGTGCTGGTGGTCCTGGTGCTGGCCGCGCTCGTTGCCATCTCCTGGCACAGCTTTGCGCGTATTCAGCCGGTCGAGGTGCATTCGGCCCATATCCGCCGGCTTCAGGCCATCGAGGTCCATATGGAGGATGTCCTGCTCCGTGGTCTGCGGGGGACGGGCCGACTCGACCCCAAAGAGATGCTTCCCTTGGGCGCAGAGATCGACAACCTCCTGGCGACGGACCGGCCGGACATGTCCGCCGCCGAGACGACTCGCCTGGAGCAGATCGCGGGCTTGCTGCGAGGCCAGGCGGGCGGTGGCAGGCCGATCGACGACCTGTCCACGGCGCTTGACGAGCTGCGCAGCCTCCAGGACCGGGAGCGCCGCGTGCATCACATGCTGTTGAGCAGCGTTGCCAAGGATACCGAGACGGAGCTCGAGCTCTCCCTCTTCCTGGTTGTGGTGCTTCCCGTCGCGGGTGTGGTGGCGTTGCTCCGTCTGCGCCGACGCATCGAGGGGCCCCTCAACAACCTCGGTGAGCTGCTGGTGCATCTGGCGGCGCGGGATTATCGACCTGTGCCTCAGGCGGCGCTTGACGAGAGCGCGGCCCTGGTGCAGCCGGTATTTCACAGTTACAACGGCCTGGTTGAGCGCTTGCGCCGGTTGGAAGAGGATCACCGCAACCGGGAGCAGACCCTGGAGCAGGCGGTCCGCGGTGCGACTGAGGCCCTGCTCAAGCAGAGTCGGCAGCTGGCCCGTTCCGATCGCCTGGCGGCGGTTGGGGCGGTCTCCGCCGGGCTTGCCCACGAGCTGCGGAACCCCTTGGCGGGGATCCAGATGGCCTGCACCAAGCTGCGACGAGCCATCTTGGACGCCGACCAGATGGCCCGTCTCGATGCCGTGGTCGCCGAGCTCCGGCGCCTCAACACGATGCTGACCGAGCGGGTGGACGCGGCGCGGCATGCGCCTGAGCCACTGGCACCCGTCCACCTGAAGAGCACGGTCGACCAGCTCCTGTCGTTGGTGCGCTATCAGGTCCCCGAAGGGGTTCGGCTGGAATCTGACATCCCGGATGATCTCACCTGCCGCCTGCCGGAGGGCGGGCTACGCCAGGCGCTGCTCAATCTGGTACTGAATGCCTCCCAGTCCATGGAGAACGGACAAGGCTGGGTAGAGATCCGTGCCCGCCGCCAAGGCGACGCGGTGCTCCTGAGCGTGAGCGATAGCGGCCCCGGTTTTCCCGCGGAGCTGCTGACGATCGGCGTGCGCCCTTTCGCCAGCGGCCGGGTCGGGGGGACCGGCCTCGGCCTAGCCATGGTCCGCGGCTTCACCCAGGACATCAACGGCGAGCTCCAGCTGGCCAATCGGCAGCCTTGCGGCGCGCAGGTGACCCTGCGGGTTCCCTGTCCGTGTCTTCCTGTCAAGAACCACGCCGAAGGGCCGTGACATGCGTGAGACCCTTCTGCTGATCGAGGATGAGGCCCTGTTGGGGGCGGAGCTCAAGGACGACTTCCAGGAGCAGGGGTGGGACGTCACCTTGACGACCTCATTGGCCGGGGCTCAGGACCTCCTGTTCGGGCGCGGCCTGGATCCCCTGGTGGTGGTTTCCGACATGAATCTGCCGGACGGCAACGCCCTGGACTTGCTTGAGAGGGTGCGCAGCGTCGGGCTGCCTGGGGAGTGGATCTTTCTGACCGCCTATGGAACGGTTCCGGACTCGGTGCGCGCCCTGAAGCTGGGCGCCTATGAGTTCCTGGAGAAGCCGAGCGAGCCGGAGCGCCTCGCGCTGGTGCTCGCGGGCGCCGCCCGCAGCGCGCAGGCCCAGCGACGGCTGAAGGACGAGGCACAGACCCGGGGAAGTCGTTATGTGCCCTCCGCCTTCCTGGGACACAGTACGGCGGCCGAGCAGGTGAGGGACATGTTGGGCCGGCTCTCCCGCGTTCCCTTCTCCGCCCTTGTCGTGACCGGAGAGACCGGTGTTGGCAAAGGGCTGGTCGCTCGCATTCTCCATCATTCGGGTCCCCGTGGAGCGGGTCCCCTGGTGGAGGTCAACTGCGCCGCCCTGCCGCGGGACCTGATGGAAGCAGAGCTGTTCGGGCACGAGGCGGGGGCCTTTACCGGCGCGAAGGGCCGGCGCCGCGGGCTGGTCGAGCAGGCCTCCGGCGGCACCCTTTTCCTGGACGAGATCGGCGAGCTGGAGCTTGACCTCCAGGCGAAGCTGCTCAAGGCCCTGGAGGACAAGCGGGTGCGCCGGCTTGGGGGCGAGCGGGAGGTGGCAGTCGACATCCAGATCATCGCCGCGACCAACAAGGCCCTGAAGCAGGCCGCCATGGAGGGGACCTTCCGTCAGGACCTCTACCATCGGCTGAGCGTCTTCCGGCTGGAGATTCCCAACCTGAGGGATCGCAGGGAAGACATCGAGGACCTGCTCCCCGTGTTCATCGACGAGTTCAACGCCCTGGCGGCCAAACAGGTCAAGACGGTCCCCGGCCCGGTATGGCGTCAGCTCGCCACCTATGATTGGCCGGGAAATGTCCGCGAGCTGCGCAACGTCGTGGAGCGCTGCGTGTTGCTGGCGGACGGTCCCGTGTTCCCGGAGAGCTGGTTGAACCTTGGCGCGGGCGGAGGTGGGGCCGCCGCCCACAGCGTCCCGCTTGAGACAGTGGCCGGCCGTCTATGCCTGCCTCTGGATGGCTCCATGGGTCTCGACGAGATGGAGCGGCAAATCTTGAGTGAAGCACTCAAGCGCAACCGGGACAACGTCAGTCTGACCGCCCGGGTACTCAACACAACCAGGGAAAAACTGCGTTACCGGGTGCAGAAATACGGTCTCAAGACCAGCGATTGAGCCGGCTCTTCCCTGGGATGATCCGTCGCAGGGGGGCGAGCGAGCTGGCCCTGACTGGTGCCCCGCCGCCGGAGCTCCGCCCAGATCGCGTTGAGCACCGCCCACTTGCGGGCGCACCACATGGGTGCCAGGAGGATGTCCTTCGGGGCGGTGCCTGTCAGTCGGTGGTAAAGGACGGTGCTGGGAGTGCGCTCGACAAGATCCGACGCGATACTGACGTACTCCTCCATGGCCAACGGGCGGTAGGCGCCGCGGCGCCACTCTTGGGCCAGCCGGGTATGCCGCACCACGTGCAGGGGATGGACCTTCAATCCCTCCGTGCCCAGGCTCAACACCCGGTCGAGGCTGTCCCGGGCGGCGTCTCCGCCTTCCCCCGGCAGTCCGACGATTAGGTGGGTGCACACGGGCAATCCCCGCTGGTGGGCCTCCCGTACGGCGCTGCAGTATTCCTGAAACCCGTGTCCTCTATTGACCCTTGCCAGGGTGAGGTCGTTGGCAGATTGCAGTCCAAGCTCCAGCCAGACCTCCAGGCCGCGGTCCCGATACCCTGCCAGCAGGTCCAGCACCGGCGCAGAAACGCAGTCCGGGCGGGTTCCGATGGAGAGGCCGATCACTCCTGGGCAGGCGAGGGCACTGTCGTAGGCAAGGCGTAACGCCTCGACGTCCGCATAGGTGTTGGTATATGCCTGAAAGTAAGCAAGGAGTCTGCGGGCGCCGGTGCGTTTCGCGATCACCTTCCGCCCCGCGGCAATCTGCTGGTCCACCGGCGGTGGGCGGCGGGCATTGGGGCTGAAGGACACATTGTTGCAGAAGGTGCAGCCGCCGCGGCCCTTTATCCCGTCCCGATTGGGACAGGTGAAGCCGGCATTCACGGCCACTTTGTGCACGCGCTCTCCAAAGCGCCGCAGCAGGTGTTGGCCGAAGGTGTTGACGCGGTCGCTAAGCGCCCCGTCGCTGGCGTATGAGGCATTCATCCGGTTAGGGAAGCGCCGATCTATTCGGGTGTAGATGGCGCATAACCAAATCAATAGGTTGTCGCACGGCTGGTGTCGAAGAACGGAATCGATCAGGGCGTCCCTAGCCTAGCGGACCCCGGAGAAAAGACCAAGAGGGATGACCCGACCGACAGCGGTCCTGCCGCGAGTGGCCGTCCGAATCCCTGGTCCATAATGCCCAGCTGCGGTGGGTTTGAACCGGGCGGGGCGAGCCGGTCCGCAAACCAACGCCCGGAGGCTTGTGCGCTGGGGCGGTGGCGCCGGCTCAACGCTCCATCAGGCGCTCAAGCATGGTCTGTATTGCGTTCATCCTCGCCTCAAGGATGTCCAGCCTGGCCATCAGCTTACGGTACTTTGCGCGGAACGCCTCGTGTGCGTGGTCCATGCCCCCATGCCCATGTTTATGCCCAGAGCAGCCGGCCCCGTGTCGCATCCCGCAGCCCTGGCCCGAGACACGCGCGCCGCCGCGCGTGCCTCGGCAAGGCCCCCAGGGTCTTCCCATCATCATGCCCGGAAACATAGGCCCATAGGCGCCGACGACCGGGCCGTAAGGAGGCACCTCCGCATCCCCGAAGGGGGAGTGGTTGGCCTCGTCCTCAGGCCCGCTTGCCGCCCCCGGCGCTCCTGATCCCGGTCCAGCGGAGACTTGAGGGGCCGCGGCAGGTGTCATCGGGGTCCCGGGATTGGCGGTGGCCTGCTCGGCGAAGGTAATGGGCGTGATCAGGCAAAGGCCGGCAAGGGTAAGGCCGAAGCGAGAGATGCTGGACATGTCAGTACTCCTCGGAACATCAAACGGTAGGTTGAGCGCACGCAATAGCTGCGCCAGCCGCTCGGGGAGGTAGGCAGGTTTCGGGGGCCCTGCGTGGGCCCTTCACGAGGATCCGTGGAGATACTTAGGTAACAGAACGGATAGGCGTGGAGGGGGGCTTGGGATACCGTGATGTTTACGGCAACATGGATGCCGCCGACGGGAACGAGTCCGGGCGTGGTCGCGCGCGGATGCGTAAGCGGCCTGAGGATGAGGCCGCGCGAGGGACGGTGATCCGGGTCGCAAATGGGGGGAGGCGGAAAGCGCGATTTCTGCTTCCCAGCGCCGGGGTGCCCAGGAAGGGGCGCCCAGGTGGCTCTGCCCCCGATCGGGACTGACGCCCCGTCAGCTGTGCTCGCCCCCGCGGATCCGCGGTCGCATCGGCGGCCCGCCCCTTCTCCTCGCTGCCTTCCGCAACCCCAGTTGTCACTGAAGCCGTTGAAAACGGAGGGCGCGGGAAATCCCCATATTCCGGCCTCACGTCGCATAGGCCCTTGGACGGGCTTTGCGACACCTTCTTACAGGACAGGAGAGGAGTTTCATGCAGCGGACCCTTATCCTCCTCGGAATCGCGGTCCTTCTTGCCGGGGTCCTGTGGCCTTGGATCGGCAGGTTCCCGTTCGGTCGGCTGCCCGGGGATATCATGATTGAGCGGGACAACTTCCGGTTCTTTTTCCCGCTCACCACCATGGTGCTGCTGAGTGCCGTGCTCACCTTGATTCTTTGGGTCTTCAAGAAGTGATTGCCCATTGGCAGTGCCTCGCATTCCTCGGGGTCGCACGGGCGCTATGGCCGCCATGCTACGATCAGTCCGATTACGGGGACGGCGAGATGACAAAGGGCAGGGGCTCTGATGCCCCATGCCAGTTCCGTCGGCCGGTCACCGGTTGGCATGGCTCTTTCCTGGTGACGAGCCATGGGATCTGCCCGAGAGAGCACCGAATGGGCGATGGGTGAGCTGACGAAGGGGCAGGCGTCCAAACGGGGACGCGTTGCTGACAAAACATCATGGCCGCGGGACCTCAGCTCCTTGAGCACGGAAGAGCTGGTCGGTCTGCGCCGCCGACTGCTCGTCGACCGGGGCGCGGGCGATCCGTTAACGGAACCTGCGGCCCTCCGCGAGCGACTCCGCTTTCGTGAAATTGATCTGGAGCTGCAGGGGCGGGAGCTCCGTGCGGCACGGCAGGCACTCGCGCTTTCCCGGGCGGGCTCCGGTGAGCTTGCGCAGCGCGCACCGCTCGGTTCTCTCCGGGACATTAGTCCCGGGCAAGTCGCCGAGGCTCGAAGAACCGACAGCGAGAGCTTCGCCCAGGGTGTGCTCAACGCCTTGTCGTCTCATATCGCTGTACTCGATCGTTACGGCCGCATCATCTCTGTAAACGACGCCTGGCGGCAGTTCGCCAGAGAGAACGGGGCGGCGCCTGCCGTCGTCGAGGGAACCGGTGTCGATTACCTGTCTGTCTGTCAAGCGGCCGCCGGCCTGGAGGCGGCCTATGGAGAGCAGGCGACGGAGGGGATCCGATCAGTTCTCAGCGGACGACAGCCGTCGTTCGCCTTGGAGTACCCTTGTCACTCGGCCACGGAGCAGCGTTGGCTGCTGATGTCAGCAACGCGTTTGGGCGGAGGTTCCCCCGCCGTGGTCGTGGCCCATACGGATGTGACGGAGCGCAAGCGAATGGAGGATGAACGGCTGCGTCGCGGCCAGGCCCTGGCCCGCGCATCCCGCCTCAACTCGCTGTCCATTCTGGCATCGTCTCTGGTCCATGAGCTGACCCAGCCGTTGACCGCCGCGAGTCTCTACAGCGAGGCGCTCGCTTCGATCGTCACCCAGGGGGGTAGCGAGAACGCGGAGCTGGCGGAGGCAGTACGCGCGCTGCATGTCCAGATCAAGCGTGCCTCGGATATCGTCCATCGGCTGCGGAGCTTCATCCGCGGCCGCACTGCCTGCGTGGCGGCCGTGCCCCTGCGCGACATCATCACCGACGCGCTCCGGGTCGTTGAGCCCCTCGCCCGAGGGAAGCAGGTAGACCTGACTCTTGATCCCTTCCCACGGAACCTCGATGTGGAGGGCGATCCCGCACAGATCGAGCAGGTGATGGTGAATTTGCTGTGCAATGCGGTCGAGGCTGTGGACGCGGCGGGCAAAGAGCGGCGCGAGGTGCGCGTTCGCGTCACGTCCAACCCCAGCGACATCAAGGTGACCGTTGAAGACACCGGCACGGGACTCTCGCCCGAGGCGGCGGACCGGGTCTTTGATGCCTTTGAGAGCAGCAGCGAGGCTGGTACGGGCGTGGGGCTTGCCATCTGCCGCGAGATTGTCGAGGGGCACCGGGGTCGTATCTGGGCGGACCCGCAGACTCCGGTCGGGGGCGCCTCCTTCCATTTCACTTTGCCGCTGCCCGCGAAGCGGGGGTCTAGACGCGGGCGGGCCAACACCCCCTCTGGCGCGGCATAATCTCGCCACCTGCCAGCTGCGGTGGCCCGTCCCTGCCGTCGCCCGACAGAACGGCCGCGCCGGGCGCGGGTCCGGCGGTCCGTAGCTCGACGCCAGAAGGCCGCGCAACCAGGTGCTAGGTTGTTGGGGCCTGTTGTTGCCCCGAGTCTGCGCCGGCGCTTCGCAGGCTCACCTATCAACAACCCGTTCAGAAGCTGTTCGGCGGAGGAGTCTCGCCTTGTCCAACATCCTGTACGACGCCCACCCATCGATGCTGCGGATGAATCCGTTCGGAACCATACTGGCCGTGGTTGCGGTCCTTTTCGGGGCGGTTGGGGGCGCGGCGCTGAAACCCCCCATCTCGCATGCCCTTGTGGGTATCGCCGCCGGCGCGCTGCTCCTGTTGTTCTATTGGTATCTCGCAACCAAGATGGACCGTCTGGTGATCAGGCGGGACGAGATCGCTTTGACCCATGGACTGCTGAGCAGGCAGTACACGGAGATCGGCATGGCTTCGGTGCGGACGGTGAAGGTCAGTCAGACGCTGTTGCAGCGCATCATGGACGCGGGAGATATCGCCATCTATACAACGGGCGATGACCCGGAGCTGGTCGTGAAGGGATTGCCCAGGCCCGGCGCCATTCGCGAGCACATCAAGGGCCAGGCGGCCGCCGCCCGGGAGGATCTGGGGAGGAGAGTGCAGGAGGGGGGGCGACCTTCCTGACGTTACTTCGTCTTGTTCGGCGGGAGTCGCGTCGCTTGAGTCCCTCGGTCTCCGCTGCGGCCTTGCGGCAACTCCGCATGACACCGCCTCGGACGTCCTTGCGCGAGGCAGACCTGTGTTTCCACCGCGCTTCATTCGCGCCCTATTGTGGTGCGCAACTGTCGCGGGGTGCACGCATGCGGTGCGCGACCGCGCCCTCCCCCCATGCATTGGAGCTGCTGGATTCCCCCTTTAGGTGCGCCAATCCCCGCTTTTGCTTCGTTTCGACTGATGCGGCACGGTTTCTGCTCACGCTCTCCCGGTTTTGGTCAACCAGGAAAACAAGATGGAAAAGCTGCAGGCGGGCACAAACGTCTTCTTTATGCTCATCGGGGCGGTCATGGTGCTCGCGATGCATGCCGGTTTCGCCTTTCTCGAGCTGGGGACCGTGCGCGCCAAGAACCAGGTCAACGCCTTGGCCAAGATCATGAGTGACTTTGCGGTCTCCACGATCGCTTACTTCTTTGTCGGCTACACCGTTGCGTACGGCATTGACTTCTTCTCGTCGGCCAGCGCCCTCACCGCGCATAGCGGGTTCGAGCTGGTCAGGTTCTTTTTCCTACTGACCTTTGCCGCGGCCATCCCCGCCATCGTCTCCGGGGGGGTTGCCGAGCGCGGAGCCTTCTATCCTCAGCTGGTGGCTACGGCGATCCTTGTCGCCCTCGTCTATCCATTCTTTGAGGGCATCACCTGGCACGGCAATTTTGGGGTGCAGAAGTGGATCGCCACCATCTACGGGGCACCATTTCACGACTTTGCCGGCTCTGTCGTAGTGCACGCGATGGGTGGTTGGATCGGGCTGACTGCGGTCCTTTGGCTCGGCCCCCGCCTTGGGCGGTATCAGAAGGACGGAATGATGACTTCCCATCCGCCTTCCTCGATCCCGTTCCTTTCGCTGGGGGCCTGGACGCTGACCGTAGGCTGGTTCGGCTTCAACGTCATGTCGGCGCAGTCCGTGGAGGCCGTAAGTGGCTTGGTGGCAGTGAACAGCCTGATGGCCATGGTGGGGGGGATTCTCGCGGCCCTGGTGGCGGGAAGGAACGACCCCGGCTTTCTGCACAACGGCCCTCTGGCGGGACTTGTAGCGATCTGTGCGGGCTCAGACCTAATGCACCCGATTGGTGCGCTGATCGTAGGGGCCGTGGCGGGGGCCCTCTTTGTCGTGACCTTCACGGTCACCCAGAATCGCTGGAAGATCGATGATGTCCTCGGCGTTTGGCCACTGCACGGACTCTGCGGTGCCTGGGGCGGAATCGCTGCGGGAATCTTCGGGTTGAAGGCGCTCGGCGGCGTTGGCGGAGTGACCTTCCTCGCGCAGCTGGTCGGGACTGTCATGGGTGTCGCGGTGGCGCTGGTTGGCGGTGCGGTGGTGTATGGTCTGATCAAGCTGGTGCTGGGTCTGCGGCTCTCTCAGGAGGGGGAGTACCTGGGAGCGGATCTCAGCGTTCACAAGATCACTGCCCAGCCGGACTACAATCGCGGCGAGGTTTGACTAGGAAGGCGCGAGGCGCAAGGACCTACGAGAGGGCTGGGCATAGGAGGGGACGCCGGCCGGCGATCAAGGGTAACGGCGTCGGAGAGGGACGCGGGGCCTGGATTCGGGATGGCCGGCCAGAGGCTTGGTCGGCGCACGCCCTCTTGGCCGTGAGCGTTGTGTCTCTGGCCCCCAGCCCTACGCCTATTCTTTCCGAAAGCTCGCGAATGCGGACTCGGTCTCGTAGACTGCCACTTCCACGATGGGGAAGCCGCCGCGCTCCACATGCTGGAAGATCAGGCGGGCGATGTTCTCGGCGGTTGGATTGTCGTCCATGACGTAGACCCGCTCTTCGGCCTCGCGCAGCAGGGGCAAGACCGGATCTTCCCGACACAACAGCATATTGTGGTCGATCTCGGCGGACAGCCAGGTCTTGACGTAGTCGCCGATGTCGGCGAAGTCCACCACCATGCCGAGATCATCGAGGACGGCGCTTTCCAGGCGGATCACGGCGCGTGCGCTGTGGCCATGCAGGTGGCGGCATTTGCCCCTGTGGTTGAGCAGCCGATGGCCATAACAGAAAGGGATCTCTTTGGTCACGCTATACATGGTGGGGCGAAACGAAAGCGGCTGGGCGGTCGCCTCCGCGTCCGGGTGGACTGCTGAAGGTGCGCGCCTGGCCGCCGTCATCCCGGCTCGGCAATCTGCGCGGCGCCTCGATTCTATACCCCTACGCGCAGTCGACGCCAATGTCGCGCAACCTGAGCAGGATGGCTGCATCGTCCACGCATTCTGCGACCGTCTTCTTGCGCATGAAATGAGCGATCTCGATGCCGTGCGTCGCTTTCGCCGTGGTTCGTTGAGTCTTTCTTGTCCCAGGTCAACGCCCTAGGCCGCATTTTTCGAAGAGATGCTAAGATTACGCCTCGGGTGCAAGTAATATCTAACGTCCGGGAAACACTGATCATTCCGGCTGTCCGCGGGTATGGCCTTGCTACGGGTGGCCCTCGTTATATACACACGGCCGGTCTCCGAATGAATCAGTGCTCCCTTGGGCCGCGCATAGCCGCCTTGCAATAGGGTTAAAGGGACTGGAGCTAGGGGAGATGAACGTGCGCACTCTGGTGTTGATCGCGTGTCTGGTCGCTGCGCTTGGTGTCGCGCCGGGGAGCGCCTCGGCGGGCTCAACGGGGGAGGAGTCTCACAGCACAAAGGCCTCGACCCACCATCGCCACCGAGCGCAGGCTGCCGCGCACCATGGGAGCCGGACAGCGCACAGCCATGTTCGGCACGCCAGCTCGGGAAAACACAAGGTGCACTCCGCTTCCAAGAGCAAAAGGGCCAGCGCCCGGACCGAAACGGCAAGGAGGCGGAAATCTCATGCCGCCGGCAGAACCCACAAGCGGCACCGTGCGGCCGCGACCCGCAAGTATTCCAGACATGCCAAGGCGACACACAAGAGAGTGGCAAGGCGCAGCGGGCACAGGAGACACCACCATGTCGTGGCTCGGGCAGGCAAGCCGAGGATGGTCGCGGCCAAGGCCGTTCCCGCGAAAGGAGCGGCCGACCTGGACGAAGGCGTCTGGCGCCACCCCGTCCCCCCATTCGCTCTGCTGCGGCTGGAGCAAGGATCGGGCGCGAAACACCATTTTCCCGGCGCGCCGCGTCTCAGTGCCAGGTCGGTCCTGGTTGTCGACCGCGAGCAGGATCGGGTCCTATTCGAGAAGAACAGCACCGAACGGCTGCCAATCGCTTCGATCACCAAGCTGATGACGGCCATGGTGGTCCTGGATGCGCATCAGCCGCCCAACCAGCTCGTGACGGTCACAGAGGCGGACGTGGACCGCCTAAAGCACTCCCGTTCAAGGTTGCCCGTGGGTACCCGGTTGACGCGCGAGGAGCTGCTGCACTTGGCGCTTCTGGCGTCGGAGAATCGCGCGGCTTCGGCCCTGTCCCGCAATTACCCCGGAGGGGAACGGGCGTTTGTCGACGCCATGAATCGAAAGGCCCGCTTCCTAGGTATGTTGTCTACTCACTTCGACGACCCGACGGGACTGACTCCTACCAATATCTCCACCGCGAGGGACCTCGCGCGCATGGTGAGGGCGGCTTATACCTATCCCACCATCCGGGCGATTACTTCCAGCCCGGAGTACGTCGTCGAGCAACAGGGAAGGCTCGACGGGGTTCGTTTCCGCAATACGAACCGCTTGGTGCGGTTGGGGGCATGGGAGATCGGGCTGAGCAAGACGGGGTACATCGAGGAGGCCGGCAGATGCCTGGTGATGGAGGCGGAGATCGGCGGCCGTCCGACCCTCATCATCCTCCTGCACGGCGAAGGGCGCGGCTCTCACTTCGCCGATGCGATCCGGCTGCGCCAGTGGATCGAGCGTCGGGAGATGGTGTCATTAACCAACTGAAGGTTCCGGGAGGGTCAACCAACAGTGGCGACCGCCGTGCGCGAGCGACGACGGCATACGGCTCCCGCCTGATCGCTGCAGACCCGGGGGAATAGCTGGTGCTCCAGCGGATGCCTGTGTTGCATGGCCCTTCCCGCAAAGGACCGGCAAGTGCTCGCCCCTGAACGCCATACAGAATCGGGCTCTTTCGAGAGATTGCCCTAACGGATCAAAGAGGCTGGGAACGGGCCGTCACAGCCTATCTCGCCCCGCAGGGGCCTCTCCCGCGTCCTTAGGCTAGACGCAGCCCGTCGGTTTAGGCAGACCGCCCCATTTGCAAATGAGCTTCATGGGGCCCTTCTTGAAGGTCCCATAGAGGTCCTTTGTCGATACACCCATCTTTTTGGCGAAGATGCGGATGGGAGGCACGACGCCGTCGTTGTCGTACATGGCGCGGGCTTCGCGGATGTACCCCATGATTTGATCCGTCATGTCGAACTCATCGCCCCGCGCGAGCTCGACGGCCATCTGCTCGTTCCAGTCATCCCGGTTAACAAGGAATCCTTCACCATCCACCGGCACATTTGGCGTCATAGGCCTTTTCCTCCAAAAAACAGACTAAAAAAGTAGGATGTAGACCATAGGATATGGCCGGTGGGAACGGAATCTACCGTACGGGAGGTATGGTTTTCTCTCCGGAGAGGTGCCCGGCCCTCAAAGGGCGTCAGTGGGATCACTCAGACAGCGGGCGAGGTCCGCGGCCGAGGCCAGCGGCTGGTGGAAAGGGATGCGACGGAGCCCTGGGCCCCAGCGCAGGTCGATGCCCCATGGGTCGATCCCGACCGCGAGCACAGCGTCCGCGGGATGCCGGATGCCGGCGATCCGGGCCTGCAGATGCGCGGCCCACCTCTGCTGGACCTGGTCGAGCAAGGTCATTTCGGTGGTTTCGGCCAACGGGGATGTCCGCAGGATACGCTGGCGGCTCAGCCAACGGGCGGTCGCAAAACCGCTGTTGTAATAGAAGCGCAGCGGATGCAGACGGTACATCCGGAAGTTGAGGGTCTCCAGATACATCCGGGCGTCGGGAAAATAGCGCAGGTAGCGCTCCGCAGCCGCTGTCTCCTCAGCCGGAATCTGGGAGCAGTCCCCCAGGCAGCTGAGGCGCAGGCTCTGTTGAACATCTCCCTCCGCCACCTCGGCGACCGTGAAGGCGCAGCGGGATGACGCATCCAGGTTTCGCGTGTGCTGGGCGAGGTGGCTGAGCAGAAAGAGGGGCAGCCCTCCCCGGTCGAGGCAGTAGGGCACCACGGAGCCAAACGGGTAGCCCGGCTCGGCGAGGGAGTGAGTGGACAGGACGCCCTGGAACCGCCCCGCCCAAAGCCGACGGGCAGGCTCCAGCGAGTCTGGCTCCGGTTGCGCCGTCACCGGCGGGACCTCAAGACGTCCGCTGTGCCTGGATGGCCTCCAGCACGCCGTCCCAGAAGCGGATACGGGCGCAGATCGCTTCTTCCGCCGCTGTTTCCGCCTCCTCGATCTTCCCGGCGTCACCCCCGCACAGGGCCTCCAGGAGACGCAGGGAGAGGGGGCCGTGGAAGTCTTCGTCCAGGTGGATGTGGCGTTTCAGGTAATAGTGAAACGACGGGGCCTGCAGCTCGCTGATGTGCACTTCCCGGAGAAAGTGCCGGAACATCTCCGGGATCACCTGTTCCCGCCCCATCGCCAGCGCGGCGGCCGCGGCGTGGGGCTTGTCCTCGCGGATGAAGCAGAAGGTCGTCTCGGAAAAGTAGCGCGCGGGCAAAGGCACCAGGTCTGAGTACAGGGCCTTGTCGATGCCGTGCTCCCGAACCAGGTCGAGGAAGCGTCTCGGGATCGCGCTGTCCGCACCCACCTCGTCCATGGCCGCGCAATAATGCTCGAAGTGGCTGCCGTAGACGGGTGCGCCGTCCGCGCCGGGCGCGACATCGGATTCTTCCTCCAGCACCAGCTGGTTGATCAGGTGACGGAGGGCCGGATCGCCTAGGGGCATCCACGGCGTTCGAGCCGGGGCGATGTGCTGCTGGAGGTACTTGAGCAGGGACATGAAGTCCCACACTGCAAATACGTGGTGCCGCATGAAGACCTTGAGATCGTCGATGCTGCGCAGGGATTCGTAGATCGGGTGCTGATTGAGCTCTTCCCGCAAGGGGCGGATGTGCTCCAGATTCAGCTCGGCCATCGACACTTTGTTCGTCCTCTACTCTATTCGTCCGTGATCCCCAATATACGCCCCGCCAGCGCAGGCTGTCGTCCCGCCGTCAGCGCAGCGCATAGCTGATCGGCACGCGCAGCATCCAGCGTGAGCGTCCGAGCTCTGCAGGTATCGGGCGGAAACGGCTAAGATTCTCAAGCGTTCTCACGCCCGCGTTGTCGAGCGAGTCGGACCCCGAGCTCTTCGCGACCCGCACGTCGGTGATGCGTCCATCGGCCTGGATCACAAATGAGATTGCGACCTCGCCCTCGAGGCCGCGGCGTCGCGCGTCCCGGGGATAGAAGCGGTGCCTGGCAATGGCCCGCTGCAGCTCGGCCAAATAGCGGTTCGTCGTCCCATGCCGCTCGGCCCCGCCGCCGGCGGACCGGCTGGTACCCTTGGCAGTGGCTCGATTGGCGCCAGCCGCGGCAGCTGTCGGTTTCACGGGCGACGATGTGTGGGCCTTGGACGCCTCCCTCCGCCGCTGCGGAGCGGCCTTCGTCCGTGCATGCGGGTGGTGTTGCCTCGCCTGAGCGTGGTGCACCTTGTGGTGTGCCTTCGGCTCCGGCTTTGGCGTCCGACTGGCAGTGGCTTCCGTCTTCGGGGCCTCTGTTTCCTTCTTCGCAGCAGTCTCGGTACCGGGCATCTCCCGCACCGCGCTGGGCTGGGGCGGTGGCTCTTGGGTCACCTCGACGGCCTGCTCCGTGACATCCATCGTGGTCTCGTTTTCGGGCTCGGACCGCTGGGGTGCGGGACTTTGCGCGCTGTCGGGTACGGCTGCCTGAGTCTGGAACGCAGCAAGACTGACGTCGACGAGCGTGCCTCCCCCGGAGCCCGTCTGGCCCGCAGATCGGGCCAGCACGATGGCCATCAGGAGGCTGACATGGACGAAGGCAGAGATGAGGAACGCTCGCCTTCTGCAGCAGGCGAGGTGGTGGGCCGATGGACTCACGTCTGGCGCGTCAGTATGGTGAGTCTTTGCAGTCCCCGCGACTTGAGCAGGTCGACCACTGTGACGAACCGGGCGAAGCGGACCTCCGCATCCACCCGAAGGATGACGTGTGTTTCCTTGTCCAACGATGCCAGCTGTCCGCGCAGGTCATCCACCGAGAGAGCATGGCCGTCCAGAAAGATCTGTCCCGCTTTGTCGATGGCAATCTCGACTTGCTGGCGGGCCGCGCTCTGTGTCTTGGTGGCAGCCTCGGGCAGCCGGATATGGAGCCGTCCCTCCACGATGAAGGTGGCCGTTGTCAGCACGATGGCCAACAGCACCAACATGATGTCGATGAAAGGGATGACATTGATGGTGTCGATGCGCTTCATTGGGGACGAGACCTGCGCCAGGCTGCCGTAAGTACATCGACCTTCCGCACGAGACTGTTATAGAAAACGATCGCGGGAATTGCGACCACCAGACCGAGGGCCGTTGCCTTCAGAGCAAGGGCGAGGCCGAGCATGATGGTGGCCGTGTCGATGGATCCGCCCCGGCTGATGTCATAGAAGGAGATGATGATTCCGAGTACCGTACCGAGCAGGCCGACGTAGGGAGCATTCGCTCCGATGGTTGCGATCGCCGTGAGGTTGCGGGTCAGGGCGACATTCAGGTGGGCTTCGTCGTCGAATTGGGCGAGATCCACGGATCTGAAGTAGAGAAAGCGCTCGATCACAAAACCGAGCAGGAGGAAGCTCATCGAGCCCAGGACTCCGAAGATGCCCAGATCCAGATAGTCCTTCAACAGCTCCATGGGTACCTCGTCAGCTCTTCAATCTCAGCTTGGGAAGCACCGATCCTTCCCGCTCTTCCGCGGCTACGGCCCCGCAACGCGTCGATTTCTTTGCCTAGGCTGGGCCAGCCTCCGAACAAATCAGTGCTTCCCGTGTGCAATTCTCCGAGAACCAAGGCGACCAGACGCCGCGCCTTGCGGATGCCTGATCGACGCACAACTGATAAGAATACAATGACCGGCGGACAGCTTCACCTGGGACCCGTTGATCGGTGATCAAAACGCCGGTGGTCCGGCCGTCGACACTCGGCGCAGCGGCAGGCGCAACCCCTGTGCAGCGTGCCCGCAAAAAACCATGGCAATTGTGTGATAAAGGGCGTGATTTCAGGCGTGCCGGCGTGTTAGAGTATTAGCACGTAATGGAGTGCTGATGCTCTGGAGGCAACGATGTTAGCAGCACTCGCAGCGGTGGCTTTGATTGTTGGTGTCGTGGGGACCAGGGTGGTGGTCACTCACCCGCCTCAAGCGACGGCCGAGCAGGCGGGCCAGCCGGTAGTGACGGTGCAAGGCGTCCAAAGCGATGCCCCGAAGTCGGGGGGTGAGCACAAGGCCCCCTGACGATACGATGGCCTCCCCATGGAGGTCTTCCCTTCCTTGAGGGAGCCGGCCGCAGGGCCGGCTTTTGGCTTTGCGGCAGTCTCAGCCTGCGGGTGAGTCCGGCGTGTCGATTCAGGATGTCTTGGAACCGCCGAGGCAGGGCGGCGAGTCCGGCGCGCTGCCGCCCTTCTCGAACCACTCCTCCGGCGTCCAGGCGTGTAAGGCGAGGGCGTGGAGACCGGAGGCCAGCTCGTCCCGCAGCAACTCGTTGACCACGCGGTGGCGGGCAACGAGCTTGCTTCCACCGAATTGGTCGCTGACGACGATCACCCTGAAGTGGGACTCGGCCCCTTCCGGGACGCTGTGCATATGACTCTCATCGACGACCTCCACATGCAGCGGGTTCAATCGGACCTGGAGCCGCTCCTGGATGCGTTCTCTGCGGTTCATGGGGGGATTGCTGAATCTGGTTGGCAAAGTTCGACACTTGGGCTGAACGCGCCCCGATGCGGGGAAGGTGAGGGCGCCGACACCCGCCTGCAAGTCGGCAGGCAGAGCGCTGCGCGGAGGGGGGCTTCGTACCACGCGTGATACTGATCCGGCCTCAGATCGCGTAGACAAAGACGGAGCCAGGGGTACCGGTCCGCTATTTGTCGGAGTCCCGTCCGGGCGAGTAGATCTGACTGGGGAAGAGGGCGATGTTGGACTTGTCGCCCAAGTCCCGAATCTTTCCCTGTCCCTGCTTCTCGACCTCGTCGAGGCGAATGACCGCGTGCAGCGGAATCATCGTCCGGCTGACACCCTTGAATTCGGACTTGAGCCGTTCCGTGGACGGGTCCACCAATACGGTGCTGGATTCCTCGAACAGGAGGTCTTCCACTTCAACGAACCCGTAGAAGTCCCCTTGCCGCACCCGCCGGGCATAGATCTCATAGACCTTGCCCTGATTGAGAAAGACTATCCGAAAGACGCGCATTTGGAGCTACTGCATCTCCTCGCAGCTGCCGGCATTGCAGCGCAGTAAGAATTTCTCACCGCCCTGACAGTCGACGCGGTAGATCTCATACTCGGGCTGCTTCTCGACCAGAACCGCCCCTTGGCCCGTCAGATTACACCCGTGAGCTCGGGCGTACTGCTCGGCGTAATAGGCCCAGACCCCAGAGTCCGCACGCTCGTTGAGGGCGACCATGCTCCCCCCCTGGTCGCGATCTTCCCCCGGGGCCGGGCGGGCACCTGCACCTTCCGCCACCACGGGGGCTGCCGTCTCCCGAGGAGCGGCGGGCGGTGAAGGTGACGCTGGCCCCGCCTGCTGGCCGGCAGGAGCGGCCTCATTGCTCCAGTTCGTGGGTCCCCACTGTCCCGGGCCCTCGGTGTGAGCGATCTCTTTGCTCTCTTCCGCCGTCGGAGGCGATCCAAGATCATCTGGCGTCTCCAGAGGCGGCATGGCACTGGCCACTCGGGGGGCTGTTGCAGCCCACGCCTTCTTGAGGGAGGCGAGGGAATGCATCAGATCTTTCTTGTAGGCCGCGGTGAAGTCGCGTTTCTGCTCTTCCTCGGTTCCTCGGCTCGTAATCAGGTCCGCCCCGACCGTAACCTCTATGCCGTTCGGACGCGGAAAGAATCCCGCCTGGACCTGGACCAGGGGCGGTTTCGCTCCCGGCACCTGCGTACCGGTGATTTGCGGATCGGGTGTCCTGTCGAGTGTGCGTTGCAGCAGCAATTGGTTTCCCGAGGAGCTGACGATTTTCCACCCCTTGCTTACGGCGGCCCCCATCGCCACCGATTTGGCGTTCTCCATGGTCCCTCCGGGGAGCAGGGTGTGGGGCTTGCTTGGATCGTAAGTGACCATCGGAACCTTCGCTGGCGCTGTAGTCGCACAGCCTGCCACGAGCAGGACGGACAGTGCGGGTACAGCACACCAGCCGAAAGAGATAGGCCGCTTCAAATGGGTACTCCGTCGCTCCGCAAGCAGTGAATTTATTCGGACCCTGTGTGAGCCAACGCAGCGAAATTAACGTGTTGCAAGGCCACGGCCGCGGGAAATGAGACTTGATCAGTGTATCCCGGGCGGCGGGGCCTGCCGGGGCGCGTCAGCCGATGGTCGCGGGGCGTTGACCGGACGGCGGCTAGGGATTGTCCGACAGGATGCACTGGGTTGGCAAACTCCCCCTCGGCCCAATGGCCGCATGGTTGGGCGAAAAGACAAGCGAGACGGTGTGAGATTTGACAGAAATCGCTCAAGGCCGTGCCTGGACCCACCGCCGGTCCCCCGCGCGCCGGCTTACGCGCCGACTTGTTGCTGTTCGACGAGCCCGCGGAGCCGCGAGCGGTCACGCTCGCTGAGGTCCGCGAACTCCACGCCAAGCCGGAATTGATCCGTGTAGGATGATTGCTCGACCCAGACGACTCTCCCCAGAGCGCGAATAGAACCGGGCTCTTCGGGTGCGTCCAGCTCCAGCAGCATCCGCTCTTGGACCGGAAAGAAACGCGGGGAGGAAAGCCGGATGCCCCCCTCGCTGAGGTCCTCGGACAGGAGGTTTTCGATGTCGGCCAGGGAACGTTTGGGTACCTTTTCGACCCTCACGGGGAAGTCGCAGGGCACCCTCGAGAAGCGTCGTCGATCAGTAAGCTGGGGGGCAGGGGCCATAGGGGTCTCTCGGGAGGCAGTCGGACGGCAACGCGGGCCGCCATCGCTTTGCTGTTTGTGGCTCGTCGTCGGCATGCACCCGGCTCTTTTCGCCGCTCCGCCCGCAGGCACAGGGACGACGCCTATTGCCCAGTTCCGGTCACCGCCATGGGGTGACTTTCGCCCAACCCTCCTGGTCAACCGGCCCTACCGGCCGGACACGAGGTTCCAGCAAATTGTAAGCCAGCAAGCAGACAAGGTGGAAAAACAGAGGGTTAAGCCGGGTCCCCCGTTGGGCGCCTCGGGCGAGTGTAAAAAATCCTGACACCCCTGGCTGTCGCCGTGCACTGCGCCTCTGGTTGTCGCGAACTCACGGTTTAAGCCACCCCACCTGAATAATAGGCTCAGGCTGAGTAGCCGGCTCCGACGGCGGGCATGGCGGCAAGAAGCGCGCAAGGGCTTCAGCGCCGCCCGGAGAGCGGGGCGCCGGGAGAGGCTACCACTGCACCTGCTGGTCGAAGAAATACTCGGGCTCGGGCTGTGCCAGGGCGTGCCAGTCGGGTATGGCGTCGGCAAGCCCGTCGTTCCACGCCGGCGGCCCGCGTGCTGGGGCAATCGGTGGCGGCTGAGCCGGCTCGCCGATATGGGTGAGAATGCGCTCTACCGGGGCGGCCTCGGCGATGGCGGTGATCTCCGGCGGTGTGGGCGCGGCGGCCGGCAGGAATCGGATCAACGCGTCGTCGCGAGGCTCGAGCACACCGTCGAGGATGCAGCAGTGAGAGTGGGTGTGGTCCGAGCGAGGAGCCGAAACGGTGCACGAAGCTCACTGCTCCGAGGTGCGCCCGCGCCGAAGCCCCCGGGCTGCTCTGCCGGAGATGGGCCTCGATGACACGCAGGAGGAGGTGCAGGACCGCGCTGACGGCCTTCGGCTCGCGCTGCAGGTACCAACGCAAGCGCTTCGGCACTGACAGCACCCACTGACGAACGGGCAGCGGCGGGAAGACATGATCGACCAAGTGCGCGGCCGTCTCCGCCATGCGCCGGGCGTTGCAGGATGGACACAGCGCGCGCCCCTTGCAGGAGAAGGCTACCAGGACGTCGTGGCGCCTCTTTGCAGCTCGAACGCCAACGCCGGCCGACCGCTTCTACCGCGGAATGACCGTTATCGCTAGCGTGCTCCTACTCATCGCTGTGGCGGGGCTTATCGTCGGGATCGCCAGGACGCGCCGGAGGTGGGGTTGGAATCCGAATCCGGAGCTCGTGAGTTTCCTTCCGCTGCTACGGCAGCATTTTGACCGCATTCAGGACCGCTTCGCATCATTCGCCCGTCACGGGGTGCAGGCAGAAGGTTGGTTCAAGGGCGAGATGCACCAAGTCGCGATTCCTGGCGCCGAGATCGCCAAGAAATGCTATCATTGCAATCGTCTCTCGACGGCCTGATAGGTGGTCCCATGGCAAACCTCGTCGTCCGCAATCTCGATCCACGGATCGTCGATGCGCTCAAGCAGCGTGCCGCTGCCCACGGGCGCAGCGCCGAGGCCGAGCATCGGGCCTTGCTCGAAGGGTTGCTGCTGCGGCCCAGAGCCAAGAGCTTCGCCGAGGCACTCGCGAGCATGCCCAACGTCGGGGAGGATGCAGACTTCGAGCGGGTAGAGGATGAGCCCAACGATGATCGGGTACCTCGTTGACACGAACGTCATCAGCGAAGCCCGCAAGGGCGCCAAGGGCAATCCAGGTGTCCGCGCCTTCTTCCGCCGTGCCGTCCAGGAGGAGGCGCGAATCTTCATCTCTGTGGTCACCGTCGGTGAGCTGCGCCGCGGGGTCGAGCTGATCCGGCATCGTGGTGACACGCGTCAGGCCAAGGGGCTGGAGACCTGGCTGGAAGGGTTGCTCGTCACCTACCGGGACCACATTCTCGAGATCACCCTGGATATCGCCCAGCTCTGGGGTCGTCTGCGCGTGCCGCACCCGGAGAATGCTCTGGACAAGCAAATTGCGGCCACGGCCCTGATCCACGATCTGACGGTGGTCACGCGCAACCGCGGCGACTTCTCCCACACCGGCGCTCGCCTGCTCAATCCGTTCACCGGGTAGCCTGGCCGTCCCAAGGGTAAAAAGGAAATCCAAGCAGCTCGGGCACGTCAAGGCGATAGCTGTACATGTGTACAGCATAGCAGCCTCTTTGCAGCTCGGATCCGCGATCCGGGATGAGCCAGGGCAGCGCGACGAGCACGTCCAGGAGGAGTGAGGCCCATCGCCACCGGATGGCGCAGAACCGGCGACCTTGCCTTGGGACGGTTGCCCCCTGAGGTCTCCGGGGGCTCACGGTTTGAGCCACCCAACCCGAATAATAGGCTCAGGCCGAGTAGCCGGCTCCGACGGCGGGCAAGGCTTCGGTCCCTCCAGGGCAGGCGCTTGCAGGCCGGCGTGCGAGTGCCGCCCGAGGGGGATCGCGCACCTATGCCGGCCGGACAGCCGCACTCGTCATAACCGCCTCAATTTGGCTGAAGGGCAACAGAATTCATGCTCCGTATCATCCGCTCCAATGCGGTCGAGTCCCTGCTTGTTCACCTGGCGCGGGGCTTCAGCACGAAGCCCCTTGCCTCGCCCTTCACCCCGGAGGTGGTCCTGGTGCCCAGTCCCGCCATGGGGCGCTGGGTGAACCTGCAGCTGGCCCGCGCCCACGGTATAGCGGCGAATGTCACCTATCCCCTGCCGGCCTCCTTCGTGTGGCAGCTGGCTCACGCGCTTCTGTATGATCTGCCTGAGCGGGATCCTCTGGACCCCGATGTCATGGTTTGGAAGGTCTTTGCGCTCCTGCCCGGGATGCTGGCGGAGCCCGGGTGCGACCCGCTCCGTGGCTACCTGCGGGACGACCCTCAGGGCCTCAAGCGCTGGCAACTGGCCCGCCGCATCGCCGACGCGCTCGACCGCTATCAGTTCTACCGCCCGGATGTGATCCGCGGCTGGGGCGAGGGAGACGGGGACGACTGGCAGGCCCTCCTGTGGCGTCGGCTGAGCGCGGAAATCGGGTCCGGGCACCGCGTCGCGGTCATCCACCGCCTGCTGAGGACCCTGAACGGGCAGGGGCCGTTCCCGGCTCTGCCGGAGCGCATCAGCCTGTTCGCCATCTCCAGTCTACCCCCACTGTTCGTGGAGGTGATCCACGCCCTCGCGGCCCATACCACCATTCACCTCTATCTCCATGCCCCGACCCCCGAATTCTGGGCGGACCTCGTGTCCCAGAAGGAGCAGGCCCGCAGGCGGCTGGCAAAGCCCGAGGCGGCGGACCTGTGGGAGGTGGGCAACAGCCTGCTCGCCTCCTGGGGCCGGCAGGGGCAGGCCCTGCACGACCTGCTGCTGAGCGAGGAGGCCCCCATGGAGGAGGACGATGCCTTCGCCCCCCCCGGCGAGGCGACACTGCTGCAGCGCCTGCAGGGAGACATCTTCGCCCTGCGGTCCATCGGCCCCAAGAATAAACGGAGGGAGGTGGC
>Ga0307418_1000055_pt1 | contig 31650 bp, 23 predicted proteins | sample SalMarWE160220MG_2_FD_202160 | JGI IMG/M metagenome (GOLD analysis project Ga0307418, IMG submission 202160) | Salt marsh sediment microbial communities from the Plum Island Ecosystem LTER, Massachusetts, United States - WE1602-20 | ecosystem: Environmental > Aquatic > Marine > Intertidal zone >...
GTTGAGAATGCCCATGCAGTTGGGTCCCACCACGCGCATGCCATACTTGCGCGCCACCTCGCCGAGGCGTGACTCCCGGACTACCCCCTCGCCGCCCACCTCCTTGAAGCCCGCGGAGATGACCACGAGGGCCTCGACCCCCTTCACCCCGCACTCTTCCACCACGTCTAGGACCCGCTCCTTGGGCACCACGATGACCGCCATCTCCACGGGTCCGGGTATGGCGGCCACCGACGGGAATGCGGCGATGGAGTGGACGGCGGCGGCCCCGGGGTTGACCGGGTACACGACCCCGGTGTAACCGTGGCGCACGAGGTTGTCCACGATCTGATACCCGATGGTGTCCGGTCGCCGGCTGGCACCGACGACGGCGATGGACCGGGGCTTGAAGAGGGCGTTCAGGGACGACGGCATGGGAGCGCTCCGGCGCGCCGACGAGGTCGAATCGAAGAGAGAATGTGGGAGGCGAGACGTTCCATGCCCCCTCGGGACCCGGTACACTAGCCCCCTCCCGAGGCCAATTGAAGAGGTCGTGGCAGGTCACCGCGCCTTGAGGTGCCCCGCCGCCACCATGCATCTTGAGGCTGCCGGTGCCCCCCTTCGAGGAGAGCCCAGTGAGCGACACCGACCCCGACCTTGTCCCCCGTGCGCGACCGACGCCGGCGCGCGCGGGCGCTCCCGACCAGGAGCCCGGGGAGGAGAACAGCACGCCCACGCCTGCCCGTGCCCTGTTCGAGGAAGTCCAGAGGCTGAGTCCGACGTCGGCGCCCGAGGCCGAGGAGAGGACGCTGGATGCCGGCGGCGAGCGCTGGGTGGTGCGGGTGTGTGGACGCACCCGGACGGGCTCCGACACGGGCCCCGCTCAGCTCCTGTTGGTGGCCTTCCAGCGGGACGGAGCCACCACCCCGGAGCGGGAGAGCCTCGTCGTGGGTCGGTCCCTCGCCGACATCGGTGAAGAAACGTTGCTCACCGCCTTCGAGCGGGGCCGGACGCCTTCGGAGCCGGGCACGCACAAGGAGATCTTCCCCCAGCCCGGGGGGCGCAGGGGCGGCCGCTGAACGGCACCCGTCGAGACGCCGGGCGTGTCGGGAGGACACGTCAGCGCGTCGTTCCGACACGAAGGCGGAGGCGGCACGGGGCGGCCGCCATCCTCAACTGATTCAATGGCCTGCACTTGGCCGATTCGCGACAGGTGGCACGGATCATGCCCACGACCCAGCGGCGTCGTGTGGACTCCAGGCGCCGGTGCCTTCTCTCGAGAACGAGGCCAGCTGATGAAGACGGGTAGGGAGGACGAAGGGCGGGAGCCCCGCGTCCAGGATCCGCTTCGTGGGATCGTCATCACGCGCGGAGGGGATCCGACACCGCAGCGCCCGCGGATCTCCGCGTTCATCTGGGGCGGGAAGGTCCGTCCGACACCCACGCTTCCGTATGGGCGATGGAAGGGCGCTTGAGGCGTCCCCATCGGGTATAGATCCAGGCCCCCCGGGCGGCTCGCCGTCCGGGGGGCTTCGCTATGGTGCCCGTATGATGCCTGGTGACCGGCACCGGGTGCGCGCCAGCTTAACGACAGCCGTGGCCGATCGGTCTCCCACAGGGGGGATGGGACGGGGCCGCGCGAACGTGCGCGGTCGGACGGAGTACCGTTAGCTTGCAGGTTTGGTCGTTCGGCAGGCGCGCCAGCACACGATTTGCGCCCCCGGGAGAGTTCAACACGGTGTCGGGGTCCGGTGTCTTCAATAACGGTGGAATCGCAGGACGATGGCGAGCTGGTCCGCCGGGCGCGGCGAGGCGATGAGTTTGCCTTTGGCGTCCTGGTGGAGCGGTACCAGCGAGCCGCATACGCCGTTGCGTATTCCGTCACCGGGCGGCACGAGGATGCGGAGGATGCGGCGCAGGAGTCGTTCCTGGTGGCGCTGCGCAGGCTGGAGGAATGCAGGAGCCCGGAGCGGTTCGCGGGATGGTTGATGACCATCGTGAGGAACCGGGCCCGCAACCTGGTGAGACGCGAGTCTCTCAGGGAGACGGACCAGGTGCCGGCAGCGGCGAGCTCGAGCACGCCGACGCCGGATCGGGTGACGGAGACCAGGGAGCTCAGAGGCCTCCTTCGGGAGGCGCTGGCAGGGCTCCCAGAGATGCAGCGCGAGATCGTGCTGCTGCACGATCTGGAAGGATGGAAGCACCGCGAGATAGCGGAGCGGCTGGGGCTGCCTCCGGGCACCGTGAGGTCGCACCTGCACTTCGCGAGAAAGGCTCTCCGGGAGGTGCTGTCCGCCTCTCCGCAGGACGCAGACAGACGGAGCGGGAAATGAGCCACGGACGGAAGGTTCAAGACAGTGCAACCGACGAGCTCGGTCGCGACATGGCCGTCGCCGGGCTCCTGGGCCGATTGAGCCCGGAAGTCGACGACCCGAGCTATTGGATGCGGTTCAAGACGCGGGTGATGCGCGGGGCATCGGGGGAGCTGGCACGTCGGCGCCTCATGGCCGACGTGACCGTCGGCGATGTCCTCGTGTCGTGGGCCCGGGCGGTGGTACCCACCGCGGTGCTCGCCGCTGCCCTGGCGGGCCTCATGCTCATGCGTGCGCACGTCGCTCCGGCGGCGACGCCCGCCGGGGTGGAGGAGCTCCTGGTGGCAGGGATGGAGAGTGAGACGATTCCCGCGACGCTGTCCCGGAGCGAAACGGAGACGCAGGTCGCGTTTGCGAGCGAGAGGTTCTGATGGAGAGGAGCTCCCGTACCCGACTGTTCACCGTGGTGGTGCTCGCGGTCGTCTTCGGCGCCGGCATCGTTCTGGGCATGGTCCTCGGCCACCGCGGCGCCGGAGCCCGGGTGGCCACGGCGGCCCCCGACTCCGCGGTACCGGCGCAGAACGCCGACTCGGCCGGGCGGCGGCATCGGACGCCATTCTACATGCAGGTGAATCCGACGGCCCAGCAGAAGGTCAAGCTGGACTCGATCGTAAAGGTGTATCGCGACTCCATGCAGGTGCTCACGCACCGGTTTCACCAGGACTACGATCCGCACTACGACTCGCTGCAAGCCGAGATGGACTCGCTCCGGGCCAGGTACCACAGGAAGTACGACCCGCAACGCCAGGCCCTCTTCAACGGCGCCCTCGCGTCGATCCGGGCGGTGATGACGCCGGAGCAGGTGACGAAGTACGACTCCATTCTGGCGACGCTTCACCACGAGGACTCGTTGCGGGCCCAGGCCGATCGCAACCGCCGACGCGGGGACCGGGACGGTAGGGGTCGCCAAGAGTAGCTCCATGACAAACGCCGCCCCAGGGACCGCGCTCTCCAACGCTCCGGCGGGCTGGCGTGTCAAGCTCATCGCACACACAGACCAAATCGAGTCGCGGGCAGGGTCCGGGGCCATCATGTGGAGGAAGCAGTGAACGACGTCATCATCCGGACGGAGGGGTTGAAGAAGGACTATGTCCTGGGCGCCGAGACCGTCCACGCCGTGCGTGGGGTGGACCTCGAGATCCACAGGAACGAGTTCGTAGCGGTGATGGGTCCGTCGGGAAGTGGCAAGTCGACGTTCATGAACATGATCGGCTGCCTGGACACGCCCACCGCCGGGAAATACTGGCTCAACGGGCAGCTCGTGAGCGAGCTCACCGACGACGAGCTGGCCCGGGTGCGCAACAAGGCCATCGGCTTTGTCTTCCAGACCTTCAACCTCCTGCCGCGCGCCAGCGCGCTCCACAACGTCGAGCTCCCGCTCATCTACGCGGGTGTGGGCTCGAAGGAGCGCAGGCGTCGCGCCCAGGAGAAGCTCCAGATGGTCGGGCTGGGCGACCGCATGGAGCACAAGCCGCCGGAGATGTCCGGCGGTCAGCGCCAGCGCGTCGCGGTGGCGCGGGCGCTGGTGAACGACCCGGCACTGCTCCTCGCGGACGAGCCCACGGGAAACCTGGACTCCACCACGAGCCAGGAGGTCATGGAGCAGCTCGCGGCGCTCAACCGTGAGGGACAGACCATCCTGCTGGTCACCCACGAGCACGATATCGCCGCCTACGCGAAGCGACAGGTCCACCTTCGTGACGGCATCATCGAAAAAGACTTCATGAACCACCACGGCGGAGCAGAGGCATGAACGCGAAGATTCTCAAGTGGGGCGCGGGGGCCATGCTCCTGCTCGGTATGGCGGCGTGCAAGAGTGGGGAGGCCGCCACGAACTCCACCGGGTATGCGACCGCGGTCGTGACGCGGGGTGACGTCCGCAACGAGGCGGACGCCACCGGAACGGTCCAGCCCATCCGGTCGGTGGACGTGAAGTCCAAGGCTTCGGGCGAGATCATCAAGCTGCACGTCGACGTCGGCGACACCGTGCACACCGGTGAGCTGCTGGCCGAGGTGGATCCCCGCGACGTACAGAACAACTACGACCAGGCGAAGGCGAACCTGGATGTGGCGAACAAGAGCCTCCAGATCTCCAAGTCGCAGCTCGACCGCTCCAAGGACCTGCTGAAAGGCGGCGTCATCACGCAGGAGCAGTACGAGACCAACGAGCTCAGCTACGCCAACGCGGTGGCCAGCCAGGTGCGCGCGCAGACGAGCTTCGAGCTGGCGCAGAAAGAGCTCAGCGACGCCATGATCGTGGCCCCCATGAACGGTACCATCCTCACGAGGACGGTCTCGGAGGGCCAGGTCATCCAGTCGGCTTCCCAGAACGTGTCCGGAGGCACCACGCTCTTCACCATGGCGAACCTCGCGGAGATGCAGGTCGTCGCTCTGGTGGACGAGACCGACGTGGGCGCGCTCAAGGCCGGGATGCCGGCCACGGTCAAGGTGGACGCGTACCCCGACCGGACGTTCGACGGCAAGGTCCTAAAGATCGAGCCGCAGGCGGTGGTGAGTCAAAACGTGACGAACTTCAACGTTATCATCGACCTGGACAACCGTGACCGGCTGCTGAAGCCCGGCATGAATGCAGAGGTCACGATCCTCGAGAACTCCGCACTCAACGTGCTCATGGTGCCCACCGGCGCCATCGTGCAACCCCGTCAGGTGGGGCCTGCGGCCATGGCGCTGGGTCTGGACGTGGACAACCTGGACCTGAGCCAGTTCGCGGGTGGCAGGTTCATGCGGGGGAACGGCGACAGTGCGCGCGGCGCCCAGGGCGGCGCGTCCCGCAGCCAGGGTGGGCAGACCGCTCAGGGAGGCCGCACAGCGTTGCGTGGCCAGGGTGGCCAGGTTGGCCAGCGGAGTCGGGCAAGCGGCCAGCGCACCGGCGCACGCACCAGCCAGAACGCCGCGCGCCTCAGCATGGGGCCTGAGTTCGACTCGCTGAGAGCGAAGGTGGCCCGCGGCGAGATCACCCAGGACTCCATGCGCGTCCTCGCGGAGGCGCTCCGCCAGCACGCGGACTCCGCCGCGGATCCCAACGTCAAGTCGGTCGTGGTGTTCGTGGTCAAGGACGGGAAGCCGACGCCCAAGCTCGTCCGGATCGGCATCAGCGACTGGGACAACGCGGCCGTGGTGTCCGGCCTGCAGGAGAACGACACGGTCGCCGTCGTGAGCGCCGCCCAGCTCCAGGCCCAGCAGCAGGCCTTCATGAACCGGATCCGCGAGCGCATGGGCGGCAGTCCATTCGGCGGCGGCGGCGGCGGCCGCCGCGGCAGGTAAGGGAGAGCCGACGATGCTCATCTTCGAGATCATCATGGTGGCCATGGCGGCCATCCGGGCCAACGTGCTCCGGGCCGTCCTGACCACGCTTGGCATCATCATCGGGGTGGCCGCGGTCATCGCGGTGGTGGCCCTGGGCCAGGGCGCGCAGCGACGCGTCGAGGCGCAGATCCAGAGCATGGGGACCAACGTCCTCACGATCCGCCCCAACTGGGGGCATTTCGGCGGCGTGCGCAACGTCGCCCAGCGCCTGTATGTGAGGGATGCCGACGCGCTGAAGAGGGAGAGCAACGGGCTGCTCACGGTCTCTCCCGTGGCGAGCTCGGGCCAGCAGGTCACGTACTCGCGCTGGAACGCCCACGCCGAGATCTACGGGGTGTGGCCCGAGTACTTCGCCATCCACGATCACCATCTGGCGCTTGGGCGGTACTTCACCGAAGGTGAGCTCCAGGGTCGCCGCCGCGTGGCTGTCCTCGGTGCCAACGTGCTGTCCAATCTGGCCGGACAGGACTCGGCGGCCCTCACCCCGGAGAGCATCCTCGGGCAGACCATCCAGATCCGAGGCGTCCCCTTCGTCGTCATCGGTATCCTCAAGGCGAAGGGCGAATCGGGCTTCCAGGGCCCCGACGAGGACATCTTCGTACCCACCTCGACGGCCCTGTATCGCCTGTTCGGGGGCCGGGAGCGGCTGAACAGCATCGAGGTGTCCACCTTCTCGCCCAAGGAACAGGACCAGGCGTATGCGCAGATCGACCAGATCATGCGTCGCCAGCACAGGCTCCGCCCCGGTGACGACGCGGACTTTCAGGTCTTCAACGCGGCGGAGATGATGTCCACGTTCAACGAGACCAACAAGACGCTGACGTACCTGCTGGCCGGAATCGCCGGGATCAGCCTCCTGGTGGGCGGCATCGGCATCATGAACATCATGCTGGTGAGCGTCACCGAGCGCACGCGTGAGATCGGCGTGCGCAAGGCCCTGGGGGCCACCCGCCAGAACATCATGTTCCAGTTCCTGGTGGAGTCCCTGGCGTTGTGCGTCCTGGGCGGTGTCCTGGGCGTGGGCGTGGGGTTCCTGGCGGCGCATCTGATGACCACCTTCGCGCAGTGGCAGACGTACGTCGCGCCGTACGCGGTGTTCACGGCGTTGGGCTTCTCCGCGGGCGTGGGCCTGTTCTTCGGGATGTGGCCCGCCCGGCGGGCGGCTCGCCTCGACCCCATCGAGGCGCTCCGGTACGAGTGACCGGTGCGGGACGCCGGGTACCCGACGGAAACGAACGAAGGAAGAAGCAGGACGGAGGCGGGAGAAACGGAGAGGGCCGGCACCCCCGGGTGCCGGCCCTCTTGCGCATGGAAGAAGGTCCGTCCGCGCTCAGCGGGGCAGGTGCACCTTCAGCGTCCGGCCCCTGCGCACCAACGTGAGCGTGAGGGGTTCGGAGCCCTGCCGCGACAGCCCGAGGCGGAGCTGCTCGATGCTGTGAATGGGAGCGCCGTTCACCTCGGTCAGAACGTCCCCGGGCTGGACTCCTGCCAGGGCGGCGGGGGTGCCGGCGGGGACGTCCACGACCAACACGCCGCCGTCCACCTGGAAGTACGCCGCGAGCTCGGGCCCCAGGCTCACCACCTCGGCGCCCGCCGCGCGATCCTGACCGAGAAGGTAGGGCGCCAGCGGACGGAACGTGGCCTGGTTCCCGGGTTCCGTGGATCGCGCCGTGAGCTCGCCGTCTGGCACCCCATAGGAGCTCCCGGCGTGATCGCGCGCGGCGCGAGCCATCGCGGAGCGCAGTGCCACGGCCCGGCGGCCGGCGGCGTCCAGGGCGCGGGTCAGGCTCTGCAGCTCCGGGTCGCGCGTCTCCGCCCCTTGCTGTCCCTGGGGAAGCTCCGCGGCCAGCTGACGCAGCCGCTCGGCCTGGCGGGCCCGCAGCTCGCGGATCTGCCCGTTCAGCTGAGCCATCTCCGACTGGAGGGAGTCAGAATGGTCGCCCGGGAAGACGAAGAACGAGAAGGGTGGCCGCACCTCGGGGAGGAGCTGGACCGTGACGCTGTCGCTGCCGGGGGGGCCGAACACCCCGGCGGGGCTTCCGTCCGCCCGGCGCAGCACGATGCGCCCGGGCGCCGGCAGATTGCCCGAGACCGGCGCGTCGTCGGACCCCGGCAGCGTGAGGACGCCCACGGACCCGCTGCCTCCCTCGATGAGGCGAAGGCGCAGGGAGTCCATGGCGCGGAACATGGCGTCGGCCATGGAGTCGCTCCCGAGAGACGCGGTCCACGGGAGGGCCTCCGGCACGTCGGCGGGTCGCGCGGCGGCGGTCATCTTCATCCGCAGCCGCTTCCCGTTGCGCTCCACCACGACGCTCACAGGCTCTCCCGCCCTCAGCGTCTGTGTGATCCCCCCGAACTGGTCCTCGACGCCGTGGCCGTTGACCCTGACGAGCAGGTCTCCCGCCTCGACGCCCGCCTTCGCCGCCGGGCTCCCCTCGCTCACGCCCGTCACCAGGACCCGCGTGTGCCGCCCGGCAGCCGACACGATCTCCTCGATGTGCAGTGACATGCCCACCCATCCCCTGCCGGCGACCTGAGCCGCACCCTGCACGGGCAGACCGCCGAGGGCGAGGGCTCCGAGAGCCGTGGTCAGGACGAGAGAGCGGCGCGGGAGGCGCATGATCAGAACCAGTTGTCCTTCTTGGCGGACTGCGAGGAGATCCGGCTCAGCACCGCCTGGCGCTCGGCCAGCGTGGACGCGAGCAGTCCGTTGAGGAACGGGTCGGCCGGCGCCTGCCGGACGGCCGCCTGGCTGGCCGCGACCAGGTACTGCAGCGCGGCGTAGCGGGTCCGGGGATCGCCGGCGTCGGCGTCCTCGCCCTGCTGTGCCCTCAGCTCCTGGTATCGGCTGAGGGCCGCCACGTAGTTGCTCTCCGCGGCGCGCAGCGCTTCCGCCGCGTCCTGGACGGCGGCGTTGTCCACGGTGGTGTTGTCCGCCACGAAGGCCGTCTGGGGGACCGCCGGCGTCCTGGATCCAGTGGCGCCGTGGGATGCGACGCTCACTCCGATCCCCGCCCCGCCCAGGAAGAGTGCCACGCTGGCGGCCGCCTTCATCCAGGTGGGCGTCCGGGCGAGGCCGAGGCGCGCGAACAGCCCCGGGTCCTGAAGGAGGCCCTCGGAGCGGAGACGAGCCTCCAGCACGTCCCAATCCCCTACCGGCGTCAGGATCTCCGGAAGCGCGCCCAGCGCCTCCGTCTGCGCCTTCAGCGCATCGAGCTCCGCCGTGCACGTCTCGCACGCCGCGAGGTGCTCGTGCTCCTCGGGTCGGGGAGTCTCGTCCACGATCCGGGCCAGTGTCTCAGCGCTCAGATGGTCCATGCTTCCTCTCCGATGTCCTGCGCCGCGCCGCTCAAGGCCCTCAGAAGCTCACGCATCTTGACCCGTGCCTTGAACAGCTGTGACTTCGACGTTCCTGCGGTGACGCCCAGCACGTCACCGATCTCCTCGTGCGTGTACCCCTCCACATCGTGGAGCAGGAGAACCCGCCGCATCCCTTCCGGGAGGTCCTGCAGCGCCCGCTCCAGCCTGCGCTGGAGAAGCGCGTCCCCGGTGGCCGGGACCACGGGGACGTCGCCGGGGGCGGGGGCCTCCCGCTTCCGGCGCGTCTCCGACTTGCGCAGCGCCTGGAGCGCCGAGTTCACGGCAATCCGATGCAGCCAGGTGGAGAAGCGCGCGTCGCCGCGGAAGCTGGGGAGCGCCCGGATCGCCCGGATCCACGCCTCCTGGGCGTAATCCTGGGCGAGCTCGTCGTCTCCCGCGATGCGCCGCACCACCGCGTACACCCGGGGGGAGTACCGGTCGTACAGCGTGCGAATCGCGCGGGCGTCTCCGTCCGCCGCCTGCCGGATGACTTGGCTCTCCGTCATGCCTTTCGGTTACCGTGGACCGCGATCATCGGGTTCCGTTTCCTTGGATGTCTACCGGGGGCCCCGTGGTTGCCCTGGAGCGGGCCTGTCCGTAGCCTCCCATACCGTCCCCACCAGGTCCATGATCCACTTTTCCCCGTCAGGCCAAGAATACGGCGACCCTGTCGCCCCGCGCGACGTCCCCGGCCCCCGAGCTGCGGTGTTCTTCGTGGCCGGGGTCGCCGTGGCCTTCTTCGTGGGCGGCATCACGTTGGAGATGTACCTGCGCCAGCTGGGGCTGCTGGCTGCCGAGTGGCTGCTCCTGCTGGTGCCGGCGCTCCTCTTCGTGCGGCTGGGCCGCTTCGACGCCCGCGAGACCCTGTCCCTGCGGATGCCGCCCCTGGAGGGGTGGATGGGCGCCGTCCTCATGGTGGCGGGGGCGCTTCCGGTGGCCTGGGGGATGGGCTGGCTCGAGACCCGCGTCCTTCCCGTTCCGCCGCAGGCCATCCAGAGCCTGGAGAAGCTGGTCACCGCCAGCACGCCCGCGAGCCTGGCATGGCTCCTGTTCCTGCTGGCGATCACCCCGGCGATCTGCGAGGAGGCGGTCTTCCGCGGTGTGCTCCTCGGCGGGACGCGCACCCTCCCGACCTGGCGCGTCGTCGTGCTGAACGGGGTCGTGTTCGGAGCGTTCCACATCTCGTTCGAGACGCCGGTGCGGTTCCTTCCGACGGCCTGGCTCGGTATCGTCCTCGCGTGGACGGTGCTGAGGACCCGATCCGTGTGGACGGGCGTCCTCATGCACTTCCTGAACAACGGGGCCATCGTGCTCATGGCCTCCGTCCCGGTGCTCGGCCAGGTGGTGGCGGATCCCGATGCGGCTCCTCCTCTGTGGCTCATCCCGTTGGCGCTGCTCTGCCTCGCCGCCGGGTTCAGGCTCCTGGCCCGACTGCCCGGGCCCCCGGAGGCCGATGCACGATCACCCAGCTCACCCAGCGAGGTACGATGACGAACGGGAACAGGCTCCCCGGAGCCACCCATCTGGAGTGCACGGCCACCGGCGAGCGGGTCGAGAGCGAACGGCTCGTGGGGCTCTCACCGGCGGGCAAGCCCCTGTTCGCCTGCTACGACCTGGAGGCGCTGAAGGGCCGCTTCACCCCCCAGGCGGTGGCGCCCCGGCGCGCCGACCTCTGGCGATACGAGGAAGTCCTTCCCGTGCGCGACCGGAGCCATCAGGTCGCTCTCGGGGAGGGCTGGACGCCCCTCATCGACGCGCCGCGCACCGCGGCACGCCTGGGCGTGCGCCGCGTCTGGGTCAAGGACGAGGGACAGAACCCCACGGGTTCGTTCAAGGCCCGGGGGCTCGGGATGGCGGTCTCGCGGGCGCTGGAGCTGGGGGCCAGGGAGCTGGCCCTGCCTTCGGCGGGCAACGCGGGCAGCGCGGCGGCAGCGTACGGAGCGGCGGCGGGGCTTCCGGTCCACGTGGTGGTCCCGAAGGACACGCCGGCCCCCATCCTGGAGGAGATCGCCGCCCTGGGCGCGGACCTGCAGCTCCTGGACGGCCTCATCACCGACTGCGGCAAGGTGGTGCGCAGGGGCGTGGAGGAGCACGGATGGTTCGACCTGTCCACGCTGAAGGAGCCGTACCGGGTGGAAGGGAAGAAGACCATGGGCTACGAGGTCTTCGAGCAGCTCGGAGGACGGCTCCCGGACGCCATCGTCTATCCGACGGGAGGTGGGACCGGGCTCATCGGCATGTGGAAGGCCTTCGAGGAGATGGAGCGCCTGGGATGGATCGGCGCGGAGCGCCCGAAGATGTTCACCGTACAGGCCGCCGGATGCGCTCCCATGGTCCGCGCGTGGGAACGCGGCGAGGATCACGCGGAGACGTGGCAGAACGCGACGACGTACGCCGCCGGCCTGCGGGTGCCGGGAGCCGTGGGGGACTTCCTCATCCTCAAGGCGCTGCGTGAGTCCGGGGGCGGTGCGGTGGCGGTGCCCGACCACGGCATGAAGGAGTGGGTCGAGAAGCTCGGCGCCGACACGGGGGTGTTCGCGGCGCCGGAGGGGGGCGCGACGGTGGCCGCCATTCCCGCGCTCATGAAGAAGGGACTCGTGTCCGCGGACGACGAGATCGTACTCTTCAATACGGGAAGCGGCCTCAAATACGTGGGCATGACCCCCGTGGACTGACCCGACGCGGCGTCCACGGGTATGAGGCCGCGGACGGGCGGCCATCTACCGGGGAGCGAATGTACGAGTTCACCGTCGCCTTCATGTCGACCCTTCTGGTGGGCCTCGTCGTGACCGCCGTGGTGCTCATGCGCCGCCGGCGCCGCCGGAGGTGGAAGCGCCCTGCACCCACGGTGGACGACGAGGCCATCCGCGAGATCCTGGACCGGGGCGTGCTGGAGGCCGACGAGGAAGAGCCCCTGGACCTGGGCGAGATCGAAGAGGAGGAGCGGCGCTTCTGGTCCGAGAACTGGGACGAGCCCGAGGAGCTGTGATCTTTCCGCGGAGGTGCGCGTCGGGCGCCCGGGCCGGGAGCGGTGGGCCGCTATCGCCTCCAGCGATAGTAGACGCCGGGCAGGGGGACGATGCGCTTGTTCAGCGGCAGGTTGTCCTCCGGATCGGTGCGCCGCACCCAGAGCGCCCGGTTGATGTTGATGACCGCGCCGAGGTAGTGGCGCCCCGTCGCCCGCCAGTCCACCCCCACGGGCGCCTGGAGCACGGTGGCCATGCCGAAGCGCCCACCGGGGGGATGGGCGAGGACGACCCAGAGCCCGCCGCCCACGAAGGGATGGAGGTAGCCGGCGCCGAAGTACTCCCTCACGGTGACGGCGGCGCTGAGATCCCGGAACGACCAGGTGCCGACGGTGAGCTCGAGGCTCTCCTCGTCGCGGAAGTACTCCACGGTGAAGGCCACCGTGCTGATGCCGCCGAAGGAGAAGCCCAGGCGCACGCCGGAGCCCGTTCCCGTCCCCTGGGCCGAGAGCGTCCCGGGAGCGAGAAGCGCCACCATGCATCCCGCCAGCGCGATGGCGAGGAGGACGGGCCGCCTGCTGCGGCCGGGCGGACGGGGTTCGATGCGGCGCATGAGCGCAGGAGTATAGGCAAAGGGTGGCGCGGGGTCCAAGGGGGCAAGGGCTCGTCGCGACGCCGGCGCATACGCCTCTGGATCCTGGCGCCGGCCCTGGGGGCCGCGGCGTGCGGATCGCCGGACAAACCACCGATCCTGAGGCACCGTCTTCCGCAGGCCGCGCTCCAGCTCCTTCGGCCGGATACGGTGCGCAGCATGCGCCTGGGAGAGGGCGTCTGGTACCGGTACCTGTGGTCCCCGGTGGGACCCTGGGCGGTCTATGCGGTGGAGGCGGACGTGGCCCGCTGCGACCTGGCACTCCGTGTCCTCCAGGCGGAGCCCCGAGAGGAGGGAGGCCACGGCCAGGAGCGCGTCACCTCCATGGTGGCACGCGACACCGCCAGGGTCCTCGCAGCGGTGAACGCCGACTTCTTCACGCCGGAGGGGACCACCCTGGGCACCGAGGTCGTGGACGGCCGGGTCACCGCCGTGCGCAGGCGTCCGGCGCTGGCGTGGCGTCCGGGGGCGAGCCCCTGGATGGGGAGCGTGAGAGTGGAGGGAGACTCCCTGTATGCCGGTTGGAACGTCGCCGTGCACGGGAGCGACGGCGCCACCGAGGTGGTGGGGGGAGGGCCCGAGCTCCTCGACCGTGGCCAGGTCGTGGGCGACCTCGCCGTGGCGGAGCGGCCCGGCTTCGCGGCGGCGCGCAACCCGCGCACGGCGGTGGGCTTCGACAGCGAGACACGAAGCCTCTGGCTCGTGGTGGTGGACGGGCGCCGGCCGGGGTACTCCGCGGGCATGACGCTGCCGGAGCTCGTCGAGCTCCTGAAGGCGCTGGGCGCCACCGACGCCATCAACCTCGACGGCGGCGGCTCGTCGGTGATGGTGGTGGCGGGACGAGCACGGAACCACCCGTCCGATGCCATGGGGGAGCGCCCCGTGGCGAACGCCCTCGCTCTGGTCCGCGACTTCAGCAGCTGTCCCGCGGCGTCCACGGTGCGCTAACTTCGGGTCCATGTCGACGAGAGCCGATCCCATGGAAGGCCTTCCCCCCAGACTCCTGGCCGCCCGCCGGGAAGCCGTCCTCGAGGCGCTGGGCCGGGGTGTGATGGTCCTTGCCGCCGCGCCCATCCTGCGGCGGTCTCGGGACACGGAGCATTCGTACCGTCCCGACAGTGACCTCTTCTACCTGACCGGCGCCACCGAGCCGCACACGGTAGCGGTCCTCGCGGGAGGAGACGAGCCGCGCTTCGTCCTGTTCGCGCAGGAACGGGACCCCGCCGCCGAGCTGTGGACGGGAGAGCGCGTCGGACCGGAAGCGGCCGCGGAGCGGTTCGGGGCGGACGAGACCTATCCCCTGGCCGAGCTCGAGGCGCGCCTCCCGGTCCTCCTCAGGGAGAGCGATCGCGTCTACTACCGTCTGGGGCGCGTGGGCGACCTGGAGGGGATGGTCCTGGAGGCGCTGGCCTACGCGCGCTCCAGGGGCCAGCGCAAGGGAATCGGCCCGCGGGCGCTGATGGACCCCGGTGCAATTCTCGACGAGATGCGCCTGCTCAAGGACGAGGTCGAGCTGCGCCGGCTTCGTAGCGCGGCCGAGGCCACCGTCGCCGGTCACCGGGCAGCGCTGGACACCGTACGCCCAGGGGTGGGAGAGTGGGCGGTCCAGGCAGCCGTGGAGGCGGCTTTCCTGCGTGAAGGCGCCACGGCCCCCGGCTTCGGGACCATCGTCGGCTCCGGTTCCAACGCGTGCTTCCTCCACTACGTGGACAACCGGAAGATGGTGGCCGAGGGCGACCTCGTCCTCGTGGACGCGGGTGCGGAGGTGGCCCTCTACAACGGGGACGTCACGCGGACCGTGCCGGCGTCGGGACGCTTCGGCGACCTCCAGCGCGCCGTCTACGACGTGGTGGAGCGGGCCCGGACGGCGGCGGTGGCGGCGGGGCGTCCCGGAGGATCCATCGGCGGGGTCCACGATGCGGCGGTGGGGGTGCTGGTGGAGGGGCTCGTCGCTCTCGGCGTCCTCACCGGCTCCGTGGAAGATCTGGTGGCGCAGGAAGCGTACAAGCCGTTCTATCCGCACCAGACCTCACACTGGATCGGGTTGGACGTGCACGATCCCGGCGACTATGCGCGGGAGGGCACTTCGCGCACGCTGGAGCCCGGCATGGTCTTCACCGTGGAGCCGGGCCTCTACTTCCGGCCGGGCGTCGACGGCCCCGCGGCGCGCTTCGAGGGGATCGGCGTACGCATCGAGGACGACGTCGTGGTGACCGAGGCGGGGTGCGAGAACCTCACGGCCGCCCTCCCCACGGCACCGGAGGAGATCGAGACGCTGGTCGCCGAAGGCGCGGGGCGCTCCGGAGGACGCGGGTGACGTCACCCGTCCGGGAGGCCCCCCGCTCCCTCTTCCTGGACGAGCTCGGCCGTCCCGGGCCCATGGTGTCGGTAGAGCTCAGGCCGCCGCGCAGCGACCTGGACGCCAGTGCCGGCATGGAAGCCTGGATCGATCTGCACCATGCCCTGGGCCGCTTCGTCGCCGGAGGCACCTTCGTCTTCCTCACGGACAACGCGGTGGGCGCCGCCGAGGAGGAGAACCTCGCCCACGTGGGGGCCAACGTGGGCGACCGCGTGGACCTCCGCAGGATCGTGCCCATGCTCACGTGCAAGCACGCGCTGAAGTACTGTCTGCTCTTCGGCACCCGGGCGGCCTCCCAGGGCTTCGAGGCCATGACGGTCCTCGGGGGAGACACGTCGGTGGGAGCCCCGCGGTGCGTTCCCCACGCCCGGGACCTGCGGGAGATGTACCGGGCCCGCTCCCCCGGGCTCGCGCTGGGCGGGTGGGTCAACCCCCACAAGGACCCGGCCACGCAGGTGGGGTACCTCACCGCGCCGGACGCCCACGTGGACTTCGCCCTCGCGCAGGTGGTCTCCCACTACGACGTCGGACGCGTCGAGCGCTTCCTCGAGGTCCTTGAGAAGAGCGACCGGGCGCTCCCCGTGGTGTTCGGGGTCTTCCTGTACCGGAGCGCGAACCCGCGCACCCTGGAGACCCTGTCGCGGTTCTTCCCGGTGCCCATGGAAGAGATCACACGGGAGTTCGAGGCCGGTGCCGCCCCCGAGGACGTGTGCGCCCGAAGCATCCGGGAGCTGCGGGCGGCGGGCGCCGACAAGGTCTACGTGAGCAACCTGGGGAGCCGTGGGGCCCAGGCACGGCTGAGGCGGGTGCTGGAGCGGGTGTAGGGGCGGCGACGCGCGCTCTACGCCGTGGCCCGCACCCCGCCCTCGCGCAGCACGCGCAGCGCCACGTCCACGCGTCCCCACGGGGCGCTGATGTGGAAGCCGCGCACCAGCGGACGCACCGCCTCGATCATCTCCAGGGCGATGGCCATCCCCTCCTCCAGCGCGGCGTCGGAGCCCGACTCCTGAGCCCTGCGCATGCGCTCGACGATGGCCCGCGGCACGGAGACGCCCGGCACCTCGTTGGCCAGGAACTCGGCGTTGCGCAGGTCCAGGAGGGGCCAGATGCCGGCGATGACGGGGATGCGGCGGCCGTCCACGTGCTCCAGGAAGCGCTCCAGCGACGCGGGGTCGAACACCGGCTGGGTCACGGCGAAGTCCGCCCCGGCCTCCACCTTGTAGCGGAAGCGGCTCAGCTCCCGCTCCTGATCCACGGCCTCGTGGTTGGCGGCCACGCCGATGACGAACTCGGTGGGCTTGCCGATGGAGCTGCCGCCGGGGTCGAGCCCGCGGTTGAGCCCGTAGACGACGTTGGTGAGACCGATGGAGTCGATGTCGAAGACCGCCGTGGTGTCGGGGTAGGGGCCTGCAGCCGGCGGGTCGCCGCTCACCAGGAGCACGTTGCGGAGCCCCGCGGCGGCGGCGCCCAGGAGGTCGGACATCATCCCCAGCATGTTACGGTCGCGGCACGTGTAGTGGACCACGGTCTCGATACCCACCTCGCGCTCGACGATGAGCGCCGCCGGCACCGCGCCCATGCGGCTCTGCGCCCTGGGCGAGTCCACGATGTTCACCGCGTCCACCCCCGCCACCTTGAGCTCCCGGGCCGGGGCCACGATGCGGGCGCGGTCCCACCCGTGAGGAGGCAGGATCTCCACCGAGGCCACGGTCTCGCCGCGGGCGAGCTTGCGCCCCCACGCCGAGCGGCGCTCCAGCGGCACGGGGTCCACCGCCTGCACGTCGGGGAGGCGGGGGACCGACACCGTGGCGTGGCGCGGCTGCAGGGAGGTCACCGTGTCCCGGAGGCGCTTCACGTGCTCCGGCGTCGTGCCGCAACATCCCCCCACGAACTTGACGCCCACGTCGATCATCCGCCGGGCGTACTGGGCCATGTACTCGGGGCTCGCCAGGTAGATCTTCCGGTCGCCCACCGTCCGGGGGAGGCCGGCGTTGGGCTGGGCGGAGAACGGACGGTCCGTGGCCTCGGCCATCTCCTCCAGGGAGTCCAGCATCACCGCCGGGCCCACCGAGCAGTTGAGCCCCACGACGTCGGCGCCCGCCTCGGTGAGCATCGTCCCGATCTGACGGGGCTCGGTGCCGAGGGCGGTCTTGCCGTCCTGTCCCACGGTGGCCTGGGCGACGATGGGCAGGTCGCACGCCGCGCGCACCGCCCTGAGCGCGCACAGCAGCTCGCTCACGTCGGAGAACGTCTCCAGCACGAAGCCGTCCACTCCGCCCTCCAGGAGTCCGGCGATCTGCCTCGCGTAGAACGACTCGGCCTCGTCCAGCGAGGTGGGTCCCCACGGCTCGATGCGGATCCCCAGGGGTCCGATGGCGCCCGCCACCATCGCCTTGCCTCCCGCGCCCTCCCGGGCCAGTCCCGCCGCCGCGCGATTGATCTCCTCGGTGCGCTCGTCGAGGCCGAAGGAGGAGAGCTTCACGGGGTTCGCCCCGAAGGTGTTGGTCTCCAGGATCTCGGCGCCGGCGGCCACGTACTCCTCGTGGATCCGGCGGACGAGATCGGGGCGGGACAGGCTGAGCTCGTCGTAGCACACGTTGACGAAGACGCCGCGGGCATAGAGGAGCGTGCCCATGGCCCCGTCGAAGACGTGCACCCGGCCGTCCTCCACCAGGCTTCTCATCGGACGCCCTCCGGCTCGTACGCCAGGTTCGGCGCCAGCCAGCGCTCGGCCTCCAGCACCGTCATCCCCTTGCGCCGGGCGTAGTCCTCCACCTGGTCCCTGCCGATGCGCCCCACGCCGAAGTAGTGGGCCGCGGGATGCGCGATGTACCAGCCGCTCACCGACGCCGGCGGATCCATGGCGTAGCTCTCGGTGAGGCGGATGCCGACGCGCGCCTCGGCGTCCAGGAGGGCGAACAGGGTGCGCTTCTCGGTGTGGTCCGGGCATGCCGGATATCCCGGTGCGGGTCGGATGCCGCGATACGCCTCGGCGATGACCGCGTCGTTGTCCAGGGCTTCGTTGGGCGCGTAACCCCACAGCTCCCGGCGCACCCGCGCGTGGGTGTGCTCGGCCAGCGCCTCGGCGAGGCGGTCCGCCACCGCCTTGGCCATGATGGCCGAGTAGTCGTCGTTGTCCGCCTTGAAGGCGTCCACCAGCGTGTCGAGGCCCGCGCCGCTGGTCACGGCGAAGGCGCCCACCCAGTCCGCCACCCCCGATGCCTTCGGTGCGACGAAGTCCGCCAGGCACAGGTTCTCCCGGCCTTCCTTGGCGAACTGCTGCCGCAGCGCGTGGAGAACCGCCGTCACCTTCGAGCGTGCGTCGTCCTCGTACAGCTCGACGTCGTCCCCCACGGCGTTCGCCGGGAAGAGCCCCACCACGGCGCGGGGCCGCAGGACGCCCTCGCTCTCCATGCGGTGCAGCACGGCACGCGCGTCGGCCAGGAGCGTACGCGCCTGGTCACCCACCTCGCGATCGTCGAGGATCGCGGGGTAGGCGCCGGCGAGCTCCCAGGTCCGGAAGAACGGCGTCCAATCGATCCAGTCGCGCAGCTCGTGGACGGGCACGTCGAACACGTGGAGCCCCGGCGCGGCGGGGGTGGGCGCCTGGTACGCGGACCACTCGGTGCGGAACGCGTGGGCTCTGGCCTCCTCCAGCGGGAGCGTCTCGGCGCGCCCCCGGCGGCCGGCGCGCTGGCGGCGCACCTCGGCGTAATCGGCCCTCACCTGGGCGATGAAGCCGTCACGCGCGCCGGCGTCCAGGAGCCGGGCCACCACGCCCACGGCCCGGGAGGCGTCCGGCACGTGGACCGTAGGGCCGCCGTAGCGCTCCTGGATGCGGAGCGCGGTGTGCGCCTTCGACGTGGTGGCCCCGCCTATGAGGAGGGGAACGTCGAAGGCGAGGCGCTCCATCTCCTTGGCCACGTGCACCATCTGGTCCAGCGAGGGCGTGATGAGCCCCGAGAGGCCCACCACGTCCACACCCTCGGCGCGGGCCGTCTCCAGGATGCGCTCGGCGGGGACCATGACGCCCAGATCTACGACCTCGTAGCCGTTACACTGGAGCACCACGCCCACGATGTTCTTGCCGATGTCGTGCACGTCACCCTTCACGGTGGCGAGGAGCACCTTGCCCTTGGTTGACGCCTCCGTCTGCTCCGCCTCCAGGAAGGGCACCAGGTACGCCACGGCCCTCTTCATGACCCGGGCGCTCTTCACCACCTGCGGCAGGAACATGCGCCCGCTGCCGAAGAGGTCGCCCACGACGTTCATGCCGTCCATGAGCGGTCCCTCGATGATGTCCAGCGCGCGGGGCAGCTCTCTGCGCGCCTCTTCGGTGTCCTCCTCCACCCACGCGTCGATGCCCTGCACCAGGGCGTGCACCAGGCGGTCCCGCACGGGGAGCTCGCGCCACGCCGTGTCGGCCTCCGTGTGCCGCTCGGTGGCGCCGGTGCGCTCACCCGCCATGCGCGTCAGCGTCTCGGTGGCCTCGGAGGTGCGGGCGAAGAGCACGTCCTCCACGGCGGTGAGGAGGTCCGCGGGGATCTCGTCGTAGACCGGGAGCGCACCGGCGTTGACGATGCCCATGTCGAGGCCGGCGTCGATGGCGTGGTAGAGGAACGCCGCGTGCATGGCCTCCCGCACCTCGGGGCTCCCCCGGAAGGAGAAGGACACGTTGCTGATGCCGCCGCTGGTGAGCACCCCGGGGCACGCCGCCTTGATCCGCCGCAACGCCTCGATGAACCACATGGCGTAGCGGTCGTGCTCGGCGATGCCGGTGGCGACGGCGAAGACGTTGGCGTCGAAGACGATGTCCTCGGGTGGGAAGCCCTCCTCCTCCACGAGGATCCGGTAGGCGCGCCGGCACACCGCCACCCGGCGCTCCACGGTGTCGGCCTGGCCGTCCTCGTCGAAGGCCATGACGATGGCGGCGGCGCCGTAGCGGCGCACCAGACGGGCCCGCTGGCGGAACAGGCGCTCGCCGTCCTTGAGGCTGATGGAGTTCACCACGCCCTTGCCCTGAAGCGTCTTCAGCCCCGCCTCGATGACCGTCCAGTCCGAGGAGTCCACCATCACCGGGATGCGCGCGATCTCCGGCTCGGCGGCCACCAGGTTGAGGAAGCGGGTCATGGCCTCCACAGAATCCAGCAGCCCCTCGTCCATGTTGACGTCCAGCATCTGGGCGCCGCCCTGCACCTGCTGGAGCGCCACGCTCAGCGCCTCCTCGTAGTCGCCGGCCAGGACGAGGCGGGCGAAGCGGCGTGATCCGGCCACGTTGGTGCGCTCGCCGACGTTCACAAAGAGGGAGTCGGGCCCGATGTTCAGCGGCTCGAGGCCCGAGAGGCGGGTGCGCCGCTCGCGCTCCGGCGGCACCCGCGGCGGGAGCCCCGCCACCGCCTCGGACATGGCGCGCACGTGCTCGGGGCGCGTGCCGCAGCAGCCGCCGACGATGTTCAGGAAGCCCGCCTCGGCGAACTCCCGTACCACCCGCGCCATGTGCTCGGGGGTGTCGTCGTACTCCCCCATCTCGTTGGGGAGGCCGGCGTTGGGATAGCAGCTCACCGGCACGTCCGCCACGCCGGAGAGCTCCTCCAGGAAGGGGCGCAGCTGATCCACACCCAGGGCGCAGTTGAGCCCCACGCTCAGCAGGCCCCGGGCCCGGTCCGGTCCGGGCTGCACGCCGTGACGCACCGAGTTCCAGAACGCCTCGGTCGTCTGCCCGGAGAGCGTGCGCCCGCTCCGGTCCGTGATGGTGCCGGACACCATGACGGGGACGTCCGCGTCCGCCTCGTCCAGCACGCCGGAGAGGGCGAAGAGGGCGGCCTTGGCGTTCAGCGTGTCGAAGACCGTCTCCACCATCAGGATGTCCGCCCCGCCCTCCAGGAGCCCCCGCGCCTGCTCGGCGTACGCCTCCGCCAGAAGGTCGAAGGTGACGGCCCGCGCTCCGGGGTCCGACACGTTCGGGGAGATCGAGCACGAGCGGGTGGTGGGCCCCATGGACCCCACCACCCAGCGGGGTCGGCCCGGGTCCCTGGCCTCCGCGGCATCGGCCTCGGCGCGGGCGAGGCGAGCCGCCTCGCGGTTGATCTCCCGCACCAGGTCCTCGAGGCCGTACTCCACCAGGGAGACGCGGGTGGCGTTGAACGTGTTCGTCTCGATGAGATCGGCGCCGGCCTCGAGGTACGCCCCGTGGATGGCGCGGATGACGTCGGGGCGGGTCACGCTGAGCACGTCGTTGGCGCCCTCCAGGGGGCGGGGATGGTCCAGGAAGCGCGTGCCGCGGAAGTCGGTCTCCCCCAGCCTGTAGCCCTGGATCATCGTACCCATGGCCCCGTCCAGGAGGAGGATGCGCGTGCGCAGAGCCTCCCGGAGGAGCGCGGTGCGCTCGGCGCGCGTCCTCGTGCCGGATGTCGTGGACCCGGAAACGCTCATGGGTGTCCCCCGGAAACGCAAAAGCCCCGTCGCGAAAGCGGCGCGATGGGGCGTGGGCTTTTTAGCTCGTTCGCCACGGGAGCCCTGGAGCTCCGTCGGCGGGGCCGCAATACGCCGCAAATCGCCCCGATCAATTGTCGTTCCATTGTAGCACCCGCGGCGGCGGAGGCCAAGCATCGCTTTGGCGCGCGGGGGGCGCATTGCGCACATTGGTCCGTGCCGGGAGGTGCTCCCGGACCCTTCGAGAAAGGAAGGCGGCGTGTCGGACGAAGCACGGTCCCGCCCACGGATGGGCACGGAGTTCTACAAGGCCCACGGGCTGGGGAACGACTACCTGGTGTTCGAGGAGGGGGATGCGTGGACGGCGACCCCCGACGCCGTCCGGCGGGTCTGCGACCGCTGGCGGGGGCCTGGCGGCGACGGGATCGTCGTGCTCCTGGCGGATCCCAGCAGCCCCGCCACCGGGTACCCTGCCGCCCCCTTCCGCCTGCGCATGTTCAACCCCGACGGCTCGGAGTTCGAGCGCAGCGGCAACGGGCTCCGCGTCCTGGCGTCGTACCTCGCGCGTCGCGGGCGCGTGGATACCCGACCCTTTTCGGTGGAGGTGGGTGGGGACCTCGTGACCATGACCGTCCACGGCTCCACCCCGCCCGTCCACGACGTCTCGGTGGAGATGGGACGGGCGCGGGTCGGTCCCGCCGCCGTGGCCCTCGACCCGGCGGCCCTGGACCCCGAGGGACGCCTGGAGCTCCCGGGCGGTGAGCGCGTCGCGGTGAGGCCCGTCTCGGTGGGCAACCCCCACCTGGTGGTCTTCACCCCCGAGCCCACCCGGGAGCAGCTCCTCTCCTGGGGGCCGGCGCTGGCCACCCACCGCGCTCTCGCCCGGGGCTCCAACGTACAGATCGCCGCCGTCGTGGACGGCCACGCATGCCGTGCCCTCATCTGGGAGCGCGGCGTCGGACGCACGTCGGCTTCGGGGACGTCCTCCTGTGCGGTGGCGGTGGCCGCGGTGTCCGCCGGCCTCGTGGAGCCGGGGGCCGTGACCGTCCACATGGACGGCGGGGATCTCTCGGTGACGGTGAGCCGTAGGCTGGACGTGGTGCTGCGCGGGCCGGTGGAGGAGGTGTGCGAGGGGACGCTCACCGAAGCGTTCGTGAAGGCGCTACCCGCGGCGTGATGCGCGTATAAACTGCGCACGCACGTCCCATGGCTCCTGCTACGTCAGGTGCGGACGCGCACCAGGAGCCCCACCGCGGCCGCGGCGAAGATGCCGTCGGGGGCCCACGCCGCCATCTGGGGGGAGATGGTGCCGGCGGATCCCATGGCGGCCGCCACCTTGAAGAGCAACAGGTAGAGGATCGTCGTTCCCAGGGAGATGCCGACGCCGTAGGCGGTTCCCCCGCGGCGGCTGCTCGTGGCCAGCGGTACCCCGAACAGGATCACCACCAGCACCGCCACCGGGATGGAGAGCTTCTGGGCGCGCTGCACCCACAGCTTGGCCGCATTGCCTCCGGAGCGTTGGACCAGCGCGGCCAGCCGGCCGATCTCCGCGTAGGTCATCTCGTCGGGCTGCCGGGGCGCCTCCAGCAGCTGCTCGGGGCGCTCGTGCAGGCTCGGCACCTTGATCTTCTCGAACTCGAACGTGCGTACCGAGCTGTCGGGGTACAGGTAGCGCAGGTAGCCGGCGCTGAAGGTCCACCCCGAGCTGTCGGGCCACGCGCTCTCGGCCTTGATGTACTGCGTCGGTCCCGAGTCGCTGAGGGGCCACTCGACGCTGACGTCGGTCATGCGCCGTGCCGCGGCGGTGAGGCTGCCCACCTGCCAGGTGGTGCCGTCCTCCGCCGCGTACACGAAGTCGCTGCGGACGGCGTGAATAGGGTTCTCGTTCTTGAGGATCCGGCCGGCGATGCGGTTGGTGTGGGGAACCAGCGCCGTGAGACCGAGGGCCGCACCCGTGAGCACGACCCCCAGCACCAGGATGGGCCTCACCACCCGGTGGAAGGAGATCCCTCCGGCCTTGGCGGCCACGAGCTCACGGTTGGTGGTCATGCTGTAGACCGTGAACACCGCGCCCACCAGTGCTGCGATGGGGAACGACCACTCGATGAAGAGCGGGATCTGGTACAGGTACCCGGTGGCCACCTCCCAGCGTGTCAGGCCCCGGTCCATGTACTTGGCGAGGTTCTCGTTGATGTCGCCGAGGATGAAGAGCGGCGGACACGCGATCAGGAAGGTGCCGAACAGCTTGAGGAACGTCCGCCCGACCAGCTTGTCCAGGATCCGGATCATCGCCGTTCCCCGGGTCCCCTAGGCGTGGCGCGCACGCCGGCGGTGGAGCAGAAGACCGCTCAGCCTGTCCCGCGCCGTGATCCACAGGTCCTGCCAGCGGCCGCCGCGCACCGTCGAGCCGGCCCGGCCCATGCGCGCCGCGAGGAGGAGGCCGATGACGGCGAAGACGACGTCCGAGATCCACATGCTCCAAACCGGGCTGGCCACGCCCCGGTCTGCGAGGCTCTCGCCGCTGATGAGGCCCACGTAGTAGATGGCGAAGATGCCGGACGACGCGGCCACCACCATGCCCACGCCTCCCCTGGGGAAGCGCAGGGCCAGGGGAGGGCCGATGAGCGCGAACACCAGGCACGCGAAGGGGATCGCCCACATCTTGTGGAGCTGCGTGCGGTAGCGGTCGGCCTGCTCCTCCAGCGTCTCCACCCTGGTGTACTTGGTGCGCGCGGTGACGATGGCTCCCTGCGTGAGGGGGTCCGTGCCCCGGGTGGAGAGCACGGGGCGGCCTCCGGAACCTCCGGGGCGCGCTCCCGGACCCCGGTGCACTGTGGCCGCGGCCCCGGCCAGGGAGTCATCGGCGGAAGGCAGGCCCAGAGCGGCCTTCACGGCGTCCATGGCGTCGGAGCGGCTCTGGTCCCGCAACCGGACGGCCTCCTGGTTCTTCTCCTTCTCGTTCTTCCGCAGGTCGGCGAAGTCCATCTCCCGGTCGCTGCGCTCGGTCCCCCCCATCTGCTCGTTCAGCACGTCGCCGACGCCGCGCATGGGGATCACCTGACGCTGGAAGTAGAGACGCTGGAAGCCGCCCTTGCGGTCGCCCTGTATCTCCAGGACCTGACCGTCGTACAGGGTGAGGAAGAGGTCGGTGCGCTGGGCGTTGAAGGCCATGGTCCCGCGGGCGGCATACGTGATCCGCTCGTGGGTGGGGTTGTTCCGGTCGTAGATCGTGACGTCGTCGAGGGTGTTGGCCTTCGGGTCGATGCGCTGGGCGGTCAGGAAATAGCTCACCCGATCGTTGTCGGTCCGGATCTGGTTCACCACGCCCTCGCGCAGCTCGAACGTCGGGCTCTTGCGAGCGATGTCCACCAACAGGTTCTTTAGCTGGTGATTCGCATTGGGCAGTACCGAGTTGTTGAAGTACAGCATGACCCCGGTGGCCATCGCGCCCATGACCAGCAGAGGAACCAGGACGCGCGCCGGACGGATGCCACCGGCTGCCAGCGCGGTGATCTCGTTGTGCTCCGTGAGCTCGCTGAAGGCGTACAGGACGGCCACCAGGACCGCCATGGGGAGGGACAGCGCGATCGTATGCGGGAGGGAGAGGAGCACGAACCGGCCCAGGACGCTCCAAGGAAGCCCCTTGCCGACGAGAGACTCCATCCGCAGGGCGATGGTGTTCAGGAACAGGAGCCCGGTGATGGCCGATAGCGCGAACAGAAACGGGCCCGTGTGGGACCGGATCAGGTATCGGTTGAGCACTCCCATCCGCATCGCGGACTTCCTGAGATCGAGAGGAGCGAGAACGCAGCCGAAGGCGCGCCAAGGTTACTTGTGGGGTACGCAGCCTTCAAGGCGGGCCGCGCCTGCGATACGGATGCGTCGCTCCGTGCGTACACCACGCGGACCCCGTCGGTTCGGACCCTGACCTTGGTCCGACCCCGTCTCTTCGCCCTTGCTTTCGCCGCGGGTGCTGCCCTGGCACCGCGGGGTGCGCCGTCGGCGCGGGCGCCCGTCGAGCCGGCGGCAGCACCGCCGGACACCATCCTCCGTCGCGCCCTGGACCAGCCGCCGGCCACCGTGCAGGCCGGGCTCGCCGCCGCTCCCGGGGCGCCCTACCTCCGCCTGGGTCTCAGGAAGATCCCCATCGGGCCCTGGGGGAGCCTGTCCCTGGAGGCGCCCCACGCCCTGGGGGTGCGCCCTCTCGGCGAGGTACCGCCGCCCCTCGGCCTCGATTCCCTGTACCTCGACGTGCTGCGCCGCAGGGCCCGGGAGTGGGGCGAGCCCCGGTCGGACAGCGCCCTCTTCCTGCCTCCGGCGCCGCAGCCGGCCCCCGTCGTCACCGCCGCCGACACGACCCCCGGGGCCATGCCCCGGTTCGTCACGGACTACGCCAACCTGGCCATGAAGATCCGGGCCCGCTCGGAGCTCGGCGGAGACTGGCAGCGGTTCCGGCCCTGCGACCAGCAGTTCCAGGTGAGCTGCACGCCCACGCTCATCCCCCAGCTCAGCCCGGACCTGCGCTTCGGCGTCCAGGTGCAGGGAAGCATCCTCAACCGGGTGAAGGTGGACGTGGACTTCGACCAGAACCGGGAGTTCGACTCGGCGAACCGGATCAACATCTTCTACCAGGGAGCGGAGGACGACATCCTGCGGCGTCTGGAGGTGGGCGACGTCACGTTCAACCTGCCGGCCTCGCGCTTCCTCACCCAGGGGATCCCGGCGGGGAACTTCGGATTCCAGGCGGAGGGCCAGCTCGGCCCCCTGGACTTCCAGACCGTGTGGGCGCAGCAGCGCGGCGACATGAACAGCCGCGAGTTCCGCCTGAGCGGTATCGGTGACCAGCGCGCCTTCGTGCAGCAGGACACCCTGGCCCTGGACGACGCCGAATACGTCAGGGGGCAGTTCTTCTTCCTGGTGGATCCCCACCTCATCGACCGCTACCCGAACATCAACATCCTCGACCTGGACGCGGCGTCGGCGCCGCCGTCGGTGGCCCCCGGCCCCGATCCCATCCAGCTCTACCGCTTCGAGGCGGATCCCGTGCAGCGGCAGCAGGTGCAGGGCTACATCCAGGCCGACGCCATCGCCGACGGCCCAGGGGGACAGCAGGTGGTGGAGTCGGGGTGGTTCCGACACCTGCAGCCCGGCGTGGACTACTACATCCATCCCTCGGGCCTGTGGGTCGTGCTGCGGACGCCGCTACGCACCGACGAGATGCTGGCGGTGACCTACATCACCGCGTCGGGCGACACCGTGGGCGACTACAACCCCGAGCGCATCCAGAACCTCGGCGGGCGACCCAAGCTGAAGCTGCTGAAGGCGTCGGGTGCCGACCACCAGCCCGGGATGCCCACCTGGGACTACGAGATGCACCAGGTCTACCGTGTGTCGGGATCCAGCGACGTGGACCCGGGCTCGGTGAACCTGACCATCTCCCTGGGTGAGCGCTCCGCGGGGCGCACCTTCAAGCGGGCTCCGAACGGGGACGACATCACCTTCCTGCGGCTCTTCGGCCTTGACGAGGAGTCACCGGTGGACGTCCTGGACGCCGCCGCGGTGTTCTCGCCGGGCGGCGGGTCCAACGGGCCCTTCTCGTCGCAGGGCGGGTTCGCGGATCAGCAGGGGACGCGGGGAACCTTCGCGACCCAGCAGGCGGTGCAGGGCACCTTCATCGTGTTTCCCACCCTGGAACCGTTCGCCCAGCCCCCGCCGCTCCCCTCGCTGGGGCTCTCGGCCACCCAGACCGCCACGATCCTGGGAAGCGACGCCAACCACCGCATCTACGACCAGGTGGACCCCGTCGAGCGCGCCAACGCGGGCCTCTTCCGTCTGAACCTGTCGTACCGTATCCGCAGCCAGGGGCTGATCTCGTCGTTTTCCCTGGGCGCGCTGGGTATACGCCAGGGAAGCGAGACCATCCGCCTGGGGGACCGCATCCTCGTGCGCGGCGTGGACTACGACATCGACTACGACCTCGGCCAGGTGCGCCTCCTGCACCCCGAAGAGCTCTTCGTCACCAACCCCGACGCACCCATCCGGGCCAGCTGGGAGCAGAACGCGCTCTTCCAGGTGTCCCCCACGCAGGTCTTCGGACTGCACACCCACGCCGCTCTGGGACGCTACGGGGGACTGGACCTGCTGGGGCTGTATCAGTCGGAGCGCTCGGTGGCGACCCGGCCGCAGCTGGGGACCGAGCCCGCGGCCGCGCTCAGCGGAGGCGTCACCGGCAACATCGCGGCCCCGATGGGGTGGTTCGATCGGCTGCTCGACGAGGTGCCCGGCCTCCGCTTCGCGGGGAACTCCACGTTCTCCCTGAACGGAGAAGCGGCTGTCACGCTCCCCAACCCCAACACCCGGGGCACGGCCTTCGTGGACGACTTCGACGCCACGGACGAGCTCCCGATCTCGCTGCTCTCCTCCAACTGGTTCCTGGGGAGCGCGCCGGCGTCCGCCCAGGGTGCCCAGGGGATCCTGCCCGGGGTGATGGACGCCTCCGACGCGGCGTCGCTGGTCTGGCAGCACTCCTGGGTCGTGGAGACGCCCCTCGGCGACAGCGTCGGCGTCCAGGAGGGCTACTATCCCAAGGAGGACATCGACCACCAGATCCGCGTCGCCGGGTCGGAGACCCGCGAGCCCGGGATGCTCCTCACCTTCGCGGGGTTGACCGGGGGCGGCCAGATCACGGCGCCCTCGTGGCGGTCGGTGACCTCGTTGCTGTCCACCACCGGCCTGGACCTCACGAAGACGGACTACCTGGAGTTCTACGCGGCGGGGGGGCAGGACCTGTCGCTGGTGGTGGACCTCGGTCAGGTGAGCGAGGATGCGTTCTTCATAGACTCCCTGGGCGAGACCTCGGGGGTGCGTCCCGTCACCGGCAGGCCGTGGGGGCTCGGGGTCCTCGACCAGGAGGCCGACCCCAGCCGTGGGGAGATCTGGAGCACCGAGGCCGACCAGCGCGGCGTGTGGGTGGAGACGTGCAAGGCGCAGCCGGGGCGGATCTACCGCCAGGGAGACCCCCGGGCGGACTGCACCCGGGGCAACGGCCGGCGCGACTCCGAGGACCTGGACGAGAACGGCAACCTCGACACCCAGGAGCGGTACCTGCGCTTCGTGGTGCGCCTGGACGGCAGCTCGCCCTATCTCGCCCGCTCCTCGCAGCAGACGGGAACGCCCTTCCAGCTCTACCGCATCCCCATCCGGGGCCCCAACGCCGTGGACGTGGGGGGCACCATCACCGACGCGGACCTGCGGGCGGTGAAGTACCTCCGGGTTACCGTCACCGGGCAGCGGCGGGGGCAGATCCGGGTGGCCCGTATGCGCCTCGTGGGCTCCCGGTGGATCCGCCGGGACGCCCAGGGCGTGCTCTCCGGGATGGTGGGCGACACGCTGGCCAACGCGGGCCGCGTGGAGGTGGGCACGGCCTCCAAGGTCACCGAAGGGAACGCCTACACGTCCCCCCCGGGCGTGCTGGAGCAGCTCGCGGATCCCACGACGGCGTTCTCGGGGCAGGGGATCGAGTTCAACGAGAAGTCCATGGCCGTCACCTTCGCCGACGTCCCCGGGGGTGCGCGCGCCGAGGTGTACTACCGCTTCCCCCAGCGCCCCAGGAACTTCCTCTCCTACCGACAGGTGCGGCTCTGGGTGGTGTCGCGTAGCGGCGACTTCGGGCCCACGCGCCCCCACTACTTCTTCTTCAAGGTCGGCACCGACGCCAACAACTTCTACCTCTACCGCACGCCGCTGAACCCTCCGGCGAACCCCGCGGGGGTCACGTCCGCGGATTGGCTCCCCGAGGTGGTGGTGGACTTCCAGGAGTGGTTCGACCTGAGGGAACGCGCGGAGGAGCAGCTCCTGGCGCACCCCCCCGGGCCCGGCGATCCCCCGATCACGGTGTGGTCCGCGGACTCCACGTACGCGGTGGTGCTGAGTGACCAGGGCCGGGCACCGGACCTGGCCCACGTCCGTGAGCTGTCCCTGGGCGTGTGGAACCAGGGGTCGGAGCCCCTCTCCGGCGAGATCTGGGTGGACGAGCTGCGCCTGGGTCGACCGGTGCGCGACGTGGGGGTGGCGACCTCGGTGGACGCGACGCTGGACGGAGCGGGCGTGGTGACGAGTCACCTGTCCATCACCAACCGGGGGGCCCTCTTCCATCAGCTCCGGGACGACCCGACGTACCAGACGGACCGCTCGCTGAACCTCACCTCGACGCTGCGCCTGGACCGGTTCGCCCCTTCCACATGGGGGTTCGACCTCCCCGTGACGGTGTCGCTGGACCGTGCCAGCCAGACCCCGGTCTTCCTTGCCGGCTCCGACCTGCGCGCCGGCCAGATCCACGGCCTGCGCCCCACGGAAGCCAGCCGGACCCGCGTCGGCGTCGCGTTCCGCAAGCGCACCCCCGCGGCGAACCCCGTGGCGGGGTTCCTGGTGGACGGGCTCGAGGCCCAGGTGGCGTACACGGCCGCCCACGGCTCCACCGTGACCACGGAGGACCGATCCCGGGGTCTCACCGCGGCGCTGGGTTGGCTGCGCCAGCCCGTGAACCGCACCTTCGCGCTGGTCCCGGGATTCGCCCGGGGAGCGCTGCGCGTGATCCTCCCGGGATTCCTGGAGCGGCCCCTGCTGAACGCACGCGTGCGCTGGACCCCGGAGCGTCTGGCCTTCAACACCTCGTACCTCAGCGAGGACGACCGCATCCTGCGCTACGAGGAGATCGTCCAGACGCCGGAGGACTCCCTCGTGGTGCCCACGCTGGCACCCCGCAAGAGCGTGGTGACGGCAGCGGACGTGCGCTTCAGGTTCCTGCAGCCGCTGACGGCCGGCCTGACCGTGCAGACCATACGGGATCTCCTCAGCCCCGACCAGGCCGTCTCCGACCCGCGCGTGCAGAATCTCATTCGCGGGCAGCGTACGCGCATCGGCGGCCTCGACCTTGGGTGGGAGACCAACCGCTCGTTGCGCACGCAGCTGGGCTTCCGGCCGAAGCTGGCCACGTGGCTGACGACCAACCTGGGCATGACCACCGTCTACCAATCGGACCGCAACGCCAACTACCTGCTGGGCGACCTGGGCTCCCCGGGCAGCACACTCGCGCTCACGCGCAACGCCCTCGGGCGGCGTGACTGGAGGGCGGAGATGGCCCTGGATCCCGGCCTTCTCGCTACGTCCTGGGTGGGGTCGCCCGAGCCGAACGAGGCGTCGAACATCGTGGACTTCCGCAACCTCGTTGCGTCGTTCAAGCCGTTTGCGGTCACCTACGAGAGCGCCCTGCTGTCGCGCTTCGAGCGTGAGCCCATCATACCGGGGAGCGCATACCAGTTCGGGTGGGGCAGCCCCGGCGCCTGGCGCTTCATGAACGGTGACACCGCCGCCGTCCTCACCGACCAGCAGACATGGACCTTCTCGTCTGGGATGCGCTGGAGCGGGGGGGCGGGGTTGGACGTCCGCTATCAGCGCACCAACGGGGCCGCTCTCGACCCCCGCAGCGAGCAGGATCTGGTGCAGCACAGGTGGCCCGACCTCCGGCTCTCGCTGCCGGTGCTGCACCTGCCTTCGTTCACGGGCATGAAGCAGATCAGCGGGTCGTCGGGGTACGTGAGGACGTCGCAGTCGCTGGTGTACGGGGGACTCGGTCCCCAGCGCCGGGACATGGACGAGCGCCAGGTCCCGGTGAACGTGTCCGTCACCTGGCTCGGGTCGCTGGTGACCTCCTACCAGGCGTCCTGGGACGGCGGCCGCGCCACGGACCCCACCGGGACCACCCGCCACTTCCGGATGAGCCACCGCCTGTCCGTGACGTCCCGGATCGCTCCCCCGGGCGCCCTGGGGAAGCGGCTGGACCGGCCCCTGCAGCTCTCCGTGCTGGCCGCCTACACCACGGAGCGCGACTGCCGCAGCACCGTGGCCCAGACGCAGTGCGTCCCCTTCCTGGACCAGCTCAGCCGCAGCCTGAACTTCTCCGTGGACACCTCCGTGCGGGGCATGGAGGTGGGCATGCAGATGAGCTACGACGACCGCCAGTCCTACGTGGGCCAGAAGTCCGGCTCGACCCAGTTCCAGATCGGCTTCTACGGTCAGCTCCAGATCTCGGCGGGGGTGATCCCCGGCCCGGCCACGGGCCCGCCCCCAGGGTAGGAACAGGAAGCACGGAGTTCCCGGTCCACCATTCCCGACGCCCGGCCCGGGCGCCAGGCTAGCCCATGC
>Ga0307418_1000057_pt1 | contig 31008 bp, 28 predicted proteins | sample SalMarWE160220MG_2_FD_202160 | JGI IMG/M metagenome (GOLD analysis project Ga0307418, IMG submission 202160) | Salt marsh sediment microbial communities from the Plum Island Ecosystem LTER, Massachusetts, United States - WE1602-20 | ecosystem: Environmental > Aquatic > Marine > Intertidal zone >...
CTCGGAGCGAGTGCGACGGCCACGTGCGGCCGTTGCATGGACATGGAAAGGCGCCTGCGGCTCACGCGGGCGCGAACGGAGAGTGTAGGGTGGATCCGCGGATCGCGTCAACGAGCGCCGGATGAGAAGCCGGGTCGGCGGGCCCGCCCCGGCACGGCAGGCGTCTTCGGTCACCCTCTGCTCGTGCGTCTCGCGGATCCCGCGTCTCGCGGATCCCGCGCCTGCCGGCCCGAGTTGCTGCCGACCGGTCGGCCGATCCCGCCCGGACCCGGAGTGTCGTCGCCCGCCAGCACGACCCGCTCACGCACCAGCGCCGAGGATGCGCCCGCGACCGCCGGCTGCGCCGTCCGCGCGGACAGCTCCGCGAGCACCTCCTCCGGCCGCCCGATCCCGCGCTCCGGATCGTGCACCAGGGTCAACACGACCGTCGTGGCACCGTCATCACCGGGGCGGACCTGGATGCCGTCAACGAACGGCCGGAGGTCGTAGGCGACGATGCCGTTGCCCTTCGTCCGCTCTCGGGGCAGGCTGTCCGATTCGATCATCGACCGCGCGGCGGCCGCCAGTCGGTCGGGGTCGACGACGCCTGCCGGGAGCACACAGCGATAGATCGACGCTGCAACCTTGCCGGGCAGCGACGGCTCGCGCAGCCAGACATCGTGGACGTCCACCAGCTCATGGCCGGGCGGCAGGACAGGCTCGAGCGATTCGCGTACCTGCCATCGGGGCAGCCGCTGGGTGAGCCAGATGTCGGCGAGCTCCCCCTCGCCCGCGATCCCCGTCGCAAGCTGGGTGGCGATCGCGAACCGCGGGCGCCCACCCGGACCGTCGAGACCGGCCACCGGCAGACCCGATCGTCGCAGCGCGGCCTCCCAGGCAGCTTTCGACTCACGCCCGGTGGGTTCGGCTGCCAGCGCCGCCCTCCGGAACACCAGCCGCCAGCGCTGCACGGGTTCCAGTGGCGTGGCGGTGGCTCGGGGCGGCTCGGCGGACGCGGGCGACACGGCCGCTCGCTCGTCGCGCCCACGCCAATCGGGTTGGTTTGGCACGGTGCTAGTCTGCCGGGAATGGAGTCGCCCGTCGCGCGCCTCGCCGATAGGCACGGCATCGGGGTCCCGTTGCCGGGGCCGGCACGATCAGGCCCGCGGACCTGCCGGAGCGCCAGACACCCATGAGCCCTCGATGACCGTCCCCGATCCATACAAGATCCTCCAGGTCGATTCCGAGGCAGAGCACGAAGTCATCGAGGCCGCGTACCGGCGGCTGGCTCGCAAGTACCACCCCGACGTCGCCCCAGGGACCGAGACGCAGGAGCGGATGGTCCGCATCAACCAGGCATGGGAGATGCTCAAGGACCCGATGCGCCGAGCGGCCGTGGACCGGGCTCGGGCTCGCCAGGCCGCGTCGGCCGCCACCGTGGCGGCATCCGAGGCGAAGAGCCGGACGGCGGCCGGGTATCGCCAGGGCCGCCCACCGGGCTCGCCACCGCCGGCGTCCCCGGCGGGTTCCGGTCGAGCGGGCGATCCTGCCTGGCCGCCGAGTGCGCGGGATCCGTCCGGGAGCGACGCGGATGCGCGAACGCAGCGCGTGTCGCCGGACTGGACGCCGGGACGCTCGAGCACCGGCAGTGTTTACGATGCCTCGATGCGGCCGGCCGAGTCGGCAGGTCCGCCGCCGGGCAATCCCTCCGGGACGGTGCTGGCCTTCGGTCGCTACGCGGGATGGTCTCTGGGTGAGATCGCGCGGACGGACCTCGAGTATCTGGAGTGGCTGGACCGGATGCCGATCGGCCGCGCGCACCAGGCGGAGATCGACACGCTGCTCCGCGCCCGCGGCCGGAGGAAGACGGACGAGGCTCGGAACGCCAAGCCGCGAGGATTCTTCCGCCGACCCTGACGTCGGGCGCGGAATGCCCCGGATGCGGTCATGCCGAGGTCGCCTCCGCGATCGCCCGCGGGATCGAGTACGCGAGCAGGTAGGGCGCGATCACGGTCGTGAGCACGACCGCCACCAGGAGCGCCGCGAACAGCGACGCGTCAACCACGCCCGCGGCCAGCGCGAGGTTGGCCACCACGATCCCGACCTCACCACGGGGCACCATGCCGAACCCCACCGTCGCGGCGCCCCAGCGTCCGATCTCCCAGGCGCCGAGCAGCCCACCGGCGGCCTTGGTGATCACGCCGATCACGAGAAGCGCGAGGACCAGCAACACGATCGTCGGATCGAGCAGCGCCGACAGGTCGAGCTCGGCGCCGGTGACCGCAAAGAAGAACGGCGTGAACACCGATGCCAGCGGCCGGAAGTCGCGCTCCAGCTCCTCGGCCGCCTCGGTCTCCGCGACGATGAGCCCGGCGACGAACGCGCCGATGATCGCGGCCAGGCCGATCGCGGCCGCCAGCAGGGCCGTCGCAAGCATCAGCATGAACGCCGGAACCAGGGGCGTGTCGGCGAACAGCGGCCAGGTGAACACGTGGCTGGGCAGACCCCGGGCCCGCCGAGCGGCGGCAAACCCGAGCAGCACCAGGCCCACGCCCGCGACGCCGACCAGCAGCGTGCCTGCCGACACGTCGCCCTCGGCGGCACCGCTGGCGAGCCCGATCAGGACCAGCGCGATGATGTCGTCGACCAGCGCGGCGCCGATGACCACCCTTGCGAACGCTCGGTCCAGCACGCCCATGTCGCGCAGGACACGGCTGGTGATCCCGATGCTGGTAGCCGCCAGCGCCAGCCCCACGAACACTGACGTGATGGTTGGCTGACCGATCGCCGTCGCGAGCACGAAGCCGGCCACGATGGGCAGGATCATGGCGATGATGGCCGTGAGGACCGCGGGCCGGCCGACCGCGAACAGCTCGTCGGTCCGCACCTCGAGGCCCACCGAGAACAGCAGCACCACGACGCCCAGCTCGGCGAACACGGCGGCGACGTCGCCAGGCGCGACGAGCGCGAGGGCGTGGGGTCCGACCACGAAGCCGCCGATGATCTCGCCCACGACTGCCGGCTGACCCAGCCGGCGGAGCGCCTCCTCGCCCAGCTTCGCACCCAGAAGCAGGATGAACAGGCCGACCAGCGTCTGGGTGACGGCCTCGGCACCCGCGGCGGGCGGGACCGTGGTGTGGATCGCCTGGTCGATCGCGATGGCCTGGAACATCATTGCAGGTACCGAAGCCACAGATAGCCGGTGGCGACCACCATCGACACCGCCGTGACCACGATGCCATAGCGGAGAAAGCTGCCGAAGGAGATCGGGTGGCCCGCCCGGGCAGCGAGGCTCACGACGATCACGTTCGCAGACGCCCCCACGATCGTCGCGTTCCCGCCGAGGTCGGCCCCCAGCGCGAGCGCCCACCAGGCGGGCCCCAGAGGCACGCCCTGCTGGCCGAGATCGTGGACGAGCGGGATCATCGTCGCCGTGTAGGGGATGTTGTCGACGATCGCGGACGCGATGCCGCTCAACCACAGCAGGCTGATGGTGGTCACCGTCGGATCCCCGCCGGTTGCCCGGACCATCGCGTCGGCGACTCCCGCGACGATGCCGACCTTGACGACGCCCTCGACCAGGATGAACAGGCCGATGAAGAAGAACAGCGTCGGCCACTCGACCTCGCGCAGGACGGGGCCGACCTCGATCCGGCCGACCAGCAGCAGGACCGTGGCTCCCAGCAGGGCGATCGTGGCCGGCTCCAGGCCAAGCGGCCGGTGGAACAGGAAGCCGACGATCGTCGCTCCGATCACGAGGAGCGCGATCCGCATCGTCCTCGCGTCGTTGATCACCGCCCGCTCGTCGAGCTCGAGCACCGCTTCGCGAACCGTCTGATTGACTGCGAGATCCCCATGGAACAGGACGCGCAACATCACCAGGAGCACGGCCACCAGGATCGCGGCGATCGGCCCGAGGTTGACCAGGAACGCGCCGAAGTCCAGCCCGGACGCGGAGCCGATGAGGATGTTCGGGGGATCACCGATCAGGGTCGCGGTGCCCCCGATGTTCGAGGCGAAGATGAGCGTGATGAGAAACGGGATCGGCGACACGTTGAGGGCCGTCGCCACGTACAGCGTGACGGGCGCGAGCAGGACCACCGTGGTCACGTTGTCGAGGAAGGCGGACAGCACGGCCGTGATCAGCGCGAGCAGGGCCATCAGCGCGTAGGGACGGCCACCGGCCAGCTTCGCGGCCCGGATCCCCACCAGGGCGAAGAAGCCGGTTCGGCCGAGGACATACGCGAGCGCCATCATCCCGGCCAGCAGGAAGATCACGTTGAGGTCGATCGCCTCGAACGCCTCCCCCTGGGGCACGATCCCGAGGGCGACCATCAACAGGCCGCCCAGCAGGGCTGCGACAGTCTTGTCCACGCGATCCGTGGCGATCAGCGCGTACGTGACCAGGAACAGGATCGCCGCGATCCAGACGTCCATCAGGGCGCGATGACGTCCGGCGGGTCCTTCACATCCGCGACGCGGGCGGCCGTCGTGCCGCTCACGTCCTCGAGCGCCTCCACATAGCGCATGGCCAGCTCCTGGATGTCGAGGTAGCCGGTCGGGACACCCGACTCGCCGACCACGTACAGGCCCGACAACTGACGCCGATGCATGGTCCGGAAGGCGTCATCGAGCGTCGCCTGCGGCTCGATCGTGGCGGGCGGGAGCATGATCTCGCCGATCGCGTGTGCCTCGACCTCGACGCCGAAACGCCCGACCTCCGCGACATCGACCAGGTCGGCGAAGAACGCCTCCGGAACCGCATGGGCGACCACGGCCTCGGCGATCAACGCGACGGGTGCCACGCCGACGATCCGGCCATCCCCGTCGACGACACCGATGATGCGCGTCGAAGGCTGGCGCGCCGAGCGCCGCATCGCTTCGAGCAGGTCCACGTCCTGCATGATCAGGAGCGGCTCGATCGCGAGCATGCCCTGGGTCGCGGCAACGGTCGTGCGCCGGGCCAGGCGAAGCCGGTGGGTCACCCGTCCTTCTCGCCACGGGCCGCCACCACCCGCGGCGCGAGACCGGATCGGTCGGCGCCCATCGACTCGAGGGCCGGGCATCGTCCGCCGGCCAGGAAGCGCGACTGAATCACGCGCAGAGTGTACCGGTGGGTCCGGCGGCCACCTGCCCGCCCCATGACGCTACCACTCGGCGCGATGCTGCCGGATGTTGACGCTCTGGATCACCCCCAACCCGATCGCGATGCTCACCAGCGACGCACCGCCATGCGCGATGAACGGCAGTGGGATGCCTGTGACCGGCAGCAGCCCGATGACCATGCCCACATTGACGAACACCTGGAACAGGATCGCTGTCGCGAGACCTGCGCCGAACAGCGTGCCGAACGGATCCCGTGACCGCCATGCCGACGCGATGATCCGCCACAGGAGCACCGTGAACAGGAGGAACACGACCAACGCGCCCAGGAACCCGAGCTCCTGAGCGAGAACGGCAAACACGAAGTCGCTCTCCTGCACGGGGAGGAAGTCGCCGCGGCTCTGGGTGCCGTTGGTCAAGCCGGTGCCGACCAGGCCTCCCGACGCTACGGCGATCTTTGATTGGAGCACCTGCCAGCACGATCCAAGCGTGTCGACGCACGGGGTGACGAAGGCCGTGATCCGCTCTTTCTGGTAGTCGCGCAGCACATAGGTCCATGCCAGCGGCACGGCGGCCACCAGCCCCGCAGCCATCGCGATCAGCCAGCGGAGGCTGGCTCCCGACATGAACAGCATCCCGGCCAGGATCGACGCCAGCACGAGCGACGTCCCGAGATCCGGCTGGACCATGACCAGCGCCCAGGGCGGGACCATCAGGAGGCAGGCACCCAGGATCGACGACAGCGAGTCCAGCTTGCCTTCCCGGTTCCCGAGGTAGACGGCGAGCACGATGATCATGAGGATCTTCGCCAGCTCGGAGAACTGGAAGGTTAACGGGCCGATCGCGATCCAGCGTGCCGATCCCCCGACACCGTCCCCGATGGCCTTGGTCAACACCAGCAGGCCGATGTTGACGAGGTAGATCGGCCACGCGAGCGTCTTGAGCCAGTGGTAGTCGAACAGGGTCGCCGCGACGTACGCGACGATCGCGATGCCTGACCACATGAGCGCGCGCGAGAACACCGTCCCGCTGGCCAGCGCCTGCTGGCCGGACTCGACGCTGTTGACGTAGGCCATGACCAGCCCGATGGTGCCCAGCAGCGCCGCGTAGGTGGTGAGCTGGAGGTCGTACGCTCGCCACATCGCGCCGACGGACCGCGCGGTCACGTCGGCGAAGCGGCCGGGCTCCGCGCGCATCACGCGCACGGGGGTGTGACCTCGTGGCGAAGGCCTATGAACAGCGGGGCGCTCATCCCGATCAGCCTAGGTCCCATCGATCCGCCTAGTGTCCGTAGAAGTTGCCACGCCGCAGGAGCACCGGCAGGCGGTAGTCCTTCTTGATGTGGAAATATCGCTGGAGGAAGTCCTTTGCGATCTCCGTTGCGGCATTGCCGATGGTCCTCGAGTCGTAGGCGAACGCGAGGAACACCAGCTGCGAGTCGGGGTTCGCGAAGCTCCCGTGATAGGGGTCCTTGGGCACGAATCCGACGAACCAGGAATGGAACGGGAGGCGACCCTTGCTGTCGCGCAGGCCGTACTCGGCTGTTCCGGACTTGGCAGCCACCTTGATGGGCATATCCACGAGGTTGTAGGTATGACGAAGGGTGACCACCTTCCTGGCCGCGAGGCGCATCGTCCGCAGCGTCGCCTGCGACACCGGCAGCTTCCGGATCAGGTCCGGCTTGAAGGACTGAATCACCGCCCCGTCGGGGCCGGTGATCTCGCGCACCAGCTGCGGGCGGTAGAGCTTGCCGCCGTTCGCCAGCGCCGCGTAGGCGTTGATCAGCTGGATCGGCGTGACGACGTCGTAGCCCTGACCGATGCCCGCCTGGTAGACCTCGCCCTGGAACATCGGCTGGCCGAATGCGTTCATCTTCCAGGCGTTCGACGGGATGATCCCGGAAACCTCGCCAGGCAGGTCGATCCCGGTTGGCGCGCCGAACCCGAACTGGCGCGCCCAGTACGCAAGCCGATCGGCGCCCAGCATGCCGGCCACCTGGTAGAAGAAGGTGTCCGAGGAGTGTCCGAACCCGCAGAAGATGTTGCACAGCCCGAAGCCGGCATGGTTCCAGTCGTAGAAGCGCGTACTGCCAAGGGTCAGGTACGCGCGCGTCTGCAGCCTGGTCTGGGGCGTGATCTTCCTGTCCTGGAGGCCACCGGTGCCGGTTACCAGCTTGAACGTTGATCCAGGCGGGAAATGTGCCTGCACGGCCTGGTTGGTGAGCGGCTCGTTCTTGTCGGTGGCCAGCTTCTGGAAGTCCTTGACGGAGATGCCCTTCGCGAACAGGTTGTCGTCGTAGGTCGGTAGGCTGACCATCGCCAGCACCTCGCCCGTCTGCGGATTCATCACGATGAACACGCCGCGCTTGAGGCCGGCCACGCGCATGCCCCACTTCAGGGCCGCCTGCGCGTCTTTCTGGATGGTCTCGTCGATGGTCAGCGTGAGCGACGCTCCGGAGACCGCCTGCTGGGTGGTCCGGAGGACCTGGACGTCCTTCCCCGTCGCATCCCGCTCCACGAGCTCGCTCCCGTAGGTGCCTCGAAGCTGGGACTCGAAGGTGGCCTCGACCCCGGCCTTGCCGATCATGTCATCGGGGAGGTAGCCGTCGGCCTTCAGCTTGTCCAGGGACGCGGCATCGACCGGACCCGTGTAGCCCAGGATCTGCGCCATCAGGGGACCGGCGGGATACGCGCGTCGCGTCTCGACGACGACCGATACGCCCGGCAGCTGGTCGGACGACTCGGATACGAGGCGGGCGGTGTCCTCCGGTACATCCTGTGCGATCCGAACCGGGTCGAACCGGGATCCGGGCGCGGTGTCCAGCGTCTCGAGAATGGTCGAGGGATCGAGGCCCAGCAGATACCCGAGCCGGTCTGCGACGTCCGTGCGCTGGTCGAACGGCAGGTCCGACGGCGTGATCTTGACGGCGAACGAAGCGACGTTGGTGACCAGCGGCCGGCCCTGGCGATCATAGATCAGGCCTCGCGGCGCCGGGATCGCCTCCTCGGCCGTTCGATTGGCTTCGGCCCTCGCGGCGAGCGCCGGCCCATTGTTGATCTGGAGGTAGGCCAGCCGCGAGGCCAGCAATCCGAAGATCAGGATCGTAACGATGCCGAACGTCAGGAAGCGGAGGGGCCGCCGGTCTCGCTCCGGCCTCGGCGTCAGGTAGCTGTCGTTCATCGCTCCAGCCACTCCACGTCACGTCGCCGGAACACGATGGCCATGGCCAGGGGCCCGAACAACGCGGCGAGCACCGTGTCGTAGACCGCCGAGCGGCCGACGGCATCGGGGGTGAGGCCTGACAGATCCGCGGGGCTGAGCGCGCTGACGGCGACGAGAAGAAGCATCGAGAAGATCACGCTGGCGACGGCGGTTGCGACGACCGGGGCAACGATCCGCACCCGACTGAAGAACCCACCGACGATAGAGGCGATCGCGATGGCGACGAGGAGCGCAAATGCCGACGAGCCGAGGGGTCGCTGCGAGAGCATGTCCAGTGCGAGACCCCCCACGAATGCCCACGTCAGGCCTGCCTCGAGACCACCGGCGATGGCCCAGATGACACCGAAGACGAGGACGGGATGCGGGACGGTATCGCCGACCCTGATGTACGGAGCGACGGTGAACTCGACGAGCGCGGCCACCACGGCGAACGCCGCGGCGATGGTGAGCTGCATGTGAGGCGTTCGATCCTTCGGCTTGCGGGCCGACGGTCGGGCCTGAAACCGTTGGCGACGGCGACGAAGTGACAGCGGATGTCGCGCGCAGTATCCCATGGGTCCCTCGAACCGGCAATCGTCGGGGCCCTTGCCGGCGACGATCACCAGGGTTCGCGCGACGTTTACCGGAGGTACGCATCGGGGTGCTTCCACTTGCTCGGTGAAATCACGCCCAGCGGCCCAACCAGGTGGCCGGTGAGGGCAATGTGGCGTTTCCCGTCGAGGCTTCCTCGCCTGTTTCACGTGAAACTCGGCGATGCTCACGATGAGTCTGCGGTGAGAGGCCGGGCTCATCATGGAGACAGTTGCGCCGACGTCACAGAGAACGCCTCGTTGGCCGCGACCTCGAACGGGTGGAGCGGCGACCGATGCTAGAATTCGGGATCACGACCATGGCTGGAACGGGAGGCTGAGTGGGCCAGGCGATCGCCTGCACGAATCAGAAAGGCGGCGTCGGGAAGACCACGACAGTGGTCAATCTCGCATCCTATCTGGCTCTCCTCGGGGACCGCGTCCTGGTCATCGACCTCGACCCCCAGGGCAACGCAACGAGTGGGTTCGGAGTCGACCGTGCTGCCGTCGAGGGATCCGCTTACGACGCAATGGTCGATGGCCGTCCGCTGGCGGAGCTCCACGTTCCCACACCCGTTGCCGGCGTAAGGCTCGTCCCTTCCTCCATCTCATTGGTGGGCGCCGAGCTCGAGCTTGCCGCCGAGGTCAGCCGCGAACGGCGATTGCGCAACGCGATCCGAGCGGAACAGGGCGTCTGGGATTGGATCTTCGTCGACTGTCCGCCGTCCCTCGGCCTGCTGACCGTCAACGCCCTGACGGCGGCCGACAAGGTTCTCGTCCCGATCCAGTGCGAGTACTACGCACTCGAGGGCCTGTCACAACTGATCGCAACCATCAACCTGATCCGAGATCACCTCAACCCTGATCTCGCGATCGCGGGCGTGGTGTTGACCATGTTCGATGCGAGGACCAACCTGTCGGCCGAGGTCGTCGCGGAGGTGCGGCGCCACCTCCGGGATGCGGTCTTCGAGACCGTCATTCCACGCAGCGTCCGACTTTCCGAGGCACCCAGTCATGGGCTGCCGATCGCGCTGTACCGGCCCGATTCGAAGGGCGCCGAGGCGTACCGGCTGCTCGCCCTGGAGCTGCGCAATCGGCGTACCCCGAGCTCGCACGGGCGAATGCCGAGCACGCCCATCGTGGCCAGTTCTCCGGCGGCCGCCAGCCCACTTCCGGCGCCCGATTCCGAGCTGGCGAGCGCGGGCGCATGACCGAACGTTCAGAGCGCGGCGGCTCCGCCCTGGGGCGCGGCCTGTCAGCGCTGATCCCGCAGCGACCGGCTGGATCATCGGCGGTGGTCGAGATCCCGCTCGCGCACCTCGCACCCAACCCGCACCAGCCACGCCGTCATGTGGACGACGTCAGCATCGAGGAGCTCGCCGCGAGCGTCCGGGAGCACGGGGTCCTGCAGCCGGTGCTGGTCACGGAGACCCTCGATGGCTATCAGCTGGTCGCAGGCGAGCGCCGCGTGCGCGCCGCTCGTCTGGCCGGCATGGATCGAATCCCCGCGCTCGTCCGCCAGCTGGCGGACCGCGACCAGCTCGAGGTTGCCCTGGTCGAGAACGTCCAGCGCTCCGACCTCGACCCGATCGATGAGGCCACCGCGTACCGGCAGCTGATCGACGAGTTCGGCCTTACCCAGGAGAACGTGGCCGATCGCGTCGGCAAGGCCCGCGCCACCATCGCCAACACTCTCCGCCTGCTCGACCTCCACCCTGACGTCCAGGCCGCGATCGCTGACGGTCGCCTCACCGAAGGACACGGCAGGGCCCTGGGAGGGCTTTCATCGGATGCTCAGGCCCACGTCCTGCCGACCGTTATCAGCCAGGGTCTCTCGGTGCGGCAGGCGGAGGAGCTCGTCAGGCGCCTCAGGGAGCCGCGCAAGACGCGTGCCGCCGCACCCGAGCGACCCACGGATCCCGACCTGGAGCGGCTCGAGGAAGAGCTTCGCCAGCGGCTCGGGACGAAGGTGATTCTCAGCCGAACGCGTAAGGGCGGACGGATCGTCATCGAGTACTACAGCGAGGAAGAGCTCGGGCGGCTCTACGAGCGCCTGATCGGAGGAACCGCGTGACGGACGTCGGCAATCGGCAGAGCACCGCCCCGGCCGGCGGTCGCCGCTCCGGCGCCCGCCGGAGCAAGGCCAGCGCGGGGGGCGAGTACACCGCCGCCAGCATCCAGGTCCTCGAGGGTCTCGAGGCCGTGCGCCGGCGCCCGGGCATGTACATCGGCTCAACGGACAGCCGCGGTCTCCATCACCTTGTCTGGGAGGTCGTCGACAACTCGATCGACGAGGCGATGGCGGGATTTGCGACCACGGTCACAGTGATCCTCCATGCTGACGGTCGGGTCACCGTGGAGGATGACGGGCGCGGCGTGCCGGTGGGCAAGCACCGGACAGGCAAGGACGCCCTCGAGGTGGTCCACACCGTGCTCCATGCCGGCGGCAAGTTCGGCGGCGGCGGCTACAAGGTCTCGGGCGGCCTCCATGGCGTGGGCGTATCGGTCGTCAATGCGCTCTCGGCGTGGCTCCGTGTCGAGAGCGCCCGCGACGGCGGCGTCTGGATGCAGGAGTACCAGCGGGGCAAGCCGACGGGGGCCGTCCAGCGCGTCGGCCCCCAGGGCTCCCGGCGAGGGACCCGCACGGAGTTCGCCGCCGACCCGGAGATGTTCGATGCGGTGGACTACTCGTTCGACACGATCTCGCAACGCCTCCGGGAGTCGGCCTACCTGACCAAAGGCGTGTGGATCACGCTCACAGACGAGCGGACCGATCGGGAGCGGTCGTTCTACTTCGAGGGTGGGCTCATCTCCTTCGTCCGCCACCTCAACCGGACCAAGGAGACGCTCCACAGCCGCCCGATCTACACCGAGCGGCGGGACGGGACGACCACGATCGAGGTCGCCCTCCAGTACAACGACTCGTACGCCGAGAACGTGCTCGCGTTCGCGAACAACATCAACACCGTCGATGGCGGGACCCACATCACCGGCTTTCGCCGCGCACTCACGCGCTCGCTGAATGACTGGGCCAAGCGCGCCGGGGTACTCAAGGACTCTGACGGCAACCTGTCCGGCGACGACGTCCGTGAGGGCCTGACGGCCGTGGTGAGCGTCAAGCTCACAGACCCCCAGTTCGAGGGTCAGACGAAGGCCAAGCTCGGCAATGCAGAGGTGGCCGGCCAGGTGGAGGGCGCGGTAGCCGATGCCATCTCGCAGTACCTCGAGGAGAACCCCGCCGACGGACGCCGGATCATCGAGAAGTGCCTGACGGCCGCCCGGGCCCGGGAGGCGGCCCGAAAGGCCCGCGACCTGGTCATCCGCAAGGGTGCCCTCGACGGGCTGTCTCTCCCCGGCAAGCTTGCCGACTGCCAGGAGCGGGATCCAGCCAAGAGCGAGCTCTACATCGTGGAGGGTGATTCCGCCGGCGGGTCCGCGAAGCAGGGTCGCGATCGGCGGTTCCAGGCCATCCTGCCGCTGCGCGGCAAGCTGCTCAACGTCGAGAAGGCTCGCCTGGACAAGATACTCAGCTCTGAGAACGTCAAGCCGTTGATCATCGCCCTCGGCGGAGGTATCGGTGACACCTTCGACATCACCCGGCTCCGCTACCACCGGATCATCATCATGACCGACGCGGATGTCGACGGAGCGCACATCCGGACCTTGCTGCTGACCTTCTTCTACCGGCACATGCCGGAGGTCATCGACTCCGGCTTCCTGTTCATCGCCCAGCCACCGCTGTATCGAGTCTCCACCGGCAAGATCACGCGGTATGCGCAGAGCGAGAAGGAGCGCGACCGCGTGGTCAAGGAGTTCACGTCCAAGAACGTGAGCGTCCAGCGGTTCAAAGGGCTGGGCGAGATGAACGCCGACCAGCTCTGGGAGACGACCATGAACCCGGAGACGAGGACGCTCCTCAAGGTCGAGGTCGAGGACGCCGGCGACGCAGACGAAGTGTTCACCATGCTGATGGGCGAGCGCGTGGAGCCGCGGAAGAACTTCATCAAGACCGAGGCCCGCAAGGTGCGCAACCTTGACATCTGAGCCGGGGCTCCTCGCCCCCGACGTTCGGATCGATGGCCGGCGCATCCTGCTCGCGCCGCACAACTGCTTTGCATGCGGAACGCTCAACACGCATGGTCTCCAGCTGGTGCTCCACGCGGGAGGCGAGCGGTGCTGGACCGAGCTCAGCCTCGACCGCCGATTCGAGGGCTGGGAAGGCATCGCGCACGGCGGGATCCTGTGCACGATCCTCGACGAGGTCATGGCCTGGGCCCTGGTCGATCACGATCTGTGGGGCGTCACGGCGCGGATGACGGTCGACTTCAAGCGTCCCGTACAGATCGGCCGACCGATCCTCGCCGAGGGCCGAGTCGAGACTGTGCGGCGCCGGCTCGTCGACGCCGAAGGGGTGATCCTCGATCCCACCGACCGAACTGTTCTGGCGCGCTCCAAGGCGACGTACGTCGGCGCCCCGGAGGATCGAAGGGAGGAGCTCAAGGCGCGGTACGCATTCCGGATCGAACCCGAGGATCAATCCGGATCGGCCGAAAGGGTGGACCAGTCGTGAGCGGCCCTCTCATGGCCGACCCGCCGAGCCCAGCGACCGCTCGCGCACGGTCCCTCGTCGCGAAACGGAAAGGGGAGGCTCGAACGCTCGGCACCCGTGCGGCGGAGGAGGCGACGGATCCAGCCGCTGCCGCCGGGATCCTGAGGGTCGGGCTCGCGGGGCTGGCCGACCCCGAGTACCTCGCTGGTCTGCAGCGAGTCGCGCCGGGCATCGGTCCCACGCTGGGCGTTCGTCAGCCGCTACTGACGGCGGTGGGCCGCAGCCTGCGTCGCGGACTTCGCAGCGACTCCAGCGCCGTCCGCCTCGATCTTGCCGAGCGCCTGCTCCGCGAGGAACCCCTCGAGCTTCACTGGCTCGCCTTCGGCATCCTCGAGCAGGCCATTGTGGCGGACCCCGAGCGTGCCTGGCAGCTCGTCCGGGGCGAGGCTCGGAAGGCCAACGACTGGATCACCGTCGACTCGCTGGCGCACGTCGCGGGACGGGGGATCCTCGCCGAGCCCTACCGCTGGTCGGAGCTCGAGCAGCTCGTCTATTCCCCGTCGGGCTGGGAGCGCCGACTGGTCGGCTCGACCATCGCGACCATCCCATCTCTCGATCGCGACGCCGGCCGCCAACCGGCGATCGCCACACGCGGCCTCACCCTTGTGACCGAGTTGATCGGCGACGCGCAGCCCGAGGTCCAGAAGGCGCTGTCCTGGGCGCTCCGGTCGCTGACGCTGGTGGACCGGGAGGCCACCATCGCCTTCCTCGACCGCGAGGCTGACGCGACACGGACTCGTGATGACGGCCTCCGGGCCCGGGTGGTCCGCGACTCCCTCGAGAAGCTACCGCCGGATGTTGCCGAGCGGCTGCGAACCAAGGTGGCGGGTGTTCGAACACGGCCCCGCGCCCCCTCCTCATCCCGCGCCGCCGCGACGGCGGCCGCATTCATGGGCGTCGGGCTCGAGGTGCCGCCTCCCGAGAGCCACGTCATCGACCGCTCATGACCGACACCGCTGACCATCCCGACCGGAGGAGAGCCACCACGTGACCGACGACCTGGGCCAGGTCCACGCGACCCGCCTCGAGGACGAGATGCGCATCTCGTACCTCGACTACGCGATGAGCGTCATCGTCGCCCGTGCCCTGCCGGATGTCCGAGACGGGCTCAAGCCGGTGCATCGCCGGATTCTGTACACGATGGGCGAGATGGGGCTGTCCGCCACCAGCTCCTATCGGAAGTGCGCGGCGATCGTCGGCGAGGTCATGGGCAAGTACCACCCGCACGGCGACGTCGCCCTGTACGACGCGCTGGTCCGGCTCGCCCAGGACTTCTCGATGCGCTACCCGCTGGTCGACGGGCAGGGCAACTTCGGCTCCGTGGACGGCGACTCCGCGGCGGCCATGCGCTACACGGAGGCGCGCCTCACGGCCATCTCCGCCGAGATGCTGGCGGACATCGACAAGAACACGGTCGACTATGTCGACAACTACGACGGCACCCAGAAGCAGCCGTCGGTCCTTCCGGCCAAGCTGCCCAACCTGCTGATCAACGGGTCGTCGGGGATCGCCGTCGGCATGGCGACCAACATCCCGCCCCACAACCTGGGCGAGGTGGCCGACGCGGCGGTCGCGTTCATCGACAACCCGGACATCACCAACGATGACCTGTGCGCCCTCGTCCGCGGCCCGGACTTCCCGACCGGCGGCTCGATCTTCCGGTTCGAGACGCGCCGCAACCCGATCTCCGGCGAGCAGGAGACGTTCGACGCGATCCGGGAGATGTATGCCCATGGCCGCGGCCGGGTGGTCATGCGGGCCCAGGTGGCGTTCGAGGAGACCCGCAACGACCGGATGGCGATCATCGTCACCGAGCTCCCCTACCAGGTGAACAAGGCGGCCCTGCTGGAGAAGATCGCCGACCTGGTCAAGGACAAGCGGCTCGAGGGGATCGCCGACCTGCGCGATGAATCGGATCGCGACGGGATGCGGATCTACATCGAGATCAAGCGGGACGCCAACCCGCACAAGGTGCTCAACAACCTGTTCAAGCACACGGCGCTCCAGACGGCCTTCAACCTCAACATGCTGGCTCTCGTCGACGGTCAACCCCAGACGCTGCCGCTCAAGAGCGTCCTGCGCCACTACACGGACCATCGCCGCGAGATCGTCCGTCGCCGCACCGAGTACGACCTCGAGAAGGCACGCGCACGGGCCCACATCCTCGAGGGCCTCAAGATCGCGCTCGACAACCTCGACGCGGTCATTCAGACCATCCGTGAGTCGGCCGATGTGGACTCGGCCCGGACCAACCTGATGACGGGCTTTGGCCTGTCGGAGCTGCAGGCCCAGGCGATCCTCGACATGCGCCTCGCCCGGCTCGCCGCCCTCGAGCGCAAGAAGATCGAGGACGAGTACCTATCGGTCATCCAGCTCATCGCCGAGCTCGAGGACATCCTCGCCAACCCGGCCCGGGTGCTCGCGATCATCAAGGACGAGCTGGCCGAGCTGAAGCGCAAGTACGTGGGTGAGCGCCGGACGCGGGTGGTCGACGACTCCAGCCGCGAGATGACCGACGAGGACCTCATCGCGGACGAGGACGTCGTGGTCACGATCAGCCGTCGCGGCTATATCAAGCGCCAGCCGGTGGCGACCTACCGCCGCCAGCATCGCGGCGGCAAGGGGATCATCGGCCACGTCACCCGCGAGGAGGACGCCGTCGAGCACCTGCTCGCCGCCAACACGCATGACTGGGCGCTGTTCTTCACCAACCGCGGCCGCGTGTTCTCGGCCAAGGTTCACGCGATCCCGGACGCCTCGCGTCAGGCGAAGGGGATGGCGATCATCAACCTGCCCGGCGTCCAGGTGGAGTCCGGCGAGTACCCAATGGCCACCATCTGCCTGCCCAACTTCGAGCCCGGGCACTACCTGGTCATGGCCACCCGCAACGGGATCATCAAGAAGACGCCGCTCGAGCACTTCGAGCGCGTCCGCTCAACGGGCATCCGGGCGATCACGATCAGCGAGAGCGACGAGCTCGCCTGGGTCGACGTGTCGAGCGGCGAGGACGACGTGATCATCGCCACCTCCCAGGGGATGCTGGCCCGGTTCGCCGAGGGCGAGGTCCGCGCGATGGGCCGCGATGCCTCCGGTGTCATCGGCATCCGGCTGGCCCGGCGCGGCGACGCGGTCATCGCGATGAGCGTCGTCGATCCGGAGGCAGACCTGCTCGTGCTGACTGAGACCGGCTATGGCAAGCGGGTCGCCTTGACCGAGTTCCGCCGCAAGCATCGCGGTGGCCAGGGCGTGCGGCTGATCGCGCTCGAGGGTCGCAAGACGGGCCTTGTCGCCGCGGTCCAGCAGGTGACGCCAGAGGACGAGGAGCTGCTGCTCATCTCCGCCCACGGCCAGGTGATCCGGACCGAGACCAACACCATCAATCGCTACTCGTCGGGCGCCCGGGGCGTGATCGTCATGCGCCTCGCGGAGGAGGACCGGGTCGTCGCCATCGCGGCGTTCCAGGCCGGGCTGGCGGACCGCGGTGTCATCGGAGACAATGACGACCCCGCTCCCGATGAAGGACCGGAGGGTGCGGGACACGGTCGCTCGTCGTGACCGCCTTCGGCGCTCGGGAGGCAGGCGTGTACGCGGACCAGTTCGAGATCTACCACGGCAACGCCAACCGCGAGCTCGCGCGCAAGATCGCCCACTGGCTCAACAGCGAGCCCGGCAACGCCGAGGTCTTCCAGTTCGCCAACGAGAACATCTTCGTGCGGATCCTGGACAACGTCCGGGAGAAGGACGTGTTCCTCGTCCAGCCCACGTCTCGCCCGGTCAACCAGTCGATCATGGAGCTGCTGATCATGATCGACGCGTTCAAGCGAGCCTCGGCCGGCCGGATCACCGCCGTCGTGCCCTACTACGCGTACGGCCGATCGGACAAGAAGGACCAGCCGCGGGTGCCGATCACGGCGCGCCTGATCGCGGACATGATGTCGGTCGCGGGGGCGGACCGGCTGCTCACGATGGACCTCCACCAGGGCCAGATCCAGGGGTTCTTCAACATCCCGGTCGACGAGCTGACGGCGGTCCACATGCTCAGCCGCTACTTCATCGACAAGAAGCTCGACGAGTGCGTGGTGGTCACGGACCTCGGGTTCGCGAAGCGGGCGCGCGCGTTCGCAGAGCTGCTCGACGCACCGCTGGCGATCGTCGAGAAGCGGCGCCAGGGCAACCTCGATCGAGCCGAGGTGATCAACGTGATCGGCGACGTTCGAGGTCGCAAGGCGATCATCGTCGACGACGAGATCGACACGGCCGGGACGCTCATCGAGATCACCCGCGCCCTGGAGCGGGAGTCCGTCCACGAGATCTATGCCTGCGCGACGCACGGCGTCCTGTCGGACCCGGCGGTCGAGCGGATCGCGGGCTCGAACCTCCGGGAGGTCGTGATCACCGACACGGTGCCGCTGCCGGCGTCCAAGCACATCCCGCGGATCCGGGTGCTTTCTGTCGCGCCGCTGATCGGTGAGGCCATCAAGCGCATCCATCGGGGCGAGTCCGTGGGCGCCCTGTTCTCGTCCGAGGTGTCGTTCACGCAGGAGATGCTGCTGTGGGAGGACGGTCTGGCCGATCGCGGATCGGATGGCCCGGGTGATCGGAGCGACGAGGACGACGGCACGGGCAGCGCATCCTCGGACACCGACGACGTACCATCAACCATGCCGGCAGCGTCCGGCGCCTGATCGCGCTCACAATCCCGGAGAACCATGAGCCTGCAGCTGCATCGCCCCGACGGCAAGGGAGGCCTCGAGACCCGGACCGTCACCGACGACAACTGGCGGAACCAGCTTCGCTCCTCTCGCTGGGGTGCGTCGCTGAAGGGCGGGCGGCTGCCCAACCTGTCAAACCCGGAGATGAACCCGACCTCCGGAGCCCGATCGGTGGCGTTCTGGGCTGTGCTTGGGCTGATCACCTTCGCGATCATCGTCGCCGGCTACGCCCTCAACGTGTGGCAGCTGGTCAAGCCGGGAACCTGACGACGGCACGAGCCGTCGGGGGATCGTGATGCACCGAGCTTTGATCGTGACCGGCGTGCTCGGCGTCGGGGCGGCCATCGTGTTCGGCCTCGCGGCCTTGACGGCAACGCTGTTCCCCAACGGCACGCTTGTGGCCGGAAGCTGGGGCGGTGGCATGTTCGTCGACAAGGGCGTGGTGACGGAGGCGGCCCCGGTCCCTGTGCCCCTGATCCTCGCGACGATCGGCCCCGACAGCGGCCTGGCGATCCCCGACGTCGCCCCCCTCGCCTCGGACCAGCCCTGATACCGACGACCGCCGAACGACCGAAGCGCGACCGTCTCTGACCGGGCCCGGGTCTCCGGACGGCTCACCCTATACTCACCCGGCCATGCGCTTCCTTTCCCGATTCTTCGACAGCAACGATCGAGAGCTGTCCCGGGTCCAGCCCCTCATCGATCGGATCAACGAGCTCGAGCCCGAGTACCAGGGCCTGACCGACGCCGAGATCCGGGAGCGGATCGACGTCATCCGCGCCGACGTCATCGAGGACGCCGCGCCGGAGGAGCCCTCGGAGGACGAGCTCCACCACCACGATCTCGAGCATCGTCGAGACCTCGCCACGGCGCGCCGGAAGCGAGACAACGAGCGCCTCCAGGCCACGCTCGACGGCGTGCTCCCCGAGGTGTTCGCCGCGTCGCGTGAGGCGATGCAGCGAACGATCGGGATGCGCCATTTCGACGTCCAGCTGATGGGCGGCATCGTGCTCCATCAGGGCAGGATCGCCGAGATGCGCACCGGCGAGGGCAAGACCCTGGTGCCGACGCTGGCCCTGCTGCTCAACGGCCTGGCCGGGCACGGCGCCCACCTCGTTACCGTCAACGACTACCTCGCCCGTCGCGACGCCCAGTGGATGGGGCCCGTCTACAACTTCCTGGGCCTGTCGGTCGGCGTGATCACGCACGATACCTCGTACCTGTTCGAGCCCGGCTACCCGACAACCGATGAGCGGCTGATCAACCTCAGGCCGGTCGGCCGGCGCGAGGCCTACGCTGCCGATATCACCTATGGCACCAACAACGAGTTCGGGTTCGACTACCTGCGCGACAACATGGTCGACCAGCTCGAGGGCCGGGTGCAGCGGGACCGGGCGTTCGCGATCGTCGATGAAGTGGACAACATCCTGATCGACGAGGCACGGACGCCACTCATCATCTCCGGCCAGGCGGAGGAGTCGGCAGACCTGTACTTCACGTTCGCGCGCCTGGTGCCCCGCCTCAAGGAACGCCCCGAAGGCGCCGAGGAGGGCGGCGACTACTTCGTCGACCTCAAGGACAAGGCCGTCTCGCCCACCGAGGAGGGAATCGAGCGGATCGAGCAGCTGCTGGGGATCGAGAACTTGTACGACGCGGATCCGCGGCTCGCCCGACACTTCGATTCCGCGCTCAAGGCGCACGCCCTCTACAAGCGCGATCGCGACTACATCGTCGAAGAGGGCGAGATCGTGATCGTCGACGAGTTCACCGGGCGCAAGATGCCGGGCCGGCGCTGGAGCGAGGGCCTGCATCAGGCGATCGAGGCCAAGGAGGGTCTGCGGGTCCAGCGCGAGTCCCGCACCCTCGCGACGATCACGTTCCAGAACTACTTCCGGCTGTACGACAAGCTGGCGGGAATGACCGGCACGGCCCTAACCGAGGCCGAGGAGTTCCACAAGATCTACGAGCTCGAGGTCGTGGCGATCCCGACCCACCGGCCGATGATCCGGGACGATTACTCGGACCTCGTGTTCAAGAACGAGACATCCAAGTTCAACGCCGTCATCGACGAGATCGAGGAGATGACCACCGCTGGACGCCCGGTGCTGGTGGGCACCGTGTCGGTCGAGAAGTCCGAGATCCTGAGCACGATGCTCAAACGGCGTGGAATCCCCCACGAGACGCTCAACGCCAAGCAGCACGAACGAGAAGCCGGCGTCGTCGCGCAGGCCGGGCGCTCGGGTGCAGTCACGATCGCGACCAACATGGCCGGCCGCGGCACGGACATCAAGCTTGGCGGTGACCCGGCGGGTATCGCCTCGGAACTGCTCCACAAGCGGGACCTGAACCCGGCCGAGGTGGACCGGGCGACGTACGACGCGGCGCTGGCAGAGGCAAAGGCCATCACCGACGCGGGTTACGAGAAGGTGGTCGCCGCCGGAGGCCTGCACATCGTCGGCACGGAGCGGCATGACAGCCGGCGGATCGACAACCAGCTGCGTGGTCGGGCGGGCCGTCAGGGCGATCCGGGCTCGTCCCGCTTCTACCTCTCGCTCGACGACGACCTCATGAAGCGGTTCGCCTCGGATCGCGTGGCGTCGCTCATGGAGCGGATGGGCCTCGAGGACGATGTCGCGATCGAGTCGGGCCTGGTGTCCAAGACGGTCGAGAGCGCCCAGTCCCGGGTCGAGGGCTTCAACTTCGATATCCGCAAGCGCGTGGTCGAGTTCGACGACGTCATCAACAAGCAACGCGAGACGATCTACGCGGAGCGCGACAAGGTCCTGCGCAACGAGGACCTGACCGACACCGTACGCGAGTTCCTGGACGAGGAGATGGTGGCCTTCGGTGACCAGTACGCCGGCGATCCCTCGCCGAGCGAATGGAACCTCGAGGGGCTGGCGGCGGCACTCCGGGCCATGGGTCTCGATGGAACCGGAACCTCGGAGGCCGACCTGGAGGAGGCGGCTACCACGCACGAGGACCTGGTGGCCCACCTGCGCGATCTCGCGGACGCCCGCCTGGTCGCCCGCGAGGAGGAGCACGGCGAGGAGGTCTGGTCACAGGTGGAGCGATTCGTGCTGCTGCGAACGATCGACAGCCTGTGGGTCGAGCACCTGACCGAGCTCGACGACATGCGGCGGGGCATCGGCCTGCGCGGCTATGCACAGCAGGACCCACTGAACGAGTTCCGCGTTGAGGCGTTCCGTCTCTACCAGGAGCTGCGCGACCTGATCCGACGCCAGGTTGCCGCCACGATCTTCCGGGTCACGGTTCGGCAGGAGCCGGCCACGGTGCCGCTGGGCGGGCCCGGGCAGCCCGCACGGCCGGACGGCCGGGTGCCTGACGGGAGCGGGACCGCCGATGGTGATGACGGCGCCGGCAGCACCGACGGGACCGCCGGACGTCCTGCGTCTCGCGCGCGTCGCCGTGCCCTTGCCCGGCGCGGTGCGATGGGCGGCGCAGCGACCGCGCCGGTCAGGGGCCTGCCGGCCGACCCGATGAAGGGTGCCCGGGAAGCACCCGGTGGCGCTGACGGAACGGCATCGCTACGCCCCGGGTTCACTCCATCCGGCGCCCGGATCGGGCGCAACGACCCCTGTTGGTGCGGCTCGGGCCAGAAGTACAAGAAGTGTCACGGAGCCTGAGGGCGCGCAGGCCCCGAGATCTGTTGCGTGTCCTCATCGTCTCCGGCGTCGCCGTTGCGGTCGTGGTGGGGGCGACCGCAGTTCGCGTCTGGGAGCAGGGCGGGCAGGACGAGCGCCGCCCCGTCGATGCCATCGTGGTGCTGGGCGCCGCCCAGTACGACGGGCGGCCGTCCCCGGTGTTCGCGGCGCGCCTCGACCACGCCGTAGACCTGTGGCGCTCCGGCATCGCCACCTCGTTCGTCGTCACCGGCGGCAAGCTCCCAGGCGATCGGACGACCGAATCCGCGGTGGCTCGCCAGTTCGCGATGGACCACGGCGTGCCCGGCTCGGCCATCTACGGCGAGCACGAGGCCCACAACACGCTTGATTCATTGCGGGCCATCGCTGCGATGATGCGGGCCCACGGTCAGCGATCGGCGGTGTTCGTGTCGGACCCCACGCACATGCTGCGCGTGCTCCGGATCGCGAAGGACCTGGGCATCGAAGCGTACGGGTCGGCGACGACGACCTCCCCGGTACAGGGCGACCTGAGCAAGATGCTGTCGGCCACCGCGCACGAGCTCGGCGCTCTCGCGGTGTACTTCGTCACGGGAGGCGCACCGGCGATCGAGCAGCCCGGCGGATAGGGCCGCCGCGCGCGTCTCGCCTCGCCCAGGCGCGTCGCGACGGTCAGCGCGGAAACATTCACCGAAACTCGGTCACCCCCTTGGCGCGCGTGAATCGCGCGCCTATACTCGCGAACAGTTCTTCGTCACCAGGGACCCGGCGTTGACCCGCCCCAGACTCGCGCCCCCGAGACTCGCGTTCCGAGAACCAGCGCCCTCGTCCCGAACCGTCCGCCCGATGGACAAGCGAAGAACGAGAGAGAGGGAGCCGTGAAGCAGGCTGAGGAAGCCCAGTTCGTGGATCTGATCGCGTGCGAACGGGATTGCCGGACCTGCAGCTACGCCAGCGCCTTGGACTGTGACGGCAACTGCGGCGTCTGCCCGCACAACGGCTACTGTCCCTGCGTGAACCCCGTCGTCGCCCGGAGCAAGACAGCCCTTCGGCTGATCGAGCTCCGTCCGATCCTGCTCCAGGATCTCCGGGTGCGGACCTAGTGGACACCGCGTCCATTCGCGACCTGGCCGAGCGGATCCGGTCGACCTCGGGGCGTCTTTGACCTAGACGCCAAGAGCGCTCGCGTCGCCCAGCTGGACGCGCGCGCCAGCGAGGCCGGGTTCTGGGACGACCAGCGCGTGGCCCAGAAGGTCCTGCGCGAAGCGGAGGGGCTGCGCGAGGAGATCACGCTGTGGCGGTCTTTGGACAAGCGGGCCGGAGATCTGATCGAGCTGACCGAGCTGCTGGCCGAGACCCCCGATCCAGAGACCGAGGCCGATGTCGAGCGCGAGGCCGAGACCCTGCGTCGCGAGTTCGAGCGCGAGCGGACGCTGCTCCTCTTCTCCGGCGACTACGACGCCAAGGACGCGGTCCTCACGATCAGCGCCGGCGCGGGCGGCACCGAGGCCACGGACTGGGCCGAGATGCTGCTCCGGATGTACCTGCGATGGGCGGAGCGGCGCCGGTTCAAGGCGGAGATCATCGATTCGACCGAGGGCGAGCAGGCCGGGATCAAGAGCGCGACCGTGACCGTCAGCGGCCGGTTCGCGTTCGGCTGGCTGCGCGCGGAGCGAGGCGTCCATCGCCTGGTCCGGATCAGCCCGTACGACGCCCAGAAGCGGCGCCAGACGACCTTCGCCCTGGTCGAGGTCATGCCCGAGGCCGACGAGGACATCGAGATCGAGCTCAACTGGGACGAGATCCGGGTCGATACCTTCCGCTCATCGGGTGCCGGTGGGCAGCACGTCCAGAAGACCGAGTCCGCGATCCGGCTCACCCACCTGCCAACGGGGATCGTCGTCACCTGCCAGAACGAGCGGTCCGCGACACAGAACCGCGAGCTCGCGATCCGGGTGCTCAAGTCCCGCCTTCTCGAGCTCGAGCTCGAGAAACGCGAGGAGGAGCTGCGCCGGATCCGCGGCGAGCATGTGACGGCCGGCTGGGGGAACCAGATCCGCTCGTATGTCCTGCACCCCTATCAGATGGTGAAGGACCTCCGGTCGGGGTATGAGACGTCGAACACGGGGGCGGTTCTCGACGGCGATCTCGACGCGTTCATGCAGGCGGAGCTCGAGCGCCTCGCGACCGGCCGGCCCCCGTCTGCCGACGACGCGCAGGACGATTAGGCGTGCAGCTCCCGACGGCCAAGGGTGGCGGCGACCCGGTGGTCTACCGTCCCGGCCGAGCGGCGGATCTCGATGCCTGTACCTTTGTCTGGAAAGCCGCGATCGACGACTACCAGCGACGGCTGAACCAGCCCCCGCTGCCGAACGATCTGGCCCACCTGCGGAACATGCTCTCTCACCTGATCACGACCGACCCCGATCGATTCTGGGTGGCTGTCCGCGGAGGTGGCCCAGGTCCCAACGTCGCGGGGAGGGACGCCGACGCGGGGACAAACGGTCGGGCTGCCTCGAACGGCAGCTCGAGGCGCAGCCACCTGGTGGGGTTCGCGGCGGCGTCAGTCCGCGATGGCCTGTGGTTCCTGGCAATGCTGTTCGTGGATCCCGCATCGCAGGCGGAAGGCGTCGGCAAGGCACTGATGGATCGGGCGCAGGCGGCACGGGACGTTGACCCGGGAGGACCGATGGTGCCGGGCCCGGACGATCCGCTGGACAGCGGGATCCATACCTGGGGCATGTGCACCGATTCAGTCCAGCCGATCTCAAATGCCCTGTACGCGGGGCGCGGCATGGTCCCGCGCATCCCGATCTGGCGGCTGTCGGGCGAGGTCCGGCGCTGGTCGGCGCTGGCGGGACCGCCGGCAGGGGTCGAGGCCGTCTCGTTCGAGACGTTCGAGGCGACCGTCGCCGACGGCCCGCACCGGTTGGCCTCACAGCTCGACGACCTCGACCGCGAGCTGATCGGCGTGACTCACCCCATCGACCACGCGCACGTGCGCCGGGAGGGGCGATCAGGTGTCCTCCTGCGTGAACGACACGGTCGGGTGCTGGGCTACGCGTACGGATCCAGCGTGGGCCGGCTGGGACCGGTGGCCGCGGTGGATCCCGCGCTGCACCCTGCGCTGATCGGCCTGGCGATCCGCGAGGCCCAGGTCTTCGGGCCCGTGGCGATCTGGGTCGCCGGTACGGCGGACCGTGCCTTTCGGGCGGTGTTGGCCGCGGGGCTCCGCCTGGACACGTTCCCCGGGATCATCTGCTGGTCTCGGCCGGACCATCCGTTCGCCCGCTATCTGCCGATCTCGCTCGCGATCATCTGATCGGTCATCGCGGACCGCACACACGGCCCCCGGCTCGCATCCATGGTGGCGGAGCGAGGGCGCGAACGGGTCGAGGGCCACCTGCGGAGCGTTTGCCGGGCGTCACGCCGGATGTTAGCCTCGCCCACGACGTGGCTCCCCCGACGTGCCCGCGGACCGGAGTCGACGCCTTCAGCGGCGCTCCGACCCTCCGCCTCGTCCATTCGCCAGCGAGCAGACTCATGACCGTGTTGCAGAGCCCGTCGCCGTCCCTCATCGCGCGGCTGACCGGTCGTCGCGCACACGCGACGCGCACGGACCAGACCATCGTGCTGCTGCGCGACGTCACGATGCGCTATCCCAACGGCAAGGAGGCCCTGCAGCACGTCGACCTGGTGGTGCCCGAAGGCGACTTCGTGTTCCTGGTCGGCCCCTCCGGAGCGGGCAAGTCCACGCTGATGAAGCTGCTGATCCGTGACGAGCTGGCCACGCACGGCGACGTCATCGTCGACGGCTACGATCTTGCCCGGATCCGGCGACGCCAGGTTCCCAGGGTCCGGCGCAAGATCGGGATCGTTTTCCAGGACTTCAAGCTGCTGCCCCGCAAGACGGTGTGGGAGAACGTGGCGTTCGCCCTCGAGGTGACCGGAACGCCGGGTCGCCAGGTCCGGCCCGCGGTCGAGCGCGTGTTGGCGGTGGTCGGCCTGACCGGTCAGTCGACCCAGCTGCCCGCGCAGCTGTCGGGTGGTGAGCTACAGCGCACCGCGATCGCCCGGGCACTCGTGCACGATCCGCGGATCATCATCGCCGACGAGCCGACCGGAAATCTGGACCCGGTCATCAGCTGGGAGCTCATCCAGCTCCTGCTCCGGATCAACGAGCTGGGCGTCACCATCCTCATGGCTACCCACGATGCTGAGGTCGTGACCGCGTTGCGCAAGCGCGTGGTCGCGCTCGAGGACGGACGGGTCATCAGGGACGAGACGGGCGCCACCTACCACCGCGAGGACTGAGCCGTGATCCCGTTCGTCCTGTTCTCGCTCCGCAGGGCCTGGCAGGGGTTCTGGCGCAACGCGCTGATGAGCCTCGCCGCCACCCTAACGATGGTGCTGATGCTGTCGCTGCTGGCGGGCTTCTTCGTCCTCCAGAACGTCCTGCTCGCGAGCCTGTCGTTCGTGGAGCAGAAGGTGCAGGTTGAGGCCTGGATCGAGAACAACGCCACGCAGGACCAGGTCGATGCGCTGCTGGCCAGGGTGGGGGCGATGCCCGAGGTCGGGTCGGTCGAGTTCGTGTCCCGGGACCAGGCGCTCCAGCACTTCCGCGAGGTGGAAGCGGCCCAGGGCCACGCGGACCTCACCCAGGCACTCGACTCGAACCCCCTGTACGCCAGCGTCAACGTCAAGCTGCGTCACCCGTCGGACCTCAGCACGGTGACGGCCGCGCTCCGCGACGATCCGATCGTGCGCAACGTCGTCAACATCGAGGCGCTGGTCGACCGGGTGCTGACCGTGACCACGGTCGTCAGAACCGCGGGTGTCGTCCTGGTCGTGATCGTGGGCCTGATCGTGCTGTTCATCGTCGTGAACACGATCCGGCTGGCCGTGGTGGCCCGGGCCGAGGAGATCGAGATCATGCGCCTGGTCGGCGCATCCGACGCCTTCATCCGCTGGCCGTTCGTGTTCGAGGGCGCGTTCGTGGGCCTGATGGGGGCGCTGATCACGCTGGGGCTCCTGGCCGCCGGCGCCGAGCCGCTGTCGCGGGCGATGGTGGGCTTCTTCAACGTGCTCCCGCTTCAGCTCGGGTCGGTAGGTCGGGACACGGCGATCCTCGTGCTCGGGACCGGGATCGGGCTGGGCGTGCTCGGCTCATGGGTGTCGGTCCGCACCTATCTGATCCGCTGACCCGCCTCGAGGGATCGTCGCAGGTGTGTCGCCCGACCACGCGTACGAGCCCACGGACGACGTACGGCCTGCTCTAATGGAACCGGTCGCCTCCAGTCCACGTGACGCTCGAATCCGGGGCTGAGGGTACGCTGGCAGGTAAGCCGCTCGACCCCAACCGCAGCCCCGGAACCCGCCGATGTCCTTCGAACCTCCCGCGCCAGCCGACGACGGGGTGATCGTGCCGTCACCCGGACCGGCGGCATCCCCGGGGGCGCTTCCGGCCCCCATGGCCGATGAGCCTGCTCCTCCGGCGACGGCCTCGTCCGCCCGGTCACGATCCGTCCTGATCGTCGCGCTCGCCATCGTGGCCGTCCTCGCCGGCGGCGCGCTGTTCTTCTCGGGCTGGACGCTCGGCCAGCAGGTCCTGCTGACGAGCGGCACCCCGCCCGACGCCGCCGAGGCGTTCCAGCCGTTCTGGGACACGTACTACGCGATCGTCAACCGCTACGCCGGCGGTACGGTCGATCGCCAGGCCCTGATCCAGGGCGCGATCAAGGGGATGTTCGGTGCCCTCGGAGACCCGTACTCGCAGTACCTGAGCCCCCAGGACTTCCAGAGCTCGCTGCAGGGAATCGCGGGCCAGTTCGAGGGGATCGGGGCGACCATCGGGACGGTCGATGCCACGGGGGCGACCTCCGCGTGCAGCACGATCGGCACCGACTGCCGCCTGGTGGTCGTGCAACCGATCACGGGATCGCCGGCCGAGAAGGCCGGCCTTCTGCCGGGCGACATCATCAGCGAGGTGGACGGCTCCTCGCTCGACGGGCTGACCGTCAACCAGGCGCGCGACAGGATCCGCGGCCCGCGCGATACCACCGTCCGACTCACGATCCTCCGGGGCGGCGGGGCACCGCTCGAGGTCGACATCGTCCGTGCCGTGATCGTGCAGCCCGAGGTCTCGAGCAGAGACCTCGCCAACGGCGCGGTCGGCTACATCAAGCTGGGTGGGTTCTCCGACAACGCGGCGCGGGAGTTCGACGCTGCCGTCGCGACAGCCGTCGGCGCCGGCAAGCGCCATCTGATCGTCGACCTGCGCGGCAACCCGGGTGGCTACATCACCGCGGCCCGCGACATCGCCAGCCAGTTTCTGGCAACCGGCACGATCTTCTGGCAGGAGGACGCGAGCGGTGCGCTGACCGAGACCACGGCCATCCCGGGCGGCGCGGCGACCGATCCGTCGATCCGACTGGTCGTCCTGGTGGACGGCGGCTCGGCATCGGCATCGGAGATCGTCGCCGGGGCGCTCCACGACCGGGGACGAGCGACGCTGGTCGGGTCCAGGACCTTCGGCAAGGGCACGATCCAGCAATGGACGCAGCTCGAGGGGGACAACGGCGGGTTCCGGCTGACCATCGCCAAGTGGCTGACGCCCGACAGGACCTGGGTCCACGGGATCGGGATCACCCCGGACGTCGTGGTAACCGAGGCGCCGGCGCGGCCCGGAGACGACCCGGTCATCGAAGCCGCGCTCAAGGTCCTGGGCGACGCGCCCTCGTCAGAGATCCGGTTGCTTCCGGCCGCCTGAGGACGAGGTGACCCCGGCGCTCGTGCGGGCGAGGGCCTCAGGCCGGGTCCAGGAGCCCGCGGATCCGGCCCGAGGCCGCCGCTTGCGCCTTCGGCTGGCATCGGGTACGTTCCCCCCGAACGAAAGGAGGTGATGTGCAGTGACAGACAGCGGTAGTTGCTGCACCACCTCGGCGGAGATCGTCGCCTAGAGACGATCCCGACCGGGTGGTCGGAGCAATGCGAACGCCGGTCCGGCAACGGACCGGCGTTCGTGCGTCCGGGACCAGGGGTGAGCGGCGCGCCCGCGGGACGCGCGTGCGACACTGGCCGCCCCAGCATGCAGAGAGGAGCCCAAGGGATGGGCGGCACCATCGCCCTGAACCGCAGAGCCCGTCACGAGTACCACGTCGAGGACACGCTCGAGGCCGGGATCGTGCTCCGCGGGACCGAGATCAAGAGCATCCGCGCCGGCAAGGTGAGCCTTGCGGACGCCTACGCGCGCATCGAGCGCGGTGAAGCCTGGATCGTCGGTCTGCACATCGCGCCCTGGGAGTCGACGGACGTGCGCTTCAACCACGAGCCGAAGCGCGAGCGCAAGCTGCTGCTCCATCGCGACGAGATCGACGAGCTGCTGGGCAAGACCAAGGCCAAGGGGCTGACGCTGGTGCCACTCCGGCTGTACATCACCGACCAGGGCAAGGCCAAGCTCGAGCTCGGGCTGGCCCGGGGAAAGCAGACCTGGGATCGGCGGCGGGAGATCGCTGAGCGCGACGCGCGACGCGAGACCGAGCGGGCGATGGCGGAGGCGCGCCGCCACTGAGGCGATCCCGCGAGAGTTCGCTCCGGCGGGTCGCGCAACCGGGTCGATTGCGCCGTCGCGCCGAGGGCAGGAGAGGGAGACGGTCCGATGCGGCTGGCGCGGATGATCCAGGCGGTCGATGCGCACGCGGCGGGTGAGCCCGGCCGGGTCATCGTCGGCGGCGTGCTCGACGTTCCGGGCGCGACGATGTTCGAGAAGATGCGCCACCTTGCCGAGCACGGCGACGAGCTGCGCCGGATGATGCTTCGCGAGCCGCGAGGCTACCCGGCCCTGTGCGCGAACGTGATCCTGACCCCGACCCACCCGGACGCCGACGCCGGGTACGTGATCATGGAGCAGGCCGAGTACCCGGGGATGTCCGGCACCAACACCATCTGCGTGGCGACCGCATTGCTCGAGACCGGCATGCTGCCGATGCACGAACCCGTGACCGAGATCACGCTCGAGGCACCGGCGGGGCTCATCCGGATCCGCGCGACGTGCGCCCACGGCAAGGTCACGGGCGTGACCTTCCGCAACGTGCCCGCGTTCGCGAGCCACCTCGACGCGCCGATCGAGGTCCCGCACCTGGGCACGATCTCGGTCGACGTCGCCTACGGCGGCATGTTCTACGCCATCGCCAACGCGGAGACCCTCGGGTTCCGGCTGACCCCGGACGAGGGTCGGGACATCACACGCGTGACCGAGATGATCAAGGCCGCCGCGAGGGAGCAGCTGCCCGTCGCCCATCCGGAGCAACCGGGGTTTTCCGGCATCACGATCGGCCAGCTGTCCGGTCCGCCACACGATCCCCGCAACTCGCGCCGGAACGTGGTCACCGTCTCGACCGGCGAGCTCGACTGGTCGAAGCCGTCGACCTGGACCGGGGTCATCGACCGATCGCCGTGCGGGACGGGCACGAGCGCGATGATGGCCGTGCTCCACGCCCGCGGCGAGCTCCGGGCAGGCGGCGAGTTCCGGCACGAGGGCATCCTCGGGACGGTGTTCACAGGCCGCGTCGAGGAGGAGACGAGGATCGGGGAGCGCGCCGCGATCGTGCCGTCGATCACCGGGACCGCCTGGATCACGGGGTTCGCGAGCTACGTGGTCGATCCGTCGGACCCGTTCCCCGACGGGTTCACGGTCGGCGACCTGTGGTAGCCGCGGCCGGGCGGTGGCGCGTCAGCCGCGGCGCCTCAGACCGTCTATGACAACGGATCAGGCTCGTCGAGGCCAACGAGCCGTCGGACCGGCCCCAGCCCCTCGACCGTGATCCCGGGACCGCGCACGAACGTCGAGGGCGCGAGCACGAGGCCCTGGTTCGTCTGCCATTCACCCGGGCGCCGGACCATGCGATGGGTGCCATTCGGTCGGTAGCCGACCTCGCGGCTGACGGCGAGCGACGCTGGATTGTCGACGAACGCTCCCGACCTGATCTCCTGCGCGCCAAGATGATCGAACAGGAAGGCGCAGATCGCCCCGCATGCGCGTACCGATGCCCCTCCCCTGGTGCGCCCACCCCAGCCAGGACCCGGTTTCGCCGGACCTGGTCACGAGACAGTCCCGGGTCATGAAACCCTGCGTCCCCACGACGACCCCGTCCCAGACCACGGCGAGGTCG
>Ga0307418_1000058_pt1 | contig 30904 bp, 24 predicted proteins | sample SalMarWE160220MG_2_FD_202160 | JGI IMG/M metagenome (GOLD analysis project Ga0307418, IMG submission 202160) | Salt marsh sediment microbial communities from the Plum Island Ecosystem LTER, Massachusetts, United States - WE1602-20 | ecosystem: Environmental > Aquatic > Marine > Intertidal zone >...
CCATTTCTACAATCATGACCGCATCCAGTTGAAAACAAAACTGACGCCTTTGGAATTCAGACGTCAGTTTGTATAATTACCCAACGAGGGGTGTTAATTATTTGTCCGGTTTACAGGGTGCACTCCAATTGAAACTCCGGGATTATTTTATTGATTAGAATTCATCAAATTCAAATGGTTCTGTTTCGCTGGCACCGTCGTTGGGCCATACCGATAGTTCAATGGAGAGCCTTTCGAAGAAGCTCTCTTCTGGAAGTGGACCTTCACCATACCCCATATCCATCACCCGCCCGATCACCTGTAGATTATTGGTATTGAGGACAAATTCCACTCCCGGATCTGCCAGGACAGGTTCGCCTTTCTTTTCCAATTCTGACCGGATACCATCGTCATAAAAAGCGTGCCCGCTCATTAGAACCTTTGTGACTGTTTTGATATCATTTTGATCAAATAACCAGACTTCAAAGGCGGTCACACGTTTTGGCTCCCCAACACCGATGGCCTCTGAGATACCCACGCCACATTCACCCAAGAATTCCCCGGCAGCTGATTCGATGCTGAAGGAATCGTCAAACAGGTTATCACCCAGCACATAAGTTGTGACAAACTGATGCATGGGTGGTGCTTCACCTTTATCGCTATATTCAGGAGCGTTGATTTTTGTGGTTATTTCCTGTGCCAAACTGGAAGCGGACTTTGGAGTAATTCCTCCTCCCTGAGTGCGTTTCGTCAGGAAATAACGAGCTACCAAAGCACCAGCCAGCACAACTGTGACCAGCAAAGCCCATTTAAGCAAATTATTACCCGAGGCCTCTTCTTCTTCAGGAATGATATCTTCCAATGCATCCAATGGAGAAGTCATCTCTACCACAACGCGGAAGGAATCAATGTCGCTGATTAATTGGTCAGCGGGATTGAATTCTATATCCGACAGATAAGTGGAAGAATTTTCTCCCAGCTGGTTATACCGTGATTCAGCCAGTGAGGCATCCTGGTTCAAGGCATAGGAATCGATCGCCATACGCAAATATTCGATCTTTAGGTCCTCCCGGAGTTGTTCGATATTGCCATCGATGAACTGTACGGGGCTGATCAGGTAGGCCCAAACCAATCCCAGGATGATTCCAACTACAACACCTACTGCGGTCATAATCGGAGGACTGTTAATTCCTTTGTTGAAACTGTCGCGTATTGTATCCATAATCAATCTCCATTGGTTAATGAAAGTTGAAGTAACTGGAGGCCAGATAATCCTATTGTAGACGAGAGATGGTTTTCCTGCAATGCTCCCTCACCCTCTGAAGCCTCTCTGGTATAGATGCAAGGTCCATGCCAATTCAGAACCAATCTGAATCTATTTGATTTTTTTTATTGTCGGTCCTTCAGGATAAAAAAACGGCGGAATTTTACTCCCGCCGTTAATGATTATTTGAAGATTAGCGCTGGCTTTATTCGGATTTCTTTTTCAGTTCATGCCGACTGAATTCCAGGGTACAGGCTGTACACTGAGCATGTTTTTTATTTGCTTCCACCAACAATCCTCCACAGCTGGGACAAGGTATTGGGAGCGGTCTTTTCCAGGATGCAAAATCACAATCTGGGTAATTTTCGCAACCGTAGAAGATCCTTCCCTTTTTTGTTCTTTTTTCGATCAGCTCACCGCCATCATTGGGACAAGTAACACCAATACGTTCCACCCACCGCTCTGTGTGAGTGCATTCAGGCTTGTTGCTGCAGCCTATATATAACCCGTAACGTCCAAAACGTTGAACCAGCTCGCCGCCGCATTCAGGGCACTTCCGTCCCACCGGGATATATTTGGGTTTTATTTTGGGCATTTCACTTTTGGCAAATTCCAGCTGATCAGAAAAGGGCTCATAAAACTCCCCCACACTATCCTGCCACTGTTCTTCCCCGGAAGCGACTCGGTCAAGTTCTCTTTCCATCTCAGCCGTAAAACCGATATCAACGATAGAAGAGAAGTACTCGGAAACCAGGTCATTAACAATATATCCCGTTTCAGTGGGGATCAGGCGCCTACCATCTTTTACAACATATCCCCGGTCCACCAGTTTTCCCATAATGGGCGCATAAGTGGAAGGTCGGCCAATGCCGTTTTCTTCCAGAGTACTGACCAGAGATGCCTCGGAATATCGAGCGGGGGGTTTTGTAAAATGTTGTTCCGGCAGTAGCTGGATCAATTGCTGAATTTGACCTTCTGCCAATTCTTCCGGTATGCTTTCCAGATCTTTTTCTGATTGGGGTGATTTCCCGTTGCTGCGATCATATACTTTCAGGAAGCCAGGGAATTTGATCCTGGATCCAGAAGCACGGAATACATAAGCATGTTCATTTCCATCTGCGCCTACGATCACACTTAGGGTGTCATATACAGCAGAGGGCATTTGAGATGCCAAAAATCGTTTCCAGATCAGTTTATACAACCTGTACTGGTCATTTTTTAGGTGGACTTTAATGGACTTCGGCGTCCTGCCAATCGAAGTGGGGCGGATAGCCTCATGGGCTTCCTGGGCCCGCTTGGTTTTTGTGACATATTGCGGAATCTCAGCTGGAATATAATCTTCGCCGTAATTGGATTGAATGAATGTCCGGGCGCTTTGTTGGGCAGTGGTCGAAACATTGGTGGAATCCGTTCGCATATAGGTGATCAAACCAGTTTCACCGTCATTGCCAACATCAATACCCTGGTAGAGCTGCTGGGCTACTGCCATGGTTTTTTTAGCGGAAAAGCCAAGCTGGCGGGCAGCATCCTGCTGCAAAGTGGTGGTGATAAATGGCGGGTAGGGATTTCGTTCCCGGGTTCCCTGGCGAATTTTCCGTACTTCATAATGCGCATTTTCCAGGTCGCTGACAATTGGGTCTAATTCAACTTTTGAGCCGATATGTAATTTTTTACCATCAATATGAGTCAGGTTTGCCTGGTACGTTTCATCACTAGTAGTTTCGTCAGGGCGAAGCTCAGCTGCTACTGACCAATATTCTTCAGGTACAAAGGCCTCAATTTCCCTTTCCCTGTCCACAATCAACCTCAGTGAAACAGACTGGACCCGTCCGGCTGTTAAACCACCACGGACTTTTTCCCACAGAATAGGACTGATCTGGAATCCAACCAAGCGGTCTACGATCCTCCTCCCCTGCTGAGCGTCAACCAGTTTCATGTCCAGGATTTCAGGATTCGCAAAGGCCTCTTCAATGGCATCACGGGTAATTTCTGTGAAAACAACCCGTCTGGTTCGTTCAGGTTCCAGCTCTGCGGCCTCTATTAAGTGCCAGGCAATCGCTTCCCCTTCCCGATCCAAGTCAGTTGCCAGAAATATCTCTTCTGCTTCTGCACCCAGTTTTTTGATTTCCTTTACTACCTTCCGTTTTTCATTGGGGATTCGGTACCTGGGTTCAAAATTATTTTCAATATCTATGGATAATTTGGATTTTAACAAATCCCTGACATGCCCATAGGAAGCAACAACTTTATAATTCTTCCCCAGGTAGCGTCCTATCGTCCGGGCTTTGGCGGGTGATTCGACGATCACCAATTTCCCTTTGCGGACTTTGGGTTGTTTATTTTTTCTTTTAGTATTTTCCGGCGGTGTTAGTCCTTCATGGGCTTCTGTTTTTCCCATCCGGAACATCTTTGTACCGCAAACTGAACAAACACCGCTGGTGGCAGGTGTTCCGGTTTTTGTGAACACCGCTTCAGGAGATTCCATTTTCTGTTTTTCTTTACATTTCACACAATACGCTTTCAAAACCAACCTCCAATACACAAATCCAAATTAAATCAGGTCTGTTCGACCTTCGTCCCGCAGGATTTTTACTGCCCGACGTACATCCTGGGCCTGGTCCCGTTTGCAGACCAATAAGATATCGCCCGTATCAACAATAATCAAATCCTCAGTCCCAATAGTAACCACCAGGCGAGACGATTTTTCCCCATAGACCAGGGTGCCTTTTGTATCCAAAGCGATATGCTCAATGCCCTTTGTTATATTTCCCTGCCCATCTTCCGGCAGTAAGTCAAAAATCGCTTCCCAGCTGCCGACATCATTCCACTCTAAATCCAGAGCCGGGATCACAGCAACTTTTTCTGCATGTTCCATAATGCCAAAATCGATCGTTTGTGGTTTTATCTCGGGCCAGACCTTACGGATGGTCTGTTCCTGCTCTGCTGTTCCCCAGGCTTCCTTTATGAAGGATAATTGGGAGGAAAGTTCCGGCATTTGTCGGGCTATTTCCTTCAGGATCACCTCTGTCCGCCAGATGAACATACCTGAGTTCCAGGCATATTCACCACTCGTAACCATTCTTTCAGCTTCAGGTAAAGCTGGCTTCTCAGTAAATTCCATTACCTGATACACATCCAACTCCTGGTATTTGCCAATCAAGTCACCCCGGCGGGTATACCCGTATCCTGTCGCAGGAAAAGTCGGTGTAATACCTAAAGTGACAAGATAATTCTCACAGGCAACCTGGTTGGATGCCTGCAAGATCTGCTGGAAAAGGTCTAAATTACCAATGATATGGTCTGCTGTCAAGACCGCCATTACAGAACTCGGGGCTTTTTTATTCAAAACTGCTGCAGCATACCCCACAACAGAGGCTGTTCCCCGCGGCATGGTTTCCAATAGAAAATTTTCAAGGGGAATCTCCGGGCATTGTTGCTGCAGTCCCTGAGCCTGATCTTCAACTGTCACTACCAGGATCCTTTCGGGCGGCAAAATAGTCTGCAGCCGATCTACAGCAACCTGGAATAAGGATCTATCCTGTCCCAGCTTCAACATCTGCTTGGGCCGGCTCTGGCGCGACAGGGGCCATAATCTGGTACCGCCACCACCCGCCATGATAACAGCATAAAAATTCTCGATCATGTTAACTTCCTTCCCCGTTCAGGTCGATTCTGCTACGATAGTCTATCATCATATCCCTGACAGCCACATATTTCATTCCGAAAGTTTTCCGAACCATACCTTTTAATTCCATCAATGCCAGGGTTGAGGTGACTTCCTCAATAGGCAAGTTTACCAGAGAACTTATATCATCTACATGTTGTGGTTCATCACCGACTGCCTGGAACAACAGTGCTTCCCGGGGATCGCTAGGCAGTGTTTTTTGAACCGCTCGCTGCTCTGTGATCAAATTCATATTCAGTAGATCCAGAACGTCCTGGACAGTAAGTAATGGATGCGCGCCCTGCTGAATCAACAAATTTGTGCCTTTGCTCATAGGTGAGGTGATCTTCCCAGGAACAGCAAACACATCCTTCCCCTGCTCTGCCGCATAACCTGCCGTTATCAAAGCTCCACTTTTCTGACCTGCTTCAATCACAATAATTATTTTCGATAAACCCGATATGATCCTGTTCCTGGGTGGGAAATTAGATCCATCGGGTGGAGTCCCAAGCGGGTAATCGCTGATCAAGGCGCCCTGGTTAATTATCCTTTCCGCCAGTATCTTATGTTCTGCAGGATAGATTTGATCCAACCCACTTCCCAGAACAGCTATAGTTCGACCGCCAGCTTCCAATGAACTCTGATGCGCTATCCCATCAATGCCCCGGGCTAATCCGCTGATCACTGAAATCCCATACCCTGCCAGCATCCTGCTGATTTCTTTGGTAATTTGCCGTCCATAATCACTAAAACGCCGGGTTCCAACAATTGCAACCCCCCAGATATCATCCTCAATCAAATCACCTTTTAAGTAGATCACAAACGGAGATTGAGAGATGGTACGCAACCGATCCGGATAGTGAGGGTGGTCCCAGTAATACACTTTGATCCCGGCCTCCAGAATCGATTCCAGCAATTGATCCAGACAGGTACTTTCCCTGGTCTGGATCAATTTCCGCGACAGATTTTCATTCAGACCTGCCGCTGAGAGCTGGTATGCTCTGGCTTCCCAGGCGGACCTGATATCCCCAAAATACTGCAGAAGTCTTTCCAGACGAACCGGGCCAATACCTTTTACAAGGTTAAACCCAACCCAATACTTGGTTAGATCTTTCATCGTCGCCCCCCCCAGATCCAGTCTGATGAGACTCTTTATCCTGAGCCGGGCTCAGAATACCATAATTTTTTTATTTGTGTCAAGAGAGAGTTCCCATTATTAAAAAACACGTTAACAGCAAGTAAATGGGATTTCTACCAATCAGATCAAGTTCCTATCCCCTATCTCCCCCTGGAGACACAGATTAATAATCCAATAATCCCGGTATGATATGAACCAGTATTTGACCGCTTTCCTGGCTGATATCAAGCAGAACTTCTTCAGTTGCTGGGAGCAGTAATTCCTTGCCTTCCAGCGATTCAACCAGGTACACATCATTCGCCCCTGTAATGAGGATCTCTTTTAATATCCCCAGTTTATCACCTTGATCGGTGATGACTTCCATGCCAACCAGCTGGTGGATAAAATAATCCCCTTCCGGCAAATCAGGCATATCTTCACTTTTCATATATACCATAATGTTACGGAAAATTTCAACAGCTGTGCGGTCCGGTAATTCCTTGAGGGAAACCAACATGTCGCCCCCATGCCAGCGTATATCTCTAACAGTATAGATCTGGTGCTTTTCCCCCGCATAGATTTTCTGCCCTGGTGAGATCAATTCCGGAAAATCTGTCAGCACGGTCATACGGATCTCTCCCCGAATCCCATGTGGACGACGAAACTTTCCTATTAGAACAAACACAGGTTCATCCGAAGGGGACGAACCTGTGCTTGTATTTGAATTCTGATCTGATTTCATTGTGGTTCTACTATATCCAGATTCACTTTTTTACCAATTCCAGAGGCGGACACATTCAACAATGTTCTCATGGCATTAGCTACTCTGCCATTCTTGCCAATAACCCGTCCCATGTCCTCGCGAGCTACTTCCAACTGGAAATTGATGCTGTCTCTGCGCCGTTGATGTGAGACCTTCACCTGTGTAGGATCTTCAACAAGTGAACGCGCGATATAGGTGATTAGATCAATCAATGTTTTCCTCCGCAAACAGATCTGAAGGAATCTTATCCCTGTACGCCAGTTAATCCTTGATTAACTTGGTGATATCAGACTTTAAGATTGCACCGTCTTTTCCGGTTCCCTTGATAGTTGAAATATCAAGCCCGGCTTCTTCAGCTAATTTCCGGGCAGCGTCAGTGATCTTGATCTCTTCTGCTGTTTCCGGTTCTGGCTCTGGCTCAGGTTCTGGTTCTGGTTCTGGCTCTGGCTCAGGTTCTGGTTCTGGCTCTGGCTCAGGTTCTGGCTCTGGCTCAGGTTCTGGTTCTGGTTCTGGCTCAGGCTCTGGCTCAGGCTCAGGTTCTGGCTCAGGTTCCGGTTCTGGTTCTGGCTCTGGCTCTGATTCCGGTTCAGTTTCCACTACCTCGGCTGCGGGTTCTTCCATGGGGACTTCTTCCACATCCTCTACTTCAGCAGCGGTTTCTTCTTCCAGAATCTCTTCCGGTTTTTCTTCAACCGGTTCTTCTTTTTTCTTGGGGACTCTGGCTTTGATCAGGTCATCCCTGCGTGTGCGGGCATCCAAATTGCGGTCGGATTCGACCTGTTTGCCTTCAGCCACCAGCGTTTCAATATCCTCACCATCTTTGAAACGCTGATAGCGTTCCAGTAAACCGACAGCGCGGAAGATCTGCAGCACAGATTTTGAGGGCTGGGCACCAACACTCAGCCAGTGGTAGACACGTTCTTCATTTACCCGAATCGTAGCGGGTTCAGTCCTGGGGTTGTAATCTCCCAAGATTTCTATGAATCGGCCATCCCGGGGGCTTTCTCTATCAGCGGCCACAATACGATGTGTGGGCTGACCCTTTCCACCAGCACGGCGTAATCTAATTCGAACCATAACATGTACTCCTTAAGTTTTCTCCAACTTCATACCACTGTGAGATAAACACAGCGGAGACTATTATACATTAAAAACTGGCAATGTTAAGAAAACCCGGGCAGATTCTTTAACCCTGATTTCTTAAGATCCTTGAACATCCTTTTTGCATCCCGGTACTGTTTTACCAGTTGATTTACATCATAAACCTGGGTACCGGATCCAGCTGCGATGCGTTTTCTCCGGCTGGCATTCAGGATCTTCGGGTTTTGTCTTTCCGCAGGTGTCATAGAGTAAATGATCGCCTGGGTAGCCTTAACCCGTTTCTCCGCCTCCCGGGGGTCAATCGATTTGGACATTTTACCAAATTCTCCCGGCAGCATGCCCATGATTTTTCCGATCGGTCCCATTTTTAAAACCTGGGATATCTGGTTGGAAAAGTCTTCCAGGGTGAATTCCCCGGATAATAAACGTTCGGTCTGTTGCTGAGCGGTATCCAGATCGAAGCTTTCCTCTGCTCGCTCAATCAGGCCGATCATATCTCCCATACCCAGAATTCGGGATGCCAATCTAGAGGGATCGTAGCTTTCCAGGGCATCCAGGCTCTCACCGGTTCCCAGAAACTTAATTGGCACGCCTGTCACTGAACGGATCGAGATGGCAGAGCCACCCCGGGCGTCACCATCCATTTTGCTCATGATCAAACCAGTGATAGGGACTGCATTGCTGAATCCCTCGGCGATGTTAACTGCCTCTTGGCCAACCATGGCATCTACAACTAACAGGATCTCATCCGGATTGGCTGCATCCTTTATTGACCCCAGCTCATCCATCAAGCTTTTATCAATTTGGGATCGTCCAGCCGTGTCCAGGATGATTACTGTGCTTCCTGCCTTATCCGCTTCCTGGAGTGCTTTCTGCACCAGTTGAGCGGGCTGCAGGCTCGGATCAGCCAGAACCGGAATGGATAATTCCTTTCCAAGGGTCTGAAGCTGATCAACTGCTGCTGGCCGGTAGGGATCGGCCGCAACAAGCATTACCTGTTCTCCACGTTTCTTTAGCAGCCGGCCAAGTTTTCCTGCCGCAGTGGTTTTTCCAGATCCTTGTAAACCAGCCAGTAAAATCACCAGGGGGGAGGTAGGTGATTGATTGAGAGGTGCTGGTTCTCCCAGGGTCGCGATCAATTCTTGGTGGACAATCTTTACAACCTGCTGACCAGGATTGAGCGCTTTGGAAACCTCCTGCCCAACCGCTCTGTTTTTCACTCGGTCCACTAATTCCCGGACCACGCGATAATGAACATCCGCATCCAGCAAAGCCAGGCGGATCTCACGCATTGCGCTATCTACGTCATTTTCAGAGAGTTTCCCTCGACGACGCAGGTTATGGAATATTTCATCCAGACGGTTGGTCAGCTGCTCAAACATATACGTGTGTTGCTGAAAAATTCATAAAAACAGCGGATGACAGACTCTATTTAAGAAAGAGCCATCCGCGGAAGAGCATTGTAGCGTGCGAGAATGGTTCAGTCAAGGGGCGTAAAGGGTTATTGCATTGCCTCCCTTAATCAGCTATGGTAAAATCTCTCCGCTCGGTGAACCTTTAAATGGGAGGGATGGCCGAGTGGACGAAGGCGGCTGTCTTGAAAACAGCTGTGGGTGCAAGCCCACCGGGGGTTCGAATCCCTCTCCCTCCGCTTCACAATTCTCCCCCGGGGAGGTGCCAGAGTGGTTGATTGGGACCGCCTGCTAAGCGGTTGTCGGGTTTAAAGCTCGATCGTGGGTTCGAATCCCACCCTCCCCGCCAGATCAATATACCCTCGTAGCTCAGCGGATAGAGCACTTGCTTGCGGAGTAAGGGGTCGCGTGTTCGAATCACGCCGAGGGTGCCATAAATATTAGAGCGGATTATCCCGCTCTTTTTAGATTTATAAAAAAGTTACCCATGAACAAAGAACCTCAAATCCTGTTAACCAATGACGATGGAATCCTCAGCCCCGGCTTATGGGCAGCAGCCGAAGCCCTGGATGAACTTGGGTTTGTAACTGTCATCGCCCCCCGAGAACAAGCGTCCGGAACAGGGCGAAGTTATCCCAGCACCGCTGATGGCGATATGACAGAAGAAAAACTGGTAGTGAACGGGAAAGAATGGACCGTATACGCTCTGGGCGGAACTCCCGCCATGGCAGTGTTGTACGGAATCTTTTATCTTATCAAAGGCAAACCTGATCTGATCGTCTCTGGTATTAATTACGGTTTGAATGTGGGCAACGGAGTCACCATATCGGGCACAGTGGGGGCCGCTCTGGAAGGCGCTGCAGCAGGCATACCTTCAATGGCTATCTCTCTGGAAACTGATAAGGAATTTCACGCCTCCTATTCAAGAGAAATTGATTTTCGGACTGCCGGGTATTTCACAAAATATTTTTCAAGCCGTTTATTGGCAAATGAAATGCCCTCTGATGTACAGGTTTTAAAAGTCGAAGTGCCAAGCGATGCAACACCGGAAACTCCCTGGCAAACAACCCGCTTATCCACTAAAAGGTTTTATTCACCAATCGCTCCCCAGGATATCGCCACCGCAGGAATTAATGGCATCGGTTATGATCTCGCGCCAGACTTTGACAAATCTCCTCCCGGGACAGACTCCCATACCGTTATCAATCAAAGGGCGGTTTCTGTAACGCCACTCAGCCTGGACCTAACATCGCGGGTGGACCTGGAAAAATTACATGAAATCCTGAAATAACACAAAATACGGGGCGGAACTAGCCTCTGAACTCTCCGATCTCAACCAGCCATCCATCAAAAAAATTCACCATCAGATCATGCCGCTCCTCAGCAAGGGAGCGGCCTGTTTTTGTGAACATCCGGTCCTTGATGTGGCGTAATTTATAAAGGTATTCATGGGATACTGATTGGGATTCTCCTGGCACCAGTTCACCGGTCCTAAGATAGTGCTCTGATGGAGGAGCATAAACATCCATCCCGGCCCGAACGGCGTAGGATACGGCTCTGGCAATGCCTACAGCGCCAATTGCATCAATTTTATCCGCGTCAAAGAGGACTTTCGCCTCCACAGTATTGGGTTCTTCTTCCTGGTTCCGGAAACGATGAGCCCTAATACAATGCAGAACGGCCTGGATCTCATCCTCCTGCCAGCCTTCCTTAATAAGGATCTTTTCAGCAAAATCAGCCGCTGCCAGGTGGTGCTGCTCGCGCACATCCACATCTCCTTCAACATCATGGAGCAGCGCTGCAGCTAGGAGTATCTTCATATCGGCGTTTTCTTCTTTCCCGATCATTTCACATAAACGGTACACCCTTGATACATGCGAAAACCCATGCACCGGATCATCCTCCGGGTAATAAACCCGGGCCTGTTCAATTGTTGGCATTAATATTCTCCAGATCAGGATTGGTAATCAACCAGGATATCGATTACTGCAGTCCGATTCCAGGCATCACATATTGGGTAATAAATAGATAGACAGCCACTGCCAGACCGACCATGATGGCCAGGGTGAGTATTTTCTTGGTTACTTTTAGAATAAAACGCAGAATAAATAAACCAACAGCCGCAATAGCTATCCAGATAAAAAGTGAATTATCTAAAAAATCCACTAGACCTCCTCTCCTTGATAAAACTGACCCTTTTTCACCACGGAACCCACCAGATTTGTACCAAAACGGTATCCGATATGCCGGTAATCCGGAATATCCATGATGAGTAGATCTGCTTGTTTTCCGGGTTCGAGGGATCCTACAATCCCCTCCATTCCAATTGCCGCAGCAGCATTGATCGTGGCTGCTGCGATGGCTTGGTTCGGGGTTAACTTCATATATCGACAGGCTAGCGCTGCTGCAAACTGCATACTCTCACACCAGGCAGTACCAGGATTGATATCAGTGGCGATTGCCAGTAAACCGTCGGCTTTTAAGATTTCCATCGCTGGGGTATAGTCTGGTTCAGCCAGGCCAAAAGGAGTGCAAGGCAAAGCAACTGCAACTGTGTTGGATTTCCCCAGAGCTTGAATGTCATCCAGAGAAGTGACAACCAGGTGATCCGCCGAGGCAGCGCCCAATTCAGCAGCCAGACTCGCCCCGCCGAGATTCTCAAACTCATCAGCATGGATCTTGGTAGGAAACCCATGCTCTTTTGCTGCTTCAAGGATCTGGCGGCTTTGTGATAAATCAAAGGCTCCCCGCTCACAAAAAACGTCCACATAGGGAAGCGGTTTTTCCGTTTTGGTTGGCCACCATTCAGACATAACCGGGATCAATTCTCGAGTTATTAAGTCCGCATAACCAGCAGGATTTCCGGCATATTCCGGAGGAACAGCATGGGCTCCCAGGTAGGTGATCACTATATCAGGGGCTTCTTCCTGATCCAGATCTAATAAAGCCTGGAGCATGAGATGTTCAGTTTCTTGATCCAGTCCGTAACCCGATTTTGCCTCAAGCGTGGTTGTGCCGTACTTAAACATACGCCGGATCCGATCCCGAGTCTGGTCCTTTAGCTCTTTCAAGCTTGCTTTCCTGGTAGCCCGGACGGTTGAAATAATTCCACCGCCCTCCTCAAGTATCTCCAGGTAAGTTTTTCCGGCCAGGCGTTTTTCGAATTCACCTGATCTATCCCCTGCCCAGATGACATGGGTATGGGGATCAACAAAACCAGGCATAACTACCCGACCACGGGCATTTATTTTATCCTCCTCGGGATACATCTTTAGCAATTTTTCCGAGGGTCCAACATCCAGGATATCTGCGCCCCTGAATAGAACCGCCCCATCCGGAATCAAGCCCAGGTCGCCCAGCCGATCTCCCCGTTGGGGTCCCCCGGCTAAAGTCAGAACTTGTGAAGAAGAATGAATTAACATTTTTTGCGCTCTTTAAAAAGGTTGATATCACAAATTGTATCACTACCTTCTGGATAACCTTTCACCTGGTTTACAATTATAGTTATTAGGTTCCAATTCTTTCCAGAATTTTATAGAATAATAGTAACTATCAGTCGAGATCGCTGTTCTAAGAATTGTGGAAATAGCTTCTAGTAATCTTAAAAAGATATTTTGAAATCTTAACAAATTGGTATTTGCTATTATTGGCCTTTCACGATATAATGGCAAAACTATCCAGCCCCACTTTGGCTGAACTCCCTTCAGGTAAACCAACATGGCAGAAAACCCAATCCAAAAGACGAGAATACTCTGGGCTGGAAAGAGAAGAGCGGATATACCTTCCTTTGTGCCAGAGCTTGAATCGAAAGGATATAAGGTTACTTTTGTCAGCACCGGGAAAGATGCCCTCCTGAGATTAACCAAACGCAAACCTGATGTTATAGTAGTTGATGCAGCATCCATGCGTACTACTGGATCCCGGATCTGCAAATCTGTCCAAGCCAAATACCCCAAAGTCCCAATTATCCTGATTAATACGCCTGACAACCTGCCCACCAATGAGATCGTGGCCGAAGTTCAGCTGATTCACCCCTTTACCATTCGAAAATTGGAAAACCGCATTGTCCCTTTCTCCCCTGGTGATGGAAACAAAATCATCCAGGAAGGTCCTATCAAACTGGATTTGGACCGCCAGGTGATCCGCTGCAACAAAAAGGAAGAACATGTCACTCCCCGGATGGTTGAACTTTTAAAGATGCTCATCAAAAGTAAAGGGAAGGTCATAGAGCGGGAAGTCCTTTTCAGCAAGATTTGGAAAACGGATTATACTGAAGATACACGCTCCCTGGATGTCCACATCAACTGGCTCAGGAAGATCATCGAAAAAGAGCCTAAAAATCCCACTCTTCTAGTGACAGTTCGCGGCAAAGGATATAAACTCGAATTATAGATTAAATACAATGAGGGATTTTTTTCGGCCCCGGATTCAACGGGGACTTTTTAATTAATCACCTGTTGGATTTGTTCACCACTGACCAGAACAATCCGTAAACAGACCTTACCCCCATTTTCCGGTATGATCATCGAGGCAGGTAGTTCTCCTTTGCGCCAGGGCCTGACAGCCTGGTAGCGGCTATGGAAGATATCTCCTTTCCAATCTGGATCCACTTCCCAATATTCCACATTAAAAGCCAGATCAGGCGGGAGTTGGATGATCCCATTATGGATAGTGATCCCGGAATAACTCATTTCTTCCAGGCTTTTCATTGGAACTTTTTTCCGCCCCTCTTCTCGCTGCAGGAATACCGGGATTACAGGTGTTATTCCTCTTGCAATATCGTCTCCAAGCTCCTGATTATAAAGTACCAGCCTGGACCGGGAAGTAACAACCGCCCTGCTCTGCAAATCAGATAATATAAAGCGACGGTTCAGTCTATTAGCAACAATGCCCGTGGTCCCTGCTCCTCCAAAGAAATCTGCCACAAGATCACCGGGGTTGGAAGAAGCCCTGATGATTCTTTCCAGGAGACGCTCCGGTTTCTGAGTTGGGTATCCTGTCCTTTCCTGATGCAGCCTGGCTACTACCGGAAAGTACCACCAATCCTCTGGGACTTTACCCCTTTCCAGATCAGGCACTTTGCCAAAACCAGCTTTCTTGGATGACTTAAATGTCTCCACAGTATTTGATGCATAGGGGATCCGAATGTCATCGACGTTAAAGACATACTCATCTGTTTTGGTATAAAACAGGATCGTATCATGTTTGCGATTAAATGCAGTCCGGATGGGTGAGGGCCCGTGGTAGGTCCAAATGATCTCATTCCGGAAATTTTCATACCCAAAGATCTCATCTAGCAGAACCCTGGCATAGGAGTTGGCATGCCAATCCAGGTGCAGGTAAAGCGATCCCGTAGGTGCCAACAAGCGGTGCATTAATTTAAGCCTGGAATAAAGCATGTCCAGAAAGGAATCCAGATCATCCCATTGGTCCGGATATCCCTCAGCCAGCTGCCATTCTTCCGGTTTGCGCGAATCCTCGCCCCGTCCCACCCGGGCAGAGTAACCTTTGTTCGTGAAGAAGGGGGGATCTACATAAATAAGGTCCAGCTTGCCTTCATATTCCCCCATTAACGCGTTCATCACCCGCAGATTATCTCCCAAAATCAACCTGTTTTTCACGCTGGTGGAAATCATATCTTCAGGTCCAGGGTATAAAATGGACTCGGTGACCAGGCTGCCGCCGGATTTCAGGTTATCGGATTTTGAAGACCAAGTTAATTTCGGCATGAGGGAATAACCAATGAATGCGGATTTGCTGTTTTCTTAATAATAGTACCCTGCAGGTTCAGAAACCTATTCATGGCTTTGCAGTGTACGGATATTTAATTACATTACCTGGGGAGCTTCTATCCCTAAGAGGCTCAGGCCAGCTTTTAAGACCTTCCTGGACGCCTCAACCAGTTGCAAGCGGAAATCTCGAATGTCAGGCTCTGCATTCAGAACCGGAGCTTCCCTGTAAAAGGCATTAAAGGACCGGGCAACCTCATATATGGCCTGACTGATATGGAGGGGCTTAAGGTCCCTGGCTGCATTTTGAACCGCTGCCGGGAACTGGGACAGATTTTCTATTAATGTCACTTCGCTGGTTTCTAGGGGATAACCCGGCTCCCTGACTTCGACCGGAATGGTGGGAGCTTTTTTGAGGATGCTGTTAGCCCGGACATGAGCATATTGAATATAGGGAGCAGCCTGGCCGTTAAAGTCAAGAGCTGTCTCCCAATCAAAGGTCACAATGCGGGTGGATTCTCGATCTAACATTGGGTACTTGATAGCTCCCAACCCAACCGCTCGGGCTATAACCCGTTTCTGATCCTCTGAAAGATCCGGATTTTTCTCCTGGACAACATCATAAGCCCGAGATTTCGCCTCTCGGATCAATTCCTCAAGCCTGACAACTGTTCCCTCCCGGGATGCCATAACCACATTACCCGGCAGGTTCACAACTTCATAGGCCAGGTGTTCACACTTTTTAGCCCATTCATAACCGGCAATCTCTAGAGTTTTCCAAACTTGTTGAAAATGCAGCGACTGTCTCACATCAACCACATAGATCGATCGATCCGGTTTATATTCTTCATGTTTCAGTTTTGCCAGAGCCAGATCCTCCGTGGCATATAATGCTGTTCCATCAGATCTGAGCACAACCAAAACCCGGTACTTTTCCTTATCCAACCCCAGCAGGTCATCAATACGGACGATGACTGCGTCATCCGGCCGAAGGTCTTCGGCGATGCCGCGCTTGATCAGGTCTTCAACCATCTCCTTACCCTGGAATTCTACTTCGCTGTTGGAATAACAGCGATCGTAATGAATATCAAGGACCTGATAAAGATCTTCAAAGCCTTTCAAGGACCAGCTTCGGGTCTCTTTCCACAGATCGACCAATTCCGGTTCCTGCCGATCCCAGCAGGCATAAAGGTCCCTGATCTCACTCTCCAATTCAGGATCCTCATCTAACCGTCGGCTGGCCTCCGCATAGATCTCTCCCATCCATTGGGTGGCATCTTCCGGAGGACTCTCTCCCGCATGGAATTTTTGATAGTTCCAGAGCCAGCGAATGACATGCAGACCCATGTCTCCATAATAATTGACCCGGACGACCTTGTAGCCAGCATAATCCAGGATCCGGCTGACCACATCGCCCAGGATCGTACTTCGCAGATGTCCTACGTGAAAGGCTTTGTGAGTATTGAGGTTAGAGAATTCCACCATTAAGGTTTGATTCTTGTCCTCACCACGGCCAAAATTACCTGATTGGATGACATTATTGATCACCCGGGCACTGAAAACACCTGAATCAAAATATAAATTCAGATATCCGCCTTTACTTTCGATTCGTGGGAAATATTTCTGAGGAGGGATCTTCTCTGCTATCAGGGCAGCGATCTCTTCGGCTCGCTGTGGAACATTTTTTACCTGGCCGCGTTTTGCTTCCAGGGCAGCAACTTTAAAGAAGGAAGTCGCGATACCCCATTCACCCGAAAAAGGGATTGGGGACCAACCCAGCTCTTCCGGCACAGGGATATCAGATTCCTGAAGGATATTTTGAATCTGTTCTGCCAGGTCTTGTTGTTCTTTCTGGAACATACAAACCTCTAAAATTCTGGTTAAGGAATCAATATCTTATAGCGCATCGAAATTATAACATGTGCATCTTATGGCAAAGTCTTACGGACTGAAAAATATCCTGGGCTTTCACATTTACGAAAACCCTTTCATCAAGATTGAGCTGGGAACTCAACCCTCAAAAGGAGGTAAATGATTACCAACGTTGCGATTATTAATTAAAAATCAAACCCGGCAGGACCGAGCTTTTAGCTTGGTGATCCACCACCCGAACCCGATGAATTAGAATACTCTCAAAAATATATCAAAAAAGGGCTGTCCAAAATTGCTGGAGCAGCCCTGATTGATGTTATTAAAAGGTAACTTAGGAAGCTTTTTCCAGGACCGCCAAACGAGCCATCAAACGACTCTTTCTGCGTGAAGCGTTATTTTTATGAATGACGCCTTTGGCAGCAGCTTTGTCCAGTGATTTTATGGCTTCTGCGGTTGCGACTTTTGCAGCATCCAGATTGCCTTCTTCCATAGCCAGCAAGGCTTTTCTGATCAGGGTGCGGGACTTGCTCTTATAAGTACGATTCTGCAGCCGGCGCTTTTCGTTCTGTCTTTCTCGTTTTTGTGATGATTTTAATCCCAAGGGTATTCCTCCAATCATTTCTTACTGTTACGAAGGGACATTTTAAGGTAAGGAGGGCAATTTGTCTACCCCATTGGTATTTTTTGACATGGATTTCCCTTTCTGCCCTCGGTGTAAATATACCACCACCCTTTCCCTTCAAGAAAATTCTCAAACATGATATGATGAAATCCCCAGGTCAGCCAGGTGGTTGCGCCCTGTTTACAGGGTGAGGAAAGTCCGCACTCCTGAGAGCACGATGCCGGATAACGTCCGGGGCGGAGAGATCTGCCGGATCGGGCCACAGAAACAAACCGCTCCTTCGGGAGTAAGGGTGAAATGGTGGTGTAAGAGACCACCGGTGCAGGCAGCAATGCCTGCGGCCGGGCAACCCCCATCGGGAGCAAGGCCAAACAGGGATGAACTCCTTCGGGAGGGGAGGCTGCTCGCCTCCCTCGAATTCCAGGTAGGCTGCAGCGAGGTGCGCTGAGAAGCGCACCCCAGACAGATGATCACCTCAGTGTAATAAAGGGAGGAAGCCCTCCGGGGTGTAAACCGGATATACACCAGACAGAATGCGGCTTATCGGCTGGCCTGGGATTTACTCCCCTACGTTTCCAAGTTTTGCTTCCATATCCAATCGGGAACCGGCCATATCAAAACCTTCGAAGGTGACTGGCGCGGCCAGGGACACCCAATCCCAGACAGCAAAATACTGGTAGGGTGTATATAGAGGAGCAATGGGAAAGGTGCCATCCTCACCAAAAAAGGCTTCTTCTATCTCCCAGTAAAGCGCCTGCCGGTCAGATGGTGTGGTTTCGATCTGGGCCTCCGCAATTAAGTCATCGATCTCGCTGCACTCTCGATTGGATAGAAGCGGATGTTCTTCCTCGCAGGACAGCAAAGTACCCACCCAGTTTTCCTGATCCGGGAAATCGCTCCCCCAGCCGGTAATGATCAGATCCCAATCACCCCACAGCTCCTTGTTCCCAATAATCTCTTTGATGGATCCTTTAAAATTAATTGTCCCTTCAGGACATCCCAGGGAATCCTCCCAAAAACGCGAGATTTCCTCCCCATAGGTATTGGCAATCCCGGAATAGGCATAAAAAGTGATGGGAGGGATCCCCTTACAATCAGGGTAACCCGCCAGCTCCAATTCTGTCTGGGCAAATTCAGGATCATAACCGACTCCAATTTGATCGACAGGCGGGGCTCCAAATACGCCTGGAGGTGCGAGGTGGATCATCGGGATTCCCCCAATCTTGATCACCTCGTCCATAAATCTGGGGCGGTCGAGAGCTGAGGAAAAAGCCCGACGAAGATGGAGATTACTGAAAGCTGGTTTCTGATGATTAAATACAGCGTAGAAGACACTTTGATTGTTATATGCCTCTGTCTGGTCTGAATATAGACTCAGGTGGTTTTCCTGCAAATCGACCGGGACCTCAGAAAAATCGATCTCCCCATCCAGCCACAGCTGATAGGACTCCTCGTCATTGGACACCAAGGTCATTTCAACTGTGCCAATATTGCCCTCTCCCTGAAGTTCTATCGGCAGGAGCTGGTTGCGCAGCAGACGCACCTTCTCCCCGGAAACCCATTGATCGATCACAAAGGGACCGTTGCTAGGTATCAGCCCCGGGTTGGTCCAGGCTTCCCCATATTTCTCAATTGCCCAGGACGGAACAGCTACCAGGGTGGGGTTGGTAGTCTTGGTCAGGAAAGATGCCGATGGCTCAGTCAACTGAATGATCAATTCGGTATTCGATACCGCTTCCACTCCAACAGCATCCAGCATGACCTGGGGAATATTCTCTGGGTCAGGGTACTCCCAGAGTTCCTGGCAGCCAACCACATTGGTGAGGATTTGCATATAAAAGGACTCTATCCCCGGAGTACAAATACGCGTGAAGGCATACTCAAAATCCCTGGCCGTTAGAAATCGGGGGTTACCTTCCTCATCTTCCATTTGCTTTGTCTCTCCACCCAGGGCGTGCTGGACCCAGGGAATATCGGGATGGAGGGTGAAGGTGTAGATCGTGCCATCCGGGCTGACACTCCAGGAAGCGGCTGCGGCTGGAACTACCTCAGCCGTGTCAGGGTTGAACTTTGTTAAGCTGAAGAATAATTCTTTTGTTACCACCAGCGCTGCCCCAAAAGCCAGATGAGGATCAAGCGCGGTAATTTCTTCTGCTGCAATTAAAGATGCATCCATGGCAGCAGAGAATCCCGGTGTGGGTGTCGGCTCGGGAAGGCTTTCTTCTGCTGCTTGTGTCACATTCATTATTGGAACGGTCTCACTCACCGTATTCGTTTCAATTGGCTCAGATCCTGCTTTTCCTCCCAGCAGCTGCCAACCCAGGAAGCCCAGGATCGTTACCACTACCAGACTAGCGATTACATACACTGGGGTTCTTTGAGATGTTTGTTTTTGTTGCCTGGTTACAATCGCGCTAGCGGCCCCGCCGCTGATCTGGATGCTTCCATCCCTGCCGCCCAGATTAGCAGCCACACTCTCTACCAGCCGATCCAGGTGGGCATCCCAGCTGGGTTCATAAGCATCCAGCCAGTGTCTGGAAGAAAGATGCAGGCTCAGCGCCCCGGAAGGATTCATGGATTCGATCCTGAAGGGCAGGAGAGGTTTGCCTTGATCAATGGCGTAATTGACCTCATCGATCACCCGCTGGGAGCGGTTGGCCTCCTTTGAGAAAATCAGCACCATGATCGAACAATCATGAATGGCCTTGGTGATGGAATCAGCCCAGTCAGCGCCAGGGGCGATATCTCGCGGCGCATACCAGCAGCGGATTCCGGCTCGTTCGTGGGCGGCAACCACTGCATCTGCAATCGCTTTTTCCTTGGAGGAATAACTGATAAAAACATCAAAAATAGGTTTTATGGAGTTCTCTTGAGCCATGGGCTATCACCTTGAAATATCTATAATGTTGACCCTAACCCGCCCCGATGCAGGATAATTCTATACACGTCGTCCGACGATTTAGAACCGATTATAATTATAAGGTCTAATAGGTCTGATATAGATATACAAATATATTAAGTCAATTTCAGAGAATTTAATTGCCTCGTTCCATAAACAGGCAATTCCAAAAGAGCTCTAATTTGTATCTAAAGTGAAAATTAAAAGGCAGGCACTGTATGAGCGATCTATCCAAATACTCAAATCATTTTTTCGATGAACTGGAAGTATTTGAGGATATATCTCGGGGCCATAGTTATAAAGCCTATCTCCACCAGGCGGTCCTGGAATTTTTAGAGGATGAAACCAAAGAATCCGCTTTTGCGGTTTATAGATCTTTTTTTGATAGTTATCGGATCACCCTGAAGGGTGAGAGCAATCCATTCATCGATTTGCTGGATGTACTTCTAAGTTATGAGGAAAGAGCCTCCACCCTGATCGACAAACAGCGGGATCATTACGTCCATTCCGTTAACGTCTTCATCCTTGGGCTGTGCGTCTATTCCCAAAACCAAAATTTCCGGACAGCTTTTAACGCAGTCAATTTGGACAAGGCTTACTACCCTTTTTCATACGACACAAAACACGAAGAGTTTTTCTATCGCTGGGGGATCGCTTCCCTGTTTCACGATGTCGGGTATCCGGTAGAGATCATCGGAAAACAGATCAATAAGTTTATAAGTTTTGCTACTGAAGTAGATCAACAGGGCCAGGTGAAAACCCACCTTGAGTTTGACAATTTTGAGGAGTTTAATACGATCGCGGAAATCCTCCCTAAACAGGACTTCATTAGATCATATTATGATAAACACCCAAGCTGTGCCTATGTGGATTTACTGAACCCAAATGATCTGCTGGCTCACAAGCTGCATCTCTCTCTGGGAGTTGACTTGAAGACAGTCAAAACCGCACTGGATAGATTCCCGGAAATTATGGCAGAACATGGTTTTATCGATCATGGATATTACAGCGCCATCATTGTCCTGAGATGGTACGGTTTCCTCATTCAAAGCTGTAACTATAAACCAGAATATTTCTTTTATCCAATCCTGGATAGCGCCAGCGCGATCTTGCTCCACAACTACTATAAAAATGTAATTCTGAAACCTCCCTTTAACAAGGGTCCTCTTTCACCACAGGAGCATCCGATCGCATATCTTCTGATCCTGTGTGATGAACTGCAAGAGTGGAACCGAACACCCTACGGGATTTTGGATAAAAAGCGCAATCTGGCGGAAGAAGCCTCCGTATTGATCACCGATAAACACCTGGAAATGACCTATATAGATAAGGATACTGCCCTTCCGGAACAATTTTCTATTGATAAGGAAGCCATTCTCTCAAAATTACTTGTTATGGACGCTCTTTTTAGGGATGGTTTCTCTGTAAAATGTGAGATGAGAAGAGCCCTAGCTCCTACCTTCGGCCTGATCGGTCAGGAGTCTGACATCGCCCCGCGCCAATTGCTGGGCAATCTGGAAAAGTTAGCTGTTGCCATTCACGATCTGTATAATGAAAGACAACTTGAACGCCATCCTGACAAACCTCTTGCCTATCCTCAATTCTCTGATCTGCCTGATTCTTTAAAATATTCCAATTTGCGGCAAGCCCGCAGTATTGCCAAGAAGCTGGATCTCATGGGATGGGAAATACTTCCAGAAGGATCCGATGGCCAGGTGATAACAGAAATACCTGCTGACATAGTGGAGACATTATCGATCTTCGAACATGATGAATGGATTCGCGAACGTATAGGATATGGGTGGACCTATGGTGAAGTCAAGGATAATGAGAATAAGATCAGCCCCTACCTTGTGCCTTATGATGAACTCAGCGAGGAGATCAAAAACCTTGACCGTGATACGATCCGGAACATCCCTGCTCTGCTGAAAATGATCGGTATGGCGGTATATGAGAAAAAGAGAGATGGTTCTTCTCCGCGCAGCAAGCCAATACTTGCCAGGAGACTGCCCGAATCCTATAAGGACTGAATAATCAGCATCTTTTTTAGCAAACAAGAATAACGATACCTAGATGGAGAAATCAATGCGTCGAGGAAAAATATTACGAAACCTGTGGGCGGACTACAGCTGGTTTATCATCATACTCCTCGGAATTGCCTCCCTGGTTCTGGGATATATTGGTTTCTGGAAAAATGGTCAATTTACTGAATCCGGCAGAACAATCTTTGATAATCTCTATCTAACGTTAGGATTAATTTCTTTAAATTCCGGCGCTGTTCCCCCTCCCATCAGCTGGGAGCTGCAGGTTGCCCGTTTTTTGGTCCCGGCGGTCACTGCCTATACCGCTTTCCTGGCTTTTACTACCCTATTCATTCAGCAGACTGATCGGGTCCGGCTGTGGTTCAACCGGGATCATGTCATCATCTGCGGCCTAGGTAGAAAAGGTTACCGGCTGGCCAATCAATTTCTCCAGCAGAGAACGCCGGTAGTAGTGATAGAGATGGATGAAGGCAATGATTGGATCGGGAATATTCGATCCGCAGGGGCGATAGTGCTGCATGGTGACGCTGCAGATCCCGAACTTCTGAAAAAGGTCAAACTCAACCAGGCCAGCTGCCTGATCGCAGTGGTCGGCGATGACGGCAAAAATGCCGAGGTTGCCGTCATCGCGGAGAGGATTACACGAACCCGGAAGGACGGCTGTCTGGTCTGCATCATCCATATCTTTGATTCTCATCTGTGGCGTTTACTGCGGGAAAAAGAACTCCAGACGCACCAGAATTCGCGTTTCCGGCTGGAGCTCTTCAACATCTTCGACCGCGGGGCCCATTTGATGGTGCAGGCTAACCCACCCTGGACTGAGAGCGATACTGATCACTCCCCCCGGATCCTGATCATTGGACTTGGAAAGATGGGCCAACGAGTGGTCCTGGAAGCCGCCCGGGGGTGGCAGCTCCTCAATCCAGATTCTGACAAGAGAATGAATATCTCCCTGATTGATCTTCACGCGGTTGATAAGTTGGCTGCGCTCTTAATCCAGCACCCACCCCTGGAAAGACTGGCTGATCTTAACCCCCTGAATTTAGATATAAAAACGGGTGGTTTCGAAAGAGTGGCGGATCTTTTTCTGGAAGGTAACCACTGCCTCTTAGACAGGGTTTATATCTGCCTGGATGATGAAACCTTGAGCCTGCAAACCGGACTCAGGTTAAATAACAAGCTGCGAAAGTATCAGGTTCCCATAGTGATGCGCATGGCAGAGAGCGGCGGCCCGGCTCTGCTGATCGGGAATGATCAGGCAGAAGATGATGGATTCAGCAATCTGCAGATTTTTGACCTGCTGGATCAGACCTGCACCGCAGAACTCCTCCAGCGCGGAACCCATGAATTGCTTGCCCGCAACCTTCATGGTGTTTATCTGGAAAACAGTAAAGGTGATGCAGGGGATGATGCCCTCGTTCCCTGGGAGCAGCTGTCAGAATATTTAAAAGAGAAGAACCGCCGTCAGGCAGACCGCATCCCGTTAATGCTGGCTGCCACAGGTTACCGGATCGCCCCCCTGCAGGATTGGGATGCAGAGAAGTTAACCTTCCTGGAATATGAGGGTGGCGCGGATGATATAGCCCTGATGGCTGAGATGGAACACACACACTGGTGCCGGGAGAAAAAAGATGAAGGCTGGCGATACGGCCCCACGAAAGATGCAAATATAAAAACCAACCCCAGCCTGCTGCCCTGGGAGGAGCTGCCCGAGGAAGAGCGGGATAAGAACCGCGAGTTCATCCGCGGCCTGCCCCGGCTGTTAGCCCGAGCAGGATTTCAAATCGAACAGCTTTAGCCCGTTTTTGAACAGGGCTACGGGCAGCAGCAGGGTGAAAGCGATGTCCTTGCGGGAGCAGAAAATGAAGACGTTGGTCATTGGATTTCTTTTATTGCGGATCTGATTCGATGGTGCGTTCTATCAATACAAATTTCTGGTTTGATAAGAAGATTTCTCCATACTACTTTTTATAGGATCATACAGGTTCAACCCCTTCTCAGTAATAAGTGTCCCGGTGATGGTTTATAATTAAATACTAAAAACAGATCTAGCAATCGGGAGCACTTATGAACAACTTGGCCACATTACTTCAATCAGGAAAACCGATCCTTTTAGATGGCGCTATGGGAACCATGTTGTTTGCAGCCGGCCTGGAATCAGGTAATTCCCCGGAAGAATGGAATGTTCTCCATCCCGATAGAGTGAGAAAAATCCACCGCGCATATATCGAAGCCGGTTCCCAAGTGATCCTGACCAACACTTTTGGAGGGTCCGTAGTTCGGCTCGGATCCCACGGCCTTCAGGACCGGGTCTTCGAGTTGAATAAAGCGGCTGCCATCAATGCCCGTCAGGAAGCCGATCAAGCTGATCACACTGTTGTGGTAGCAGGATCAATTGGCCCATCCGGTCAGCTCCTCGAACCGCTGGGCACTTTAAGCCTGGAAGATGCCCGCCAATCATTCGCGGATCAGGCTGCAGGTTTGGCAGCGGGCGGAGTGGACCTGTTTTGGATCGAAACCATGAGCGATCTGGAAGAAGTTAAAGCCGCTATCGCTGGCGTTAGGTCAGTCAGCGATCTGCCTATTGCGGCTACTATGTCCTTTGATTCTCATGGGCGGACCATGATGGGCATCAGTCCTGAACAGGCCTCTAAAGTCCTTCATCTGGAAGAAGTCCAGCTGATTGGAGCCAATTGCGGAAACGGTTCAGATGAATTGATCAAGGCCATCCAGGCCATTCAAACAACCAATCCTGAACTCCCGCTGATCGCCAAAGCCAATGCAGGCATCCCCGAAATGGTAGGCACAGAAGTGGTTTATAATGGTTCGCCTGAGGTCATGGCAGACTATGCGGTCGCAGTCTGGAATGAGGGAGCCAGGCTGATCGGCGGCTGCTGCGGCAGCACTCCGGAGCATATCAAAGCCATGGCAGAAGCTTTGGGAATCTGATTTGACCATGTTTCAGTCGTGCTCCCCGAGATCAACCTAACGGAGATGGGCTTTCAGCGGTATCTCTCAAGCAATCTCACCAGGTTAGGAACAGATGGAAGGGCTTGAAGCACAAAAGGAAATAATGAAAAAACGGGAAGTTGGAGTAAAATGTGACACTTGTCATATGTAAGCAAATTATTTTCCCCTATAATATAATAACTTCAAGTAAAATCAATTTGTTGAGAATCAAAAGAAATCGATAAGAACCCAATGCTGCAGAGTCAGCAAATAACTCATTTTATTCTTCTTGATATATTACGAATATATTAGATAAAGGAACTTCAATCTGCCAAAGAATATCCCCACCTCAGATAGTTTTTCAGCTGCAGGCATTTTCCTGTCCAGATTGAAACAGCAGAAAATGAGCCCCTCTCTTCGTTTACCACATCGGTGCATGATCCGATTTTCTTACAAGTGAGAGCAAAGACCCTAAGGAGGTGCACAACACAAGAAAATATAATTCCAATCTCTTACTCTACAAAGCATTACTTAGCAACCTTTTTAAGGAGGATTTCTGTATGAAATTCAAAAAATTTAAAGTTTTCTTGATCGTCGCTGTTTTATTAACGATGGCCCTCGTGCTCACAGCTTGTCAGCCCGAAGTCATCGTTGAAACAGTAGTAGTCGAGAAAGAAGGCGAGACGGTCACTGAAGTCGTTGAGGTCGCCAAAGAAGCTGAAGTTTTTAAAGTTGGCTTCTTAGGACCTTACAGTGGTCCCAGCGCCCAGACCGGAAAGCAGTTCAAGGGCGGCGCCACCATGGCACTGGAAGAGTTCAGCTACCGGATTGGCAACTACACCATCGAACCCGTCTGGATCGACTCCCAGTCCGATCCTGCCAAAGCCTCCCAGGCTTATGAGCAGGCCGTGGTCCAGGACGGCATCCAGGCTGGTGCTCTTAACTGGCACAGCTCCGTTGCTGTTGCTGTCATGGAAGTGACAGCCAAGCACCAGATCCCGCACATCTTCGGTTTTGGTGCCACCGAAAAAGTGAATGAGACTTTTGCATCCGATCCCGCGAAATACGGCTACTGGTCCACCAAAGGCTGGCCCACACCCGCGAAACTTGGCAACAAGTACGTTGATGCCTTGCAATACTACATTGATCAGGGTGTATACTCGCCCGAAGCTAAAACTGTTGCCATCTACGGTGAGGACACCGACTGGGGCCGCAGCTTCGCCGCTGGTGTGATGGACCTTTTTGAGGCAGCTGGCTGGGAAATCGTTTCTGAAGAGTACTTCCCGCTTGAGCAGACCGAATATACCGCTTACCTGAACCAGGTGAAGGACCTGAACCCGGCAGTTCTGGCCGGCACCAGCACTTCTCCTCCCCAGATTACCTCCCTCATCAAACAGGCTGACGAAATTGGTCTCGAAAGCCTGATCATCGCTGATGGTCTGGGTTGGGTAGACTTCTGTAGCCTGACCGGTTCTTCTGCCTCAATGGTCATGGATCAGATCGCTGGTTGGTCTGGTGAGGAAGGATTTGCATTTGCCGAGGAATTTGAGGATCGCTACAACCTCATCCCCAGCACCTCCTCCGCTGGTTTAGCCCACGACGGCACCAAGATGCTGCTGGAAATCCTTCAGGCAGTATATGATGAGCACGAAATGCTTTCCAGTGAACTCATTCAGCAGTTTGTGGAAGAGGATATCTGGACTGGTGATTGGAGCATGACTGATGGCATTGTGATGGTGGAGTACCTCTATACTCCGGAAACCATCCCCGATCCAGTCGTCGGCCCTGGCTACTACACATTCCCAGTGCTTCAGTATGAGTATGTCGATGGCAAATGCCTCGGCAAACCGATTTATCCGGTTGAAGGTGCAGTACAAGATTTGATGGTTCCCTAACAGGTAAACAATCCCGGATGATTTTCAAGGGGTGGTGCGGTTTAATCCCGCCACCCCTTGTTTTAGAGAGGAAAGACAACATGATTTTAGACACAAAAGAGGTGACCAAGAGATTTGGTGGATTGACTGCTGTAAATCAGGTATCCATGCAAATCGAAGAGGGAGCAATCTTTGGGTTGATCGGCCCCAACGGAGCCGGGAAAACCACCTTTTTAAATTCTATTGCCGGCAAATTCCCACCCTCCAGCGGAACAGTTGCCTTCAGAGGGGAAGAGACCACCGGACTGCCAGCAGAAGCGATGTGCAAACGGGGATTGGCCAGGACATTTCAGATCCCCAGACCTTTTCCGAAGCTCACAGTACTCGAAAATGTCAAAGTTGGCGCTGTTTTTGGTCCCTCTGCACGGGGATTGAAATCCGCAGATATCCGGGCTCGCGAAGCCCTGGACTTTGTTGAATTTAATCTACCAATAGACACTCCAGCCTCGCAATTAAACGCGGTCCAGCTGAAACGAATAGATTTGGCCCGCGCTATCTCCTGCCAGCCAAAACTGCTGCTGTTGGACGAGCTTGCTTCCGGATTAACCCCCGGAGAGCTTGATTCAATGATGGCTCTCATCAAGCGTATTCGCAATAATGGCGTGACCATTATTGCCATAGAACACATCATGCGAGTGATCAAAGGTATTTGTGATGAGGTGATGGTAATTGAATATGGTTCAGAAATCGCCAGAGGTACTGCAGACGAGGTACTCAAAAACCCCAAAGTCATCGAAGCTTATTTAGGAGAAAAGGAGGTCCCTGATGCTAGAGCTTAAGAATCTGGACTCGGGATACGATTTTCTTCAGGTCCTGTGGCAAGTCTCTTTCACAGTTGAGAAGGGGGAATTCGTAGCCCTAATAGGACCGAATGGCGCCGGAAAGTCCACCACCTTGCGCACGATTACGGGACTGATAAAACCCATGGGCGGAGATATTCTGTTTAATGGTGAGTCTATTACTAACAAGTCTCCTCACCTTATCAGCCGGATGGGAATCAGCTATGTCTCAGAAGCCTTAAATTTATTCACGGACATGTCTGTCCAGGAAAATTTAATGATGGGTGCCTATGCTGTCAAAGAACGGGAAACCCAACTGGAAACCCTGGATTATATTTTTGAATTATTCCCCCGCTTGAAAGAGAGAAATAAACAGCTGGCAGGAACAATGAGCGGGGGTGAGCGGAAAATGCTCGCCATAGCCCGGGGCATGATGTCCAACCCCACCATGATGTTAGTAGACGAACCTTCCCTGGGACTGCAGCCCAACCTGACATATGACGTATTCAGCGCTCTTCTTGAACTACATAAAAAAGGTGTAACCATCCTGCTTGTGGAGCAAAATGTCAACGCTACACTGGATATCACTGATCGGGCTTATATCCTGGAACAGGGCAAGATCGTTATGAGCGGACCGAGTCGGGAAATGAAAGCAAATGAACATGTCCAGAATGCATATATGGGCATTTAAGCAGCTGTCCAGAGCCGATACTGCTGATCTTTTTCACAGTACAAGCTAAGGAGATTAGATATGGCAAAAAAAACATCTGTGGGACCAATTACAAATATGGATTTAATAACCCGGATCAAAGACAATTTACCGGTTGTGGTAGTGTCCATTTTCTCTATCGCATTATTTATCCTAATTGGCATCAATGGAGGCGCACCCCAGCTCTTCAATGTTATCGTCACAGGAGGGATGTGGGCTTTGCTGGCTACAGGCCTCGCTCTGGTTTTCGGCGTGATGAATATACCCCACTTCGCCCACGGCGAATCCTTTATGGTAGGAGCTTATGTCGCATACTTTGTCTTTACTCCCGTCAATAAGACCTTTCTGGCCAGCGGGAGCAAATTCCTGCTCTATCTGGGGCCATTCATTGCGATCATCGCTGCCGGTCTGGCGGGATGTGTACTGGGTGTAATCATAGAGAAGATCGTTTTTGCCCCGCTGCGACACCGTACCAAGGAGGGCTGGATCATGAATGCTTTCCTTCTTACAGTGGGCTTATCATTTATTCTCACCAACGGAACCACTCTGGCTTTGGGACCCAACTTCAGGGGCATCCCGCGCTACTTCGATGTCCCGTCAATCGAAGTGATGGGAGCCTTCATCGCAGTCGACCGCATCGTAGCTGCCGCCATCGCCCTGGTTACAATTGGAATCCTGTGGTTTTTCCTGCGGCGGACTAAAACCGGGCGTGCAATTCGGGCGGTATCCCAGGATGAAACTGGCGCCCAGTTAGTCGGTATTAATCTGGACTATATCCAGACCCTGACATTTTCGCTGGCAACAGCCATGGCAGCTATCTCCGGAGCCTCGCTGCTGTTCATGTTCCAGGCTTATCCAACAGTCGGTCTTACACCGTTGTATTTCTCATGGTATGTGGTCATGTTGGTCGGACTGGGCAATATTGCTGGAGCCATTGTGGGCGGTTTTATTGTTGCCCTGCTTCAATCTGGCACCCAGCTATTTATCGGTCTCTCCTGGCAATCGGTAGTACCCACTGTTGTCATGATCCTGGTGCTGATTATGGCTCCCTCCGGTATCTTCGGTAGCGAAGTTAAGGGCATTCAGGAACAATAACTGAGGAGATGAATCTATGAACTCAACTGCAAATATCGAAGAAAATGTGACAATCTGGCAGAAATTTGTCTCCCTGCTCAATAAAATCGGCTTCTCCCCGCTGGGTTTTGTATTGTTGATCATCCTGGCGTTATTGCCAAACTTTTATCCCTTCTCTGAGGAATACATCGTCCGCTGGTTGATCATGGGCGCATTCCTTGCTGCACAATCGGTAGCATTCGACTTCACTGCCGGCTACATCAACATCGTTAACTTTGGTTTCGCTGCCCTGCTGGGACTGGGGGCCTATACCTCGGGAATTTTCGCCAACACCACTCCATTTCTGCTCTACGCGCCGGGTTTGAGTCCCTGGTTGACCATCTGGCTGGGCGCCTTAATGGCAGGATTGCTCGGTTTTGTACTGGGTATTCTTACACTAAGACTGCGGGGCATTTTTGCTGCAGTAATGGCCTGGTTTGTAGGCATCGCCTTGATGGGCCTGGTAAACAACCTGACAGACTTGACCCGGGGTCCGCTGGGAATGAACCCCGTTAAGTTTATTGATACTCCAAACAACTTGCCTTACTTCTATATTGTTCTGGCAATGATGATATTTATTTACATAACCCTGAAACTAGTTGTGGGGTCAAATATTGGGCTGGCATTTAAAGCCATCGGGCAGAATCCAGACGCAGCCAGGGCTTCGGGGATTAATCCCACAAAGTATCTTGTCTTTAACTTCACCCTCTCAGCCTTTTTTGCAGGTCTGCTAGGCGGTTTTTACGCCCACTTTTTCGGATCGCTAACCCCATCCACTCTGATGCATACATCCAAAACCGTTGAAGTACTGGCAATCGCCTATATTGGCGGCAGGGGCAGCCTGTGGGGCGGCATTACCATCGCTTTCCCCTTTGTGTTCTTTATTGAATACCTGCGGTCCAATTTGTCCAGCCTCCCGGGTCTTCACCTGGTGATTTATGGTGTTCTGATGGTAA
>Ga0307418_1000059_pt1 | contig 30717 bp, 26 predicted proteins | sample SalMarWE160220MG_2_FD_202160 | JGI IMG/M metagenome (GOLD analysis project Ga0307418, IMG submission 202160) | Salt marsh sediment microbial communities from the Plum Island Ecosystem LTER, Massachusetts, United States - WE1602-20 | ecosystem: Environmental > Aquatic > Marine > Intertidal zone >...
GGATGCCAGCGGCCTTGGCGTGGATTGCTGCCGTACCCCGTTGCCCTTCAGGGATTGTTGCCATGGCCGTGAGATCGTTAAAGGCGGCATCCTCAGCCAGGGCGGTGCGGATCAGCTCGTGCATGCGGTTATCCTAGAGCAACCACAGGACGACGCCCATGGCGGCTGCCACGGCCGGCTGGTTCCAGCCACCCGGCACCAGGGCACGGGCAAGGGAGGCGGCGATGCCAGCCACCGACGTGGCAAGCAACAGCGGTTGCCAGGCGATACCGTGGTAGACGTGCACGCTCCAGCTACACAGGCCGGCTGCGGCGAGCACCAGCAGCAGATGTCCCGGCAGTGTTTGTTGCGGATGCGCCGGGAACCCTAGGGGGAGAAAGCCGAAATGGTCCAGCCAGGCGGCCGCGGGCTGCGCCAGGCACACGGTCAGGGCGATGCCCAGACCGAATTCCGGGATCGACTGGAACAGGGCGGCGGCGATGCCGAGGGTGGCGACGAAGAAGGCGAAGGGCCAGAACGGGATCGGATTCTTCAGCCGGTAATCGATCGGCGACGGAGACGCGGCCCAGGCCCGGCGCAGATCCCGCCAGAATGGCCGCCGTAGCAGCAGTGGTAGCAGCACGAAGCAGGCAAGCACGCCGATGCCCGCCCATATCCAGCGCGGATCGTGGTAGACAGGCCACACAACGACCCAGATGGCGAACAGCGGCGGTATGCTCTTCTGGATGGTGTCACGCGCCACCCGCCGACGGAACAAAGCCACCGATAGCCAGGCCACCTGCAGCATGCCCACCGCCACGATGGTGGTCAGCACCAGGTCCACGGGCTGGGGAGGGTGATTCATGGGGCAAGACTATCGGAGCGGCTTGGGTGCTGAAAGTCACCGGCGGATCGTCTAACCTCTGCCCAGAGCGTAAAAGGGGGGAACGGCATGACCCAGGACGAAATGAAACAGAAGGTGGCCGAGGCTGCGCTTGCCTATGTCGAGGAAGGGACCATTGTCGGCGTAGGCACCGGTTCGACGGCCAACAAGTTCATCGATGCCCTGGCCGGTATCAAGGGAAGTATCCTGGGGGCGGTGGCCAGTTCGAATGCCACGGCCGAGCGTCTGGCCGCCCATGGCATCCGGGTGCTGGATCTGAACGAGGCGCTCACCCAAGCATCGTCGCTGTCCGTATACATCGATGGTGCCGATGAATTTGATCCGGGCCGGAACCTGATCAAGGGCGGCGGCGGGGCGCTGACGCGCGAGAAGATCGTGGCCGCGGCCTCGAAGCGCTTCGTGTGCATCGTGGACGAAACCAAGCAGGTCGATGTGCTCGGGGCCTTCCCGCTGCCGATCGAGGTCATCCCGATGGCGCGCGAACTGGTGGCGGCCGAGGCACGCAAGCTGGGGGGAGAACCGAGGCTGCGCGAGGGCTTCACCACCGACAACGGCAATCTCATCCTGGACGTGCACGGCCTCGCCATCACCGATCCCAGGAACATGGAGGAACATCTGAACAATGTTCCCGGCGTGGTGACCAACGGTATTTTCTCGCTGCAGGGGGCACATACTGTTCTAATGGGGACCCCCGAAGGGGTGAAGACGATCGCGTAGGTCCCGTTCCCCACATTGCGGCGCGTGTTTACGCCGGCGGCATTGGTGTAGCTTGCCGCGCATGCGCCTCGACGATTTCGATTTTGATCTGCCGGAATCCCTGATCGCCCAGCATCCACTGCCCGAGCGCGATGCCTCCCGCCTTCTCGATCTGACCGGCGACTCTTTCGCAGACCGCTGCATGCGTGAGTTGCCATCTCTTGTCCATCCCGGGGATGTGTGGGTGCTGAACGACACCCGGGTGATTCCGGCCCGCCTGCTGGGAACGAAGAAATCTGGCGGACGGGTCGAATTATTGTTGCTCGAGCCGGCAGGCGGCCCCGATGTCTGGCTGGCGTGGGCGCGCGCCAACAAGCCGTTGCGGATGGGTGAGCGCATCGATATCGCGGATGACTTCTCGGCCGAGATCCTGGGTCGCGAGGGTAAACAGGTGCGCCTGCGCCTGTTTGCCTCCGATGTGCCGACCGCCGTCGAGGCGCACGGTCACATGCCGCTTCCCCCCTACATCCAGCGGGCGGACGCCACCGCCGATCGCGAACGTTACCAGACGGTGTTTGCAACACAGCCGGGGGCGGTAGCGGCACCCACGGCCGGCCTGCATCTGACCGAGGCGCTGATGCAGGCAATGCGAGCGGCAGGCGCCAGCTTCGCGCACCTGACCCTGCACGTCGGTCCGGGCACGTTCCAGCCGGTGCAGGTGGAGCGCATCGAGGATCACCGCATGCACAGCGAGGCTTTCGATATTCCGCAGACCACGGCGGCGCTGATCCGTGACGCCCGCCGCCAGGGGCGGCGCATCGTGGCTGTCGGTACCACCGCCCTGCGGGCGTTGGAAGCGGCGGCTTCCGGTGGTGGGATAGCGGCAGGAAGCGGCCGGACGGACATATTCATTTATCCCGGCTACCGGTTTAGGGTGGTGGACGCCCTGCTGACCAATTTCCATCTGCCGCGCTCGACCCTGTTGATGCTGGTGGCGGCCATGATCGGCCGGGATCGCCTACTCGCGGCCTATGCGCATGCGATGGCGGTGGGATACCGATTCTATTCGTATGGCGATGCCATGCTGGTTTCGTGGCACAAAGCGGAGGGGGGAGTATGAAGCTGATGCTGGTGCAGATGGCATCGCGTGTCGGCGACATGTCAGGGAACGGAGAGCGCATCGTGGCGGCCTTGGCGCGTGCCGAGGCCGCCGGTTGCGATCTGGCGGTGTTTCCGGAGTTGGCCGTGACCGGCTATCCACCCGAGGATCTGCTATTGCGCCCCGCCTTCATGGATGCCGTGGAGCGCGAGGTTTCCCGCCTGATCGGGGCGACCGGCCGCATGGCGGCCGTGTTCGGCTTCCCCCGGCGGGTTGGGGGCGGACTGCGCAACAGCGCCGTGCTGGCCGCGGACGGCGAAATCCTGGGCATCTATGACAAGCGGGCATTGCCGAACTACGGCGTGTTCGACGAGCGGCGCTACTTCGAGCCCGGTACCAGCGATGCGGATGTCTATCGCTATCGCGACTGGCGCATCGGCATCGGCATCTGTGAGGACCTGTGGCATGATGATCTGGCCCACAAGAGCGTGGCCCATGGCTGCGATATACGCGTCAATCTCAATGCCTCACCGTTCCATGTCGGCAAGCAGGATGAACGCGAGGACCTGATCCGTCGGCGTGCCGCCGAGTTCGGGGTACCGTTGGCCTACGTCAATCCGGTCGGTGGCCAGGACGAGGTGGTGTTCGACGGCGGCTCGCACGTGATGGGTCCGGCCGGGGAACTGCTCGGCCGAGCACCGCTGTTCGAGGAGTCGGAACTGATCGTCGATTTGGCTTGTCCGGGGCAGGCGGAGATGGCTCCGATCCCGGAGCGGGTGGCGCAGATCTATGCCGCCCTGGTGCTTGGTATCCGTGATTATGTACTCAGGAACGGCTGCACCCAGGTCCTGCTTGGCCTTTCCGGCGGCATCGATTCGGCCGTGACGGCGGTGCTGGCGGTGGATGCACTGGGGGCCGGGAACGTGCTCGGTGTGCTGATGCCCTCGCGCTATTCCAGCAGCCACAGCATCCGCGATGCGGAGGAACTGGCACGAAACCTCGGCATCGAAACGGTGACGTTGCCGATCGAGGCTCCGGTGAAGGCGACGGAGGAGTTGCTGGCCCCGGTGTTTGCGGCATGGGGCAGGGCGCAGCCCGATGCGACCGAGGAGAACATCCAGGCCCGTATTCGTGGCTTGTTGCAGATGGCCATCAGCAACAAGACGGGGCGCATGCTGCTGACCACCGGCAACAAGTCGGAGATGGCGGTCGGCTATGCCACGCTGTACGGTGATATGGCCGGCGGTTTCGCGGTGCTGAAGGATGTATACAAGACCGAGGTATACGAACTGGCGGAATGGATCAACCGCCAGCAGGAGCGCATTCCGCGCAACTCGATCACCAAGGAGCCCTCAGCGGAACTGCGCGCGGACCAGAAGGATGCGGATTCGCTTCCCGCCTACCCGGTGCTCGACGCCATCCTGTCTGCCACCATCGAAGGCAGGCAGAGCGTGGAGCAGATCGCGGCGCGCGGCTTCCCCGTCGACGAGGTTCGGCGTATCGTGCGCATGGTGCATGCGGCCGAATACAAGCGTCGGCAGGCGCCTCCGGGCGTGAAAATCACACCGCGCGCTTTCGGCCGGGATCGGCGCTATCCGATCACGCATGCATTTCGTGAATAGGGGGCAGGCATGAAGAAGATTGAGGCGATCATCAAGCCGTTCAAGCTTGATGATGTGAAGGATGCGCTGGAACAGGTCGGCGTACACGGCATGACCGTCATCGAGGTCAAGGGCTACGGGAGGCAGAAGGGGCACACCGAGCTGTACCGCGGTGCCGAGTATGTCGTGGATTTCCTGCCCAAGGTGAAGATCGAGGTGGTGGTACCCTCCGACAATGCCGATGTGGTGATTGAGGCGATCCGTCGGGTAGCCGCCACCGGCAAGGTCGGCGACGGCAAGATATTTGTGCTGCCGGTCGAGCATGTGGTGCGCATCCGCACCGGCGAGACCGATGAGGAAGCCCTCTAGGGCCTGCCGTACCGACCCCCGGTCGCTTGCGTGGGGTGTATGTCCGTGACACCATCGTGCGTCATATTTTTTCCGGGCCAGGGCCTGAATTCAGCGAGGAGAGGAAAGCCGTGAATAAAGATGTGAAGAAAGTATTTGAGATGATCGAGGAGCACGAGGTTGAGTTTCTGGACGTTCGGTTTACGGACACGCGGGGGAAATGGCAGCACTATTCGTTTCCGATTGGTCAGCTGACGGAGGAGAGGTTTGAGGAGGGATTTCCGTTTGACGGCTCGTCGGTAGCGGGGTGGTGCGACATTGACAATTCGGACATGGCGATTGAGCTGGATCCGGCGAGCGCCCAGATTGATCCGTTCTTTGAGGCCTCGACGCTGGTTCTGACGGGGTCGATTTTTGATCCGACGACGGGGCAGGACTACAACCGCTGCCCGCGCAACCTGGCGAAGCGCGCGCTTCAGTACGTGAAGTCGAGCGGTCTGGGCGATGCGGTGTACTTCGGCCCGGAGGCGGAGTTTTTCGTGTTTGACGATGTTCGTTTCCACAACGACATGGGTACGTCGGGCTACTCGGTGGATTCATCGGAGGCGGCGTGGAACTCGCGCAAGGAATATGCGGAAGGGAACATGGGCCACCGTCCGGGCGTGAAGGGCGGCTATTTTCCGGTTCCTCCGGTGGATTCGCTGCAGGAGATCCGCAACGACATGGTGGTGGTGATGCAGGACGTGGGTCTTGAGGTTGAGTGCCATCACCACGAGGTGGCGACGGCGGGCCAGTGCGAGATCGACTTCAAGTTTGGTGCGCTGATGGAGACGGCGGACCGCATCCAGTGGTACAAGTACGTGGTGCACAACGTGGCGCATGCGCACGGCAAGACGGCGACGTTCATGCCGAAGCCGCTGTTCGGCGACAACGGCACGGGCATGCACACGCACCAGTCGGTGTGGAAGGGCGGCAAGAACATGTTTGCCGGCGACAAGTATGCAGGGCTGTCGCAGGAGGCGCTGTGGTACATCGGCGGCATCATCAAGCATGCGAAGGCGCTGAATGCGTTCACCAATCCGTCGACGAACTCGTACAAGCGTTTGGTGCCGGGCTACGAGGCCCCGGTGATGCTGGCGTACTCGAACCGGAACCGTTCGGCTTCGTTGCGTATTCCGGTGGTGAGCTCGGATGCGGCGAAGCGTGTTGAGGTTCGTTTTCCGGACCCGACGGCGAACCCGTACCTGGCGTTTGCGGCGATGCTGATGGCGGGTCTGGACGGCATCAAGAACAAGATCGACCCGGGTGCCCCGGCGGATAAGAACCTGTACGACCTTCCACCCGAGGAGGCGAAGGGTTTCCCGACGGTTGCGGGCAGTCTGGAGGAGGCGCTGAAGGCGCTGGATGCGGACCGCGGCTTTCTGACGGCCGGTGGTGTGTTCGATGACGACATGATCGATGCATACATCGAGCTGAAGCTGGAGGAGCATGACGCGATCCGTCTGCGTCCGCACCCGATGGAGTACTCGCTGTACTACTCCTGCTGATTGGATCAGACCTCAGCAACCCATGGGCCGCCCTTATCACAGGGCGGCCCTTTATTTTTGAACTTTCTCCATATATCTTGGCCGACCTTGCCCAAAGGGCGTTTTTCATGAAATTCAGTAAACCAGTGGAGTGACGAAATGGTTGAAATATCGGTCAAGGCAGGTGATCCGGGAAAGCAGCGGGATGATGCCGTGGTGTTGCCGCTGCTGGCAGGGCGCAAGCTGACGGCTGCAGGCAAGAACCTCCAGGAAGCAACCGGGAAGGTGATTCCCCAGTATCTGCGCAAATTCGATCACCTCGGAAAATTCGGGGAGATTGGATTGCTTTATGAAGTCGCGAACGTTTTTACCCAGCGCGTGGTGTTCATCGGCGCCGGTGAGGAAAAGAAGCTGACGCTGCACCATCTGCGTCGGCTTGCGGCCATGGCTGTGCGCAAGCTGAACGGCAGCGGTGCTCGCGATATCTCGCTGTATCTGATGGAACTGAACGTGCGCGGCGTTTCCCTGGAGGACAAGGTGCAGGCCGTGGCCGAAGGTGTGTGGCTGGGCCTGTACCGTTTCGACAAATACCAGGCCAAGAAGGATGACAATGAACCCAAGCGCGAACTGCGTTCAGTGACGATCATGATCCCGTCCCGGCGCGACCTGGCCGAGGCAGAATCAGCGGTGCGTACGGCACGCGGCATATGCGAGGGCGTGAACTTTGCCCGGGATCTGGGCAACGAGCCCGGCAACGTCTGCACACCCGAATTTCTCGGCGAGCAGGCAAAGGGCCTCAAGCATGGCAAGCTGAAGGTGACGGTGATGGAGAAGTCGGCCATCGAGAAGGCCGGGTTCAGGGGGCTGTTGGCGGTCAACCAGGGCTCGGACAAGGAACCCCGATTCATCGTGTTGCACTATCAGGGCGGTGCCAAGGGCGACAAGCCGGTGGCTCTGGTCGGCAAGGGGCTGACCTTCGATGCCGGTGGCATCTCTGTCAAACCGGCGGCGCAGATGGACGAGATGAAGTTCGATATGTGCGGTTCCGCCGCCGTGCTCGGTATCTTCAAGGCTGCCACCGCACTGGAATTGCCGGTCAACCTGTTGGGGGTCATCGCCTCGACCGAGAACCTGCTTGGCGGTTCGGCCTACAAGCCGGGTGACGTCATCACCTCCTACAAGGGCATCACCATCGAGGTGCTGAACACCGATGCCGAGGGCCGCATCATTCTCGCCGATGCCCTGGCCTACGCGGCCGAGCAGCAGCCGGCCGAGATCATCGACTTCGCCACGCTGACCGGCGCCTGTGTCATTGCGCTTGGCTCCCAGGCCAGTGGCCTGATGGGCTCGAACGAGGCCATGATCCAGAGGCTGAAGTCTGCCGGTGATCATACCTTCGACCGCGCTTGGCCGCTGCCGATGTACGAGGAGTATCAGGAGCAGATCAAGAGCGAGATCGCCGACATCAAGAACATTGGCGGACGTGAGGCCGGGACGATCACGGCTGCCTGCTTCCTGTCGCGTTTTGTCGATGAATTGCCATGGGCGCACCTGGATATCGCCGGCACGGCCTGGAATATGAAGGGCAGCGATATTTCTGCCAAGGGGGCAACGGGCGCGGGTGTGCGCCTGATCGTGGATTACCTGCAACGCCGTGCCTGAGGCTCCGATGCCGGAAGGCCGGAGCCGGTTGATTCTGTATGTGGCATGGGCCTTCGGTGGCCTGTTGCTGGTACCGATATGGTATTTTAACCATCCACTGTTCCTGCTGATCAATGGCTGGCACGAGGTAACCGCCGATGCGGTGCTCGGTGTGGTCAGTGGGTTCGGCGACGGACTGGTAGCGGCGGTACTGCTGACCTCGCTGATGCTGTGGCGATTTCGAGAAGGATTGGCCGGCATCTCTGCCTTTCTGCTATCCGGACTGCTGGCCCAGATTCTCAAGCATATCTTCGACATGCCAAGGCCACCCGCCGTGTTCGGGCACGTGCACGTGTTGGGAGCAAGATTGACTGCGCACAGCTTTCCGTCGGGCCACGCGGCTACCGACGGCACCATGGCCGTGCTTTGCCTGTACCTGTGGGGGAGGCATGACTGGCGGGCATGGGCAGGCATGACGCTGTTTCTTGTTGCCGCCTATGGCCGCATCTATGGCGGCGTGCATTTTCCTTTCGACGTGGCCACGGGGCTGATGCTCGGCTGGATCAGCATGGTTCTTTGCTGGCACTGGGTTCAGTACCGTGATTTTGCCACATGGATCCGCAGTGCCTGGGGGTGGCGGGCGCCGGCCATGCTGCTGATGGTCGAGGCAGGGGTGCTCGGCATCGGTTACCGGATGCAACCGTCCACCGCTCAGATATTGGCCCCGGTATTGTCGGTCGCGGCGCTGCTCTGGGTGACGCAAAGCTGGAGGATCAAGCGTGGAAACCAAGGTTCACTTTGAAGCCCTGGAACAGCCGGACCGGGTGGAGGGTATTGCGCGCCTGCTGCACCGGCGCGGCAGGGTGCAGCCGCATGTGTTGGTGTTGTGTCCGGATGCCGATTTCATGCAGCGGCTCGACGAACGTCTGTGGACGATCCACCCGGAATCTTTTCTGGCGCATGGCATCGATCGCGGCAACGCCGAGGAAAACGCAGATCAGCCGATCCTGCTGACCCGGTCGGTGAAACGCGACAATGCGCCGGCGGTATTGGTCAATGGCGGCCTGGAGGTGCCGCCGGACGTGGCGGATTTCGCGCATATCGTCGATTTTGTGGATGGTTGGGATGAAAACCTGAAGCAGGCGGCGCGCGAACGATTCCGCACATACCGTGATATGGGCTTCGATCCGGAGTACCTGGGGGGTGGTAGCCGCCGTACCTAGGCTTTGCCCCAGCCCGGTTCGATACGTAGCATATGGCGATGGCCGACGAACCCAGCATGGACGAGATACTTGCCAGCCTTGATCGGCTGCTGAAGGAAGGCGAGGGCCGCAACGATGAGCCTTCGGAGCCGTCGCAGAAAACGCCGAGCAAGGAACAAACCGAAGAGCCAGTCGAAGAGCCAACCCAAAAGCCCGTTCCTGGTTTCCTGACGGACTCGGGTGAGGCGGCAGCCGAAGAACCTCCCCGCGTGTCGCAAGACAGCGAGCCCGGGGTTGCCGAGAAAGCTTCGGGTGGCGGCAGCGAACCGGACCAGGCAGCTGTCGCCTGGCCCGGGCCTGCCGAGTCGGCTGTCCCCAGGCGCATCGTCCTTACCGATGCCATGATGGTGGATGATGTGCAGCAGCCTTTGCCGTTGCCGATAGGTGATACCACCCCTGCCAAGTCCGGTATTGCCGGTTCAACCGATCCGGAATCGGGGCCGGCTGAGGCAGAATCAGCCCCTGGCGAACCCTCGCGGGCGGTTGCGTGGGATGCACGGGATATCCAGGCCCTGGTGGATCAGGTGACGGATGATGTCTGTTCGGCCATGGCTGACCAGCTTCCCGATCTGATTCGCCAGGCGCTGGCGCAGCGGCTCACGTCCTTCGTCGTCGACAGGACTCAGAATCAGGACTCGGAATCAGAGGATTGACCATGCCGGCTTCGGAATTTGCGAAAACCTATGATCCCCAGAACGTTGAGCCAGCGGTCAGCGAACAATGGCTGAATTCGGATGCGTTCTGTCCCAATATGTCCGATGCCGATACCTATTGTATCGTCATACCACCGCCGAATGTCACCGGCTCGCTCCACATGGGCCACGCATTCTCCTATACGCTGCAGGATATCCTGATTCGCTGGCAGCGCCTGCAGGGGCGCCCGACACTGTGGCAGCCGGGTACCGACCATGCCGGCATTGCCACGCAGATGGTGGTGGAGCGCCTGCTCGACCAGAAGGGAGAGCATCGGCGCGAGCTGGGGCGTGAAAAGTTTCTCGATCGTGTCTGGGAATGGAAAGAACATTCCGGTGGGACCATCGTCGGTCAGCTCAAGCGCCTCGGCGCCTCCTGCGACTGGTCCCGCGAGCGCTTTACTCTCGACGAAGGTCTGTCGGACGCCGTGCGCGAGGTGTTCGTGCGCCTGTATGAGGAGGGCCTGATCTACCGCGGTAAGCGCCTGGTCAACTGGGATCCGGTGCTGGAGACGGCGGTGTCGGACCTTGAGGTGCAGCACGTGGAGGAACAGGGGCATTTCTGGCATATCCGCTACCCCCTGGCCGACGATCCGTCCCGCCATGTGATCGTAGCCACCACGCGTCCGGAGACCATGCTCGGCGACATGGCCGTGGCCGTGCACCCCGAGGACGAGCGCTACCAGGATCTGATCGGCAAACGGCTTTCCCTGCCGCTGACGGGGCGCACCATCCCGGTGGTCGCCGACGCCTACGTCGATCCGGAATTCGGCACCGGTTGCGTGAAGATTACACCGGCACACGACTTCAACGACTACGAGGTCGGCAAACGCCACGACCTGGAGATGCTGAATATCTTCGACACCCGCGCGCATGTGCTGGACATTGGTGACATGCCGGAACAGTACCGTGGCATGGAGCGCTACGAGGCGCGCGAGCATATCGTCGCCGATCTGGATGCGGCGGGCCTGTTGCACCGGGTCGAGGAGCATACGCATCAGGTCGGGCGCGGCGATCGTTCGCACGCGGTGCTGGAGCCGTATTTGACCGACCAGTGGTATGTGAAGATCGCGCCACTGGCCGAGCCTGCGATCCGGGCCGTCGAGGAAGGGCGCATCCGGTTCGTGCCCGAACACTGGCAGAAGACCTATTTCGAATGGATGCGCAATATCCAGGACTGGTGCATCTCCCGCCAGTTGTGGTGGGGGCACCGCATTCCCGCCTGGTACTGTGACGATTGCGAACACGTGACGGTATCGCGTGATACCCCGGAACGCTGCGAGGGCTGTGGCGGTACCCATATCCGCCAGGACGAGGATGTGCTGGACACCTGGTTCTCTTCCGGGCTATGGCCGTTTTCTACGCTGGGCTGGCCGGAACAGACGCAGGAACTGGCCCGTTTCTATCCGACCAATGTGCTGGTGACCGGCTTCGACATCATCTTCTTCTGGGTCGCGCGCATGATCATGATGGGCCTGAAGTTCACCGGCGAGGTGCCGTTCCGCGATGTCTACATCCATGCGCTGATCCGTGACGCGCAGGGCCAGAAGATGAGCAAGTCCAAAGGCAATGTCATCGATCCGCTGAAAATGATCGATACCTATGGCGCCGATGCGTTGCGTTTCACGCTGGCGGCGATGGCCACCCAGGGGCGGGACGTCAAGCTCGATGAGAAACGCATCGAGTCCTACCGCAACTTCATGAACAAGATCTGGAACGCCGCGCGCTTCGTGTTCATGAATCGGGACGAGGCGGTGCCGGATGCCTCCTTCGTGCCGGAGAATGACGTGAATCGCTGGATCATGGTCGAACTCGATGCCTGTGCCCGCGAGGTGCAGCAGGCGCTCACTGAATACCGCTTCAACGAGGCAGCCTCTGCCCTGTACAACTTCATCTGGGGCACCTACTGCGACTGGTATGTGGAGGCGGCCAAGGTGCCGTTGTATGGCGAGGATGCCGCGGCCAAGGCCGAGACGCAGGTGGTCATGCTCACCGCGCTCGAGGGCTGGTTGCGTTTGCTGCATCCATTCTGCCCGTTCATCACCGAGACGCTGTGGCAGGAATTGCATGGTCCGGAGGCCAGGCTGGTTACCGATCGCTGGCCCGAACCAGGTCGGATACCCGAAGCGATGCAGGTGGCGGCGCGGCGCATGCGGCATGTGAAGGACCTGATTGCGGCGGTGCGTTCGGTGCGTGGCGAGATGAATGTCAATCCGGGCCGGCGCATCGTGGCGGCGGTGGCGTGTGACGAGGGGATGCGCGCCGATTTGTCGGCGCATCTGGACCTGATCGGAAATCTCGCGCGTCTGGACAAGCTGGACTGGCTGGAGGCCGGGGCCGAGCTCGATGGCGCGGCGGTGATGCCGCTGGAGGGGGCCACGCTGTTTCTGCCTCTGGCGGGATTGGTCGATGTGGCCGAGGAATTGGCGCGCTTGGCCAAACAGCAGACAAGGCTGGACAAGGATATCGCCATATTCGAGGGCAAGCTCGGCAATGCGAATTTCCGCGACAATGCGCCGGCTGTGGTCGTAGCCGAGGTCGAGGAAAAGCTCGACAAGGCACGTGCGGCCCGCTCCGAGATCGAGTCGGCGATGACCAGACTGCACACCCTGGCCTGAAGCCATTCAGGATCTTTTCCAAAGCGGGGACTTCATTCCACCTGCCGGGGGGAATGCCCACCATTGACCAGCGAGGGGGATGACCTAATATCGGCCGCGCATGATTGTTGCTGAACGACTATCCCGTTATTACGGTGATCACATGGCCGTCGGCGATCTTTCCTTCCATGTGCGGAAGGGTGAGGTCATGGGTCTGCTTGGCCCCAATGGTGCCGGCAAATCGACAACGCTGATGATGCTGACCGGCTTTCTGCCGCCGTCTTCCGGTTCGGCCACCGTGGCGGGTATTTCCCTCGACGATACCCTGGGCATTCGCCGCCAGATCGGATACCTGCCGGAGAATGCACCGTCCTATACGGACCTGGACGTGCAGTCGCACCTGCGTTTCGTGGGCCGCATGCACGGCCTGCCGGTCGGCACGCTGCAGGAGCGGGTGGCGGCGGTGGCTGGGCTGTGCGGTCTGCAGGAGGTGCTTCCCCGGCGTATCGACGAGCTGTCCAAGGGCTATCGCCAGCGGGTGGGACTGGCCGCGAGCATGCTGCATGATCCTCAGTGCCTGATCCTGGACGAGCCGATCACGGGTCTGGATCCGAACCAGATCGTCGAAGTGCGTCGCCTGATTCGCCAGATCGGAGAGCACAAGACGGTGCTGCTGTCCTCGCATGTCTTGAGCGAGGTGCAGGCCGCCTGCGACCGCATCATGATTATCGACCAAGGAAGGCTGCGCGCCATCGGCACGCCGGCGGAATTGGCGGGCCAGATGCGCGGCGGATCGGTATTGAGGCTACGCCTGAAGGGCGAAACGCAACAGATGGAGCGGCAGCTGCAGGCGCGGTTGCCGGATGTGAGCATCCATTCCGACGGCACGGATAAACCGGATGTCCTGATTCTGCAGCATGCGGATCCAGAGGCTCAGCTGGCCGAGGAGGCGTTCCGGGCGGCGGTTGCGGCTGATGCGGTGATTCTGGAAATGGTTCCGGAGTCTGCCACGCTCGAGGATGTGTTCCGGCGTATGACCGGGGGCCGGGCGTGAAGCGGGTTCTGGCCATTACCTGGAAGGAGTGGCGACAGACCATCGACACGCCAATGGGCTATGTCGTCGCCGTAGCCTTCCTGCTGGCCTCGGGTTTTTTCTTCGGCAACACGCTGTTTCTTGCCGGCCAGGCCGATATGCGCAGCTATTTTCACATGCTTCCCTTGCTGTTCATGTTTTTCATTCCGGCGCTGACGATGCGCCTACTGGCCGAGGAGAGGCATTCGGGAACTTTCGAGCTGCTGGCGACCCTGCCGGTGCGCGAAGTGGAGATCGTGGCCGGCAAATACCTGGCGGTCATGCTGCAGTTGCTGTTGATGCTGGTGCTGACCTTGGTATACCCGGCCAGCCTTTCCACGCTGGGCAATGTCGATGGCGGCGCCGTGGCGGCCTCCTACCTGGGTGCATTGCTGCTGGCCGGCGTCTATGCCGCCATCTGCCTGTTCGCCTCCTCGCTGACGCGCAATGCCGTCGTGGCCTATGTGCTCGGATTCGCCATGCTGCTGTTTTTCTTCCTGATCGGACAGGCATCGCCGGAGTTTTCATCGGCGATGCAGGACTGGCTGACGCTGGTCAATCCCGTTGATCGCTATCAGTCGATGACGCGCGGGGTGATTACCCTGGGCGACGTGATTTTCATGTTGATGCTGGCGTTGGCCTTCACGGCCCTGACGAAATTTCAGCTTGAGCGCAGGAAATGGTCGTGACGCCGGGCGCACCGACGCCTGAACCCATGCAAGCCGCGGAGGATCGGCGGCCCCGCCTGCGGCGACGGGCCGTGGCGAGCCTGCTCGTGTTGCTGACTGGTTGCCTCATTCTCGCCTTCGCAGCCCAGATGATACGCCTGCGCTGGGACATGACTGAGGGCCATATCCATACGCTGTCCGCCGCCACGCGCAAGGTGCTGGCGCAGTTGGATGAGCCGATCATGATCCGTGCCTACGTGACGAAGGATCTGCCCCAGCCCTACGGCCGCGTGCGGCGCTTCATCGAGGATGAATTGCGCTCCTACCACGAGGCCGGGCATGGCAAGGTCGGATATCAGATGGTCGACCCAAGCTCGGACCAGAACGTGGCGAATGCCCTCATCGCCATGCGCATCCCACGCGTGCAGGTGCAGTCGATCGAGAACGACAAGGCGCAGATCAAGCAGGGATATCTTGCTGTGGTGGTCGAATATCTCGACAAGAAGGCGATCATCCCGGTCGTGCAAAGCGAACAGGGATTTGAGTATGTGCTGACGAGCAAGATTAAGAAGCTGACGGGCAAGGGACGTATCAAGGTTGGTGTGGTTTCCGGATTCGGGGCCACGCCCCTTTCCCGGTTGCGGGTCTTTTCCCGGTTGGTCGGAGATAGTTACCAGTTGGTCAGTGTGCCACTCGACAAGCCCGATGCCACCATCCCCGACGATGTGCGGGTGCTTGTGGTTGACGGTTTCGAACAGGCACCGAGTGCGCGTGCACGCTACCTGCTCGATCAGTTCCGTATGTCCGGGCGCGGGCTGCTGATCCTTGCCGGCAACGTCAAGCCCGATCTTTCGGCAGGATTCAAGGTGCGGCCGATAAAACCTGTGGCCGAGGCATGGCTGAAGGAGATGGGCGTGGCCGTTGAGCCTGGGCTGGTACTGGACACGCAGGCGACGTCCATCACGGTCAATACCCCGAATGGCAGGATCTACGTGGACTATCCGTTCATTCCGCAGATCCGGAATATCAACCACAAGCAGCCGGTAACGCACGGCATGTCCGTCGTCTCCCTGCCCTTCGCATCGCCGCTAGCCTGGGCGGGGGAGGCTGGTGGTGGGCATCGACAGGTGCTGTTGCGCACCTCAGACCAGGCAGCCCTGCAATCCGGGCCTCCTTACGATATCAATCCGCTGTTGCCGCTGGTGCGGCGTTTTACCGGTGTGACCTTCGTGGCCTCCAAGTTGGCCGTGGCCGTGGACGGACCTGCCAGATCGGCTTTTTCCTCGCCGCCGCCAGGAGTGAAGCTTGCGTCTTTGAGGGAAAAGACCAGTGACAGCCGACTGATCGTGGTCGGGTCGCCCGGCATGCTGGACAATTCTCTGCTCAATGGAAACGGTGCCAGCCTGACGTTGAACATGATCGACTGGTTGGCGCGCGACAATTCCCTGATCGCCTTACGCTCGCGCAGCGTCATTCAGCGCCCGTTGATCCAAGTCGGTTCCGCCGAAAGGACGCTCTGGAAGGGGTTGTGGATGTTCGGGCTGCCGCTGCTGGTTGGTTTGGCTGGGCTGGGGCGCTGGTTCTATCTGCGGCGGCGCCAGGCTGCCGGCATGCGCCCGATGGAAGCGGAGGGCGGCGAATGAGGCGAATCCTGGCATGGGTTGCGACAGTGTCGGTATTGCTCGCCATTGCCATTTGGGGCCTGGTACGCTGGGCTCAGCCGCCCGAGGCTCTGCAGGCCATGCCGGCGTGGCCATCCGTGGTACCGGGTCAGGCAACCGATATCATCCTGCGTGCCTCGGGCCCGACCCCCAGTCAGGTGCACTTGGCCCGCCGTGGCGGTATTTGGCAGGTTCAGCACGGCAAGGCATGGAAGGATGCAGATGGCCAGGCTATACGGGACATGCTGGGTACCCTGGCGAATATGCGTCCGGACCGGCTGGTGACCCGTAATCCCGGGAATTATGCCGATCTGCGCGTCACCAATAATGCCGATCGCATTACCGTCAAAGGTAAGGCGGGGTCGATGATGATCGACCTTCTGGTCGGAAAGCCGGGGCCCGATCTGGTTTCCACCTATGTGCGCCTGGTGGGCAAGCCGGACGTGCTGAGCGTGGACCGTTCCCTGGACTGGCAGGTGCGCCGCGCCTATGCCAGCTGGCTGAAAAAGAAGCCGCATACGGTTGCTGTCAAGACCAATATGGCAAAGCAGAGCCGGAAATCCGGCAAGGACAAGGAGGCCGGCAAATGAACCCGCCGGCGCTGATTCTGTTCGATTGCGACGGCACGCTGGTGGATTCTCAGCAGCAGATCGTCGCCGCCATGCAGGTGGCCTTTACCGACAATGGTCTGGCGGCACCGGATGCGTCGGCGGTGCATGCCGTCATTGGTCTGTCGCTGGCAACAGCGCTCGATCGCCTGGCTCCCGGCCTGGATGAGGCATCGGGGCAGGCGGTGCTGGCCACCTATCGCCGGGCCTATGTCGGTTCCGAGCAATCCCTGACCCTGTACCCGGGGGTGCGGGAGGGTCTGGAAGCGCTGCGTGACAAGGGCTACTGGCTGGGTATCGTGACCGGCAAGTCCCGCAACGGTTTGTTGCGCGTGCTCGACCATTTTGATCTGCATGCGCTGTTTGAGGTGTGGCGGACGGCCGATTGCTGTCCTTCCAAGCCTCATCCAGCCATGGTGCTTGAATGCATGCACGAACTGGGCATGGATGCGGCCAGGACAAGGGTGATTGGCGATGCCTGTTTCGACATGGAAATGGCCCGCGCCGCCGATGTGATGGCGCTGGGCGTTTCCTTCGGCGTCGAACCGGCCGAACGCCTGATAGCGGCAGGGGCGATGCGGGTGTTTGATCGCTTCGACGAGATTGCCCCGTGGTTCCCCAGCCTTGCTGGCGAAGAGACAATCGCTTAGTCCAGGCGGACGGGCATGCTAATCTGTAGCCTAGGTTGATGACGAGGAGCCTACGACGATGATAAGCAGAACGGTCAAGTACAGCCTCGCCATTCTGGCGATTGTGGTGGTGGCCTTGCTGGTGGCACCCTGGTTCATCAATGTGGATCGCTACAAACCGCGCATTGCCTCCGCCATTGAGAATGCCACCGGCCGCCATGTCGAAATAGGTGAGATCCATGCCTCGTTATTTCCGTGGATTGGCGTCAGGCTGAAGAACGTCAGCCTGGATAATCTTCAGGGGTTCTCGTCGCGACCGTTTGCCTCCATCGATGATCTGGATATCAAGGTGGCGCTGCTGCCGCTGTTCAGCAAGCGCTTGGAGATCAAACGCTTCGAGGTGGACGGGTTTTCGCTTTCCCTGGAACGCAATGCGTCCGGTGAGGGAAACTGGCAGGGATTGGGTGGCCCGTCCACGCAGGATGCGGCAGCGTCTGCCGCCGGCAATGCCGGCCAAGCTGCATCTGGCAGCATCCCCACGGCGCTGACAGCGCTGACCGCCGAATCGATTCATCTGCAGAACGGCCGCCTGCTCTGGTCCGATGCCAAAAGCAACACACGGATCGAACTGACCGATCTGAACCTGAAGGTCGACAACGTCAGCCTGAACCAGCCCTTCGCATTCAACCTGTCGGGCAAGGTTGCCGATGGCAGTTTTACCGCGGATGGCAAGGTCGGCCCCATCGGCAAGCTGGCCGCGTTCGATATGGTCCATCTGCCGGTACAGATGCACGTGCAGAGCGAGCATATGTCGCTGACACCCTTGCAGAACCTACTGACATTCTGGCCAGCCGCGCTTGGTGATATCCAACACGCGACGGTTGGCATGGATGCCAGGTTCGAGCAACGCCCGGATGGAGTGCGGGTGACGACGGGCAGCATGAAGCTGGCGGCAGCTTATCCATTGGCCGCCCAGTGGAAGGTCGAGATGCCGGATGCGCAGTCGGTGAAGCTAGAGCAGGCGAAGCTGTCGATCGGTGGAAAGGGCGTGCTTGATGCCAGTGGCGGCATCGGCAGCCTGACGGACAATCCATCTTATCAGTTTACCCTGAACAGCGTTGTGTTGACCCGGTCATGGCTGGGTGGCCTGATGCCCGCACTGGTTGATCTGTATGCCGCCAACCCCGCTCCGTGGCAGCAAATCAAGTTCGGGGCCATTGTCAGCGGGGATACCCGGGGCATGGATATCCGCGATCTGAAGCTGATGCTGGATAACGACCTGGTACAGGCCTCCGGCACCGTGACGTTCGGTCGGACCCCGGCCATCAGGCTGAGGCTTGCCGCCAACGGCCTGCATGCCGATCCATGGCTGCCGCAATCGAAACAGGCGCAGGCCCAGCCTGCGGCAGCTCAGGGCACTTCTGCGGCGGGTAATGCCGCCAAGAAAGTGGAACCTGATCTGCGTTTTCTGGTTCCGTGGGATGTCAATGCCCAGGTGCAAGTGGAGCGACTATTGCTCAAGGGGCTCGAATTCGATCACCTGCGTGCCCGGCTTGTCGCCCACAACGGCAGGATAGATTTGAACCCCTTTCGCTTCGAACTGGCTGGCGGTCAGGTCAGCGAACATGCTGTGATCAATGTCAAGGCCTATCCGGTGCGGTGGGGCGAATCCACCCGCATGAGCGGCGTACAGATTGGGCCGGTGCTGAAGGCACTGGCAGGCTCCGACATGCTGGAAGGCACGCTGCAGATGCAGTCCGATACCCAGGCCACGGGGCTGTTGCCTGCTGATGCCACACGCTCGCTGAACGGCCGAGGCCACGTGCTGGTCAGCGACGGCATGGTGCGCGGGTTCAATATCGCTGCAGCCATGCGCACCTTGGGTGGTGCTTTGCCCACGGGCACGCCGAAGAACACCGACTTTTCCCAGCTTTCAGGTAGCTATGTGCTGACAAACGGCGTGGCGCGAAACGATGACCTGTTTCTGGCCTCACCACTGATCCGACTGACGGGCAAGGGTACGGTGAACCTGGTCAACAAGACGATGGACTATCATGTGAAGCCGACACTGGTCGGAACCCTGGTCGGCCAGGGCGATACCGTGACGGCACGCAAAGGGCTGTCGGTACCCCTGGCCATATCCGGCCCGTTCAGCAGCCCGACGATACGCCCGGAGGTCAATGCCGGTACGATCATCCAAAACCTGCAACAGGGCAAAGGTCTGGGTGGTCTGCTGAAGGGCGCCCCGTCCCAGCCGCAGGCCCCGGCAAACCCAAAGCAACAGCAGTCGCCTCCGCCGAACCCCCAGCAACAGCTGAGAAAGGGGCTCGAGAAGCTGATTCCCCATTTCTAGCGAGATGCCCCGCCATGCCTGTATTCGAACGCTTGCGCCTGGATGCCGAGCGACCGCAAATCCGGCTGATACGCCGTGCTGTCGAGCTGATTCGGCAAGGGCTGTTCGCGGCGGTACCCACGGATACGACCTATACCCTGATGTGCGCACCGGAGGCTTTTAATGCCCAGGGCGATATCCGCCGCCTGCGCCAGTTGGACGAGCGCCACCTGTGGTCGCTGGTCTGCAGTGATCTATCACAGGCCTCGCGCTACGTGAAGATGGACAACGCGGCCTATCGCATTGTCCGCCATCATCTGCCCGGTCCCTATACCCTCATCCTGCCAGCTGCCTCGACGTTGCCCCGCCGTATTTTCGGCAAGCGCCGGGATGTGGGCATCCGCATTCCCGAGCATCCGGTCTGCCGCATGCTGCTTGATGAGTTCGGTGAGCCCCTGGTGGCGACGACCCTGCAGTTTGCCGGGGATGATGTGGCTGAGATCGATCCCGAACGCATCGTGGAAAGGTTAAGGGGGAATGATTGCGTCGTGCTCGATGTCGGCTGGGGAGGTATGGTGCCGACCACCGTCGTCGACCTGTGCGGCGCTGCTCCCGAGCTGATCCGGCAGGGAGCGGGGGAATGGCCAGCCTAAACCAAGGGTTGAGATCGGGACCAGGAACGGTTACTTGTTCGTGTAGATCGCAAAGGAGGAAAAATTGAGGAGAAAGAGAGCAAAAGAATCGACTGGCGCTGCCATGAGCGTGGAGGAGCGCAAGGCGGCGAGCTCGCTGGCGGGCATCTTCGGTCTGCGCATGCTTGGCCTGTTTTTGATCCTGCCGGTGTTTTCGACCTATGCACATGGCCTGAAGGGCGCACGCGAGCATCCGGAACTGGTGGGCATCGCGCTGGGCGCCTATGGTCTGACCCAGGCTATTCTGCAGATTCCGTTCGGCATGATATCCGACAAGATCGGGCGCAAGCCGGTCATTGCCTTCGGCATGCTGCTGTTCGCCATCGGTAGTGTGGTGGCGGCGATGTCGCATACGATTACCGGCGTGCTGATCGGCCGTGTCATCCAGGGCTCGGGCGCCGTGGCGGCTGCCGTCATCGCTCTGACGGCGGATCTGACGCGCGAGGAGGTACGGACCAAGGCCATGGCCATGATCGGCATGACCATCGGCGTGTCCTTTGCGATTTCGATGGTACTGGGGCCGTTGCTCGATCGCTGGATCCACGTGTCCGGCATATTCTGGCTGACGGCGGTACTGGCAATCCTGTCGATCCTGTTCCTGTACATGGTGGTGCCCGAGCCGAAGAAGCTGATGCACCATCGCGATGCAGAGGTGACCCCGGCCTTGTTCGGGCAGGTGCTTCGTGATGGCAATCTGCTCAGGCTCGACGCCGGCGTGTTCATCCTGCATGCGGCGCTGACGGCGCTGTTCGTGGTGCTGCCGCTGGTGCTGGCCGATCCGAAGTTTCACCTGTTGAGCCAAACCAACCAGTGGATGCTCTACCTGCCGGTGATGCTGTTTGCCTTCGTGTTCATGGTTCCCATGATCATCGTCGCCGAGGCACGGCGCAAGATGAAGCAGATCTTCTCGCTGTCGATTTCGCTGCTGGCGATCGCCTGCGTGATCCTGGCGACCTCGCAACATTCACTGTGGGCGATCGGCGTGGCGCTGTTCATCTTCTTCACCGGCTTCAATACACTGGAGGCGAGCCTGCCGTCGCTGATCTCCAAGTATGCGCCGGCCGGAGCCAAGGGCACGGCCGTCGGCGTCTATAACAGCTGCGAGTTCTTCGGCGCCTTCGCCGGCGGTGTGCTGGGTGGCTTCATCTACAGCCCGGCCAAGGAGAACTATGCCACCGTGTTCCTGGTCGTGGCCGGACTGTTCGTGCTGTGGCTGTTGATCGCCATGACCATGAACCAGCCCCCTTACCTGGCGACGCGCATGCTGCATGTGGAGGTCACCGATCCGGAGGCGATCCACGGCATTGAGCAGCGCCTGCTCGCCCTGGCAGGCGTGGCCGAGGCGGTCGTCGTCGTCGAGGAGAATGCAGTCTACTGCAAGGTCGACAGCAAGGTCGTCGACGACCAGGCCATGCACGCAGCGCTGGCCGGCTGAGGCATGGACGGGCGGCATGCCACTGTGCTTGCCGCCCGTTCGATGGGGCACGCAACCGATGCACGTTCGCGTTTTTACGCGGCGATGATTCTGGTGGCCGAGCCTTGAGCGCGCGGCAGACATCGTCCTATATCAATCATTCTGCGCTGGGCATCGTCTTTCTGACGGTATTTCTCGATCTGCTCGGCTTTGGCATTGTGCTGCCGCTGATGCCGATCTACGCGCAGCTGCCGCAGTTCCATGCCAGCAGCGCCGAGATCGGTTGGCTGATGGCCGTCTATTCGCTGATGCAATTCATCTTCGCCCCGATATGGGGACGCATGTCCGACCATGTCGGGCGCAAGCCCATCCTGATCATCGGCCTGTTCGGATCGGCCGTCGCCCATTTGTTCTACGGCTTGGCAGGCTCGTTGACGGTGCTGTTTCTGTCCCGAATGGTGGCGGGCATGGCTGGAGCCAACCTGGCGACAGCGCAGGCAGTTGTTGCCGATGTGACCAGCCCGGATAAGCGGGCCGGCGCCATGGGCATGATCGGTGCCGCGTTCGGACTGGGTTTCGTGCTTGGACCGGCGCTGGGCGGGCTGCTGTCCGGCCCCGACTTCGGCAACCATCCGGAATACGCCCCTTTTGCGGCGTCGGCGCTGTGCTTTTGTAATGGCGTGTTGGGCATATTTTTACTGCCGGAGACGCGGCAGGCCGGTCGCGGTGGCCGGCAATGGGTGTCGCCGCTTTCCGTTGAGCCCTGGAAGGCGGCATTCTCCCATCCCATGGTCGGCATGCTGCTGTTGATCGGCCTGCTGCTGACCACGGGTTTTGCCAGCTTTGAAGTGGCGCTGCCACTGTATGGCGGGCTGAGGCTCGGCTGGTCGCTGACGACGGTTGGCTATTTCTTTGCCTATGTTGGCGTTCTCATCACGCTGGTGCAGGGCTTTTTGGTGCGGCGCACCGTACCGCGCCTGGGTGAGGTACGTGCCGCTTCATTTGGCTTCACGCTGTTGATTCTGGCCTTTGCCATGCTCGCCTCGGGCCCTGGCCTGGGCATGCTGATAATCATCACGATCCCGCTGACGGTTGGTTTCGGATTGTTGAGTCCGAGCCTGAGTGCGCTGCTGTCGCGCATCTCTCCCGAGAATATCCAGGGCACGATCATGGGCCTGTATCAGTCGGTCAACAGCCTGGGGCGTGTTATCGGCCCCTCGCTCGGCGGTTTCTTCTTTGCCGCCCATCGCGCCGGGATGCATGGTCCGGTGGCGCCGTTCGTGGCCGCCTGCGCCATGCTGGTGCCGGCCATGCTGCTATTGCTCGGCTACGTGGCACCCCGCCACCCATTGCACCGTCAGCGAGTCTGAAGTCTCAAACGCGCTGCCGGCGATGTTGGCCCGATTGCTTGATCCAAGCCCCCATCGCACTGAACACGAACAGGATGCACAGGGCCAGCACCACGGTGGCCCCGGAAGGCCAGTTAAAGGCATAGGATACCAATAGCCCCACAAGCGTACCGCTGAGCGAGACGCCGAGGCTGATCGCCCACAAGGTGCCGAGGCTGCGTCCCCAGAACCAGGCGCAGGCGGCCGGCAATACCATCAGGCCGGTGGTCAGCACGATGCCTGCAAGCTTGACGCACAGGATGACTGCCAGTGCCACCACGCCGTGCAGGATGAAGCGGTAACCGGAGACGGAAATGCCGCTGGCAGCGACCGCGGTGGCATCGAAGGCGATGGCCCACCAGACGCGGGCAGAAAGCAGTAGGCCGCCCAGCACCGCGATAGCGGCGACATACAGCCATACGACGTCTCGGTGGGAGATGGTCAGGATGTTGCCGAACAGCCATCCGAACAGATCCACCTGATAGCGGTTGGTGGTGGACAAAAGCACGATGCCCAGGGCCATGGCGCCGGCGAACAGCAGCCCGGTGCCGGCATCGTTGTTCAGGCGCAGGTTTCCGGTGGTGGAGGGGATCAGCAGCCAGCCTACTGCGAGGGCCGTGACCGTGACCGTCGGCAGCAACGGCAGCGACAGTACCACGGCCAGTCCGAGGCCCGCCAGCGAGGCGTGCGAAACACCGACCACCAGGAAGGACAGGCGATGTGCCAGAATCATCACCGAGATGCTGGCCGTGGTAATGGCGATGAGCAGCGCGGGCACCAAGGCGCTGCGCATGACCTCGCTGGACAAAAAATGTGAAATCAGTTCCATGTTCAGTGACGATGGGCCGTTGACGACGCAGGCGGTTCGGCGACGCAGCCGATGCAGCGGGTATCATGGGCGATGACGTGCATATGTTCGCCATACATGGCGTGCCAGATGTCCTCCGGGATCTGCTCACCCTTCATGGCATGGTAGTGGATGCGCCGGTTCAGGCAGGCCACCGAATCGACATGGCCGGTGATGGCAGCGATGTCATGTTCGACCATGACGATAGCCATCTGGTTTTCGTCGCACAGCCGACGTAGCAAATGGTAGAGCCTTTTCTGAGCCGAGGGGTCGAGAGCGGCCGAGGGCTCGTCCAGAAGCAGCAACTCGGGCCGGCTGATCAACGCCTTAGCCAGGCGAACCCGCTGGCGCTGACCGCCGGACAGCTGGCGGAAGTCGCGATCCCCAAGATCGGCGATATCCACCTGTTCCATGGCCCAAAGCACATCCTGCTGGGATGACGGGCGTCGCCACAGCGGCGAGGCGTAACGTGTGTCACCCATAGCCACGGCATGGCGCACACTGATCGGCAGTTGCAGCTGGTCATCGTGCAGTTGTGACAAAAAGCCGACCCGCTGCAGCAACCGCCGGCGGTTGAAGCGTTTCAGACAGTGGCCGAAAAGGTCGACATGGCCCGAGGCCGGTTCGATCAGGCCGGCGATCACCGACAGCAGGGTGCTTTTGCCGGCCCCATTTGGGCCGACGATGCCCAGAAAATGACCAGCTTCGAGTTCCAGGTTGATGTCTTGCAGAAACGGCGCGTGCGCAGGGCCCACCGATATACCGGATAGTTGCAGCACGGGTGTGTTCACGGGTGCAACCGCTTAAGATTTTCCTGCATCAGTTGATCCCAGCGCATGGTGTCCGTGCCTAGGGCGTCGAGCATCACCCGGCGCAGCGGGTGCCGGCTGTGTGCGACTATCCAGTCCAGGCCCCGGTTGTCATGGCGCTGCTCGAAGATCAGCAGCACTGCGGGATGGGCATCGATGACCTGCAGGGCACGGTCGAGATCGCGCGGGCCGAATTCCTGTCCATGCCGATCGGTTTCGAGCACGACCCGCACCGGCACGCCCGCCTGCTCGCACATCGGTTGCCAGGACGGGTGCTGCATGATGACGCCATCCTTGCGATAAGGGGCGAGGGCGGCAATCCAGGCCGCCTGGATGCGCTTGGTTTCGGCGATGGCCTGGTTCAAACGGGCACGGATCGACACGCTGTGGGAGGGATAGATTTTCTCGAGTGCCGCCGCCAGGCGAGGCAGGGAAGCCCGAACGAGGGCTGGGCTGGTCCAGGCATGGCTGGTACGCGGCCACAGGTCCAGGATATTTCCCGCGGTTTCCAGACCGGACCAGCCGCCGTCGTCACGGGAGGCGCGGACGAGGAGAGTGGCTTTCCGAAGCGACTCGGTGGCCTTCGGCGACATCTGGAAATGATGGGGATCGGCAGTCGATGGCAGCAGGACGGTAATCACGGCCTGGGGATCAAGCATGCGGATCAATCCGCCCAGAGGTGGCAGCGTGACGGCCACCTCTGCCCTGGACAGGCTTGGAATCAGCAGCATGGTCAACACTGCCAAAATAGGAAGCATGAGTTTTCCGGCCGCAAGCATGCTGTACGTTCGCCTTTTACCAATTGCCGCTGTATGATCTGCACGGGTTCTCAGTAATGATGGGCGGCGTCTGCGATTAGGCATGGATACCAGACGTCCTGCGGAGGGAAGCCAGGGGATGACGGCGACTGACATCATCATCGATAAACGGCTGGGACAGACATGGCGTCCATGTTAGGCAGAGCGTGTCATCCGCGCAATGACAGCGCCTTGGACGTCGAAGGCCATCTGATGGACCAGCCATGATATCGCCGGATTATTTTTCCCAGCGCTGGAGCTGGTACCACCCAATCCTCTCCCGGGGGGAGAATCCGGCCAGCCGCTGCCATATTGATATTCGTCGTCTGCCCCTGCGTGTGCCGGGGGAGGATGCGCGGGAATACATTCCTTTCGCTGTACATTCCAAACTACAGCTGACGCTCTCCCAGGCGCTGTCGATGCTGCAGGATTATGCCGTCCGTTATATCGTCAAGGGCGAAAAGGTGTCGGCGCATCAGCTGCCCCAGACCAATGCCGAATCGCGGGCGATGATCCAATACCTGCGCGAAAAGTATCCACATATCTCAAGAAGCCTGTTGCATCACTGGTGTGCCGACGCGAAGGGAGCGCCAGCCCTGCTGACGCTGTGGCGGGATCTGTGGACGCGCGGTTGGCAGCAGGAGAGGGCGGACATGGCTCCCTGGGTGCCGGCGGTCAATGTCCTGTTGCTGCGCCTGATGCATGAGTACCTTGCCCGGTTATCGAAGGATCATCTGGAGCAGACTTCGCATGCCATGCTCTGCATCCTGGGCGGATTGTATCACTGGGCGCTGATGGCGTTTCTGAAACAGCATGCGGATGGTACGGTGGAGGTCACCCGCATCGCCACCTACGAATCCATGGTGGTGCCCGCAACGCCCATGGCCTTCATGCAGCATCAGCCAGAGGATGCCCTGCTGGGGGACGATCGGCAAATCATCATGGCCTACGGACTTGAGCCGGAACTGGTACCGCGCATGCGCAGCATGCGCAGCCGCCTTGGTCCCAAGAATGAGGCAGGCATGCTGACGTTGCTGGGCAAGGATCGTCTGGGCGCACATCTTTTGCGGCGAAGTTGGGCCCGTCTCGCGCTGTGGGATCTCGCGGAGAAAACGGGAGAGGGTGCGTGGATGCGCTGGGTGCTGAATGCCAAGCAACTGGACCATTTGCTGACATCCCCGGAACAACTGGAACCTACATTCGTCGAGATGCTCGAGGCAAGCCGCCATCATCCCTTTGCCGCATGGCTGCTGCAGCAACGCGGTGGCGGCGGTGGCCTGTTCCGCAAGGGCGGGAGCGAACCGTGGCTCCGTGATGACCGTACCCTGCATGCCTTCCGCGTATTCGAGGAGGATGTGCAGGTGGAGATCGCCAGACGTAAAGCCGAGCGCCTGTGGCTCGACCAGATGCCGGCCATTGCCGGCAGGGCGCGTGGCAACGAAGCCGACAAACTGCTGGAAGTGGCGTATCGCGACGGCAAGATCATCTTTCTGCTTCCGGGAACGGAGTCGTCGCTGCACATCGGCTCCAAGTTGTCATCGAAGCAGGCTTGCCTGATGATCGATTGGTCGGATTATTTGGCGGCGATGAGTTCCCTGCATGGCGATGCCTCGGGTTTTATCAGCAAGACATTCCTTCCCGGCATGCTTGGTCGCATTCATGGGGCAGGCAAGGTGTTCGTAGATAGCCTTTCCGCTGCTGGCTGTCAGTTGCGTGGGCCGGTGACGTCATTGGTGGATCTGGGGCTGTCCATCCGCCAGTTGCTGCGCGAATGGTATGTTGAATTGGGCGAAGCTCAGGCGGGTGGGGAGATCGATCTGCCGACCGTGGCCATGTGCTTGGCCATGGTTGGGGAATGGACCCATACGGAGGTGTCGAAGGCTGGCATGGAGACCCAGCGCATCACGTTCAGTCTTGCTGTGCCCCAGGCCTCGGCAGGACTGGCTCGCGATGGCGGTGCCGGACGCCTGGCGGCGTATCGGGATGCCAAGGCTGGACTGAAATCCCCCGGAGGTGTGCGTGTGGAGAGCGTCGATACCGGTACCGGGCAAAAGGTCCAGCTTCTGTACAACAGTGGCTTTGCCCTGACGGCGGCAGCCGTATCGGAGCTGACCTCATCTGTGCGCGAACGGGCATCGGTACGGGAGCTGCGCATGGATAGCAAGGCAGCCCAAGTCGTGCTGCGTGAATTCCGCCTGCCGGAGGGCCAGTTCGATCTGTTTTGCATCCAGCAAGGCCCGGAGGGAATGCCGGCGCTGCTGCTTCTGGTGGGTCGGCCGTGTCTGTCCGGCGTGGACGTGGATCTGTTTGAATTGCTCGACCCGAATTCTCCATCTGCGCTGCGTATCGTCGAGGAAGGCCTACCGCGCTGGCACTGACCGTGACGAGCAACCATCTCGATATGGCGAACCCGACATCTTTTCCGCGCCTGCCTGACGCGACAACCTGGATGGCAACAGCATCATTGCCGGCCAGGTTGGCCGTGGCCTGGTCGGGAGGGGCTGATTCCACGGCGCTTTTGCTGGCTTTGTTGACGCAAGGTCATGCGGTGCAGGCATGGCACATCGACCATGGTTGGCGGACGGAATCGGAGGCGGAGGCGGAGGAGCTTTCCCGGCGTGCGGCGCAGTGGGCCGTACCGTTTTTCAGCGTGCGCTGCCCGTCTGTGCCGGTCGTCAATCGCGAGGCAGCGGCCCGTGAATTCCGCTATCGCCAATATTTATCCTGGGCCGAGGCCCAGGATGTGCATGCGCTTTGCCTGGCTCACCATCGTGAGGATCAGGCCGAAACGATCTGCCTGCGCATGCTGCAGGGGGGTGGGGTGCACGGTATCCGCGGCATGCCGGCTATGCGCGAAAGCCATCATCTGAAGCTGTATCGCCCCCTGCTGCATGTATCGCGCAATGACCTGAGGCAGGCACTGCTGCAGGCACAAGTGCCGTGGCTGGAGGATCCCAGCAACACGGATCTGAGCTTGTGGCGCAATCGTATACGGCATCGCCTTTTCCCGGCTGTGCAGGCGGCGGGCGTGGATCCCTGGAGCCTGTTTCTGCGCTGGGGGGCGCAGGCGGGACGTCTGGCGGCTATCATCGATGCCAGGGTAGCCGACGTGCCGATCATCCATGCCGGTGGCAGTGTTTCCATGGCTTGGCGGGACTGGTCGGCGCTGGTGCCGCCGGCGCGGGCCCGGATGTTGCAGAAAATGACGCGGATGCTGTTCGGGGAGGGGGTCGTGCCCGGGCGGCGGCATATACGCATGATCGAGGCATGGACCGTCCGGAACGGCACAGGGGGGCTTGATCTTTCCCGTTGCCGCCTGCAGCGGTATAATGAGCATTTGCAACTGGTGCCGACAGTGAAAAACCCTGGCGTGCGGGAGCGTGGTTAGCGTTTCATTGTATTTTCATGAAAGCTAGGCATGTTTTTTGTGCGCTTGTTTTGGTAAACTGGACGTAGTTGAATGGCGATATATGAATGGTCGGGGATGTCGATTCCCGAAACGAGGTAATGAGGAATGGGAAAGAATTTGCTGTTGTGGCTGGTCATCGGTTTGACCATGATGAGCCTGTTCAACATGTTCAGCACCCCGATGCAGAAGGGTGCGAAGATGTCGTATTCGACCTTCATGCAGCGTGTGGATCAGGGCATGGTGGAAACGGCGACGATCAAAGATCATCAGGTTGTCGGCCAGTACCGCAATACGCAGGGTGAACTGAAGAGCTATCAGGTGCAGGTGCCGCCGGATGACGGAATGCTGACCAAGCGCCTGCTCGACAACCATGTGGTGGTCAATGTGCAGGAGCCGGAGCAGGTCCCATTCTTCCTGTCGGTGCTGATCTCCTGGTTCCCGATGTTGCTGCTGATCGCCGTGTGGGTGTTTTTCATGCGCCAGATGCAGGGTGCAGGCAAGGGCGGTGCGCTGTCTTTCGGCAAAAGCCGCGCCAAGATGCTCACCGAGAACAAGAACCGCGTTACCTTCGAGGACGTGGCTGGCTGTGACGAGGCCAAGCAGGAGGTCACCGAGGTGATCGAGTTCCTGCGCGATCCTTCGAAGTTCACGCGCCTGGGCGGCAAGATCCCGAAGGGTGTGCTGCTGGTCGGCCCGCCGGGTACCGGCAAGACCCTGCTCGCCCGCGCCATCGCCGGCGAGGCGGAGGTGCCATTCTTCTCGATCTCCGGTTCCGATTTCGTGGAGATGTTCGTCGGCGTCGGCGCTTCGCGTGTGCGCGATATGTTTGACCAGGCCAAGAAGCAGGCGCCGTGCATCGTGTTCATCGATGAGATCGACGCCATGGGGCGTCATCGTGGCGCCGGTATCGGCGGCGGCAACGACGAGCGCGAGCAGACGCTGAACCAGCTGCTGGTCGAGATGGATGGCTTCGAGTCCAACGAGGGCGTGATCCTGGTGGCCGCGACCAACCGTCCGGACGTGCTCGATCCGGCGCTGCTGCGCCCGGGCCGCTTCGACCGACAGGTGGTGGTGCCGACACCGGACATCGGCGGCCGTGAGCAGATCCTGAAGGTGCACATGCGCAAGGTGCCGCTGAGCACCGATGTCGAGGTCAAGATGCTGGCGCGCGGTACGCCCGGCTTCTCGGGCGCGGACCTGGCCAACCTAGTCAACGAGGCGGCGCTGAATGCCGCACGCCTGGGCCGGGACAAGGTATCCAAGGCCGACTTCGAGACGGCCAAGGACAAGGTGATGATGGGTGCCGAGCGCCGTTCGATGATCCTGTCGGACGAGCAGAAGCGCACGACCGCCTATCACGAGGCCGGTCATACGCTGGTGGCCAAGAATCTGAAACATGCCGATCCTGTGCACAAGGTCAGCATCATTCCGCGTGGGCGGGCACTGGGTGTGACCATGCAGCTGCCGGTGGAGGATCGCTTCAACCATGACCGCGAGTATCTGGAAGACCAGATTTCCATCATGATGGGTGGGCGTTTGGGCGAGGAGCTGGTACTCAAGCAGATGACCACCGGAGCCTCCAACGACTTCGAACGCGCCACCAAGCTGGCCCGGAACATGGTGACGATGTGGGGCATGAGCGAATCGATGGGCCCGATGGTCTACGGCGATCGCGACGAGGAGATCTTCCTCGGGCGCGAGGTAACCCGTCACCAGAACGTCTCCGAGGACACGGCGCGTGCCATCGATGGCGAGGTGCGGCGCCTGATCGATACGAACTACGCCAGGGCAAAGAAGATCCTGACGGATCATATGGATCAATTGCATTATCTGGCCGAGGCGCTGATCGAATACGAGACGCTCGAGGATGACGAGATCGACCAGATCATGGCGGGCAAGAAGCTGCATCGCGAGGTGCCACCGGAGAAGCCACATGCACCGCCACCCTCTCCCTCGGCGACGGCACCGACGACGCCAGTCAAGGTCGATGGCAAGGAAGCCAGTCAGGAGAGCTAGTGGCAGCATTGTCTCGCTGGCATCGGCCAT